>Ga0182748_1000177_pt1 | contig 74647 bp, 70 predicted proteins | sample eDN3rd37CKraftOP_FD_128877 | JGI IMG/M metagenome (GOLD analysis project Ga0182748, IMG submission 128877) | Enriched Organic Plus compost microbial communities from Emeryville, California, USA - eDNA 3rd pass 37_C Kraft OP (version 2) (version 2) ... | reverse complement strand
GCCGAGGTGCTCTTCGTAGGATGGGTTGAGCTTGCGAAACCCATGCGGTTGCGCTGATGGGTATCGCTTCGCTCAACGCCATCCTACGAAAAGCCGTGCTTCCTGGAACCGTAGCGGGCCCTGCCCGCGATTCGCGCGCAGGGCGCGCTCCTACAGGGGAATGGCGTGGGTGGGGTGGCGTAGGAGCGAGCTTGCTCGCGAATGAGCCCCGCAGCGGAGTCTGTTCGCGAGCATGAGGGGTGGGGATCGACGCGCGGAGCCAAGGCCCCACTCTGCAAGCCAAGCCCCAGCCCCCCCTATGAAAAATGCCGTTTCCCCAACCAGAGAAACGGCATTCTTTCTTGAGCGGACAGCATCGGCCCGTAATCGGCTTTTCCTGCCAGCCCGTGGCTCAGAGGCCGGACATGTGCTTGATGGCGGCCTTCAGCTCGTCGTCCGAGCAATCGGCGCAGGTGCCTTTCGGCGGCATGGCGTTGATGCCGGAAATGGCCTTGGCCAGCAGGCCATCGAGGCCGCCCTGCTCTTTGGCGCGCTTGCCCCACTCGCCCTTGTCGCCGACCTTGGGCGCGCCCAGCAGGCCGGTGCCGTGGCAGGTGGTGCAGACCTTGCCGACGATCTCTTCGCCCGAACGCGGCGCACCGCCACCTCCGGCGGAAGCGACAGCGCCGACGCCTTCGCACTCCTTGCCCTGGACGCAGACCTTGCCCACCGGTTCCAGGCGCTTGGCGATGTCGTCATTGGTCGTGGCTTGGGCGCCAGCGGCCATCAGGGCCAATACGGCGGCCTGGGCCACCAGGATTTTCTTTATCAGGTTCACCCTTTTACCCTCATCGTGGCTTGTACGCCCGGGCACGGTTTCCATCGCAGTCTAGGTAGCGCGGGCGGCCGCAAGTATAACGGAAGAGCGCGCGTCTGAAACAATTGCAGGGCCCGCGGGGGCCTTGCGTCATACGGTCGCAGGCGGCTCCGCCGCCTCTAAAAATTTGCCGGAGTCGTCGCGCTTATAAGCCTCGCCGGCGCATCGAAGGGGTTGCGGAAGCGATGCGGGCGGGTGCTGTCGAAATAGTAGCTGTCGCCGCTTTCGAGGACGTACACCTCGTCGCCGACGGTCAGCTCCAGGCGGCCTTCGACCAGCACGCCGGTCTCCTCGCCTTCATGGGAGTACATGTCGTCGCCGGTGTCGGCGCCTGGCGGGTAGGTCTCGTCGAGCAGCGTGATGGCGCGGCTGGGATAGGCCTTGCCGATCAGCTTCATGATGATGTCGCCGTCGGACAGGTCGCTGAGTTCGTCTGCCTTGTAGACCACCTGGGTGTTGCTGTCCTGCTCGATGTCCAGGGAGAAGAACTCCACCAGGGACATGGGGATGCCGCCCAGCACCTTCTTCAGGGAGCTGATCGACGGACTCACGCTGTTCTTCTCGATCATCGAGATGGTGCTGTTGGTGACGCCCGCGCGCTTGGCGAGTTCACGCTGGGACAGCCCTTTGAGTTTGCGGATGGCTTGCAGACGAGCGCCAACGTCCAAGGGTCGGGTCCTCCTTATTTCTTGTTCTGCCAGGCTCTAACGGGCGGAACCCGCCTGCGCCTTGCGGCGAGCGGGTTCCGAAGTGCCCGTATCATGGCAACACCGTTCAGTATTTACAACAGATCGGCCTCGGATACTGCGCAAACTTTACGCAGTTCGTCGCTCAGTCGCCGCTGTAGACCCGCGGTACGCGCTTGAGGTTGCAGAACAATTGGTAGGGGATGCTGCCGCACAGGCTGGCGAGTTGGCTGGCCGGGACGTTCGGCCCCCACAGCTCGACGCGGCTGCCCAGGCCGGCGCCGGGCAGGTCGGTGAGGTCGACGGTGAGCATGTCCATGGACACCCGGCCGATGATGCGGCTGGCCTGGCCGTCGATGAACACCGGGGTGCCGTCCGGCGCGTGGCGCGGGTAGCCGTCGGCGTAACCCATGGCGACCACGCCGACGCGCACCGGGCGCTCGGCGACGTAGCGCGCGCCGTAGCCCACCGGCTCGCCGGCCGGCAGTTCGCGCACGCCGATGATCTTCGACTCCAGGGTCATCACCGGGCGCAGCTGGTCGGCCAGCGGCTGGGCCTGTTCGAAGGGGGTGGCGCCGTAGAGCATGATGCCCGGGCGCACCCAGTCGCTGGGCACGCTCGGCCAACCGAGGATGCCGGGGGAGTTGCGCAGGCTGACCTCGTAGGGCTGGCCCAGGCCGGCGCGCACGGCCTCGAAGGCGGCGACCTGCTCCTCGGTGCGTGCGCAGTCCAGCTCGTCGGCGCGGGCGAAGTGGCTCATCAGCACCACCTTGGCCACGTGCGGCAGGGCCTGCAGGCGCGCCAGGGCGGCGGCGTAGTCCTGCGGGAAGAAGCCGACGCGGTGCATGCCCGAGTCCATCTTCAGCCACAGCGTCAGCGGCTTGGCCGGGCGGGCGCGCTCGATGGCCTCCAGTTGCCAGGCCGAGTGCACCACGCACCAGAAGTCATGGCGCTCGATCAGCTCCAGCTCGCTGGCCTCGAAGAAGCCCTCCAGCAGCAGGATGGGCGCGCGGATGCCGGCTTCGCGCAGTTCCAGGGCCTCTTCGATGCAGGCCACGGCGAAGCCGTCGGCTTCCGCCTCCAGGGCCTTGGCGCAGCGCACCGCGCCGTGGCCGTAGGCATCGGCCTTGACCACCGCCAGCGCACGCGCGCCGCTGACTTCGCGGGCCAGGCGGTAGTTGTGGCGCAGGGCCTGGAGGTCGATCAGGGCACGGGCTGGACGCATGGCGGGAACTCTCTGTTATTCGGGTACGGCGCAGCCGCGGGCGAACCCGCGCCGACGAAGGCCGTGAAGCAAAAAAAGGCCTGGCAATCCGACCAGGCCCCACGCAAAGGATTTACGGCAGGGCCGCGACCACCGACATCTCCACCAGGATCTCCGGCTCGCAGAGCTTGGCCTCCACGGTGGCCCGGGCCGGGGCGGTGCCTTGCGGCAGCCACTGGTCCCAGACGGCGTTCATGCCGGCGAAGTGCGCGTCGATGTCCTTCAGGTAGATGGTCACCGAGAGGATGCGCGTCTTGTCGGTGCCGGCCTCTTCGAGCAGGCGCTCGATGCTGGCCAGGACTTCGCGGGTCTGCTGTTCGACGCCGGCGGCCATGTCGTCGCCCACCTGGCCCGCCAGGTAGACGGTACCGTTGTGGACGACGATCTGGCTCATGCGGCCATTAGTGTGCAGGCGCTGGATGGCCATTCTGAGCCTCCGAGGCGTTGCTGTAGCGGGAAATGTCCAGGCCGTCGGTGCTGATCTGCGGGCGCTTCTTCGCCATCAGGTCGGCCAGGTAGCGGCCCGAGCCGCAAGCCATGGTCCAGCCCAGGGTGCCGTGGCCGGTGTTCAGGTACAGGTTGCGGTATCGGGTGCCGCCGACGATCGGGGTGCCGTCCGGGGTGGCCGGGCGCAGGCCGGTCCAGAAGGTCGCCTGGCTGACGTCGCCGCCCTCGGGGTAGAGGTCGGTGGTGATCATTTCCAGGGTCTCGCGGCGGCGCGGGTTCAGCGACAGGTCGAAACCGGCGATCTCGGCCATGCCGCCGACGCGGATGCGCTGGTCGAAGCGGGTGATGGCGACCTTGTAGGTCTCGTCGAGGATGGTCGAGGTCGGCGCCATGTCCGGGTTGGTGATCGGCACGGTCAGCGAGTAGCCCTTGAGCGGGTAGACCGGGGCGTTGATGCCCAGCGGCTTGAGCATCTGCGGCGAGTAGCTGCCCAGGGCCAGCACGTAGTGGTCGGCGGTGACCAGTTGACCATCGATCCACACGCCGTTGATGCGGTCGCCGGCGAAGTCCAGGCGCTGGATGTTCTGGTTGAAGCGGAACTCCACGCCCAGGCCCTGGGCCAGTTCGGCCAGCTTGGTGGTGAACATCTGGCAGTCGCCGGTCTGGTCGTTGGGCAGGCGCAGGGCGCCGACCAGCTTGTCGGCCACCTTGGCCAGGGCCGGTTCGACGCGGGCGATGCCGGCGCGGTCGAGGACTTCATAGGGCACGCCGGAGCTTTCCAGCACGGCGATGTCCTTGGCGGCGGAGTCGAGCTGGGCCTGGGTGCGGAACAGCTGGGTGGTGCCCAGGGTGCGGCCTTCGTAGGCGATGCCGGTTTCGGCGCGCAGTTCGTCGAGGCAGTCGCGGCTGTACTCGGACAGGCGCACCATGCGCTCCTTGTTCACCGCGTAGCTGGCGGCGTTGCAGTTGCGCAGCATCTGCCACATCCAGGCGTACTGGCTGGGGTCGCCGGTGAGCTTGATGGCCAGCGGCGCGTGCTTCTCCAGCAGCCACTTCATGGCCTTCAGCGGGATGCCCGGGGCGGCCCAGGGCGAGGCGTAGCCGGGGGAAACCTGGCCGGCGTTGGCGAAGCTGGTTTCCAGGGCCGGGCCGGGCTGGCGGTCGACCACCACCACTTCGAAACCGGAACGGGCCAGATAGTAAGCACTGGCGGTGCCGATCACACCGCTGCCGAGAACCAGAACGCGCATCGCTGCCTCCCACGTCGCGTGGGGCACGCGACGTTTCTTATTTTGAACGTCAGTTGCGCGCAGTATAGGAATTCGACCGCAGAAATAATCACTATTTAACAAGCGGTAATTGAAGGAAATTCTTGGTGAAAACGCCTTTCACGGAGGCGCATCCACCAGACAACCAGCAAAAACACCTGAAAAATCCATAGCCATGCAAGTATGTCGGATCGCGGTTTTCAGCAACTAATTCGGCGCGCTTCGGCGAACGCGGGATTTACTCCCGCCAGGACCAGTGCCGACAGGAATAAGCGCTGCCGCGACGGCAGGTCGCAGGCGCCGCCCGACAGGCGGCGGCGCCAGGGAAATCCCCTTACTTGCGTACCCACTTGCCATTGAGCTGGATGTATTGCCCGGACGGGGTGCGGTCCATGGCCTTCTTGCCGGCCAGGGCTTCCACGTCGCCGAGCTTGGCGCCGCTCTGGCCGGCCACCTTCTGGTACTCGGCGCGGCGCGCGGCGTTGATCTGGGCGGCGATGTCCGCCGCCTGGCCGCTGTTGCTGACCACCCCTAGGTAGCCGTCGGGCTGCTCGCCGACCAGGCCCTGGGCCTTGGCCCCGCCCAGGGCCGACATGGCCTGCTCCAGGCTCATGGCCAGGGCCGGCAGGCTGACGCAAAGGGCCAGCAGGGCGACGCCGAGTTTGCTGCGCAGTGTCATCTAGAGCTCCTCAGAACAGACCGCTGTTCTCGTTGATGATGCCATCCAGGGCCTTGTCGACCTTGATGTAGATCTCGTGCTCGATCTTCACGTTGAGGTTGATGTTGATCGGCTCCTTGGGCGCCGCCAGCTGTACCGTCGGCGTACAGCCCTGGCTGAGCCCGAGCAGGGCCAGGACGGCGATGAGTGCGCATGGGCGCATGCGGTGTTCTCCTTGCGATCAGGGCGCGGCAGGTGGCTGGTTGCGCAGGCGTTCCTGCACGCGCTTGCGGATGGTGTCGCTGACCCGGTCGCTCAGCTGCAGGCTGGTCAGCAGGTCCGGGATGTTCTCCTCCAGGTTGACGTTGAGGTTCACCGGCCGCCCCTGCTCCAGCGCCGGGTTGCGGCCGCTGATGGCCAGGGCCAGGAGCAGGCGGCCGCCCTCAGCATAATCCACGCGGCTGGCCAGGCGCTCGTAGCGGAAGTCGTCGAGCATGGTCGCCACCAGTTGCATGGCCGGGTTGCTCTGACCGAGGGCGCGGATCTTCTCCGAGCGGAACTGCAGGGTGCCCGGCAGCCGCGCGGCGACCTGGCCGCCCTGGATGCGCACCCCGCCCGGGCCGAGCAGCAGCGGCAGCTCGCCGTCGAGGATGCCGTTGCCGGCCAGGCCCTCGGCGGGATAGGCCTTGAGGATTTCCTCCAGCAGCACGCCCTGCAGGTGCAGGCTCTGCGCGGGGTTTTCGCGGGCCAGTTGCAGCGTGCCGGCGTCCAGCCAGGCGCGGCCGCCGAACAGCTTCAGCTCGGCCTGGCGCCAGTCCAGGCGGCCGGCCAGCGGCTGGTCCAGGCTGGCGCTGTAGCCGCCCTGGAACTGCAGGGGCCCGAGCAGCACGCCGGGGTTGAGCTGTTCCACGCGCAGGCCGGGCAACTGCAGCGTCAGTTGCGAGCCGCGCAGTTGCAGCTTCGCCTCGCCGTCCAGGCCGTGGATCTCGCTGCGGTCGTAAACGCCTTCCAGGCCCCGGCCGTTCAGCGTCAGGTCCAGCTGCTGGGCGCCCTGCCCCGGTGGCAGGCGCCACTGCGCGCGGGCCTGCAGGCGGCCGTTGTTCAGGCTGAGCAGCGCCGGCCAGTCGGCCAGGCTGGCCGCCAGCGGGTTGCCGCTGCGCAGGAAGAATTCCGGCAGTTGCGCCGTCAGTTCCAGGCTGCCGTCGGCCTGGTGGCGCAACTCGACATCGGCGGCCAGGCCGCCGCTATTCTGCAGCCGGCCCTTGAGCTGCTGCTGCGCCAGGCCGGCGCCGAGCTGGCCCTGGTAGCTCCAGGCGAGCGGCTTGAGGTGCGCCTGGCGCAGCTCGCCAACCGACAGTTGCACGGCGCCGTCGAAGCCCAGGCTGAAGGGCTGGCCGGCGGCGTAGCCCAGCGCCAGGCTGGCCTTGTCCGTCGTCGCGCCGAGCTTGGCGGCCTTCAGCCCCTGGGGCCCGGCCAGGCTGCCCAGGCTCAGCTTGGCGCCCTTGCCCAGGCGCAGGCTGGCCGCGGCCTGGCCAATCTCGCCGTCCAGCGGCAGGTCGAGCGCCGCCTTGCCCAGGCGCAGGCCGGGCAGTTGCAGGTCCGGCACCTGGGCCTGCAGGCGGGCCTGACTCAGGGCCAGGGACAAGGCTTCGCCCTCCACCAGCGCCAGCACGCCTTGCAGGCGCAGGTCGCTGGCGCCCTTGCTGCGCAGGTCCAGGCGTACCGCGCCGGGGGCGCTGTCGTCGGGTTGCAGGCCCAGGCGCAGGTTGGCCGGGCGCAGGCCCACCGGTAGCGCCTGCAGCCAGTCGCCATAGAGGTCGGCCAGGTAGAGGTCGCCGTCCAGCACCCGCGGCCGCCACTGTCCCGGCGCGGTCGCGGCCGCCTGCAACTGCAGGTCGCCCTGCAAGGTGCCCAGGCCCGGCAGCGGCCAGGGCTGCGGCAGTTGCATGGCCAGTTCCAGTTCGCCCAGGCTGTCGCGCAGTGCGGGCCAGTCCGGCCAGGGGCCGTCGCCGCCGAGGGTGCTGTCCCAGCTCAGGCGCAGGCGCCCGGCCTCGGGTAGGGAGACCGGCAGGGTCGGCGTCGGCAACCAGGGCGCCAGCCAGGCGCGCACGGCGTCCAGCGGTGGCACTCCAGGGCTGGCCAGGCTGCCGCGCCAGTGGCGCTCGGCTGGCGCCCAGCTGGCGTCGAGGTCGGCCAGGCGTTCGCCATCCAGATCGGCCTTCAATGCCAGCCGCCAGGCGTCCTGTTCCGGGCGCAGGGTGCCGTCGAGGGCCAGGCGCTGAGCGCCCTGCTGCAGTTCTGCGGCCAGGGACGCGGTATTGCCGGGCAGCTGCTGCCAGTGCAGGCTGCCGACCAGGGTGCAGCGCCGCTGCCCGGCGCAGGGCAGTTCGAACTCGGCGCGCTGCAGGACGGCCCGCTGCGGCAGCAGGCCGAGCCACAGGCCCACCTGGTCGGGCGTCGGCCATTCCCCCGCCTCTTCCGTCGTCGCGGCGGCGGGCCAGGAACCCACGCGCAAGCGCTGTAGCTCCAGGCCACCCAGGCGCCAGCGCCCGTCGATACGCCGCGGCCAGCCCAGGCGCAGCTGATCGGCCTGAATTTCCAGGTGCGAAGCGGACTTTTCCCGCGTTACGGCCAGCCGTTGCAGTGTCAGACCGTCCAATGAAATGCCCGGCCCCTGCCAGTCCAGGCCGGTGATGCCCTGCTCCGCGAGCAGCCGCTGCCAGGCCTGCCCCGCCCAGAGGGCGAGCAGCGCGATGAGCAGCGCCAGCAACAGCAGGATTCGGGTACGGGTCGAGCGCATGCCAGGCTCCGGCGGCGAAGTGGAAGGCCCGCGCATCCGGCGCGGACCTGGGAACAGGCTGGCGGCGTGCCCGCAGAAGATCAAGGGGCAGTGATATCCACTGGCTTAACGTCTATATTTGGCGACAATCACCAACCATAAGCACCGCCCCCGAGCAGCCTCCATGAGAACCCAGCACCAAAGCCGCCGCGAACTGGACAAGATCGACCGCAACATCCTGCGCATCCTCCAGGAAGAAGGGCGCATTTCCTTCACCGAGCTGGGCGAGCGCGTCGGCCTCTCCACCACGCCCTGCACCGAGCGGGTGCGCCGCCTGGAGCGCGAAGGCATCATCATGGGCTACAACGCCCGGCTGAACCCGCAGTACCTCAAGGCCAGCCTGCTGGTGTTCGTCGAGATCAGCCTGGACTACAAGTCCGGCGACACCTTCGAGGACTTCCGCCGCGCCGTGCTCAAGCTGCCCCACGTGCTGGAGTGCCACCTGGTGTCCGGCCACTTCGACTACCTGGTGAAGGCGCGCATCTCGGAAATGGCCTCCTACCGCAAGCTGCTGGGCGACATCCTGCTGAAGCTGCCCCACGTGCGCGAGTCGAAGAGCTACATCGTGATGGAAGAGGTCAAGGAGAGCCTGACCCTGCCGATTCCCGACTGATCGCAACAGCTTGTCGAGTTTTTACGGCTTCCCCCCTTGGCGTGGCGGGAAGCCGGCGTTTATCCTGCGTAAAATTTTAACAACACAATAATCAGGATATCGCACATGAACGCCCGCGTTCGCCTCCCGGTGCACACCGACCAGCACGCCCCTTCCTACTACGCCGCGACCCTCAACCGTCGCATCCAGTGCCCTCCCCTGGCCGGCGAGGAAGTGGCCGACGTGTGCATCATCGGCGGCGGCTTCTCCGGGCTGAACACCGCCATCGAGCTGGCCGAGCGCGGCTTCTCGGTGGTCCTGCTGGAGGCCCGCAAGATCGGCTGGGGCGCCAGCGGGCGCAACGGCGGCCAGCTGATCCGCGGCGTCGGCCATGGCGTCGAGCAGTTCGAGCCGGTGATCGGCAAGGACGGCGTGCGCCAGCTCAAGCTGATGGGCCTTGAGGCGGTGCAGATCGTGCGCCAGCGCGTGGAGAAGTACGGCATCGACTGCGACCTGACCTGGGGCTACTGCGACCTGGCCAACAAGGCCTCGGACGTCGAGGGCTTCCGCGAGGACTACGAGGAGCTCAAGAGCCTGGGCTACACCCACGAGCTGCGCCTGGTCCCGCAGGAGGAAATGCGCAGCATCGTCGGCGCCGACTGCTACGTCGGCGGCATGGTGGACATGGGCTCCGGTCACCTGCACCCGCTCAACCTGGCCCTGGGCGAGGCGGCCGCCGCGCAGTCCCTGGGCGTGCGCCTGTTCGAGGACTCGCGGGTCACCCACATCGACTACGGCGCCGAAGTGCGGGTGCGCACCGCCAAGGGCAGCGTGCGCGCCAAGACCCTGGTGGTCGGCTGCAACGCCTACCAGAACGGCCTGAACCACTACCTCGACGGCAAGGTGCTGCCGGCCGGCAGCTACGTCATCGCCACCGAGCCGCTGCCGGCGGACCTCGCCCACGAGCTGCTGCCGCAGAACATGGCGGTGTGCGACCAGCGCGTGGCCCTGGACTACTACCGCCTCTCCGCAGACAACCGCCTGCTGTTCGGCGGCGCCTGCCACTACTCCGGGCGCGACCCGGCGGACATCGCCGCCTACATGCGGCCGAAGATGCTCAAGGTGTTCCCGCACCTGGCCGACGTGCGCATCGACTACCAGTGTGGCGGCATGATCGGCATCGGCGCCAACCGCCTGCCGCAGATCGGCCGCCTGCCCGGCCAGCCCAACGTGTACTTCGCCCAGGCCTACTCCGGCCACGGGGTGAACGCCACCCACCTGGCCGGCAAGCTGCTCGCCGAGGCCATCGCCGGGCAGCAGGGCAGCGGTTTCGAGCTGTTCGCCAAGGTCCCGCACATCACCTTCCCCGGCGGCAAGCTGCTGCGCTCGCCGCTGCTGGCGCTGGGCATGGCCTGGTATCGCTTCAAGGAGGCGCTGAGCGGCTAGAATCTCCGCAGTCCCGCCAACCGGGGCGGCCTGGAGACTCCCGCTTGCTACAACGCTTCCTGTTGTTGGCGCTGCTGCTGCTCGGCAGCTGCGCCAGCGTTCCCCTGCCCACGCCCTCGCACGCCCTATCGCCGGGCGGCACGGCCCTCGGCGACACCGTGCAGCAGCGCGCGGCGGCGCACCCCGGCGCCTCCGGCTTCCGCCTGCTGGCCTCCAGCAGCGACGCCTTCCTCGCCCGCGCCGAGCTGATCCGCGCCGCCCAGCGCAGCCTGGACATCCAGTACTACATAGTCCATGACGGCCTCACCACCCGCGCGCTCATCCACGAGCTGCTCAAGGCCGCCGACCGCGGCGTGCGCGTGCGCGTGCTGATCGACGACACCAGCAGCGACGGCTGGGACTACGAGATCGGCGTGCTGGCCGCCCACCCGAACATCCAGGTGCGCCTGTTCAACCCGCTGCACCTGGGCCGCAGCACCGGCATCACGCGCAACCTCGGGCGCCTGTTCAACCTCGCCGAGCAGCACCGGCGCATGCACAACAAGTTGTGGCTGGCCGACAACAGCGTGGCCATCGTCGGCGGGCGCAACCTGGGCGACGAGTACTTCGGCGCCAAGGCGGAAATGAACTTCAGCGACCTCGACCTGCTCGGCGTCGGCCCGGTGGCCACGGAGCTGGGGCAGAGCTTCGACCAGTACTGGAACAGCGCCATCAGCCGCCCCATCGAGGACTACCTGTGGGGCAAGCCCGAGCGCGCCGACCTCGAACGCGCCCGGCGCAGCCTGGACCACTACCTGGAGAAGAGCCGGGTGCGCCATTCCGCCTACCTGCAGCGCCTGCACCTGCGCGGCGCCTCGTCGAACCTGGACAGCTGGTTCGACGACCTGGTCTGGGCCCCGGGCCGCGCCATCTGGGACGACCCGCTGAAGGTCCTGGACCGCGGCCAGAGCCGCCCGCTGCAGCAGCTGAGCACCCAGCTCGAACCGCTGTTCCGCCAGGTGTCGAAGGAGCTGATCCTGGTCTCGGCCTACTTCGTGCCCACCGACAGCGGCGTCACCTACCTCACCGGCCGCGCCGACGACGGCGTCAGCGTGCGCCTGCTGACCAACTCCCTGGAAGCCACCGACGTGCCCGCCGTGCATGCCGGCTACGCGCCCTACCGCATGGCCCTGCTGGAGCACGGCGTGCAGCTCCACGAACTGCGCGCCCAGCCGGACCAGCGCCTGGCCGGCGCGCCCTGGACGGTGCGCGGCTCCAGCAGCGCCAGCCTGCACAGCAAAGCCATCGTCTTCGACCGGCGCCAGGTGTTCATCGGCTCCTTCAACTTCGACCCGCGCTCGATCATCTGGAACACCGAGGTCGGCATCATCGTCGACAGCCCGGAACTGGCGGAGCAGACGCGCAAGCTGGCGCTGGCCGGGATGTCGCCCAGCGTCAGCTACCAGGTACGCATCGACCACAGCGGCAGCCGCCCGCGGCTGACCTGGGTGGACGAGCGCGACGGCCATCCGCACGTGCTGCACCACGAGCCGGGCAGCCTGTGGCGCCGCTTCAACGCCTGGATCGCCGGCGCCATCGGGCTGGAGAGGATGTTATAGGCGTTATCCGCGATCACCGTGCGTGGGCTCGGCCCATCGCGGACGGAGTCCCGCTACGTGGCAGGAGTCGCCCCGTAGGATGGCGTTGAGCGCAGCGATACCCATCACCGCGGCCGCATGGGTATCGCAAGCTCAACCCATCCTACGAAGAGCAGCGGGCCTCAACGCCCGCTCGCTTCCGGCAGCTCATCGCCCTCCAGTTCCACCGGCGGCAAGCCCTTGCGCCATACCAGCACGACGAAACCGAAGGCGCCCAGGGCCATCATCAGCGGCAGCGCATGGCCGCTCACCCACTGGCTGACCGCGCCGGTGGTCAGCGGTCCGATCAGGCAGCCGATGCCCCACAGCTGGGCGATGTGCGCGTTGGCGCGGACCAGCGCATCGTCGCGGTAGCGCTCGCCGATGAGGATCAGCGACAGGGTGAACAGCCCACCGGCGCTCGCGCCGAACAGTACCAGCACCGGCCAGATCGCCGGCCCGTGCAGCAGCGGGGGGATGCCCAGGCTGCTCAGCAGCAGGACGATGCCGCAGCCCTTGAACAGCGTCTGCCGCGACACCCGGTCGGCCAGCCAGCCGATGGGCAGCTGCAACAGCGCGTCGCCCACCACCACTACCGTGACCATGGTCAGCGCCACCGCCTGGGTGAAGCCCTGGCGCACGCCGTAGACCGGCAGCAGGGTGAGGATCATCGCCTCGAAGCCGGCGAACAGCACCACCGCCCAGGCGATGGCCGGCAGCTTGGCGCAGAAGGCGAACAGGCCGCGCCCCGAGGCGCTGTGCGGGTCCACCCTGGGCGCGCCGCCGCGACCGACGAGCAGCAGCGAACCGCACACCAGCAGGCCGACGCCCAGCCAGAAGCCGCGGTCGTCGGCGGTGCCGATGAAGGTCAGCAGCACCGGGCCGGACAGCTGGCTCAGCGCATAGCCGGTGCCGTACATGGCCACCAGGCGGCCGCGCCATTTCTCCACGGCCAGCTGGTTGATCCAGCTTTCGCCGAGGATGAACACCACGGTCAGTTGCACGCCGATCAGCAGGCGCAGCACCAGCCACACCGGGTAGTTCTGCAGCAGCGCCAGCAGGCCGACGGAAAAGGCCCCGCTGAGCAGGCACCAGCGCATCAACCGCGGCGTGCCCAGGCGGGCGGCCAGGCGCCCGGAAATGAGCGCGCCGAGCAGTACGCCGACGGCTGGCGTGGCGGCCATCACGCCGATGGCGAAGCTGCCGTAGCCCCAGCTTTCCAGGCGCAAGGACACCAGCGGCATGGTCAGGCCGAGGGCCAGGCCGATGCTGATGACCGACAGGCAGACAGCGAAATAGGCACCCCAACGCATTGTCGTTCTCCCGTTCCATCCGGAGCGCACTCCGGGCCAGAGGCCGAGCCCGGCGCGCAATGCAAAGCGGCCGGGCTCCCCAAGGGAAACCCGGCCGCGGGTATGGCTCTTTGTCAGAGCCGGCCCCGGCGAGGGGGCCGACCTTGTAAGCCTTTGACTCTGGACTTCGCCACGGAGGGCGCGAGCTAGAGCCAGGCAAAGCGTGATCGGATTCGGACGCGCAGTTTACTCCGGTAAATGAGCAGGCCGAATCCGATCACAACGCAGCATGGCCGACGCGCAGCCCCTCCGAACGTTATTACAGCTTGATCCAGGTAGCCTTCAGCTCGGTGTACTTGTCGAAGGCGTGCAGCGACTTGTCGCGGCCGTTGCCCGACTGCTTGAAGCCACCGAAGGGCGCGGTCATGTCGCCGCCGTCGTACTGGTTGATCCACACGCTGCCGGCGCGCAGGGCCCTGCCGATCAGGTGGGCCTTGGACAGGTTGCTGGTCCAGACCGCGGCGGCCAGGCCGTATGGGGTGTCGTTGGCGATGCGCACGGCTTCCTCGGCGTCCTCGAACTCGATCACCGACAGCACCGGCCCGAAGATTTCCTCGCGGGCGATGCGCATGGCGTTGGTCACGCCGTCGAAGATGGTCGGCTCGACGTAGGTACCGCCGGTCTCTTCCAGGGTGCGCTTGCCGCCGGCCACCAGCTTGGCGCCGTCGTCGTGGCCGGCCTGGATGTAGCTCAGCACGTTGTTCATCTGGGTGGTGTCGACCAGCGCGCCGACGTTGGTTTCCGGGTCCAGCGGGTTGCCCGGCTTCCAGGCCTTCAGCGCTTCGACCACCAGCGGCAGGAACTCGGCCTTGATGGATTTCTCCACCAGCAGGCGGGAACCGGCGGTGCACACTTCGCCCTGGTTGAAGGCGATGGCGCTGGCGGCGGATTCGGCGGCGGCCTTCAGGTCAGGCGCGTCGGCGAAGACGATGTTCGGGCTCTTGCCGCCGGCTTCCAGCCATACGCGCTTCATGTTCGACTCGCCGGCGTAGACCATCAGCTGCTTGGCGATCTTGGTCGAACCGGTGAACACCAGGGTGTCGACGTCCATGTGCAGGGCCAGGGCCTTGCCCACGGTGTGGCCGAAGCCCGGCAGGATGTTCAGCACGCCTTTCGGGATGCCGGCCTCGACGGCCAGCTGGGCGACGCGGATGGCGGTCAGCGGCGACTTCTCGGACGGCTTGAGGATCACCGAGTTGCCGGTGGCCAGGGCCGGGCCGAGCTTCCAGCAGGACATCAGCAGGGGGAAGTTCCACGGCACGATAGCGGCGACCACGCCCACGGCTTCGCGGGTGACCAGGCCCAGTTGATCATGCGGGGTGGCGGCGACTTCGTCGTAGACCTTGTCGATGGCTTCGGCATTCCAGCGGATGCTGTTGGCGGCGCTGGCGACGTCGATGTTCAGCGCGTCGCTGATCGGCTTGCCCATGTCCAGGGTTTCCAGCAGGGCCAGTTCTTCGGCGTGCTGCATCATCAGCTCGGCGAAGCGGATCATGACCTTCTTGCGCTTGGCCGGCGCCTGGCGCGACCACACGCCGGACTCGAAGGCGGCACGGGCAACCTGCACGGCGCGCTCGGCGTCGGCGGCGTCGCAGCTGGCGACCTTGGCCAGGAAGCGGCCATCCACCGGGCTGATGCAGTCGAAGGTGGCGCCGTCGGCGGCATCGACGTACTGGCCGTCGACGAAGGCGCGGCCTTCGATCTTCAGGTTCTGGGCGCGAGCTTCCCAGTCGGCGCGAGTGAGGGTACTCATGACAACTTGTCCTCTTATTGAATTACTTATCGAAGTCCCGGCGCCCCGGGGATGGGCGCGCTGTCAGAAATTCTGCAAGGCGGCGCGAGGGCCACGCTGTCCGCCACCCTAAACCGGGATGGGCGAATTTTCAATATTTTTGACACTTTGGCGCCAAAACGCCTTGTCACGTTCGTTTTATTAAACATAGACTCGATCGATTCCGCCTCCGTCCGGGCCCGCCCGCAGTGGCGGAGCACTCGTACAACCCACAATAAAACGAGAGTCAGCATGAACATCGAGCAGATCGTCGACTTCGCCCAGGCCGGCACCGCCGCCGAGCACTACCGCCCGGCGCCGGAGAAGGTCCTCAAGGGCGATCCCGAGCAAAGCGTGCGCAACCACTACGCCAGCCCCTGCGGCCAGTTCAACGTCGGCATCTGGGAAGGCGCGGTCGGCCACTGGACCATCAACTACACCGAGCACGAATACTGCGAGATCCTCCAGGGCGTGTCGGTGATCCGCGATGCCGACGGCGGCGCCAAGACCGTGCGCACCGGCGATCGCTTCGTCATCCCGGCCGGCTTCAAGGGCACCTGGGAGGTGCTGGAGCCTTGCCGCAAGGTCTATGTGATCTTCGAACAGAAGGCTTGATAGCTGTTTGACGAAAAAACGCCGCTTTCTCCAAAGCGGCGTTTTTGTTTTGTTGGAGGCTGCCCTGTCATTGCAGGGCGGATAACGCCAATGGCGTTGCACGGGCGTAGGAGCAACTGTCTGCGCCGACGCGTTTTTCGTAGGATGGGTTGAGCTTGCGAAACCCATGCGGTTGCGCTGATGGGTATCGCTCCGCTCAACGCCATCCTACGAAAAGCCACGCTCGCTCATGCGCTAGGAGCGGGCTTCGTCCGCGATGGGATTCGCCGGTGGCACGAACGGCCCCACCAGCCCCGCCGCGCAGACATGAAAAAACCCGCCAATTGGCGGGTTTCTTCGCAAGGGCCGGGATCAATTACTTGATCTTGGCTTCCTTGTAGATCACGTGCTTGCGAACGACCGGATCGAACTTCTTGATCTCGATCTTCTCAGGCTTGGTGCGCTTGTTCTTGTCGGTGGTGTAGAAGTGGCCGGTACCGGCGCTGGACACCAGACGGATCAGTTCACGCATGATTGCAGCTCCTTAGAATTTTTCGCCGCGGGCGCGCAGGTCGTTCAGGACGGCCTCGATGCCACGCTTGTCGATGATACGCATGCCCTTGGCGGAAACGCGCAGGCGTACGAAGCGCTTCTCGGACTCAACCCAGAAACGGTGGTGCTGCAGGTTCGGCAGGAAACGGCGGCGGGTTTTGTTGTGTGCGTGGGAAATGTTGTTCCCGGTAACCGGACCCTTACCGGTCACTTGGCAAACTCTCGACATGGCTCAGCCCTCTATAAACCACATGCCAAACCCGGCATGGGTTGGCTGCTTGAACTCGTTGATACTTGGTTTCCACCCGGGTCTTACCTGCCCGACCGCCACTCGATTCCGAGTCGACGGGGCAGGGCCCCAGAAAAGAGCGCAGCTTTATATCAGAAAGCCGCTTAGTGTCGCAAGGGAGCAAGCGGCTTATCCACATGCCGGCGCAGCGCGGCCGCGGCCCGGCGCCCTTGCCGTTCGTCGACTTTCACCGTTGTCGCCCGCCGCGGCTTGGTCTAGGGTAGCCGGTTCAAGGCCGACAACGGCCTTGCATGACTGCGCCCAGCCCACGGGACGGGCATTTTCCCACCATTTCCGGAGTCCGTCATGCGTCTGCTTCCACTCGCCCTGCTGCTGGCCCCCGCCCTGGCCGGCGCCAGCACCCTCAGTGTCTGCACCGAGGCCAGCCCCGACGGCTTCGACGTCGTGCAGTTCAATGCCCTGACCACCACCAACGCCTCGGCCGACGTGCTGATGAACCGCCTGGTGGAGTTCGATGCGGCGCAGGGCAAGGTGGTGCCGAGCCTGGCCGAGAGCTGGACGGTCTCCGCCGACGGCCTGACCTACGACTTCAAGCTGCGCAGCGGGGTGAAGTTCCACCACACCGACTACTTCAGCCCCAGCCGCGAACTGGGCGCCGACGACGTGCTGTTCAGCTTCCGGCGCATGCTCGACCCCGCCAACCCCTGGCACAAGGTGGCGCAGAGCGGCTTCCCCCACGCCCAGTCGCTGCAGCTGCCGGCCCTGATAAAAGCCGTGGAGAAGGTCGACGAGCACCAGGTGCGCTTCACCCTGAGTCACCCCGACGCCACCTTCCTACCCATGCTCAGCATGGGCTTCGCCTCCATCTATTCCGCCGAGTACGCCGACCAGCTGATGAAGGCCGGCACCCCGGAGAAGCTCAACGCCCAGCCCATCGGCAGCGGCCCCTTCGTCTTCAAGCGCTTCCAGAAGGACGCGCAGATCCGCTACACCGCCAACCCGGACTACTTCGCCGGCAAGCCGGCGGTGGACAACCTGCTGTTCGCCATCACCCCCGACGCCAACGTGCGCCTGCAGCGCCTCAAGCGCGGCGAATGCCAGATCGCCCTGTCGCCCAAGCCGCTGGACGTCGAGGCCGCGGCCAGGGACCCGGCCCTGCGCATCGAGCAGACGCCGGCGTTCATGACCGCCTTCGTCGCCCTGAACAGCCAGCACCCGCCGCTGGACAAGCCCGAGGTGCGCCAGGCGATCAACCTCGCCTTCGACCGCCAGACCTACCTGAAGTCGGTGTTCGAAGGCAGCGCCACTGCCGCCGAGGGTGTCTACCCGCCGAACACCTGGAGCTATGCCAAGGACATCCCCGGCTACCCCCACGACCCCGCCCAGGCCAAGGCACTGCTGGAAAAGGCCGGCCTGAAGGACGGCTTCAAGACCACCATCTGGACGCGCCCCAGCGGCAGCCTGCTCAACCCCAACCCGAGCCTGGGCGCACAGCTGCTGCAGGCCGACCTGGCCAAGGTCGGCATCCAGGCCGGGATCCGCGTGATCGAGTGGGGCGAGCTGATCCGCCGCGCCAAGGCCGGCGAGCACGACCTGCTGTTCATGGGCTGGGCCGGCGACAACGGCGACCCGGACAACTTCCTCACCCCGCAGTTTTCCTGCGCCAGCGTGAAGTCCGGGCTGAACTTCGCGCGCTTCTGCGACCCGAAGCTGGACGGCCTGATCAGCCGGGGCAAGGCGCTGAGCGAGCAGGACAAGCGCAGCGCGCTCTACCACGACGCCCAGCAGCTGATCCACGACCAGGCCCTGTGGCTGCCGCTGGCGCACCCCACGGCCTCGGTGCTGCTGCGCAAGGAGGTCAAGGGCTACGCCGTGAACCCGTTCGGCCGCCAGGATTTCTCCAAGGTCAGCCTCTGAGGCGCCGTTCAACGTGGGGCCGGCGCGATACCGGCCCCACGGCGAGCCTCACACCCAGCCCATCTCCGCCATCGACAGCGGCTCGCCGTCGCCGACGATGAAGTGGTCGAGCACGCGCACGTCCACCAACGCCAGGGCGTCCTTCAGGCGCTGCGTCAGCCGGCGGTCGGCCTGGCTCGGCTCGGTGATGCCCGAGGGATGGTTGTGGCTGAGGATCAGCGCCGCGGCGTTGTGCGCCAGGGCGCGCTTGACCACCTGGCGCGGGTAGACGCTGGCGCTGTCGATGGAGCCGTGGAACAGCACCTCGAAGGCCAGGACGCGGTGGCGGCCGTCGAGGAACAGGCAGGCGAACACCTCGTGGGCCTCGTGGCGCAGCCGCGCCTTGAGGAAATCGCGCACCGCCTGCGGGCTCTCCAGGGCGGAATCGCGGCGCAGCTGCTCGGCCAGGTGGCGGCGGGCCATCTCCAGCACCGCCTGCAGCTGGGCGTACTTGGCGCGGCCCAGGCCCAGGTGGCTGCTGAAACTGGCCTGGTCCGCCTCCAGCAGCGCGCGCAGGCTGCCGAACTCGTGGAGCAGGCGCCGCGCCAGCTCCACCGCGCTGCAGCCGACCACGCCGGTGCGCAGGAAGATGGCCAGCAGCTCGGCGTCGCTGAGGCTCGCCGCGCCGCGTTCGAGGAGTTTTTCCCGCGGGCGTTCTGCCGCGGGCCAGTGACGAATGCTCATGCAACCTCCCTGTCGAGCCGCCCGCTGTGCCGGGGCGGGCGCTGTGCTATCTTAGCCCGTCCCTTTCGCGCGACCGGAGGCCTGGGGAGGCGTCTCCGGCCCTGACGCGCGTCATCCAATTCCGAAGATAAGGCGGGCCTATGCAGCGGCTCTATCGAAAACGCATCGTCCTCGGCGTGGGCGGCGGTATTGCGGCCTACAAGAGCGCCGAACTGGTCCGCCGCCTGCGCGACCAGGGCGCGGAAGTCCGCGTGGTGATGACCCAGGGCGGCCGTGAGTTCATCACCCCGCTGACGCTCCAGGCGCTGTCCGGCCACCCGGTGCACCTGGACCTGCTCGACCCCGCCGCCGAAGCGGCCATGGGCCACATCGAGCTGGCCCGCTGGGCCGACCTGGTGCTGATCGCCCCGGCCACCGCCGACGTCATGGCGCGCCTGGCCCAGGGCGTGGCCAACGACCTGCTGACCACCCTGGTGCTGGCCACCGACGCCCAGGTCGCCCTGGCCCCGGCGATGAACCAGGCCATGTGGCGCGACCCGGCCACCCAGGCCAATGCCGAACTGCTGCGCGGCCGCGGTTTGCACTTCTTCGGCCCGGCCGCCGGCAGCCAGGCCTGCGGCGACGTCGGCCCCGGGCGCATGCTCGAGGCCGAGGAGCTGGCCCAGCGCGCCGCCGACTGCTTCCAGTTCCTCTCGCTGACCGGCCAGCACGTGCTGATCACCGCCGGCCCGACCCAGGAAAACATCGACCCGGTGCGCTACATCACCAACCACAGCTCCGGGAAGATGGGCTTCGCCCTGGCCGAGGCCGCCGCCGAAGCCGGCGCGCGGGTGACCCTGGTGACCGGCCCGGTGCACCTGCCGACGCCCGACCGGGTGAGCCGCGTCGACGTGGTCAGCGCCCGCGACATGCTCGCCGCCTGCGAAGCGGCGATGCCGGCCGACCTGCTGATCGCCGCCGCCGCGGTGGCCGACTACCGCCCCGAGCTGGTCGCCACGCAGAAACTGAAGAAGGACCCGACCACGGGCGACGGCCTGCTGCTGCAGCTGGTGCGCAACCCGGATATCCTCGCCACCCTCGCCCAGCGCGCCGACCGGCCGTTCAGCGTGGGCTTCGCCGCGGAGACCGAGAACCTGCTGGAGTACGCCTCGCGCAAGCTCAAGGACAAGAACCTCGACCTGATCGTGGCCAACGACGTGGCCAACCCCTCGATCGGTTTCAACAGCGAAGAGAACGCGATCACCGTGATCGACCGCGAATTGCACGAAACTGCCTTCGCCCAGACCAGCAAGGGCAAGATCGCCCGCCAGCTGATCGCCTTCATCGCCGACCGCCTGAAACGACACTGAGAACCCGATGCATTCCCTGCAAGCCAAGATCCTCGACCCGCGCCTGGGCGCCGAATTCCCCCTGCCGCAGTACGCCACCCCCGGTTCCGCCGGCCTGGACCTGCGCGCCATGCTCAAGCAGGACACCGTCCTCGAACCCGGCCAGACGCTGCTGATCCCCACCGGCCTGTCCATCTACATCGCCGACCCGGGCCTGGCCGCGCTGGTGCTGCCGCGCTCGGGCCTGGGCCACAAGCACGGCGTGGTGCTGGGCAACCTGGTCGGGCTGATCGACTCGGACTACCAGGGCGAGCTGATGGTCTCCTGCTGGAACCGCGGCAACACCCCCTTCACCATCGCCATCGGCGAGCGCATCGCCCAGCTGGTGCTGGTGCCGGTGGTGCAGGCGCATTTCGAGCTGGTCGACAGCTTCGACGAAAGCCAGCGTGGCGCCGGCGGTTTCGGGCACTCGGGCAGCCACTGACACAATCCTCCAGGACGATTCGCCGAGGAGATGTTGCATGAAACTTTTCCAACGCAGTGCCAAGGGAACGGCCGACCTGCCGGAAGTCGCCCCGCCGCCGAAGGCTTCGGCAGGCCCGGCGGCCCGGCCGGAACTCAAGTCGCTGCTGCCGGCCCTGGGCGTGGCGACCCTCGGCGTGGCCGCCGCCGGCGCCCTGCTGTGGCTGACGCTGTTCGGCAGCGCCGAGCAGATGCACCGCCAGCAGTTGGCCGGCGCCTGGGGCGAAAGCCAGTCCGGCGCCCTACGCCAGGCCCTGCTCCAGCTCGCCGCCGACACCCGTAGCGCCGCCGCCAACCCCGCGCTGCTGCCGGCGCTGGCCGACGCCAACAGCGCCCGCGCCCTGGAGGCCACCCTCGCCCACTGGCACCAGGACGGCCTGGTGGACGTCCACCTCAACGCCAGCGGCCAGGCCAGCCAGGACAACCAGCGTCCCGGCCCGCTGAACTACGCCGCCCTGGACATGCTGCGCCGCGCCGAGAGCGGGCAGAACGTCGCCCCCGAGGCCTACCGCGTCGGCCAGCGCTGGCTGCTCTACAGCGCCACCGCGCTGCGCGGCCCGGACAACGCCATCCAGGGCAGCCTGATGCTGGTCTTCGACCTGCAGCGCCTGCTCAAGGCCCTGCCGGATATGCCCGCCGACACCGGCCAGCTGCAGCTGGCCCAGCAGTTCGGCAGCTCGCCGGCGCAGGTCCTGCTGCAACGCGGCGAGGCCGGCAACGCCGCGCCGCTGAACCTGGCCAGCGGCAACCCGAACTGGAAACTCAGCTTCACCCCCGGCCCGGCCCTGACCGCCGCGCTGTATCCGCCGGCGCTGTTGGGCTGCGCCGCACTGCTGGCGCTGGCCGGCGCGCTGCTCGGCGTGTACCTCGCGCAGAGCGCCCTGCAACGGCGCCTGCGCCAGGACGCCCAGGCCATCGGTCAGTACTTGCAGGAACTCGGTGGCCAGCGCACTGCCAAAGCACCTGAAGTCGGCCTCGCCGCACTGCAACCGCTGGCCCAGGCGCTGGCGCGGCAGCCCAGGCGAAAGGCCGAGCCCCCGGCCCCCGCCAGCCCCGCACCGGCCCCCGAGCCCCGCCCGGTGGCGGCGAAGATCGACAAGCCGGCCAGCGCCGAGACGCAGCTGGTCGACCCACTGTTCCAGAACACCGACATTCTGGACATCGACATTCTTGATGAAGACCAGGACCTCCTGGGATTGGAGCAAACCCCCGCCATGAGCACGCCCAAAGCCCCGCAACTGCCCGCCAGCATCTTCCGCGCCTACGATATCCGCGGCGTGGTCGGCGACACCCTGACCGCCGAGACCGCCTACTGGGTGGGCCGCGCCATCGGTTCCGAGAGCCTGGCCCGCGGCGAGCCCTGCGTCAGCGTCGGCCGCGACGGCCGCCTGTCGGGCCCGGAGCTGGTCCAGCAACTGATCCAGGGCCTGCTCGACTGCGGCTGCCAGGTCACCGACATCGGCATGGTGCCGACCCCGGTGCTGTACTACGCGGCCAACGTCCTGGAAGGCAAGTCGGGCGTGATGCTCACCGGCAGCCACAACCCGCCGGACTACAACGGCTTCAAGATCGTCGTCGCCGGCGAGACCCTGGCCAACGAGCAGATTCAGGCCCTGCGCGAGCGCATCGAGAACAACGACCTCGCCAGCGGCGTGGGCAAGGTGCAGCAGGTGGACATCCTGCCGCGCTACTTCCAGCAGATCCGCGACGACATCGCCCTGGCCAAGCCGCTGAAAGTGGTGGTGGACTGCGGCAACGGCGTCGCCGGGGTGATCGCCCCGCAGCTGATCGAGGCCCTGGGCTGCACCGTCATCCCGCTGTACTGCGATGTCGACGGCACCTTCCCCAACCACCACCCGGACCCGGGCAAGCCGGAGAACCTCGAAGACCTGATCGCCAAGGTCAGGGAAACCGGCGCCGACCTCGGCCTGGCCTTCGACGGCGACGGCGACCGCGTGGGCGTGGTGACCAACGAAGGCACCATCATCTACCCCGACCGCCTGCTGATGCTGTTCGCCAAGGACGTGGTCTCGCGCAACCCGGGCGCCGACATCATCTTCGACGTCAAGTGCACCCGCCGCCTGATCTCCCTCATCAGCGGCTACGGCGGCCGCCCGGTGATGTGGAAGACCGGCCACTCGTTGATCAAGAAGAAGATGAAGGAGACCGGCGCGCTGCTGGCCGGCGAGATGAGCGGCCACATCTTCTTCAAGGAGCGCTGGTACGGCTTCGACGACGGCATCTACAGCGCCGCCCGCCTGCTGGAGATCATCAGCCTCGACAAACGCGACAGCGAGCATGTGTTCTCGGCCTTCCCGCTGGACGTCTCAACACCGGAAATCAACATCACCGTCACCGACGAGAGCAAGTTCGCCCTGATCGAAGCGCTGCAGCGCGACGGCCAGTGGGGCGAGGCCAACCTCACCACCCTCGACGGCGTGCGTGTCGATTATCCCAAGGGCTGGGGCCTGGTACGCGCCTCCAACACCACGCCGGTGCTGGTGCTGCGCTTCGAGGCGGATTCCGAAGCCGAACTGGAACGCATCAAGGACGTGTTCCGCAACCAGCTCAAGGCGGTCGACCCCGCCCTGACCATCCCCTTCTGACCTGACCATGCCGGAGCCCAGCACCATGTCCCAGAGCCGCGATGACGCAGCCCAGGTAGCCCGCGTCCTTGCCGAAGCGCTTCCCTACATCCGCCGTTTCGTCGGCAAGACGCTGGTCATCAAGTACGGCGGCAACGCCATGGAGACCGACGAGCTGAAGAACAGCTTCGCCCGCGACGTGGTGCTGATGAAGGCGGTCGGCATCAACCCGGTGGTGGTGCACGGCGGCGGCCCGCAGATCGGCGACCTGCTCAACCGCCTGTCCATCGAGAGCCACTTCATCGACGGCATGCGCGTCACCGACGCGCAGACCATGGACGTGGTGGAGATGGTCCTCGGCGGCCAGGTGAACAAGGACATCGTCAACCTGATCAACCGCCACGGCGGCAGCGCCATCGGCCTGACCGGCAAGGACGCCGAGCTGATCCGCGCGAAGAAGCTCACCGTCACCCGCCAGACGCCGGAGATGACCAAGCCGGAAATCATCGACATCGGCCACGTCGGCGAGGTCACCGGGGTCAACACCGAGCTGCTGAACATGCTGGTCAGGGGCGACTTCATCCCGGTGATCGCGCCCATCGGCGTGGGCGCCAACGGCGAGTCCTACAACATCAACGCCGACCTGGTGGCCGGCAAGGTGGCCGAGGCGCTGAAGGCCGAGAAGCTGATGCTACTGACCAACATCGCCGGCCTGATGGACAAGCAGGGCCAGGTGCTCACCGGCCTGACCACCGAGCAGGTCGACAGCCTGATCGCCGACGGCACCATCTACGGCGGCATGCTGCCGAAGATCCGCTGCGCCCTGGAAGCGGTGCAGGGCGGCGTGACCAGCGCGCACATCATCGATGGCCGCGTGCCCAACGCCGTGCTGCTGGAAATCTTCACCGACAGCGGTGTCGGCACCCTGATCAGCAACCGCAAGCCGCGCCACTGAGCACTACCCGCCACGGCACCCGCCGTGGCGGCTCCCCTCTTCCTTCCGGAGGCCGCAATGCCTTCAGTCTTCCCTGAACGCCACCAGTTCCGCTTCTTCCACAGCCTGCGCGTGCGCTGGTCGGAAGTCGACCCGCAGGGCATCGTCTTCAACGGCAACTACCTGACCTACGCGGACGTCGCCACCACCGAGTACTACCGCAACCTGGAGATCCGCTACCCGGCCGACCTGCTGCGCGGCGGCGGCGACCTGTTCGCGGTGAAGAGCAGCCTGGAGTACTTCGCTCCGGCGCGCTACGACGACTGGCTGGACATGGGCGTGCGCGTCGCGCGCCTGGGGCGCAGCAGCCTGACCTTCCAGGTGGCGATCTGGTGCGAGGGCCAGCCGCTGACCCTCGGCGAGCTGATCTACGCCTACGCCAACGACCAGCGACAGAGCCAGCCCCTGCCGGGCTGGCTGCGCGAGCGCATCGCGAAATTCGAGCACTTGCCCGTCGACTGACGGACTAGCGGGAGGCGCCGAGCAATTGCGCGAGGCGCGCGCGGTCCGCCTCGAAGGCAGCCTTGGCCTGGGCGCGCAGCTGCTGGTAGTGGGCGATGTCGCGCAGCAGGCGCTGCTCCTCGTCCTTCAGGTTGGCCAACTGCTCGACCAACTGCTGCGGCACCTGGCGCCCGGCGCGCTCGGCGTCGGCGGCCTGGGCCTGCAGGTTGCCCTGCTGCGTCTTCAGCGACTGCAGGTTGCCCCGCGCCACGCTGCTCAGGCCATCCAGCTCGGACAGCTTGCGCTCGCGGGCGCGGTCGACGTCCTCGACGCTGGTATACAGGCGCAGCAGCTGGGCATCGGAACTGGCCTGGGCGGCAGCGGCCTTGCGCTGCTGGATTTCCTCCGCGGTCGGCGCCGGCGGCACCACGCGGATCACCCGCCCCTGCTCGTTGAGCACCTCGTAGCCCTTGCCGATGTACTGCGACGGCACGCCCAGGCGGTCGATGACGGTCACACCCTTGTCGTTGACGTAGCGGTACATCTCGACGGCGCCGCCGGACGAGGGATTGCCGGCGGCATTCGCCGCCAGCGCCGGCCCGGCCAGCCCGAAGACCAGCAACCCCATCAATGCACCACGGCGTAAAGCACCCTGCTTGGCCATGCCGGACACCCTGTTCTGGTTAGATTCCGTACTGCGCGCGATAGGCCTCGACCGCCGGCAGGTGACGCTTGAGCTCGGCGTCGCCGGCCAGGTATTCGAGGACCTGCTCCAGGGACACGATGCTGACCACCGGCATGCCGAAGTCGCGCTCCACTTCCTGGATCGCCGACAGCTCGCCGCGGCCTCGCTCCTGGCGGTTCAGCGCGATCAGCGTGCCGGCGGCCCTGGCGCCCTGGGCCTCGATGATCTGCATGACCTCGCGGATCGCGGTGCCAGCGGTGATCACGTCGTCGACGATCAGCACCCGGCCGGCCAGCGGCGCGCCCACCAGGGTGCCGCCTTCGCCGTGGTCCTTGGCTTCCTTGCGGTTGAAGCACCAGGGCAGGTCGCGCCCGTGCTGCTCGGCCAGCGCCACCGCTGTAGCGGCCGCCAGCGGGATTCCTTTATAGGCCGGGCCGAACAGGACATCGAAATCGATGCCGCTGTCGACGACCGCGGCGGCGTAGAAGCGCCCCAGCTTGGCCAACGCCAGGCCACTGTTGAACAGGCCGGCATTGAAGAAATAAGGGCTGGTGCGCCCGGACTTGAGCGTGAATTCGCCGAAGCGCAGTACGCCGCGCTCGATGGCGAAACGGATGAAATCGCGTTGATATGCCTGCATGGGAATAGAACCGGCCGGTATGAATTTAGCTAAACCGTTTGAGCTCGGGTATCATACACACACGTGATTTTGGGGGCCATTTATGCGGATCATCAGTGTGAACGTGAATGGTATTCAGGCTGCAGCCGAGCGGGGATTGCTCAGCTGGTTGCAAGCCCAGAATGCCGACGTGATCTGCTTGCAGGATACCCGCGCCTCCGCTTTCGATCTGGACGACCCGTCCTACCAGCTGGACGGCTACTTCCTGTACGCCTGCGACGCCGAAGTGCCCAGCCAGGGTGGCGTCGCAATCTATAGTCGTCTGCAACCCAAGGCCGTCATAAGCGGGCTGGGTTTCGAGATGGCCGATCGTTACGGGCGCTACCTGCAAGCCGATTTCGATAAGGTGAGTATTGCCAGCATTCTTCTGCCGAGCGGGCAGGAGGGTGACGAGAACCTGAACCAGAAGTTCAAGTTCATGGAAGACTTCGCCGCCTACCTGAACAAGCAGCGCCGCAAGCGCCGCGAGTACATCTATTGTGGGTCGCTGTACCTGGCCCACAACAAGCTGGACGTGAAGAACTGGCGCGAATGCCAGCAGATGCCCGGCTTCCTCGCGCCCGAGCGCGGCTGGATGGACGAGGTGTTCGGCAACATGGGCTACGTCGATGCCCTGCGCGAGGTCAACCGCGAAGGCGACCAGTACAGCTGGTGGCCGGACAGCGAGCAGGCCGAGATGCTGAACCTGGGCTGGCGCTTCGACTACCAGATCCTCACCCCGGGTCTGCGCCGCTTCGTGCGCAGCGCCAAGCTGCCGCGGCAGCCGCGCTTCTCGCGCCACGCGCCGCTGATCATCGACTACGACTGGACGCTCAGTATTTGAGAGCTGGAAGCTAGAAGCCTGAAGCTGGAAGCAAAAGCCGCCACGCTTCCAGCTTCTAGCAGCTACTTCAACGGCCGCCAGGTGAACGGATAGCGGTAGTCGCGGCCCTCGTTGGCCTTGACCCCGGCGATCACGGTCAGCACCAGGGCGCCGGCGCAGACCAGCGCCAGCAGCAGGAAGCCGATCACCAGCAGGCAGAGGAAGAAGCTGACCAGCATCGCCAGGCTGACGGTGATCTGGAAGTTCAGCGCTTCCTTGCCCTGGCTGTCGACGAAGGGATCGGACTCGCGCTTGATCTGCCAGACGATCAGCGGCCCCAGCAGGTTGCCGAAGGGAAAGACCAGCCCGAGGAAGGCGGAGAAGTGGCAGAACATCGCCCACTGCCGGGCTTCCTGGCTCGGTCGCGCTTGCAGTTCGTCGTTCATCCCCGTCCCTCCCGCGTCAGTCGGCCAGCGCGGCGCGCTGCAGTTCGAAGATTTCCTGCATGCCCTGCTGCGCCAGTTCCAGCATGGCGTTCAGCTCGGCGGGCTTGAACGGCTCGCCCTCGGCAGTGCCCTGCACCTCGATGAAGCCGCCGGCGTCGGTCATCACCACGTTCAGGTCGGTCTCGGCGGCGGAATCCTCCAGGTAGTCCAGGTCGAGCACCGGCACGCCCTGGTAGATGCCCACGGAGACCGCAGCGACCATCTGCTTGAGCGGGTTGCCCTTGAGCGAACCGCGTTTCTTCAGCACCGCCAGGGCGTCGATCAGCGCCACGGTGGCGCCGGTGATGGACGCGGTGCGGGTGCCGCCGTCGGCCTGGATCACGTCGCAGTCGATGTACAGGGTGTTCTCGCCCAGCTTGGTCAGGTCCAGCGCGGCGCGCAGCGAACGGCCGATCAGGCGCTGGATCTCCAGAGTGCGGCCGCCCTGCTTGCCGCGGCTGGCCTCGCGGGCATTCCGCTCGCCGGTGGAGCGCGGCAGCATGCCGTACTCGGCGGTCAGCCAGCCCTGCCCCTGGCCCTTGAGGAAGCGCGGCACGCCGCTCTCGGCGCTCACGGTGCAGATCACCTTGGTGTCGCCGAACTCCACCAGAACCGAACCCTCGGCATGCTTGGTGTAGTGGCGGGTGATGCGGATCGGGCGCAACTGGTCGGCGGCGCGGCCACTGGGACGGTTCATCGAGACTTCCTATGCGAGATTGAATCGGATACTGGCCGCCATTATAGAGGCCCCGGCAGCCAGGCAACCACCGCCGGCGTGCGGCGGCCGGCCCCGCTGGGGTACAATTGCCGGTTCACGATGACATTTCATCGCTTTCAGTCGAATCACAGCGAGGTAGCCCCATGGTTCACAGCATGACCGCCTTCGCCCGCGTCGAACGGGCCGGGACCAATGGGACCCTGAGCTGGGAACTGCGCTCGGTGAACCACCGCTACCTGGAGCCGAACCTGCGCCTGCCGGAAACCTTCCGCGACCTCGAAGGCCCGGTGCGCGAGGCGCTGCGCCAGGGCCTGTCGCGCGGCAAGGTGGAATGCACCCTGCGCTTCAACGAGGACACCGCCGGCAAGCCGCTGCAGGTCGACCGCGAGCGCGCCGCGCAGCTGGTGGCCGCCGCCGAGGGCGTGGCCGCGCTGATCAAGCAGCCGGCGCCGATCGACCCGCTGGCCGTGCTGGCCTGGCCGGGCGTGCTGGTGGGCGATGCCGCCGACCCGCAGGCGCTCAACGCCGAGGCCATGACCGCCTTCAACCAGGCGCTGGACGAGCTCAAGGCCGGCCGCGCCCGCGAAGGCGCGGAACTGGCGCGGATCATCGACGAGCGCCTGGGCGCCATGCAGGAAGAAGTGGCCAACCTGCGCGAACTGGTGCCGCAGATGCTCGGCAACCAGCGGCAGAAGATCCTCGACCGCTTCGCCGAACTGAAGCTGGAAGCCGACCCGCAGCGCCTGGAGCAGGAAATGGTCCTGCTGGCGCAGAAGAGCGACGTCGCCGAGGAACTCGACCGCCTGAGCACCCACGTCGCCGAGGTGCGCCGCGTGCTCAAGGCCGGTGGCGCCGCCGGCCGCCGCCTGGATTTCCTCATGCAGGAACTCAACCGCGAGGCCAACACCCTCGGCTCCAAGGCCTTCGACCCGCGCTCGACCCAGGCCGCGGTGAACCTCAAGGTGCTCATCGAACAGATGCGCGAGCAGGTCCAGAATATCGAGTGAGCCGCGCGCTCGCTTTCCACCCATAGCCCCAGGATTCAGTCATGTCCGGCACCCTCTACATCGTTTCCGCGCCGTCCGGCGCCGGCAAGACCAGCCTGGTGAAGTCGCTGCTCGAGGCCATGCCCAGCGTGCGCGTCTCGGTCTCCCACACCACCCGCGGCATGCGCCCGGGCGAGGTGGACGGGGTGAACTACCACTTCGTCGGCCGCGACACCTTCACCGCCATGCTCGAACGCGACGAGTTCCTCGAGCACGCCGAAGTCTTCGGCAACCTCTACGGCACCTCGCAGCGCTGGGTGGAAAAGACCCTCGCCGAAGGCCTCGACCTGATCCTCGAGATCGACTGGCAGGGCGCCCAGCAGGTGCGCCGGCTGATGCCCCACGCGCAGTCGATCTTCATCCTGCCGCCGAGCCAGCACGCCCTGCGCCAGCGCCTGACCAACCGCGGCCAGGACAGCGACGAGGTGATCGAGCGGCGCATGCGCGAGGCGGTCAACGAAATGAGTCACTACGTCGAATACGATCATCTGGTGATCAACGACGATTTCGCCCATGCTCTGGAAGACCTCAAGTCGATCTTCCGTGCCCGCCAGCTGCGCCAGGACGCCCAGCAGAAGCGCCACGAGCGGTTGCTCGAGGAGTTGTTGCAGCCGTCGGCATAACAAACGGCCCTTCCATAAAGATTGGCGATTTTTTAGACTATTCAGTCCGCCCGGAAACCCGGGCTCCATTTTCCGCAACGAGGAACACCATGGCCCGCGTCACCGTCGAAGACTGCCTGGACAACGTCGATAACCGTTTCGAGCTGGTCATGCTCGCCACCAAGCGCGCGCGCCAGCTGGCCACCGGCGGCAAGGAGCCGAAGGTAGCCTGGGAAAACGACAAGCCCACCGTGGTCGCCCTGCGCGAGATCGCTTCCGGCCTGGTCGATGCTGAAGTCGTTCAGCAGGAGGACGTGGTTGAAGAAGAACCGCTGTTCGCCGCCTTCGAAGACGAGGCCAACAACGAGGCCCTGTAATTCTATGACCGGCCGACGACCACAGGCGCCGTCCACTCGGCAGGGGGTGATGCCTTGCCGAGCATAGACGCCTTCGCCGACCGGCTCTCGAGCTATCTCGGTCCGGACCAGGTCAACCTGGTCCGCCGTGCCTACTACTACGCCGAGCAGGCCCATGACGGGCAGCGCCGCCGCAGCGGCGAGGCCTACGTCACCCATCCGCTCGCCGTCGCCAACATCCTCGCCGACATGCACATGGACCATCAGAGCCTGATGGCGGCCATGCTGCACGACGTGATCGAGGACACCGGCATCGCCAAGGAAGCGCTCACCGCGCAGTTCGGCGAAACCGTCTCGGAACTGGTGGACGGGGTCAGCAAGCTGACCCAGATGAACTTCGAGTCCAAGGCCGAGGCCCAGGCCGAGAACTTCCAGAAGATGGCCATGGCCATGGCCCGCGACATCCGCGTGATCCTGGTCAAGCTGGCCGACCGCCTGCACAACATGCGCACCCTGGAAGTGCTGTCCGGCGAGAAGCGCCGGCGCATCGCCAAGGAAACCCTGGAAATCTACGCGCCCATCGCCAACCGCCTGGGCATGCACAGCATGCGCGTGGAATTCGAGGACCTGGGCTTCAAGGCCATGCACCCGATGCGCTCCGAGCGCATCCGCCAGGCGGTGAAGAAGGCCCGCGGCAACCGTCGCGAGATCGTCGGCAAGATCCAGGAATCGCTGGTCAACTGCCTCGCCCGCGAGGGCATGGAAGGCCAGGTCCTGGGCCGCGAGAAGCACCTGTTCAGCATCTACAAGAAGATGCGCGGCAAGCGCAAGGCGTTCAACGAGATCATGGACGTCTACGCCTTCCGCATCATCGTCGACAAGGTCGACACCTGCTACCGCGTGCTCGGCGCCGTGCACAACCTGTACAAACCGTTCCCCGGTCGCTTCAAGGACTACATCGCGATTCCCAAGGCCAACGGCTACCAGTCGCTGCACACCACGCTGTTCGGCATGCACGGCGTGCCCATCGAAATCCAGATCCGCACCCGCGAGATGGAAGAGATGGCCAACCACGGCATCGCCGCGCACTGGCTGTACAAGTCCAACGAGGACGAGGTGCAGAAAGGCACCCACGCCCGCGCCCGCCAGTGGGTCAAGGGCATCCTCGAACTGCAGCAGCGCGCCGGCAACTCGCTGGAATTCATCGAGAACGTGAAGATCGACCTGTTCCCGGACGAGGTCTACATCTTCACGCCCAAGGGCCGCATCATGGAGCTGCCCAAGGGCTCCACGGCGGTGGACTTCGCCTACGCGGTGCACACCGACGTGGGCAACAGCTGCATCGCCTGCCGCATCAACCGCCGCCTGGCGCCGCTGTCCGAACCGCTGCAGAGCGGCCAGACGGTGGAGATCGTCACCGCGCCGGGCACCCGGCCGAACCCGGCCTGGCTCAACTTCGTGGTCACCGGCAAGGCGCGCACGCACATCCGCCACGCGCTCAAGCAGCAGCGCCGCTCCGAGTCCATAAGCCTCGGCGAGCGCCTGCTGAACAAGACCCTCGCCGGCTTCGACAGCCACCTGGAGAAGATCCCCGCCGAACGCATCCAGGGCGTGCTCAACGAGTACCGCATGGAAGTCTTCGAGGACCTGCTCGAGGAAATCGGCCTGGGCAACCGCATGGCCTACGTGGTCGCCCGCCGCCTGCTCTCCAGCGAAGGCGACGCCGCCGCCACCAACGCCGAGGGGCCGCTGGCGATCCGCGGCACCGAGGGCCTGGTGCTGAGCTACGCCAAGTGCTGCACGCCGATCCCCGGCGACCCCATCGTCGGCCACCTGTCGGCCGGCAAGGGCATGGTGGTGCACCTGGAAAGCTGCAGGAACATCAGCGAAATCCGCAACAACCCGGAAAAATGCATCCAGCTCAGCTGGGCCAAGGATGTCACCGGCGAGTTCAACGTCGAGCTGCGCGTCGAGCTGGAACACCAGCGCGGCCTGATCGCCCTGCTGGCGACCAGCGTCAACGCCGCCGACGGCAACATCGAGAAGATCAGCATGGACGAGCGCGACGGTCGCGTCAGCGTGGTCCAATTGGTGGTCAGCGTGCACGACCGCGTGCACCTGGCCCGCGTCATCAAGAAGCTGCGCGCGCTCAAGGGGGTGGTCCGGATCACCCGCGTGCGCAGCTGATCCCACCCCTCGCAAGGAGTCGACATGACCAAGACCGTTATCCACACCGACAAGGCCCCCGCGGCCATCGGCACCTACTCCCAGGCGATCAAGGCCGGCAACACCGTCTACGTCTCCGGGCAGATCCCGCTGAACCCGCAGACCATGGAACTGGTCGAGGGCTTCGAGGAGCAGGTCGTCCAGGTGTTCGAGAACCTCAAGGCGGTGATCGAGGCTTCCGGCGGCTACCTGCACGACGTGGCCAAGCTGAACATCTTCCTCACCGACCTGTCGCACTTCGCCAAGGTCAACGAGATCATGGGCCGCTACTTCACCCAGCCCTACCCGGCGCGCGCCGCCATCGGCGTGGCCGCCCTGCCCAAGGGCGCCCAGGTCGAGATGGACGCCATCGTCGTCCTGGAGTAAGCCTCCACTCCCGAACGGGGCCCTCGCGGCCCCGTTCGTTTTTCCCCGTTCGTCCGCAAGGAGCACCCGCATGCGTCGCGCCCTCGTCCTGAGCGCCCTGCTTGGCCTGCTGACCGGCTGTGCCGGCACCCCCGATCCGTCCGGCACCTGGATCAACCAGGCCGCCATCGACGCCGCCAGCAAGAGCGGCAAGCTGCGCGAGGCGCTGCTGGCCTACGGGCCCAACCTGGAATGGCGGCTCGACACCAAGCGCCAGCAGGCGACCTACAGCAACGGTTTCGAACAGGGCGAAGGCCAGCTGAGCCAGGACCCGGCGGACAAGAAGCACTGGCAGGTGGCCTTCTACGGCAGCAAGCAGGAAGAGCTGGCGGTGGACGGCAAGCAACTGCTGCAGGTGGGCAGCGAGAACTGGCCGGAGCAGCGCTTCGCCCGTCCCGAACAGCAGGGCCCGGCGCCCATCGGCGCCAGCTTCCAGCGCGCCCTGTACGGCAGTTTCCTCAAGGGCACCTGGGTGATCCAGGAAGGCCCGGGCCAGGGCAGCAAGGTGACCTTCCAGGCCGACGGCCGCGTGGAGGGCATGCCCAGCGCCGACCGCTACGCCCTGTGCCTGGCCGGCGACTGCGCGGCCATGAGCGGCGACAGCGACAGCATCTGGCTGCAACAGGGCCGCCAGGGCCGCGAATACCTGTTCCAGCGCGAGGACGACAAGCTGGAACTCTTCGAAGCGGTGAACCGCGCCCAGGCCGACGAGATGCCCGAATACGCCCCGGGCAAGCGCGTCTGGCTGCTGGAACGCGACTGAGCCGCCGGCGCCTCGGGAAAAAACCGCTGACCAGAGTTCTTTGCTGCCGGGCGGCCATCCGGCAGCAAACGCCATAAGGTCATAGGGGCATTCTGACGCGCAGTGCCTCCCTGCAAATACAGCTTCCCGCAAGACAGTACGCGCAAAAATCATCGCCCTCTCCTACTGCCCTTTCAGCTTTCGCTATCTCTCCGCCCTTTCCATCTCCCGGCAACATGTCCTCCCGATTTTTTCACGCGCGGCACAGCCAACAATTCCGCTTCCGGCTGTCCGGACCGATGTCAGGAGTCATTACCAGATGACGGAAGAGTGGGCAGGGCATCACTGCGAAGTGTGTTACAAGCGGTACCTCAAAGATCGCCAGGACGCCGAATACCGAAGGCAGTACGCGCGGGAAATCGCGGACGCGGAAAACAAAGCCCGAGCGATCGAGATATCCAATCGAGCGCACCAAGAGGCGGCTTTCCGCCGATACGAAGAGAGCCAGCGCCGAAACAACCTGTCTCCAGCGAACCGTCAGGGTTACATATTCGCCAAATCCTGCAGACTGCCCGACGGCATAACCAACTATCTCGATCCCCAGGGGTTCGTACCCACCGACATGCTGAAGGAGTACGGAGCCTGGGCCGTCCTCGGAACGGCTGCCCCCCTTGCGGCAGGCGGTACCTCCCTCAACCTGATCGGTGGTTCTGTCTCAGCCAAAACACTTGCGACTCGCCTGGGCGGCCAGCTATCACTCGGAACCATTACCGGCGCGGCCATGGGAACGACTGTCGGCACCCTCCTAATGCTTTTGCCGAACAGAACATCGCAGGACAGTGCGTTCTATACCGACGAACAGTTCGCTACGCTGACCGTGGCCAACACACGTGTGCGGCTGAACATTAAGCGCTTACAGGATGGCACTATTGATGCCTACGGTTTCTACACCGGCACCAATCCCAGTTGGCAAAATGTCAGGGTAATCAAGGCGACACCTCGCGCAAGCCAGTTCGTCGCCGACCTTGGTCAAGGCGTCGAGCTGATCTGGACACCTACCGTCGACCCAAGCACCGTACTGGGCATTCCAGCTCTCGAAGGAGCACCGACACTTCCTATCTTATGGGTCTATCCCCCCAGCGAGGCGGTCAAGCAGATCCTGGTCAACCCGGTATATCCGCCGGATTATCAGGACGCCATCATCTGGTTTCCGGCCGATACCGGTCTTCAGCCGATCTACATCTCGCTGAGTGTTGCGGGTGATCACCACTATCATCCCGCCCCTAAAACACTCTCTGCGTTTCCTGATGCCTTACCGGTCAAGGCGAAGAATACCGTCCAAGGCGGCCATGCTCGGCGTAAGCGATGGAAAGACAGCAAAGGCCGAATCTATGAGTGGGACGCTCGCCATGGCACCGTTGAACTCTATGACAGGCAGGGCAGGCATCTGGGAGAGTTTGACCCGGAAACCGGCAAACGGACCAAACCACCACAGGCCAACAGAAACACGCCGAAGTAGCGCAAGGAGGACACTGTGTATCTGCACATCACGGGTTTCTTACCAGACGATAGCGAAGATGATTCGTTGAAGTTCGAACTGGACATCGCCCCAGGGTTGGAGCATTCGGTCATCCGAACCCTGGGGTATGAAAACATCGAGGCCATGGCATGTGGCGAGTGGTTGCTGACAAAAGAGCAGGTCCAGCAAATAGCGACGCTACTGAACCGACCATTGCCACGCGACCTCGACATTTTCATTGGCGTAGTCGCTTGACTCGCAATCCGAGCAAAGACAAGCACTCACTCGAATCAGCTCTCACTACGCCAGCAACCGGTTGGCGTCCACCTCAGTCCTCGCGCCCGGCGAGGATGGCGGCGTAGCCCTCGCGGTAGCTGGGGTAGCGCGGCACCCAGCCCAGCGCCCTGGCGCGGGCGTTGCTGCAGCGCTTGCTGCCGGTGCGGCGCACGCTCTGCTCGTCCGCCCAGTGGCTGACGCCCATGAGCTCGCGCAGGTAGCCCACCACCTCGGCCAGCGGCGCCGGCGCGTCGTCCACGCCGATATAGCAGTCTTCCAGCGGCTTGCCCTCGGCATCGGCACGCAGCAGGCAGGCCAGCAACCCGGCGGCGTCCTCGGCGTGGATGCGGTTGGCGTACAGCGGCGGCTCGACGGCCACCCGGTAGCCTTCGCGCACCTGCTTGAGCAGCCACTCGCGGCCGGGGCCGTAGATGCCGGTCAAGCGCACCACGGTAGCGGGGATGCCACTGTCCAGCGCCACGCGCTCGGCGTCGAGCATGATCCGTCCGGAATACTGCCGGGCCTCGGCGGGCGAGTTCTCGTCGATCCACTCGCCGTCCGCCTGGGCGTAGACGCCACTGCTGGAGACGAACAGCACACGCTTGGGCCGCTGCCCGCGCTGCTGCAGCCAGCCTAGGCAGTGGCGCAGGCCCTCGACGTAGGCGGCGCGGTAGCCGGCCTCGTCGTGCTGGGTCGCGGCGGCGGCGTAAACCACATAGTCCAGTTCGCCTTCGGGCCAGGCCGGCGGGCACTCGGCGCAGCCCAGGTCGCCGGCCACCGGCAGGATGCCCGCGGGCAGTGCGGCGGCATCGCGGCGCAGCCCGTACACGCGCCAACCCTCGGCGGCCAACTGGCGGCCGAGGCGGCTGCCGACGTCGCCGCAACCGGCGATCAGAACATTCGCAGGCATCTTCGCCTCCTAAAGACAGGGCCCCGGAGTTTAGCGCGGTTGGTTCGCAACCGCGCAGCCGCTATGCTTGGCCCAACTCAACGGATTAGTCGCCATGACCCTCACCGAACTGCGCTACATCGTCACGCTCGCCCAGGAGCAGCATTTCGGCCGCGCCGCCGAGCGCTGCCACGTCAGCCAGCCGACCCTGTCGGTCGGCGTGAAGAAGCTGGAGGACGAGCTCGGCGTGCTGATCTTCGAGCGCAGCAAGAGCGCGGTGCGCCTGACCCCGGTGGGCGAAGGCATCGTGGCCCAGGCGCAGAAGGTGCTGGAGCAGGCCCAGGGCATCCGCGAGCTGGCCCAGGCCGGCAAGAACCAGTTGACCTCGCCGCTGAAGGTCGGCGCCATCTACACCATCGGCCCCTACCTGTTCCCGCACCTGATCCCGCAGCTGCACCGGGTGGCGCCGCAGATGCCGCTGTACATCGAAGAGAACTTCACCCACATCCTGCGCGACAAGCTGCGCACCGGCGAGCTGGACGCGATCATCATCGCCCTGCCGTTCCAGGAGGCCGACGTCCTCACCCTGCCGCTGTTCGACGAGCCCTTCTACGTGCTGATGCCGGCCGACCACCCCTGGACCGCCCGGCAGACCATCGACGCCGAGATGCTCAACGACAAGAGCCTGCTGCTGCTCGGCGAGGGCCACTGCTTCCGCGACCAGGTGCTGGAAGCCTGCCCGACCACCCGCAGGGGCGAGGAAAACCGCCACACCACCGTGGAATCCAGTTCGCTGGAGACCATCCGCCACATGGTCGCCTCCGGCCTGGGCGTATCGGTGCTGCCGTTCTCGGCGGTGGACAGCCACCACTACGCCCCCGGGGTGATCGAGATCCGCCCGTTCACCCCGCCGGCGCCGCTGCGCACCGTGGCCATCGCCTGGCGCGCCAGCTTCCCGCGGCCGCGCGCCATCGAGGTGCTGGCCGATTCCATCCGCCTGTGCTCGGTGGCCCGGCCGACCGCCAAGGGCGACGCCCAACCGGCATGACCGAGCTGGCCAACGTCCCGGTCACGACGCTCAAGGGCGTCGGCGCCGCGCTGGAGGAAAAGCTGGCGCGGGTGGGCCTGGAGAACCTCCAGGACATCCTCTTCCACCTGCCGCTGCGCTACCAGGACCGCACCCGCGTCACCCCCATAGGCGCGCTGCGCCCGGGCCAGGACGCGGTGGTCGAGGGCGTGGTGTCCGGCGCCGACGTGGTCATGGGCAAGCGCCGCAGCCTGCTGGTGCGCCTGCAGGACGGCAGCGGCACCCTGAGCCTGCGCTTCTACCACTTCAGCCAGGCGCAGAAGGAAGGCCTCAAGCGCGGCACCCACCTGCGCTGCTACGGCGAGGCCCGCCCCGGCGCCTCGGGCCTGGAAATCTACCACCCCGAGTACCGCGCGCTGAACGACGCCGCGCCGGCCCCGGTGGAGCAGACCCTCACGCCCATCTACCCGACCACCGAAGGCCTCACCCAGCAGCGCCTGCGCACCCTCAGCCAGCAGGCCCTGGCGCGCCTGGGGCCGAACAGCCTGCCCGACTGGCTGCCCGAGGAGCTGGCCCGCGACTACCGCCTGGCGCCGCTCGACGAAGCCATCCGCTACCTGCACCGGCCACCGCCGGACGCCAACCTCGAAGAGCTCGCCGAGGGCCGCCACTGGGCCCAGCACCGCCTGGCCTTCGAGGAACTGCTGACGCACCAGCTGTCGCTGCAGCGCCTGCGCGAGAGCCTGCGCGCCCAGCACGCGCCCGAATTGCCGCCGGCGAAGAAACTGCCGCAGCGCTTCCTGAAGAACCTCGGCTTCGCTCCCACCGGCGCGCAGCAGCGCGTGGGCGCGGAGATCGCCTACGACCTGGCGCAGCCCGAACCCATGCTGCGCCTGGTGCAGGGCGACGTCGGCGCCGGCAAGACGGTGGTCGCTGCCCTGGCCGCGTTGCAGGCCCTGGAGGCCGGCTACCAGGTGGCGCTGATGGCGCCCACGGAAATCCTCGCCGAGCAGCACTACCTCAACTTCAGCAAGTGGATGCAGCCGCTGGGCATCGAGGTCGCCTGGCTGGCCGGCAAGCTCAAGGGCAAGGCGCGCGCCGCCGCGCTGGAGCAGATCGCCGCCGGCGTGCCCATGGTGGTCGGCACCCACGCGCTGTTCCAGGACGAGGTGAAGTTCAAGCGCCTGGCCCTGGCGATCATCGACGAACAGCACCGCTTCGGCGTGCAGCAGCGCCTGGCCCTGCGCCAGAAGGGCGTCGACGGCCGGCTCTGCCCGCACCAGCTGATCATGACCGCCACGCCCATCCCGCGGACCCTGGCGATGAGCGCCTACGCCGACCTGGACACCTCGATCCTCGACGAGCTGCCGCCCGGGCGCACCCCGGTGAACACCGTGCTGGTCGCCGACAGCCGGCGCATCGAGGTGATCGAGCGCGTCCGCGCCGCCTGCCGCGAAGGCCGCCAGGCCTACTGGGTGTGCACGCTGATCGAAGAATCCGAGGAACTCACCTGCCAGGCCGCCGAGACCACCTACGAGGAACTCGCCTCAGCCCTGGGCGAGCTGCGCGTGGGCCTGATCCACGGGCGCATGAAGCCGGCGGAGAAGGCCACGGTGATGGAGGCCTTCAAGGAGGGCCTGCTGCAGCTGCTGGTGGCGACCACCGTGATCGAGGTCGGCGTGGACGTGCCCAACGCCAGCCTGATGATCATGGAGAACCCCGAGCGCCTCGGCCTGGCCCAGCTGCACCAGCTGCGCGGGCGCGTCGGCCGCGGCAGCGCGGCGAGCCACTGCGTGCTGCTCTACCACCCGCCGCTGTCGCAGATCGGCCGCGAGCGCCTGGCGATCATGCGCGAGACCTGCGACGGCTTCGTCATCGCCGAGCGCGACCTGGAGCTGCGCGGCCCCGGCGAGATGCTCGGGACGCGGCAGACCGGTCTGCTACAGTTCAAGGTCGCGGACCTGATGCGCGACGCCGACCTGCTGCCGGCGGTGCGCGACGCCGCCCAGGCCCTGCTGGCGCGCTGGCCGCAGCACGTCGGCCCGCTGCTGGAGCGTTGGCTCCGACATGGCCAGCAATACGGTCAAGTGTGACCTGCTTCAATTTCACCGGTCGGATGACTGGCCAGTCACGAATAGCCGCTGGGTATACTCCCGGCTGCAGTTGCTAACCGGATCACAAAGCCCATGAGCGAAGCCGCACTCGCCGAAGCCCTCCCCGCCCCATCGGTCATTCTCCAGCTGCTCGACCGCCTCGGCGTGCCCTGCCGCGAACTGCCCGACGACGACCAGCTGCCCAGCGCCCGCCGCGTGCAGGCGAGCCTGCTGGAAGACTCGGTGGGCACCCTGCTGGTGCTCTTCCCGCAGAACCAGCTGCTGGACCTCAACCGCCTGACCGAGCTGACCGGGCGCAAGCTGCTGGCGATCAAGCCGGAGCGCCTGGAGCGCATGCTCGGCAAGCACCAGCTCAGCCGCCTGCCGGCGCTGCCGCCGCTGACCAGCTCGCCCTGCCTGTACGACGAGCGCCTGCTGCAGGAGCCGCAGCTGCTGATCGAATCCGGCAACCCCGGCACCCTGCTGGAGATCGCTACCGGCGATTTCCGCCAGGTGCTGGAGAAGGCCAGCGCCGCGCGCTTCGGCGTGCCCCTGGAGCAGATCCGGCCCAACCTCGACCGCCCCAACGACGATCGCGCCGAGATCACCCAGGCGGTGCAGGCCTTCACCGCGCGGCGCATCCAGCAGCGCCTGGAAGAGACCATCGAGATCCCGCCGCTGCCCAAGACCGCGCAGAAGATCATCAAGCTGCGGGTGGACCCCAACGCCACCGTGGACGACATCACCGGCGTGGTCGAGACCGACCCGGCGCTGGCCGCCCAGGTGGTCAGTTGGGCCGCCTCGCCCTACTACGCCGCGCCCGGCAAGATCCGCTCGGTGGAAGACGCCATCGTCCGCGTGCTGGGCTTCGACCTGGTGATCAACCTGGCCCTCGGCCTGGCCCTGGGCAAGACCCTGAGCCTGCCCAAGGACCAGCCGCAGCACGCCACGCCCTACTGGCAGCAGGCGATCTACACCGCCGCGGTGATCGAGGGCCTGACCCGCGCAGTGCCCCGCGCCGAGCGCCCGGAAGCCGGCCTGACCTACCTCGGCGGGCTGCTGCACAGCATCGGCTACCTGGTCCTGGCGCACATCTTCCCGCCGCACTTCTCGCTGATCTGCCGCCACCTGGAGGTCAACCCGCACGTGCCGCACAACCTCGTCGAGCAGCACCTGCTGGGCATCACCCGCGAGCAGATCGGCGCCTGGCTGATGCGCGCCTGGGACATGCCCGAGGAGATCTACACCGCGCTGCGCTTCCAGCACGACCCGGACTACGCCGGCCCCAACGCCGCCTACGCCAACCTGGTGTGCCTGGCCACCCGCCTGCTGCGCCAGAACGGCATCGGCAGCGGCCCGCAACAGGGCGTGCCGCAAGCCCTGCTCGACCGCCTGGACATCCCCCGGGAAAGGGCCGAGGACGCGGTGCGCAAGGTGCTGGACGCGGAGGCCGTGCTGCGCGAGCTGGCCTCGCAGATGAACAGCCCGCACTGATCTGGCTGCGGACAGACCTGTAGAAGCGCGCCCTCCGGCAAACACAAGACCCGTAGGATGGCGTTGAGCGAAGCGATACCCATCGCCACGACCGCATGGGTTTCGCCAAGGCTCAACCCATCCTACGAAAAGCGCCTTGGCGCAGCCGGCAAGACAGGGAATGCCGCGGGTGGCGCAGCGTAGGAGCGGATCTCATCCGCGATCCGCGCCGATATGTCCGGCTATCGCGGACAAGGTCCGCTCCTACAAGGAGAATGCCATGCATCCCAGCGAACTGTAGGAGCGGGCCCTGCCCGCGATTTCGCGCGCAGGGCGCGCTCCTACATGGGGACGGTGTGGGTGGCGCAGCGTAGGAGCGGATCTCATCCGCGAATCGCGCAGATATGTCCGTCCGGCTATCGCGGACAAGGTCCGCTCCTACATGAGGAATGCCGTGCCTCGCGGGACAAGGGCAGCCTCAGGCCGCTTCCTTCTCCACCGCCTTGGCCGCGGCCTTCTTCTTCGGCTTGAGGTACTTCACCAGGCCCTGGAACCAGATCACCAGCGCCGGGTTGCCCTGGATCTGGATGTCCTTGCTCTGGATGCCCTGCATGAAGGCCAGTTGCGGGTTCTTCGAGGTGAGGGTGGCGAAGCCGTAGGCGCTGTCGCGGAAGCCGATGGCGAAGGCCGGCTGCGGGTGCACGCCGCGGCGGGCGCTGACGCGTTGGTCGCGGACGATGTAGTGGCGGGCGACCTTGCCGTCCAGGCTGTGCAGCTGGAACACCAGGTCCTTGCCTTCGAGCTGCTGGCGGAAGGCCGGGTTGTCGCGCGAGGACTTGGCCATCATACGGCCGAGGAACCACAACAGAAAACGGAATTTCATGCACAGACCTCGGCGTTCGAGACAAATGACTGCGCATTGTAGCGATTAGCCGAAAGGACTACATCCGTACTTTCGAAGGGAAATGTAACTGCGGGAGTAGCCCGGAGCCGCTCTGGCTCCGGGGCTGGGAACAGCCTTAGTTGACGGCGTCCTTCAGGGCCTTGCCCGGCTTGAAGGCAACGGTGTTGCTGGCCTTGATCTTCACCGGCTGGCCGGTCTGCGGGTTCTTGCCGGTGCGGGCGCCACGGTGGCGCTGGATGAAGGTGCCGAAACCAACGAGGGTGACGCTGTCTTTGCGGTTCAGCGCGCCGGTGATCTCATCCAGCAGCGCGTTCAGCACCTTGTTGGCTTGTTCTTTGGTGAGGTCGGCCTTCTCGGCGATCGCGGCGGCGAGTTCTGGTTTACGCATAGATGCCTCTTTGACGGTTTGTTGTTTTTGTGTCCGTGCTGTCTTCCCAACAGCGCCTAAGGCACCGCGGCCCAGGCCCTACAGGCTCTAGGCTGCGGCAGACGGGGGGAGGATGGCACGCCGCAGGCTGGTACGCCAGTATCGTCTGACAATTTGCGGATACATTCCCACGACAGAAGCGCCATAACCGAGGACTTTCAAGCCAGAAGTGCCGGCAACTCCTTGTTCAGCGAGAGTTTTTCGCTGACCGCCGCGCCGGTCAGGGCGTATCCGAGCAAGCGACCGGCGGTATCCCGGCACAGCACCTTGAGGTCCGCGCCAGAGCCTTCCACGAGCCATTGGCCATCGCTGCCGCGGGGCGGCGGCGAGACCACCAGCGGGCACACCGGGGTCTTCACGGTGACCGGCATGGGGCCGTAGGACACCGCTGTCGGCTTGCCCGCCAGGGTCTGGGCCAGGGCGCGGGCGCAGCTCATCAGCGGCATCACGTACAGCAGGTTGAGGCCGTCGACCTCGGCGCAGTCGCCCAGGGCGTAGATGTTGGCGTGGGAGGTGCGCAGCTCGCGGTTCACCACCACGCCGCGGTTGACCTCCAGGCCCGACTCGGCGGCCAGGTCGATGCGCGGGCGCAGGCCGACGGCCGAGACCACCAGGTCGCAGGGGATCACCTGGCCATCCGACAGGTGCGCCTCCAGGCTCTCACCGGCGCGCTCCAGGCGGTTGAGCACCGGACCCAGGTGGAAGCGCACGCCCAGGCCTTCCAGGCCGGCCTGCACGGCCGCCGCGGCGGCGGGGTGCAGTAGGCCGGGCATGACCTGCTCGCAGGGGGCGACCACGTCGACCTGGTAGCCGCCGGCGGACAGGTCGTTGGCGAACTCGCAGCCGATCAGGCCGGCGCCCAGCAGCAGCACGCGGCGCTTGCCGGCGGCCGCGGCGCGGAAGCGCGCGTAGTCCTCCAGGTCGTTGATCGGGAAGATGGCGTCCAGGGCATCGCCCTGCACCGGCACGCGGATCGTCTCGGCGCCCCAGGCCAGCACCAGGTCGCGGTACTCGACCTGTTCCTCGCCGATCCAGATGCGCTTGTGCCCCGGGTCGATGCCGGTGACGCGGGTGTGGGTGAGGATGCGCGCCTTCAGTTGCTCGGCCATGGCGCCCGGCTCGGCCATGGCCAGGCCGTCGGCGTCCTTGTCCTTGGAGAAGCCGGTGGAGAGCATCGGCTTGGAGTAGGAGCGGCCGTCGTCGGCGGTGATCAGCAGCAGCGGGGTCTGCGCATCCAGCTTGCGCCATTCGCGCGCCAGGTTGTAGCCGGCCAGGCCGGTGCCGATGATCACCAGCGGTGCGTTCTCGCTCATTGGATTCTCCACATCGAACGGGACCGAGCGGCTTGGCCGGCTCGGTGGAATTCAGGGTTTCGCGGGGCCTGTCAGGCGATCTCGATCATCTCGAAGTCGATCTTGCCCACGCCGCAGTCGGGGCAGACCCAGTCGGCGGGAATGTCTTCCCAGCGGGTACCGGGGGCGATGCCCTCCTCGGGCAGGCCGAGGGCCTCGTCGTAGATGAAGCCACAGACCACGCATTGCCATTTGCGCATCGTCGAACCTCCTGCGGGTTGCCAGGGCAACCTAGCGCACTTTTCCGCCCCCCGCCAAGGGCAGGGTTGCCGGCGCCCGGCGGCAGCCCGGCCAAGCGCGCGAAGCGCTCAAGCACGGGGCCGGACACGAAAACGGCGGCCACTGGCCGCCGCTCGCAGGGATGCCGGGACGGCTCAGCCGATCTCGATCATCTCGAAGTCCAGCTTGCCGACGCCGCAGTCCGGGCACAGCCAGTCCTCGGGCACGTCTTCCCAGCGGGTACCCGCTGCGATGCCTTCTTCCGGCCAGCCTTGGGATTCGTCATAGATGAGTCCGCAGACTACGCATTGCCACTTTTTCATTGTCTACCCCTCGGGCGGGTTACCACGGTTGCGGCCGCACGCTAACGCAATTCCCGGCGTGCGCCAAGACGCCATCGGGCGGTTGGGCGGGCGTTGGGGGCCAACCAAAGATGGGTGGTGCGTGGGTGGGGGTTGGCTTGCTCGCGAACGGTGTTCTGCCGGCTGGGATCGGTGCGCGTCCTGAAGAGCCCCTCTCCCCAGCCCTCTCCCTGAAGGGAGAGGGGGCTAGCCCGTGCCGAGAGAAGGAATGGTTTCAGCCGGAAACTGCAGAGCTGCCGGCTGACTCTGAAATATCCGAGCACGCCGAACGGTCCCCTCTCCCTTCAGGGAGAGGGTTAGGGAGAGGGAGCGGAGTCACAGCAGGACACCGAAGCCTCAGGTGAGCACCGTTCGCGAGCAAGCTCGCTCCTACAGGGGCAGCCTCAGTGCTACGCCTTGTACCGCAAGCGCCAGGCATGCAGCAGCGGCTCGGTATAGCCACTGGGCTGCTCGCGGCCCTTGAAGACCAGGTCGCTGGCCGCCTGGAAGGCCGCCGAACCCTGGTAGTCCGCAGCCATCGGGCAGTAGGCCGGATCACCTGCGTTCTGCTGGTCGACCACCTTGGCCATGCGCTCCAGGGTCTCGCGCACCTGGGCCTCGCCGACCACGCCGTGGTGCAGCCAGTTGGCGATGTGCTGGCTGGAGATGCGCAGCGTTGCGCGGTCTTCCATCAGGCCGACGTCATGGATGTCCGGCACCTTGGAGCAGCCGACGCCCTGTTCGACCCAGCGCACCACGTAGCCGAGGATGCCCTGGCAGTTGTTGTCCAGTTCTTCCTGGCGCGCCTCGGCGCTCCAGTCGGCGGACGCGGCCACTGGAATCGTCAGCAGGTCGTCGAGCAGTTCGTCGCGCACGCTGGCCAGGTCGACCTTCTGCAGCTCGCCCTGTACCGCCTGCACGTCCACCTGGTGGTAGTGCAGCGCGTGCAGGGTGGCGGCGGTGGGCGATGGCACCCAGGCGGTGGTGGCGCCGGATTTCGGGTGGCCGATCTTCTGTTCCAGCATGGCCGCCATCAGGTCCGGCATGGCCCACATGCCCTTGCCGATCTGCGCGCGGCCGCGCAGGCCGCAGGCCAGGCCGACCAGCACGTTGTTGCGCTCGTAGGCGGCGATCCACTTGGTGCCCTTCATGTCGCCCTTGCGCAGCATCGGGCCGGCTTCCATGGCGCTGTGCATTTCGTCGCCGGTGCGGTCGAGGAAGCCGGTGTTGATGAACACCACCCGCGCCGCGGCGGCGCCGATGCAGGCCTGGAGGTTGACGCTGGTGCGCCGCTCCTCGTCCATGATGCCCATCTTCAGGGTGTGGCGCGGCAGGCCGAGGACGTCCTCGACGCGGCCGAACAGCTCGTCGGCGAAGGCCACTTCGGCCGGGCCGTGCATCTTCGGCTTGACGATGTAGACGCTGCCGGTGCGCGAGTTGCCCTTGCGCTGCAGGTCGTGGATGGCGACCAGGCCGGTGAGCAGCGCGTCCATGATGCCCTCGGGGATTTCCGCGCCGCTTTCGTCGAGGATCGCCGGGGTGGTCATCAGGTGGCCGACGTTGCGGACGAACAGCAGCGAGCGGCCGTGCAGGGTCAGGCTGGAGCCGTCGGCGGCGGTGTACTGGCGGTCCGGGCTCATGCGCCGGACGAAGCTCTGGCCACCCTTCTCCACCGCTTCGCTGAGGTCGCCCTTCATCAGGCCCAGCAGGTTGCGGTAGACCAGGGTCTTGTCCTCGGCATCCACCGCGGCCACCGAGTCCTCGCAGTCGAGGATGGTGCTCAGCGCGGCCTCGACCAGCACGTCCTTCACCCCGGCGGCGTCGGTCTGGCCGATGGGGCTGGTGGGGTCGATCTGGATCTCGAAGTGCAGGCCGTTGTTCTTCAGCAGCACGGCCTTGGGCGACAGCGGCTCGCCCTGGTAGCCGACGAATTTCGCCGGCTCGGCCAGGCCGCTGACGCTGCCGTCCTCCAGGGTCACGCGCAGCTGGCCCTGCTCGATACGGTAGGCGCTGGCGTCGGCGTGGCTGCCCTGGGCCAGCGGCGCGGCCTGGTCGAGGAAGGCGCGTGCGAAGGCGATGACCTTCTCGCCGCGGCGCGGGTTGTAGCCCTTGCCCTTCTCGGCGCCGTCGTCCTCGCTGATGGCGTCGGTGCCGTAGAGCGCGTCGTACAGCGAGCCCCAGCGGGCGTTGGCGGCGTTCAGCGCGTAGCGGGCGTTCATCACCGGCACCACCAGCTGCGGTCCAGCCTGCTGGGTGATCTCGCTGTCGACGTTGGCGGTCGTGGCCTGCACCGAGGCCGGCGCCGACAGCAGGTAGCCGATGGATTCGAGGAAGGCGCGGTAGGCCGGCATGTCCTGGATCGGGCCCGGGTGGGCGCGGTGCCAGTTGTCCAGCTCGGTCTGCAGGCGGTCGCGCTCGGCGAGCAGCGCGCGGTTCTTCGGCGCCAGCTCGTGGACCAGGGCGTCGAAGCCCTTCCAGAAGGCCTCGGCCTGCACGCCGGTGCCCGGCAGGGCTTCTTCCTCGATGAAGCGTTGCAGCACGTCGGCGACCTGCAGGCGCTGGCGGGTGATTCGTTGGGTCATCGCAAGGTTCTCCTGTGTTTCGTCGAGTGCTTAGAGCGCGGCCACGCCGGCCTTGGCCACCTGGGCATCCTGCGCGGCCTGCACGCCGGAGACGCCCACCGCGCCGACCACCTGGCCGTCATGGATGACCGGCACGCCGCCTTCCAGGGTGCCTTGCAGCACCGGTGCGGAGAGGAAGGCGGTGCGGCCGTTGTTGATCATTTCTTCGTACAGGCGCGTTTCGCGGCGGCCCAGGGCGGCGCTGCGGGCCTTCTCGGTGGCGATGTAGGCGCCGACCGGCGCGCAGCCGTCGAGGCGCTCCAGCGCCAGCGGGTGGCCGCCATCGTCCACGACCACTATGGCCACCGCCCATTGGTTGGCCTGGGCCTCGGCGCGGGCGGCGGCGAGGATGCGGGTGACTTCTTGCTGGGTGAGTACGGCTTTGCTTTGCATGGCGTCAGTTTCCGGTGCTGAGGGCGTGGTCGACCAGTTCGATCCAGTGCCGGACGGGGGTGCGTCCGGCGCCGTCGAGGTGGGTCTGGCAGCCGATGTTGGCGGTAGCGATCAGGTCGGGCCGACCGCTTTCCAGGGCGTCCAGCTTGTTGTCGCGCAGCTTGTGCGAGAGCTCCGGCTGGGTCAGTGAATAGGTGCCGGCCGAGCCGCAACAGAGGTGGCTGTCCGGCACCGCGGTGAGGTTGAAGCCCAGGCGCTTGAGCACCGCCTCGACGGCGCCGCCGAGCTTCTGCGCGTGCTGCAGGGTGCAGGGGCAGTGGAAGGCGAGGGTCTGGTCGCAGTTCAGGCCGAGGCTTTCCAGCGGTTCGGCGCGGATCACTTCCACCAGGTCCTTGGCCAGCTCGCTGACGCGCCTGGCCTTGGCCGCGTACTGCGGGTCGTCGCGCAGCAGGTAGCCGTATTCCTTGACGAAGGCGCCACAGCCGCTGGCCGTCTGCACGATGGCCTCGGCGCCGTTCTCGATGGCCGGCCACCAGGCGTCGATGTTGCGCCGGGCGCGGTCCAGGCCGGTGTCCTGGGCGTTGAGGTGGTAGTCCACGGCGCCGCAGCAGCCAGCCTGGGCCGCCGCGGTGATGCTGATACCGAGGCGGTCCAGCACCCGCGCGGTGGCCGAATTGGTGTTGGGCGAAAGCGCCGGCTGCACGCAGCCTTCGAGCATCAGCACGCGGCGCTGGTGGCGCTGGGCCGGGCGCACGCCGGCCGGGGCGATGGCCCGCGGCAGGTGGCTGCGCAGGGCCACGGGAAGGATCGGCCGCAGCGCCTCGCCGGTGTTCACCAGCGCCTTGAACAGCGCCGGGCGCGGCACTATGGCGCGCAGGCCGCCGCGCAGCAGACGCTCGCCCAGCGGCCGCGGCACGCGCACTTCGATGGCGGCGCGGCCGATGTCCAGCAGCTTGTGGTACTCCACGCCGGAGGGGCAGGTGGTTTCGCAGTTGCGGCAGGTCAGGCAGCGGTCCAGGTGTTCCTGGGTTTTCTCGCTGACCTCATCCTGTTCGAGGAACTGCTTGATCAGGTAGATGCGCCCGCGCGGGCCGTCCAGTTCGTCGCCCAGCTCCTGGTAGGTCGGGCAGGTGGCGTTGCAGAAGCCGCAGTGCACGCAACTGCGCAGGATGCGTTCGGCTTCCTCGGCGTGGGCCAGGCGTTTGGCCGCTTCGCTCAGGTTGGTCTGCATAGGTCTATCCGCGTCAGAAGTCGGCGTACATGCGCCCGGGGTTGAAGATGCCCTGCGGGTCGAGCTGGCGCTTCAGCGAGCGGTGCAGCTTGAGCAGGGGCGCCGGCAGCGGGTGCAGCGGCTCGTCGACGTGGCCCGGGGTGAAGCAGCTGGCATGGCCGCCGACGGCGCTCACGGCCTGGCGGATTTCCGTGGCGCTGGCCTCGGACTTCAGCCAGCGCTGCGCGCCGCCCCAGTCCAGCAGCTGCTCGCCGGGCAGCGCCAGCGGCGCGCTGAGCGCCGGCAGCGACAGGCGCCAGAGCGGCCGCGGGTCGCGGAAGAAGTCCAGGCGCTGTTCGCGCAGGTCGTCCCACCAGGCGTCGTCCAGGGCGTCGCCGCCGATGCGGTCGCAGGCGGCACGCACCGAACCTTCGTTGCCTTCGAAGCGCAGGTACAGGTGCTCGCCGTCATGGGCGGCGGCGCTCAGCGGCAGCGGCTGCTGGCCCCATTCGCCGAGGCGCAGCAGGGCGCGCTCCAGCGGGATGGCCTGGCGCAGGCTGATGCGGCAGCGCGGCTTGGGCAGGACCTTGAACGAGGCCTCGGTGATCACGCCCAGGCAGCCGAAGCTGCCGGCCAGCAAGCGCGACAGGTCGTAGCCGGCGACGTTCTTCATCACCTCGCCGCCGAAGCGCAGGTGGGTGCCCAGGCCGCTGATCAGCCGGGTGCCGAGGACGAAGTCGCGCACCGCGCCAGCCCAGGGCCGGCGCGGGCCGGACAGCCCGGCGGCGAGCATGCCGCCGACCGTGGCGTTCTCGGTGAAACAGGGCGCCTCGCAGGCGAGCATCTGCCCGGCGCTGTCCAGCGCGGCGTTCAGCTCGCGCAGCGGGGTGCCGGCGCGGGCGGTGATCACCAGTTCGGTGGGGTCGTAGGAGACGATGCCGGTGTGCCCGGCCACGTCCAGCGGGCGGGCCTCCACCCAGCGGCCGAGGAAGGCCTTGCTGGAGCCGCCGCGGATGGCCAGGGCGGTCTTTTCCGCCAGGGCCTGGCGCACCTGTTCGAGCAGCTCGGCGCTGCGGTCGTGGCCGGCCCGGGGGTCGAAGTGCTGTTTGTCCATCAGAAGCGCTCCAGTTCCGGGAACGGCAGCTGGCCGTGGTGGATGTGCATGGCGCCGAACTCGGCGCAGCGGTGCAGGGTCGGGATGTTCTTGCCCGGGTTGAGCAGGCCCTGCGGGTCGAAGGCGGCCTTCACCGCGTGGAACAGCGTCAGCTCGTCGCTGTTGAACTGGGCGCACATCTGGTTGATCTTCTCGCGGCCCACGCCGTGCTCGCCGGTGATGCTGCCGCCCACCGCCACGCAGAGTTCGAGGATCTTCCCGCCGAGGGCTTCGGCGCGCTCCAGCTCGCCGGGGACGTTGGCATTGAAGAGGATCAGCGGGTGCATGTTGCCGTCGCCGGCGTGAAACACGTTGGCCACGCGCAGGCCGTACTCGTCGGACAGCTCGGCGATGCCGTTGAGCACGCGCGGCAGCTCGCGGCGCGGGATGGTGCCGTCCATGCAGTAGTAGTCCGGGGAGATGCGCCCCACCGCCGGGAAGGCGTTCTTGCGCCCGGCCCAGAACTTGGCGCGTTCCTCCTCGTCGCGGGCCAGGCGCACGTCGGTGGCGCCGGCCTTGCGCAGCACGGCGTCGACCAGCTCGCAGTCCTCGTGCACGTCGGACTCCACGCCGTCCAGCTCGCACAGCAGGATGGCCGCGGCGTCCACCGGGTAACCGGCGTGGATGAAGTCCTCGGCGGCGCGGATCGATAGGTTGTCCATCATCTCCAGGCCGCCGGGAATGATGCCCTCGGCGATGATGTCGCCCACCGCGCGGCCGGCCTTCTCGACGTCGTCGAAGCTGGCCATCAGCACCTTGGCCACCTGCGGCTTGGGCAGCAGCTTGACGGTCACCTCGACCACCACGCCGAGCATGCCTTCGGAGCCGGTGAACAGCGCCAGCAGGTCGAAGCCGGGGCTGTCGAGTGCGTCGGAGCCGAGGGTCAGGCGCTCGCCGTCGACGGTGAGGATTTCCACCTTGAGCAGGTTGTGCACGGTCAGCCCGTATTTCAGGCAGTGCACGCCGCCGGCGTTCTCGGCGACGTTGCCGCCGATGGAACAGGCGATCTGCGAGGACGGGTCCGGCGCGTAGTACAGGCCGTGGGGCGCGGCGGCCAGGGAGATGGCCAGGTTGCGCACGCCGGGCTGCACCCGGGCGTAGCGGCCTTCGGGGTTCACTTCGAGGATGCGCTTGAAGCGCGCCATCACCAGCAGCACGCCCTGCTCCAGCGGCAGTGCGCCGCCGGACAACCCGGTGCCGGCGCCGCGGGCGACCACCGGCACCTGCATGCGGTGGCACAGGCGCAGCAGGCTCTGCACCTGCTCGACGTGTTCGGGCAGCACCACCAGCATCGGGGTGCTGCGGTAGGCGGAGAGGCCGTCGCACTCGTAGGGGCGCAGGTCCTCGGCCTCGTGGAGGATCTCCAGGTCCGGCAGCGCGGCGCGCAGTTCGGCGAGCAGCGCGGCCTTGTCCACCTTCGGCAGTGCGCCGTCGAGGCGCTCATCGTAGAGGATGTTCATCGGGTCTCACACGGTGATTTTTCTTATGGGTGGCGCCGCCCGGCGGGCCGGGCGGCTGCTGGACTGACGGGTCTCAGGTCGGCGCAGACTGGACCGCCGGGTGGCCCTGCGTCCAGTTGCCGCAGCACTGGTCCTACCAGTTTAGCCCTTGGACTTTCGGCCAAGACGCCGCTCAGCGGCCTTATCAAAGCGCTCCGGGTGGTCTACAGTGGCGCCATATATTCGAACTGGTAGGACCAGTTGGAGGACGAATGGAAGGCGAAAGCACGGCCACCCGCGCCCGGGTGGCCGACCAGGTGGCCGAGCGCATCGAGCGGCTGATCGTCGACGGCGTGCTCAAGGTCGGCCAGGCGCTGCCCTCGGAGCGGCGCCTGGTGGACAAGCTCGGCTGCTCGCGCTCGGCGCTGCGCGAGGGCCTGCGCATCCTGCGCGGGCGCGGCATCATCGACACTGAGCAGGGCCGCGGTTCCTTCGTCGCCGACCTCAGCCGGGCCAACGACGCCACGCCGCTGATGCACCTGTTCGCCTCGCAGCCGCGCACCCTCTACGACCTGCTGGAAGTGCGCGCCCTGCTGGAGGGCGAATCCGCGCGCCTGGCCGCGCTGCGCGCCACCGATGCCGACCTGATCCTGCTCAAGCGCCGCTACGAGGAAATGCTCCTGGCGCAGAGCGAGACGCCGCCGCCGGACCCGCGCGAACACGCCCGCCGCGACCACGCCTTCCACCGGGCCATCAGCGAGGCCTCGCACAACCCGGTGCTGGTGCACACCCTGCAGTCGCTCAGCGAACTGATGCTCAGCACCGTGTTCGCCTCGGTGAACAACCTCTACCACCGGCCGGTGCAGAAGCGGCAGATCGACCGCCAGCACACGCGCCTGTACAACGCCATCGCCGAGCGCCTGCCGGACCAGGCCCAGCGCGCCGCCCGCGAACATATCCACAGCATCCGCGACAACCTGCGCGAGATCGAGCAGGAGGAGCAGCGCCTGGTCCGCGCCACCATGCGCCTGCAGGGCTGGGAATGAGCCGCGGGCGGGGCTCGGGGCGATAGGTCGCAGGCTAACGATCGGCGTTCCGTGGTACCCTGCGGCGGTCCTACGTCAGCGTTGAATTCCCGTGTCCGACCTTTCCGTACCTCTGCCGAACTGGCTCAACGAAGACCAGTTGCCGGCCAACGTCGAGCCCGCCGTGCACGACTGGCTGTTCGACCAGGGCTCCCTGACCCGCCGCCTCACCGCCCTCGCCGAAGGCGCCTTCAGCGTCGAACCGCTGGCCGAGGGCTGGCAGGTGCTGCGCGACGACGAATGCAAGGCGCTGGGCGTGCCCAGCCACAGCCAGGGCTGGGTGCGCGAGGTCTACCTGCGCGGCCACGGCCAGCCGTGGGTCTTCGCCCGCAGCGTGGCGCCGCGCTCGGCCCTGGAGGCCTCGGGCTTCGACCTGGCGCAGCTCGGCAGCCGCTCCCTGGGCGAGCTGCTGTTCAGCGACAGCGCCTTCCGCCGCGACGTCATCGAGGTGTGCCTGTACCCCGCGCCCTTCCTACCCCTGGAGGTGCGCCGCGCGCTGCTCTGGGGCCGCCGCTCGTGCTTCCGCCGCGAGCGCCTGGGCGTGCTGGTGGCCGAGGTGTTCCTGCCGCGCCTGTGGCGCGCAGCCGGAGTCGAGGCCGTATAATCCCTCCGGTCGACCGCCGGAGCCCGCCATGTTCGCCGCCCTGATCAAACCCCTCGCCCGCCTGCACCCCCGCGCCTGGGACTTCATCCTGCTGACGCGCATGGACAAGCCCATCGGCATCTACCTGCTGCTGTGGCCGACGCTGTGGGCGCTGTGGATGGCCAGCGGCGGCCTGCCCAGCCTGAAGAACCTGGTGATCTTCGTCCTCGGCACCGTGCTGATGCGCGCCGCCGGCTGCGTGATCAACGACTTCGCCGACCGTGACTTCGACGGCCACGTGGCGCGCACCAAGGCGCGGCCCCTGGCCACCGGCAAGATCAGCGTGAGCGAGGCCTGGATCGCCTTCTTCGCCCTGCTGGCCAGCAGCTTCGTACTGGTGCTGTGCACCAACGAGCAGACCATCTGGCTGTCCTTCGGCGGCGCCGCCATCGCCGCGCTCTACCCCTTCATGAAGCGCTACACCTACTACCCGCAGGTGGTGCTGGGCGCGGCCTTCTCCTGGGGCATCCCCATGGCCTTCACCGCCGCCAGCGGCACGCTGCCGGCCGCGGCCTGGCTGCTGTTCTTCGCCAACGTGCTGTGGACGGTGGCCTACGACACCTACTACGCCATGACCGACCGCGAGGACGACCTGAAGATCGGGGTGAAATCCACCGCCATCCTCTTCGGCGACGCCGACCGGGTGATCAACCTGACGCTGCAGGGCCTGATGCTCCTGCTGCTGGTGCTGGCCGCCGGCAAGCTGCACATGGGCCTGTGGTTCTACGCCGGCCTGGCGGTGGCCGCCGGCTGCTTCGCCTGGGAATTCCACTCCACCCGCGACCGCGACCCGCAGGCCTGCTTCAAGGCCTTCCTGCACAACCACTGGGCGGGCCTGGCGATCTTCGTCGGCACCGTGGTGGATTACGCGCTGCGCTGATCCGGGCGCCTACCCTACGGGCAAGAAACGGCTCCCTGTAGGAGCGCGCCCTGCGCGCGAATCGTGGGCAGGGCCCGCTCCTACACGGATCCCTTCCGTATCACGGCTTGGCGATGTGCCAGGCGTTCATCTTGCCGTCGCCCTTCACTTCGCCCGCGGCCTTGTCCTGGACGAAGGTGTACAGCGGCTTGCCCTTGTAGGCCCACTGCTGGGTGCCGTCGTCGCGGGTGATCACGCTCCAGTCGCCGCTGGCCATGGCGCCGGTCTCGGCGGCCAGGGGCGGCCAGTTCTGCGCGCACTTGTCGTTGCACACCGACTTGCCGCCGCTGTCCTTGTCGAAGGTGTACAGCGTCATGCCCTTGGCATCGACCAGCATGCCGTTCTTGGTCATCGCCGGCTCCGCCGCCTGCGCCGCCAGGGCCGGCAGCGCCAGGCCCAGGGCCAGCGCCAGGTGTTTGCAGTTCATCGTGAATCTCCTCTTCTGAGGTAGGACTCGCAAGGAAGGCGCGGCGGGAACGGCGGCAGGTCGGGCAGGCCGTCACAACGGCCCCGGTGGCGCGCATGGGGCCGCCCGGAACAGGGCGGTCACGACAGCATAGTAGAGCGCCCCGTTCCCCGCCGGGCGCCTGCCTCGGCTAACATGCCCGCGTCACATCGCTGTAATAATTCCGTTATCTAATGCGGCGCAGTACAGAATTCCCGAGGCAAGACCATGGTTGGCAAGACAATCCTCATCGTTGACGACGAAGCGCCGATCCGCGAGATGATCGCCGTGGCCCTGGAGATGGCCGGCTACGAATGCCTGGAGGCGGAGAACGCCCAGCAGGCCCACGCCACCATCGTCGACCGCAAGCCGGACCTGATCCTGCTCGACTGGATGCTGCCGGGCACCTCCGGCATCGAGCTGGCGCGGCGCCTGAAGCGCGACGAGATGACCCAGGGCATCCCGATCATCATGCTCACCGCCAAGGGCGAGGAGGACAACAAGATCCAGGGCCTGGAAGTCGGCGCCGACGACTACATCACCAAGCCCTTCTCGCCGCGCGAGCTGGTGGCCCGCCTGAAGGCCGTGCTGCGCCGCACCGGCGCCGGTGACAGCGAGACGCCGATCGAGGTCGGCGGCCTGCTGCTCGACCCCATCAGCCACCGCGTCACCATCGACGGCAAGCCGGCCGAGATGGGCCCCACCGAATACCGCCTGCTGCAGTTCTTCATGACCCACCAGGAGCGCGCCTACACCCGCGGCCAGCTGCTGGACCAGGTGTGGGGCGGCAACGTCTACGTGGAGGAACGCACCGTCGACGTGCACATCCGCCGCCTGCGCAAGGCCCTGGGCGAGGTCTACGAGAACCTGGTGCAGACGGTCCGCGGAACCGGCTATCGTTTCTCCACCAAGAGCTGACCGCGCCCCCCGCGCCTGATATTCACAAGGAAAGGACCTGGTGAACCAAGACTGGCGTGGCGCCCTGATCCGCCATCTGCTGTTGTTGATAGTCGCCGCCGCGCTGATCGGCGCGGTGAGCGGGCAATACGGTTGGGCCCTGGCAGGCTGCCTGGGCGTCTACCTCGGCTGGACCCTCTGGCAGGTGCTGCGCCTGCACAAATGGCTGAAGAACCACCGCGAGGACGAACCGCCGCCGGACGGTTACGGCCTGTGGGGCGAGGTGTTCGACAGCATCTACCACCTGCAGCGGCGCAACCAGCGCGCCCGCGGGCGCCTGCAGGCGGTGATCGACCGCATGCAGGAATCCACCGCGGCGCTGCGCGATGCGGTGGTCATGCTCGACGCCGACGGCAACCTGGAGTGGTGGAACCTCGCCGCCGAACGCCTGCTCGGCCTGAAGAGCCCGCAGGACGGCGGCCAGGCGGTGACCAACCTGATCCGCAACCCGCGCTTCAAGGAATACTTCGCCCGCGGCGACTACCAGGAGCCGCTGGACATGCCCTCGCCGGTGGACGACAAGCTGCTGCTGCAGTTCCAGATCACCCTCTACGGCAACGGCGAGCACCTGATGCTGGTCCGCGACGTCACCCGCGTGCAGCGCCTGGAGCAGATGCGCAAGGACTTCGTCGCCAACGTCTCCCACGAGCTGCGCACGCCGCTGACGGTGATCGCCGGCTACCTGGAGACCTTCCTCGACAACGCCGAGAACATCAACCCGCGCTGGGCCCGCGCCCTGCAGCAGATGCAGCAGCAGGCCGCGCGCATGCAGGGCCTGCTCAACGACCTGCTGCTGCTGGCCAAGCTGGAAGCCACCGACTACCCGGCGGACAACAAACCGGTGGCGATGGACCTGATGCTGCTGGCCATCCGCAACGACGCCCAGGCGCTGTCCGGCACCCGCGAGCACCGCATCAGCCTGGAGGCCGACCCCAGGGTGAAGCTCAAGGGCAGCGAGGCCGAGCTGCGCAGCGCCTTCTCCAACCTGGTGTTCAACGCGGTCAAGTACACCCCCGAGGGCGGCGAAATCCGCATCCGCTGGTGGGGCGACGAGCAGGGCGCGCACCTGTCGGTGCAGGACAGCGGCATCGGCATCGACCCCAAGCACCTGCCGCGCCTGACCGAGCGCTTCTACCGCGTGGACTCCAGCCGCAACGCCAGCACCGGCGGCACCGGCCTGGGCCTGGCCATCGTCAAGCACGTGCTGATCCGCCACCGCGCCACCCTGGACATCAGCAGCGTGCCGGGCAAGGGCAGCAGCTTCGTCTGCCACTTCCCGCGGCAGCAGGTCGCCTGAACCAAGGTCATCTTGCCAGCGCCGCACGCTGCCGCCATGCTTACTCGCTCATTCATCAGCCAACAGAACCATGGACCCTTCCCCCAGTAGCGAATTGCTGACCTATTTCGCCGATTTCGGCCTCGTACTCTTCGCCCTTCTCCTCGTCCTGCTCAACGGCTTCTTCGTCGCCGCCGAGTTCGCCATGGTCAAGCTGCGCGCCACCCGCGTGGAGACCATCGCCAAGCAGCACGGCTGGCGCGGCAGCATCCTGCGCAAGGTGCACAACCAGCTCGACGCCTACCTCTCCGCCTGCCAGTTGGGCATCACCCTGGCCTCCCTGGGCCTGGGCTGGGTCGGCGAGCCGGCCTTCGCCGAGCTGCTGGAGCCGCTGCTGGCCGCGGTGGGCGTGCACTCCGAGGAAATCATCCGCGGCGTATCCTTCTTCAGCGCCTTCTTCATCATCTCCTACCTGCACATCGTGGTCGGCGAGCTGGCGCCCAAGAGCTGGGCGATCCGCAAGCCGGAGCTGCTGTCGCTGTGGACCGCGGTGCCGCTGTACCTGTTCTACTGGGCGATGTACCCGGCCATCTGGCTGCTCAACGCCAGCGCCAACACCATCCTCAAGATCGCCGGCCAGGGCGAGCCGGGGCCGCACCACGAGCACCACTACAGCCGCGAAGAGCTCAAGCTGATCCTGCACTCCAGCCGCGGCCAGGACCCCAGCGACCAGGGCATGCGCGTGCTGGCCTCGGCGGTGGAGCTGGGCGAGCTGGAAGTGGTGGACTGGGCCAACTCCCGCGAAGACCTGGTCTACCTGGAGCGCCACGCGCCGCTGGCCGACGTGCTGGCGACCATCCGCCGGCACAAGTACAGCCGCTACCCGGTGTTCGACGCCGAGAAGGGCGAGTTCACCGGCCTGCTGCACATCAAGGACCTGCTGCTGGAACTGGCGACCACCGACAGCCAGCCGGAAACCATCGACCTGGACGAACTGGCCCACCCGCTGGAGCTGGTGACCAAGCACATGCCGCTGTCGCGCCTGCTGGAGCAGTTCCGCCAGGGCGGCGCGCACTTCGCCCTGGTGGAGGAAGCCGACCACAAGGTGATCGGCTACCTGACCATGGAAGACGTGCTGGAAGTGCTGGTCGGCGACATCCAGGACGAGCACCGCAAGACCGAGCGCGGCATCCTCGCCTACCAGCCGGGCAAGCTGCTGGTGCGCGGCGACACCCCGCTGTTCAAGCTGGAGCGCCTGCTGGGCATCGACCTCGACCACATCGAGGCGGACACCCTCGCCGGCCTGGTCTACGAGACCCTGAAGCGCGTGCCGGAAGAGGAAGAAGTGCTGGAAGCCGAAGGCCTGCGCATCATCGTGAAGAAGATGAAGGGTCCGAAGATCGTATTGGCCAAGGTGGTCAAGATGGATTGAAGGCGGCTGCAGGCCGTAGGCTATAGGCTATAGGCTATAGGCTATAGGCTATAGGCTATAGGCTATAGGCTAAGAGCGGGTGCGGGCTCGCTCCTGCTTCCGGTCTGACCAGTCATGTGGGGCGCTTTTCGTAGGATGGGTTGAGCTTGCGAAACCCATGCTGTTGCGGTGATGGGTATCGCTTCGCTCAACCCATCCTACGGGTGTCGTGTTTGCCGGGAGGTGTAGGAGCGGACTCCGTCCGCGATCGGGATGGCCTACACACCGGCCTGACCAGTTGCGTTCCCGCCACGGGCCCTCCCCCATTGCCCGCTAAAAGATCCCCACCCCCAGCACCTCGCTGGAAGCTCCGTCCTAGAGCTTCCACGTCCTACTCGAAAGCCATTCCCCAAAACCACTCGTCGCCCCATCGGCGCGTTCGCTCTTGCCAGCGCCGCCACATGGGCATAAGTTGCACTGGTCTGACCGGTAATACCAGAACAATAACTGCGCGCCTCAGCCCTCCCCCGTGGATGCGGACGGGCGCAGACAACGGAGACCTTCAATGCTCATCCACCGCTGTTCCCGCTCGATCTTCCTGCAAGTGGTGCTCGGCCTGGCCCTCGGCGTGCTGTTCGGTGTCGGCCTGCCGGAGCTTTCGTCCCAGCTCAAGCCCCTGGGCGACGGCTTCATCAAGCTGATCAAGATGCTCATCGCGCTCATCGTGTTCTGCGTGGTGGTCAACGGCATCTCCGGCGCCGGCGACCTGAAGAAGGTCGGGCGCATCGGCCTGAAGTCGGTGGTCTACTTCGAGATCCTCACCACCATCGCCCTGCTCCTCGGCCTGCTGGTGGCCTACGGCAGCGGCCTGGGCAACGGCGCCAACATCGACCTGAACGGCCTCTCCGCCGGCGATGCCGCGACCTACGCCGCGCACACCAAGGACATTCACGGGCCGGTGGACTTCATCATGGGGCTGATCCCCACTTCGGTGTTCAGTGCCTTCGCCAACAACGACATCCTCCAGGTGCTGGTGTTCGCCGTGCTGTTCGGCAGCGCCCTGAACCTGGTGGGCGAGCAGGCCAGCGGCGTGGCGCGGCTGGTCAACGAGTTCAGCCACGTGGTCTTCCGCATCATGGGCATGATCGTGCGCCTGGCGCCGCTGGGCGTGTTCGGCGCCGTGGCCTTCACCACCAGCCGCTACGGCCTGGAGTCGCTGAGCCACCTGGGCGCGCTGGTGCTGGTGTTCTACCTCACCTGCATCCTCTTCGTATGCCTGGTGCTGGGCACCGTGCTGCGCCTGAGCGGCGTGCGCCTGCGGCCGTTCCTGCGCTACTTCCGCGAGGAACTGCTGATCGTCCTCGGCACCGCCTCTTCCGACGCCGTGCTGCCGCAGGTGATGCGCAAGCTGGAGAACATGGGCATCCGCAGCTCCACCGTGGGCCTGGTGATCCCCACCGGCTACTCCTTCAACCTCGACGGCTTCTCCATCTACCTGACCCTGGCGGTGGTGTTCATCGCCCACGCCACCGGCACGCCGCTGGCCATCAGCGACCTGCTGACCATCCTGCTGGTGTCGCTGGTGACCTCCAAGGGCGCCCACGGCATCCCCGGCTCGGCCCTGGTGATCCTCGCCGCCACCCTCGCCGCGGTGCCGGCCATCCCCGCTGCGGGCCTGGTGCTGGTGCTCTCGGTGGACTGGTTCATGGGCATCGGCCGGGCGCTGACCAACCTGATCGGCAACTGCGTCGCCACCGTGGTCATCGCCCGCTGGGAAAACGACATCGACCTGCAACGCACACGTTCGGTACTCAACGGCGAACCCGGGGCGAACAAGACCCTGGTCGCCACGCCCGGCAAGGGCGAACTGCGCGGCTGACGACAGCCGCCGCGCGCGCCGCTCCAACAGGCGCGGCGCGCGCCTTAACTGCCTCAGGAGCAACCATGTTTTCCTCATCCAAACTGGTCAATTCAGTGGTTCAGAAACTGCTCGAGACCATAGAGCAAGGGCGCTGGGCGGCCGGCCAGATGCTGCCGGGCCAGCGCGAACTGGCCGAGCAGCTGGAAATCAGCCGGCCCAGCCTGCGCGAAGCCATCACCGTGCTGGAGACCCTCGGCGTGGTGCGCTCGCTGCCCGGCAAGGGCGTGATGGTGCTGCAGCGTGACGAAAACGCCCTGCGCGAGATCCGCGCCCCGGCCACGGCCACCCTGGAAGACGTGCTGCAACTGCGCTACGCCCTGGAACCCTTCATCGCCGGGCTGGTGGCGCAGAGCATCGACGGCGACTCCCTCGGCCGCCTGCGCCTGCTGCTGCTGGACATGCGCGAAGCGGTGGAGGACGGTCGCGCCGCCGCCGTGGTCGAGGCCTACAACAGCTTCCACCGCAAGCTGGTGGCGCTGACCTCCAACCCGATCTTCCTCAGCGTTTCGCAACAGATCGCCGGCGCCCTGGAGCAAAGCGACCACCTCATCCAGCGCAACGCCGCCCACGCCGAGGAACTGCTGGCCGAGCACGAGGCCATCGTCCGCGCCATCCGCCAGCACGACAGCGAAGGCGCCAGCCAGGCCATGCGCCAGCACATCCTCAACGAAGGCCTGCGCCTGAACCTGGCGCTGCGCGTGCCGGAAGCGGGGACCGGGCGATGAACGGCGAAACCGGCCCGCGCCGCCGCGGCCAGGCCCAGCGGATCTACGAGGACCTGCACGCCGCCATCCTCTCGCGGCGCCTGCGGCCGGCCGCGCCGCTCAGCCAGGAAACCCTCGGGCGGATCTTCCACGCCGGCCCCAGCAGCGTGCGCCGCGCCCTGCAGCGCCTGGCCCGGGAAGGCGCGGTAGAACTGGCGCCACGGCGCATCGCCAGCGTCGCCCGCCCCGACCCGCAACGCCTGCGCCAACTGCTGGAAACCCGCCTGCTGCTGGAAAGCGACATGCTCCGGCGCCTGGCCGGAAGGCTGGACGGGCAAAACCTGGCGGAACTGCGGGAAATGCTCGCCACCCAGCGCCGCTGCCTGGCAGCAGGCGACGCGCTGGGCGCCCAGGAATGGGCCCGGAACCTGCACCTGCGCCTGGCCCAGTTGTCGGCCAATCCCCTGTTGCCCGATCTGCTGGGCCCGCTGCTGGAGCGCCTGGCCGTGAGCATCGCCCTGGGCCGCGGCCAGGCCCATACCGCGGACAGCTGCCGGCAACAGGCCGAGATGCTCGAAGCCCTGGCTGAAGGCGACGCGGAGCGCGCCTGCGCCTGCCTGGAAAGCTACCTGCGCGGCGTGGGCGAACGCCTGCGCTTCGCCCCGCCGCCGACCACCGACCTTCGCGCGGCCTTCGCCGGGAAGCTGGCTATTCCTTGACCACCGCGAAGTTCGGCAGGGTGCCCACCGGCTGGGCGAAGTCGTAGGGGATGGATTCCAGCGCCAGGCCGACGTTGCGCTGCACCACGAAGTGCAGGTGCGGACCGCTGCTGTTGCCGGTGTTGCCCGAGCGCGCCAGGGGCGTGCCGACGCCGACGCGCTGGCCCTCGCTGACCAGCACCGAGCCGCGCATCAGGTGCAGGTAGACGCCCATGGTGCCGTCGTCGTGGAGGATGCGCACGAAGTTGCCGGAGGGGTTGTTGCCGCGCCCGCTCTGGGCGTTCTCCACCTTCACCACGGTGCCGCCGCGGGCGGCCACGATGGGCGTGCCCTCGGGCATGGCGATGTCCAGCGCGTAGCGGCTCTTGGGGGTGAAGTGGCTGTACTTGCCGTTGGCGCCCTGGCTCAGGCGGAAGGGCCCGCCGCGCCAGGGCAGCGGATAGTCGTAGGCCACAGGTTGCAGGCGCGGGTCGCCCAGGGCGTAGCGCAGCTTGGGCTTGTACTGCATCGGCCGCGACGCGTCGCGCGGGCTCAGCGTGGCCAGGCGGATGGCGCTGCGCGGCGCCAGCACCCAGCGGATCGGCCGCTCCGGCACGCCCACGGCGTTCTGCGCGGCGCTCACGCTCAGCTCCACCTCCACCGGGGCGTAGAGGTCGTTGCGCACCTGCAGGGTCTCGAAACCGTCGTGCCTGAGCGTCTGCAGCTTCACCTGCTGCTCCAGGTGCTCGACCATGCGGTCGCGGAAGACGAACACCTGCGCACCCGCCACGGCCTTGTCCGTGTAGGTGACCACGCCATTGGCGTCGACGTATTTGTAGATGGTCACGGCCGCAGCCGGCCCCGCAGCCATCCATAGACTGCAGAGGAAGAAAAAGCGCCCTAGCATGTCGACTCTGGTTATAGGTATTCGACGCCAGCAAGACTAGCAGCCGCGGCCGGCAGCGGCGAGCCGCCGGCCGTCGGGCTGTGAAGCAGGCCTCAGGCGCCGGGGACGTAGTGCTTCTGGGTGCTGCCGCGGGCGATCAGGCGCGACAGGTAGTCGAGCTTCTGCGGGTCGCGGTCGACGAAGCGCAGCAACAGCAGCAGCCACTCGCTGTCGGGCTTGGGCTCCAGCGCCGCCACCGAGTGCAGGTAGCCGTTCAGGCGCGCCACCTCGTTGTCTTCCTCCAGGTCGAGCACCGCGGTTTCCAGCACCTGCGGCAGCACCTGGCCGCGCTTCACCACCAGCTGCGCCTCCTTCAGGCTGAGCCCGCGGATCACGCAGGGCAGGCTGGCATTGGGCAGGCGCAACTGCCCCTGGCCCTTGCCCTGGGCGCCACTGCGCGCAGGCGCGGGGGCCGGCGCGGCAGCAGGAGCCGGACGGGCGGGAGCAGGAGTTGCGGCTGGAGCAGCCGGGGTACGCACCACCTCGGCCTTGCCGCCGGTGAGGGCGGCGAGAGAGTCGTTCGGCGGGCCGCTGGCCAGGCTGCGCTGCGGCGCCGAGGCCAGCAGCGCATCGAGCTTGCCGCTGCGGCTCAGGGCCTTGCGCACCTTGCTCACCAGTTGGTCGTTGGAGAAGGGTTTGCCGATGTAGTCCGACACCCCGGCCTGGATGGCCTGGACCACGTTCTCCTTGTCGCCGCGGCTGGTCACCATGATGAAGGGCACGTCCTTCAGCGGCGCCTGGGCGCGGCACCAGCCGAGCAGTTCGATGCCGGACATCTCCGGCATCTCCCAGTCGCAGAGGATCAGGTCGACCGCGTGGCGGGCGAGGTGCTGCTGGGCCTTGCGGCCGTTCACCGCCTCCTCGATGCGCAACCCCGGAAAATGGTCGCGCAATCCCTTCTTCACCAGGTCGCGGATGAAAGGTGCATCATCCACCACCAGAACACTGACCTTGCTCATCGTCGACTCCCTGGAACGCCAAGGCGAAGGATAGCCTCGGGCACTGGCAGGATGCCATGCCGACGTGACCGGTCGGACACATCCGTCAATCAATCCAGCGTTCGCCCTACGGTTTCCGGAGCCATCCGCAACCCGGCCAGGCATAGCAGGATGGCGCCCACCAGGTACCAGGCCGGCGCGTTCGGGCTGCCGGTGAGGTCGATCAGCCCGGCGGCGAAGAACTGCGCGAAGCCGCCGAACAGCGCGACGCCAACGCAATAGGTGACCGACAGGCCGGTGGCGCGGATCGCCGCCGGGAACAGCTCCGGCAGGATCGCCAGGGACGCCACCATGCCGTACGTCAGCGGGATGTTGAGCAACCCCACGATCAGCAACAGCAGGCCGATGCTGGGCCATTGGTTGAGCAGCAGGAACGCCGGGTAGGTCGCCAGCAGCAGGATCGGCAGCGGCCAGAAGATCGAGCGGCGCCGGCCGATGCGGTCGCTCAGGCGTCCGGCGTGGGGCGCCAGCAGCAGCGACGGCAGGCTGCTCACCACCGCGGCCCAGGTGGCGACGCCCAGCGGCATGCCCAGCACGCTGATGGCGTGGTTGGCCAGGTAGAACTGGGTGATGTAGACCGGCACCGAGACGCCGATCACCAGCAGCACGCCGGTGAGCAGCTGCCGCGGGTGCCGGCACAGCAGCGCCAGGCCGCCTTCCCGCGCCTGCCGGCTGTCGCCCTGGGCGGCGGCCGGCAGGGTTTCCTCCAGGCGGTGGCGGATGTATTCGCTGACCGGGATGGCCAGGATGCCCACCGCGAAGACCGCCCGCCAGCCCCAGCTGTCCATGGCCTCGGGGCTCAGCAGGTTGCTCAGCGTCAGCACTACCAGCGCGCCCATGATGGTGCCCAGGCTCTGGCTGAACACCTGCCAGCTGCAGTAGTAGGCCCGCGAGCCCGAGCCGGCGTATTCCATCAGGATGGTGGTGGCGGTGCCCACCTGCCCGCCCACGGCGAAGCCCTGCAGCAGGCGCGCGACTATGATCACCAGCGGCCCGACCAGCCCGGCCTGGGCATAGGTCGGCGCCATGGTGAACAGCAGTGCGCCCAGGGCCATCAGCCACAGCGTCAGGCGCATGGCCGACTTGCGCCCGGCGCGGTCGGCGTACAGGCCTATCAGCAGGCCGCCGAGCGGGCGCATGACGAAGCCGGTGCCGAACACCGCGAAGGACAGCATCAGCGAAGTCAGCGGGTTTTCCCCGAAGGGGAAGAACAGCCGCGCCATCAGCGTGGCGAGCAGGCTGTAGACGAGGAAGTCGTAGAACTCCAGGGCGTTGCCCAGGCACACCGCGGCGATGGCGCGGGTGCGCCCGGCACGGGAAGGTTCGGCGCTCGCAGCGAAGGATGTCGTTCTTGTTGTCATGCTGGGATTCCCCGCGGGAAGGATTCAGGCCAGGAAGCGCTGCGCCAGGCGGACCCAGAAGGTCGCGCCCAACGGCAGGATGCGGTCGTTGAAGTCGTACCCGGGGTTGTGCACCGCGCAGCCGCCCTCGCCGTCGCCATTGCCGATCATCAGGTAGCAGCCGGGCGCCTGTTCCAGCCAGAAGGCGAAGTCCTCGCTGGCATGGATGGGCCGCGGCTCGGGCTCCAGGCCCTCGTCGCCGAGCCAGTCGAGCACCAGCTCGCGGACCAGCCCCGCGCAGCCGGGGTCGTTGACCAGCACCGGGTAGCCGTCCGCCGCCACCAGGACTTCGGCGCGGGCGCCGAAGCTGGCGGCCTGCTGCTGCGCCAGTTCATGGATGCGCCGCAACAGCAGCTCGCGCACCTGCGGGCTCAGCGCGCGCACGCTCAGGCGCAGTTCGGCGCTGTCGGGGATGACGTTGCTGGCGTCGCCGGCGAGGAAGGCGCCCACGGTCAGCACCGCCGCCTCGGACGGCGGCACGTTGCGCGACACCAGGCTCTGCAGGGCGCCGACCAGCGCCGCGCCGGCCAGGATCGGGTCCACCGTCTGCTCGGGCATGGCGCCGTGGCCGCCGCGGCCGTGGATGAGGATGGTCACGTCGTCGGCCGAAGCCATGCACGGCCCCGGCATGACCATGAAGCGCCCCTCGGCCAGGCCGGGCAGGTTGTGCATGGCGAACAGGGCGTCGCAGGGGAAACGCTGCAGCAGGCCCTCGTCGAGCATGCGCTTGGCCCCGGAGCCGCCATGGCCTTCCTCGGCGGGCTGGAAGAACAGGTGCAGGGTGCCGCGCCAGTTGCGCTCGCGGGCCAGCTCGCAGGCCGCGGCCAGGAGCATGGCGGTGTGCCCGTCGTGGCCGCAGGCGTGCATCTTGCCGGGTACCTGGCTGCTCCAGGGCAGCCCGCTCTGCTCATGGATCGGCAGCGCGTCCAGCTCGGCGCGCAGGCCCAGCACCGGGCCGGGACCGTTGCGCAGGGTGGCGATCACCCCGGTGCCGGCCATCTCGGCGATCTCGTAGCCCCAGGCGCGCAGCCGTTCGATGACCCGCTCGCGGGTGGAGTACTCTTCGAAGCCCAGCTCGGGTTCGGCGTGGATGGCCCGGCGCAGTTCGACCATTTCCGGGACGATGGCGGCTATGCCCGGCGCTATGCAGGCTCTGTTCATCGGCTCGCTCCTGTTTTTCTTGTGGGATTGGACTGGATCGATGCCCGTGACCGGCCGGTATGCTGGGCGTGGATTACCCTAGCGCCGGCGCCGCATGCGCATAAGCCAAAAAAATGTTGTCGTGACGACCTCCGGTGTTCGGAGGGGAGGCGAGCGTTGAAACTGCATCAGTTGCAGGCTTTGATAGCCGTGGCCGACGGCGGCGGCATCCGCGCCGCGGCCCGTGGCCTGGGCCTCAGCCAGGCCGCGGTGACCCGTGCCCTGCGCGAGCTGGAGGAGGAACAGGGGCTGCCGCTGCTGATGCGTCACGCCGGCGGCGCCCGGCTGACCACCGCCGGGCAGGTGCTGCTGCCCCGCGCCCGGCAGATCGCCACCCAGCTCGACAGCGCCCGCCAGGAACTGGCCGCCCTGCGCGGCGAAGGCGCGGCGACGCTGTGCGTCGGCGTCACCCCCTGGTTCGGCCAGACCTTGCTGGGCAACGCCCTGCAGGCCTTCCGCAGGGACATGCCGCAGGTCCACCTGGAGCTGTACGAGGGGCTGCAGGCGGTGATCCTGCCGCTGCTGCGCACGGGCCGCATGCAGTTCGCCCTGGGCCCGGCGGGCATCCTCCAGGGCGCGGACTTCGTGCACCAGCCGCTGGCGCACTACCGCATGCAGGTGGTAGCCCGCAACGGCCACCCGCTGGCCTCGGCGCGCTCGCTGAGGCAGTTGCTGGAGCACGACTGGACGATGAACTTCACCGCCGACCGCTACGCCGAGACCACCCATGAACTGTTCGGCCAGCATGGCCTGCAGATCGCCCGCGAACGCATCGTCTGCGCCCATTCCGCGGGCATGCTCAGCAGCCTGATCGTCGACGCCGGCCTGCTCGGCTACGCGCCGCAGCCGATGATGCTCTGCGAACCGCTGCGCAGCGGCGCACGGGCCCTGGCGCTGGAGGAGACATTGCCGGATGGGGACATCAGCATCATCCGCCTGCGCGACCAGGGGCTGGACGCGACCTCCCGGCACTTCATCCACTGCCTGCAGCAGGCGCTGAAAGACAACAGCCGCGCCCGCGATCCGGCGGGCCGGCAGTTGGCGGAGATGGTGAGGTTGAGTTTCTGAGGGAGGGGCCAAGACCGATTTCGTAGCGGGCCCTGCCCGCGAATCGCGCGCAGGGCGCGCTCCTACATGGGAATGGCGCGGGTGGGGCAGCGTAGGAGCGGATCTTATCCGCGAATCGCGCCGGGACGCCCGGCTATCGCGGACAAGGTCCGCTCCTACGGAGAAGGAATACCGTGCCTCCCGGCAACCTGTAGCGGGCCCTGCCCGCGATTTCGCGCGCAGGGCGCGCTCCTACAGGGGAATGGCGCGGGTGGGGCAGCGTAGGCGGATCTTATCCGCGAATCGCGCCGGGACGCCCGGCTATCGCGGACAAGGTCCGCTCCTACGGAGGAGGAATACCGTGCCTCCCGGCAACCTGTAAGCGGATCTTATCCGCGAATGGCGCCGGGACACCCGGCTATCGCGGACAAGGTCCGCTCCTACGGAGGAGGAATACCGTGCCTCCCGGCAACCTGTAGGAGCGGGCCCTGCCCGCGATTTCGCGCGCAGGGCGCGCTCCTACAGGGGAATGGCGCGGGTGGCGCAGCGTAGGAGCGGATCTTATCCGCGAATCGCGCCGAGACGCCCGGCTATCGCGGACAAGGTCCGCTACCCCCTACGGACCGCTACCCCCTACGGACGGGCACGGCCCCTCGTAGGATGGTGTTGAGCGAAGCGATACCCATCGCCACCACCGCATGGGTTTCGCAGGCTCAACCCATCCTACGAAAAGCGGCTCGGCGCAGCAGGGTTAGCGTTTCGGCGAGCGCTGCCATGAGCCCAGGTGCGGCTCAGCTATCGGACTTGCCCTGCACTTCTTCCTTCATCCGCGTCAGGCCGATGTGGCGGACGTCGGTGCCGCGCACCAGGTAGATCACCAGTTCGGCGATGTTGCGCGCGTGGTCGCCGATGCGTTCCAGCGAGCGCAGGGCCCAGATGACGTTGAGCACGCGGGAGATGGCCCGCGGGTCTTCCATCATGTAGGTCACCAGTTCGCGCAGGGCGGTCTTGTACTCGCGGTCGACGGTCTTGTCGTACTGCGCCACCGACAGCGCCAGGTCGGCGTCGAAGCGAGCGAAGGCGTCCAGCGCCTCCTGCACCATCTTGCGCACCTGGCCGCCGATGTGGCGCACCTCGACGTAGCCGCGCGGCGACTCGCCTTCCTCGCACAGCTGGATGGCGCGGCGGGCGATCTTCGAGGCTTCGTCGCCGATGCGCTCGAGGTCGATCACCGACTTGGAGATGCTGATGATCAGGCGCAGGTCGGAGGCCGCCGGCTGGCGGCGGGCGAGGATGCGCAGGCATTCCTCGTCGATGTTGCGCTCCATCTGGTTGATCTGGTCGTCGATCTCGCGCACCTGCTGGGCCAGGCCCGAGTCGGCGTCGATCAGCGCGGTGACCGCGTCGTTGACCTGTTTCTCCACCAGCCCGCCCATGGCCAGGAGGTGGCTGCGCACGTCTTCCAGCTCGGCGTTGAACTGCTGGGAGATGTGATGGCTGAGACTTTCTTTGTTGATCATGTGGTTTCGCTCCGCGAAAGCTGCAGGCTACGCGCCGAAGGTTGCAGATTTATGATGCGACCGCCGCCTGGCCCTCAGCCGTAGCGCCCGGTGATGTAGTCCTCGGTCTGCTTCTTCGCCGGGTTGGTGAAGAGCGTGTCGGTGTCGCCGAACTCGATCAGCTTGCCCATGTACATGAACGCCGTGTAGTCGGAGACCCGCGCGGCCTGCTGCATGTTGTGGGTGACTATCACGATGGTGAACTTGGATTTCAGTTCGTAGATCAGTTCCTCGATCTTCAGCGTGGATATCGGGTCCAGCGCCGAGCAGGGCTCGTCGAGCAGCAGCACTTCCGGCTCCACCGCGATGGTCCGGGCAATCACCAGGCGCTGCTGCTGGCCGCCCGACAGGCCCAGGGCCGACTCGTGCAGGCGGTCCTTCACCTCCTCCCACAGCGCGGCGCCCTTGAGCGCCCACTCCACGGCCTCGTCGAGGGTGCGCTTCTTGTTCACACCCTGGATACGCAAGCCGTAGACCACGTTCTCGTAGATGGTCTTGGGGAAGGGGTTGGGCTTCTGGAACACCATGCCGACGCGGCGGCGCAGCTCGGCCACGTCCACGCCGCGGGCGAAGATGTCGTGGCCGTCGAGGCGGATCTCGCCTTCCACGCGGCAGTCGTCGACCAGGTCGTTCATGCGGTTGAAGCAGCGCAGCAGGGTCGACTTGCCGCAGCCGGACGGGCCGATGAAGGCGGTCACGCGCTGCTTGGGGATCTGCATGGCGACGTCGAACAGCGCCTGTTTCTGGCCGTAGAACAGGTTCAGGCCGGGCACTTCCAGGGCCACGGTTTCCTTGTCCAGGCGCATGCCCTCGCGGATCGGCCGGCCGAGGGCGGCGAGGTCGATGCCATGGCGATGGGGTTCTTGTTGCATCTCGTCTCTCCCGTTGGAGGCTCGGGCCGCCGCCTGCGCAGGCGGCGGCCGCGGATCAGTTTTCCAGCGCCTTGTACTTCTCGCGCAGGCGGTTGCGGATGGCGATGGCGGAGAAGTTCAGCAGGGCGATCACCAGCACCAGCAGCAGCGCGGTGGCGTACACCAGCGGCCGCGCGGCCTCGACGTTGGGGCTCTGGAAGCCGACGTCGTAGATGTGGAAGCCCAGGTGCATGATCTTCTGGTCCAGGTGCACGTAGGGGTAGTTGCCGTCCACCGGCAGCGACGGCGCCAGTTTCACCACGCCCACCAGCATCAGCGGCGCCACTTCGCCGGCGGCGCGGGCCACGGCGAGGATCAGGCCGGTCATCATGGCCGGGCTGGCCATGGGCAGGACGATCTTCCACAGCGTCTCGGCCTTGGTCGCGCCCAGGGCCAGGGAGCCCTCGCGGATCGCCCGCGGGATGCGCGACAGGCCTTCCTCGGTGGCCACGATCACCACCGGCACGGCGAGGATCGCCAGGGTCAGCGAGGCCCAGAACAGCCCCGGGGTGCCGAAGGTCGGCGCCGGCAGCGCCTCGGGGAAGAACAGCCGGTCGATCGAGCCGCCCAGCACGTAGACGAAGAAGCCCAGGCCGAACACGCCGTAGACGATGGCCGGGACCCCGGCGAGGTTGTTCACGGCGATGCGGATCACCCGCGTCAGCAGGCCCTGGCGCGCGTACTCGCGCAGGTAGACCGCGGCGATGACGCCGAACGGGGTGACGATCACCGCCATCACCAGGGTCATCATCACGGTGCCGAAGATCGCCGGGAAGATGCCGCCCTCGGTGTTGGCCTCGCGCGGGTCCTCGCTGAGGAACTCCCAGAGCTTCTTGAAGTAGAACGACAGCTTGGCGCCGAAGCCCATGGCGTTGGGCTGGTAGGCGTGGACCAGCTTGCCGAGGCTGATCTCGGTCTCGCGGCCGCCGGCCTCGCGCATCACCACGCTGTCGCGGTTGAACTGCTGGCGCAGCTCGCCCAGCCGGTCTTCGTACTCGCGGTAGCGTCCCTGCAGCTCGGCGCGGGCGGCGGCGAGATCGGCCTGGGCGGTGGCATCCAGCTCGCCGTGCAGTTGCAGGCGGCGCTCCTTCAGGCGCAGGCGCTCCAGCTCGTGGTTGATGCTGCCGATATCCTTCTTCTCCAGCTGGTAGAGCTGGTCGTACAACCCTTCCACCCGCCGCAGGCGCTGCTGCAGTTCAGGCATGGCGCCGGCGCCCTGGGCCACCACCTGGCCGTCCTGTTTCACGCTGACCAGGTAGCCGTAGTAGTTGCCCCACTCGCGGCGCTCCAGGGTCACCAGCTCCTGCGGCCAGCGCCGCTCGGCGAGCCATTCGCCGATCACCCAGGAGAAGTCGCTGCCGTAGAGGTCGCGGTTGCCCAGCTTGAGCAGCTCGCGGGTCATGAATTCGGGGCCTTCGGCCGGTACCGGCAGGCCGGCGCCGCGCAGGCGTTCGCGCGGCACTTCCTCGACCTGCACTTCTTCGCCGATCAGCACCTTCGCCTCCTGCCCGGGCACGCTGTAGCGCGCCTCCAGCACGTCGGCCGGCCAGAAGTGGCCGAGGCCGCGCACGGCGATGACGGCCAGCAGGCCGAGGGTCATGATCACCGCGATGGAAACCGCGCCGGCGTTCATCCACACCCAGGGAGAACCGCTGGCGAACCAGGCTTTCAGCGTTTCCTGCTTCTGTTTCACTTGGAAAGTGCCTCTTCAGACGCCGCTCAGAGCGACGCGTATTTCTTCCGCAGCCGCTGACGGATCAGCTCGGCCAGGGTGTTCATCACGAAGGTGAAGGTCAGCAGCACCAGCGCCGAGAGGAACAGCACGCGGTAGTGGGTGCCGCCCACCTCCGACTCGGGCATTTCCACCGCCACGTTCGCCGCCAGGGTGCGCATGCCCTGGAAGATGTTCATGTCCATCACCGGGGTGTTGCCGGTGGCCATCAGCACGATCATGGTCTCGCCCACGGCGCGGCCCATGCCGATCATCAGCGCCGAGAAGATGCCCGGGCTGGCGGTGAGGATCACCACGCGGGTCAGCGTCTGCCAGGGCGTGGCGCCCAGGGCCAGGGAGCCGTAGGTGAGGCTGCGGGGCACGCTGAAGATGGCGTCCTCGGCGATGGAGAAGATGTTCGGGATCACTGCGAAACCCATGGCCAGGCCGACGATCAGGGCGTTGCGCTGGTCGTAGGTGATGCCTAGGTCATGGCTTATCCACAGGCGCATGTCGCCGCCGAAGAAGGCGGTTTCCAGGTGCGGGCTGAGCCACAGGGCGAAGGCGCCGACGCCGAGCACCACGGGAATCAGGATCGCCGCTTCCCAGCCGTCCGGCAGCGCCAGGCGGATGCGCTCGGGCAGGCGGCTCCAGAGCAGGCCGGCGAGCAGGATACCCAGGGGTGTGAGCAGCAGCAGGCTGAAGATGCCCGGCAGGTGGCCTTCGACGTAGGGAGCGAGGAACAGGCCGGCGAAGAAGCCGAGGATCACCGTCGGCAACGCCTCCATCAGCTCGATCACCGGCTTGACCTTGCGGCGCATCGCCGGAGCCATGAAGTAGGCGGTGTAGACGGCCGCGGCGATGGCCAGCGGGGCGGCCAGGATCATTGCGTAGAAGGCCGCCTTGAGGGTGCCGAAGGTCAGCGGCGCCAGGCTCAGCTTGGGCTCGAAGTCGGTGGTGGCGGCGGTGGACTGCCAGACGTATTGCGGCTTGTCGTAGCTTTCGTACCAGACCTTGCTCCACAGCGCGCTCCAGGAAACCTCCGGGTGCGGGTTGCTCAGGTCGAAGCCGCGCAGTTGGCCACCCTGCTCCAGCAACAGGCGGTTGGCCCGCGGCGACAGGGCCAGCACGCCGCTGCCCGGCGCCACCTGCTGTTCCAGCAAAGTGCGGTGCGCGGTGCTGTGGAACACGCCGAGTTCGCCGGCGCTGTCCAGGGCGACGAAGCCTTTGCGACGCTGCTCGGGGACGATGGCGGTGATCGGCTTGCTGCCCAGCTGGAAGTCGCGCACGTGCGCCAGGCGCGGTTCGCCGTCGGTGTCGCGGGCCATGAACCACTGGCTGATGCCGCCGTCGGAGTTGCCGATCATCAGCGAGATGCCGCCCAGCAACTGGGCGCTGGCGGTGACCTCGCGGTTGGCATGGTCGAGCAGCTTGTAGCGGCCGTTGAGCTGGCGGGTGCGCAGGTCGAAGACGTCGGCCTGGGCGCGGCCGTTGATGACGTACAGCCACTGCTTGCGCGGGTCGATGTAGATCGCCTTCACCGGGTCGGCGATCTGCGGCAGGTTCACGGCCTCCTGCTCCAGGGTGGTCTCGCCGGTGAGCATGTTTTCCTGGCTGGTCAGGCTCAGCAGCAGCATCTGGCTGCCGCTGGAGCCGGCCAGCAGCAGGCCGTCGTCGTCCGAGGCCAGGGCCACGTGCTCCAGCGCGCGGCCTTGCGGGTCGAGGCTGATGGGGGCCTCGCCGTAGGGGTAGTCGATCTGCGGGGTGATGGTCTTGCGGTTGTCCGGGTAGGTGACCTTGTAGGCATGACGGAACACCAGAACCTGGCCATTGGACAGGCCCAGCGCCACCATCGGGTGCCCCGGCTGGTCCTCGGCGATGGATACCACCTGGCTGCCGGCCGGCAGCTTGAGCGCCTGGCGACTGAGTTCGGCACCGCTGTCCAGGTCGAAGAACAGCACCTGGCCGTCGGCGGCCACGCGCATGGCCACCTGGTTCTGCTCCTCGATGCTCAGCAGCAGGGGCGCCTGTACTTCCTTCAGCCAGGCCGGGGCCAGGGGCGCGCGGGCGTCCAGCTCGGCGCCGCGGAACAGCGGCAGCACCACATAGGCCAGGTAGAAGAAGATGAGGGTGATGGCCACCAGCACGGACAGGCCGCCGACCAGCACGTACCAGCGCGTCAGGCGGTCCTTGAGGGCGCGCATGCGGCGTTTGCGACGTAAGGTCGGGGTGTTGAAATCGATCCGCTCGGGGGTGGAATTGCTCATCGACGAAGTGGCCAGGTCATTCATGGGGGCGACACGCTTGCGGCAGTCTATGACAGAAACATGACACAGAGATGACGAGACGAAGCCCGTCGGCAGTTGCCTGCCAACGGGCTGGGTCACCTACCGCTCAGCCCATGGACGGCTGGCGGGGGCGCTACCTAGAGTCCCAGTTCCTTGACCGCCTTCGCCGCGACCTTGGCCGGCAGCGGGATGTAGCCGTCCTTGACCACGACTTCCTGGCCGGTCTTGGACAGCACCATCTTCAGGAATTGGGCTTCCAGCGGGTCCAGCGGCTTGTTCGGCGCCTTGTTCACGTAGACGTAGAGGAAGCGCGCCAGCGGGTAGGTGCCGTTCAGGGCGTTCTGCTCGTTGTCCTCGACGTAGGGGTCGCCCTGCTTCTTGGCCAGGGCCACGGTCTTCACGCTAGCGGTCTTGTAGCCGATGCCGGAGTAGCCGATGCCGTTGAGCGACTGGCTGATGGACTGCACCACCGAAGCGGAACCCGGCTGCTCGTTGACGTTGGGCTTGAAGTCACCCTTGCACAGGGCCTCTTCCTTGAAATAGCCGTAGGTACCGGACACCGAGTTGCGGCCGAACAGCTGCACCGGCTTGTTGGCCCAGTCGCCGCCCAGGCCCAGGTCGCTCCAGGTCTTCACGTCCTGCTTGGCGCCGCACAGGCGGGTGGCGGAGAAGATGGCGTCGACCTGCTGCATGGTCAGGCCCTTGATGGGGTTGTCCTTGTGCACGAAGACGGCCAGGGCGTCGACCGCGACGGGCACGGCGGTGGGCTTGTAGCCGTACTTCTGCTCGAAGGCCTGAAGCTCGACGTCCTTCATCTTGCGGCTCATCGGGCCGAGGTTGGCGGTGCCCTCGGTGAGCGCCGGCGGCGCGGTGGAGGAGCCCGCGGCCTGGATCTGCACGTTCACGCTCGGGTACAGGCGCTTGTACTCCTCGGCCCACAGCGTCATGAGGTTGGCCAGGGTATCGGAGCCCACGCTGGAGAGATTGCCCGAGACGCCGCTGGTCTTCTGGTAGTCCGGCAGCGCCGGGTCGATCGCGGCGAAAGCGCTGGCAGCGCCCACGCCGGCGGCGGCGAAGGTCAGCGCCGCCATCAAACGCTTGAGTTTCATGCCTTGCTCCTTGGGGAAAGGCCGACTGGCTGGAATTCGGCGCCGCTCTCATGGGGCGCGAGCAGACTCTATGAAAGCAATGTGACAGCCAGATGAAAACCGACGGGCTCGAAGAAGAAATATGACGGTATTTATTACGAAATATTTCAGTCGCAACGAGCGCCGAAGAAACGCCTCGCAGGAAGGGTTTCGAGGCCTGAACCCACCTGTAGGAGCGGGCCCTGCCCGCGATTTCGCGCGCAGGGCGCGCTCCTACAGGGGAATGGCGCAGGTGGGGCGGCGTAGGAGCGGATCTTATCCGCGAACCGCGCCGGGACCGCCGGCTATCGCGGACAAGGTCCGCTCCTACGGGTGCAGGACGTACCCTCGTAGGATGGCGTTGAGCGAAGCGATACCCATCGCCATGGCCATGCTTCACGTGTAGGAGCGGGCCCTGCCCGCGATTCGCGCGCAGGGCGCGCTCCTACAAGGGGAATGCAATGGCGTGGATGGGATCACCCCCGGCTTTCCGCACCCCAAAAGCAAAACCCCCGACCAGCCAGGCTGATCAGGGGTTTTGGGATAGGTGCTTGACGATGACCTACTCTCACATGGGGAAACCCCACACTACCATCGGCGATGCGTCGTTTCACTGCT
>Ga0182748_1000172_pt1 | contig 75306 bp, 64 predicted proteins | sample eDN3rd37CKraftOP_FD_128877 | JGI IMG/M metagenome (GOLD analysis project Ga0182748, IMG submission 128877) | Enriched Organic Plus compost microbial communities from Emeryville, California, USA - eDNA 3rd pass 37_C Kraft OP (version 2) (version 2) ... | reverse complement strand
CTCGAACCTGGGCGGGAACTGCGCGTCGGGATGCACCCGGTGGAAGGTGCCGTTCAGCTCCGACGGTACCTCGCCCTCCACTTCCAGATCGAGAATGTCGCCCTCGAGCCGCAACGGCCGAAGGGTCCCGGTAAAGCCCGGGGTGTTCGGATAATGTGCCATGTCTGTCCTCGCCTCTCCAAAGCCCATGGGAGGTAGACCGGCGCCGGTCCGTAACATTTGATAGAAATCAAATCGGCCGGCCGTTTCACCGGGTAGGTTGAATTCTACAGGGTGTAGCCACCGTCGCTCGTCAGGACCGTGCCGGTGATGGTTGCAGCCGCGTCGGAGAGCAGGAACGCGATCTGGACGGCGATCTCCTCGGCCCGCGCGTAGCGGCCGATCGGCGTGGCCATGCTTGCCAGTTCGGCGAAGGCCGCCGCTTCGCTTCCGGTCGAGGCGACCAGATCCTCGAAAAAGGCCATGCCGCGCCAGACCGGTGTTTCGACGCCGCCGGGCGCGATGGCATTGACCCGAAGCTGCCGCGCGGCGCCTTCCTTGGCGGCGACCTTCGCGAGATGGATCAGTGCGGCCTTGGAGGCGCCGTAGGCGGCGACGCCCGGCTCCGCCTTGAGTCCGGCGGCCGAGGCGGTGAGCACGATCGCGCCGTCCTCTTCGATTGCCCGCATCGCCGCGCGCAGCGTGAGGAACGCCCCGTCGAGATTGACGGAGAGGATCCGCCGCCATTCGGCGAAGTCCAGTTCGGCGATCGGCCCGGCGCCGGAAATCCCCGCGTTGACGACGGCATGGCGCAGGCCGGTGAGGCCTGGCGCCGCTTCGGCCCAAAAGGCCTCGTCGGCCACGTCGCCGGCCAGCGCAGCCTTTACCGCCGCGCCCAGTTCCTCCGCCGCCTTGTCCAGCATCGGCCGATCCCGGTCGACCAGGACGAGCCGCGCACCGGCGCCCGCGAGATGGCGTGCCACGGCGAGCCCGATCCCGGACGCGCCGCCGGTTATCAGTATCAGACGATCCTGGAACTCCTGCATGGGGCCGGACTAGCCTGTGCAGCGGCTCTTCCAAAGGCCAATCTGCGGGCGACGTCGCCACTGGCTCCGGACCCATCCATAGGCTACCAAGCAGGCGATGGAGACGCGCTCCCATATCTGGCTGGTCGGCGGCGTAGTGGCAGTCCTGATCGCGGCCCTGGTCAGCTATGTGCTCTGGGCATCGCCCGACCGCCAGGACCGGGGGCGCCGGTACGACATCCTGTTCGACCGGTCGGTCGCCGGGCTCCAGGAACGGTCGATCGTCACGCTGGTCGGCGTGCCGGTCGGCCGGGTCGACCGCATCCGTTTCGACCCTCGTGACCCGGAAATCGTGCGGGTCCGGATCCGGGTGACCAGCCGCGAGGCGCAGATCCTCGAAGGCACGACGGCCTCGCTCGAGCGGGACCTGTTCGGCGCTGCCACGCTCACCCTCGAAGGGGCGCCGCCCGGATCGCGCCCGATCGTCGCGGCGCAGAAGGGCCGGGTTCCCGTAATCCCGCTCAAACGGGGAGGCGCCTTCCTCGGTGAGGGTGCGGTGGGCGTGCTCGAGAGCGTGTCCCGGACCACCGACAAGCTCAACGCCGCGCTGAGCCCGGCCGGCCAGCGCAGCATTTCGCAAACGATCGCCGAGCTCGAACGGCGCAGCGCCGAGCTGGCCGACAAGATGCCGGTGTTCACCGAGAAGCTCGCGAATACTCGCACCAGCATCCGCTGGGGCATCGGCCTGTCGAAGGAACTGGCCGCGCGCGCCGAGGCGATGGACGAGAAGCTCCGTTCCGGGCGTCCGCAGGCCGAGGAGATGCGCCGCAACCTGCAGGCGACGCGCGCGGCGCTGGAGACGTTCGATGCCAGGATCGAGGCGGCGCGCCCGATGCTCCGGGACATGGCGGGAACCGGGCTGCAGGAGCAGGCGCACGAATTGCACGTCACGGTGTCGCAGCTCAAGGACAAGGTGCAGCAGGTCGATACCTCCGGCGCGGGTTCGATCCTGTCGAGTCCCGAGCTGCCGGACTATGAGCCGGCGCACTGATGTCGGGCCGGGTGATGCGTTGACCATGCTTCGGCGCGAGCCTAGGCAAGTCACGAATTCCGCGGGGTGTGGAATCAACGGGGAGAACGAGGGGCGATGACACTGCTGGGGCCGATTTTCGAGCAGAATCCCGAGGCGGTGGCATATCGGGTCGGCAGCGCCGAGGTCCGCTACGCGCAGCTATTCGAGGACATCGACACGATGGCGCATTGGCTGCGCGACCAGGGGGTGGGCCCAGGGACGCGGCTGGGCATAAGGTTCAAGGGCGACAACAGCTACTGGACCCGGATCGCGCATCTGGGGGCGATCAGGGTCGGCGCCGTGCACGCCACCATCAACAATTCGGACCTGCTGCGCCGTGTCGCCGGCACGGCCGGACGGCCGGGACTCGATTTCTATCTCACAGCGCGCAACCCCGTGCCGGGACTTCCCGAGCCGGTGAAGACGATCGAGCTGTGCCCGACGGGGCTTGCGCCGCTCGCGTCCCAGCTGGGCCTGCCTGCGCGAGCCTGGGAGGACCCGACGACCGAACGTCACGCCGGACGGATCGCCTTCACTTCCGGCACCACCGGCATGCCGCTGAGCCTGGTCTGGGACTATGATATCCTGCTGTCGCGCACCGAACAGGTCATCGGCGACGTTTCGGCCGACACGCGCCTGCTCTTGGGCGTCGGGTTGATGACCACGCCCGGCTTCCGCTACCCGATCGTCACCTGGCAGCGTGGCGGAACCTTCCTGACCTGGGGCGAGCAGGACGAAGTGCCCGCGCTTGCCCCGCAGGCCCTGGGGGAGAGCACCCTCATCGTCACCTCGCCGGTCACCCTGCAGCGCCATCTGCGCATGTCTTCGGGGCGATGGCCGGGGTTCGAGGACCGGACCATTTTCGTCATCGGCGGGCGGCTGCCGGTCGCAGTGCGCGACGAGGCGCTGCGGCGTGCCGCCGCGCGGGTCGAGGTCCATTACGGCTCGACCGAAACAGGACGGACCGCGATGGGCGATGCCAGGCTGCTCGATCGTCATCCCGGCGCAGTCGGTAAGGTCAGCGACGGGGCGGAGATAGAGATCGTCGATTCGGAGGGCCGTCCGGTGCCGGCAGGGCAGCAGGGCATCGTGCGCGTTCGCGGGCCGAGCATGTGCCGGGGCTATGAGGGCAATGTCCGGCAGGGTCCTGGCGCGTCGGCCTTCCGCGACGGATGGTTCTATCCCGGCGATATCGGCCTGTTCTACGGCGACGGCGTGCTCGCGATCGTCGGCCGGCAAGGCGAGGCGGTGAACCTCGGCGGCGTCAAGCTTTCGATTCCCGACGTGGAGGGGAAGCTGGCGCAGATCAAGGGATGCGAGGAGGCCTGTGCGGTCCCGGCACGGACCCCGGCCGGGGACCTGGTCGCGGTCGTCGCCGTGCTTGCCGAGGGGGCCGACGCCAAGGCGGTGCGGGCGCAGGTTCGCCAGGCGCTTCCTCGCGGTTGCCCCTTCGCCTTTCTGCTCGCGAAGCAACTGCCGCGGGGCCCCATGGGCAAGATCCGGCGGGAGCTCGTAGGCCGGCAGGTGGCCGAATTCCTCCGGTCCAGACAGGAGCGCGCCCGGCAAAGCGCAGCCTGAGCCGGCCGGCCGCTTGATTTTCGGCGGTCCTCGGATCATTCTTTCGCAGTCGAAAATGGGTTGGCCGGTACGGTTGGACCGCCCCCCCTGAGGACTGCGATCGATCGCTGCGCGACAGTCCGATCCGATCCCGGGAAGCCCTGACCGGTGCGTTCGCACCGATGTCCCACGACCCTGGACATCTCCGCATGGTGCGGAGGTGAGCGAAAGGGTGTGGACCGATGACTGAGACCATTTCGAACGAATCTCTTTTCACAGCGACCATGTCGGCCGGTGCGGTTGAGGAGGGCGAGGCCTTCCTCCGCGCCAATGCGCGCCCGCTCGATCTCGCCTGGTTCGACCATGCGAACGGACAGCAGGTGAAGGATCGCGTGCTCGCCGCGCTCGCAGCCTATCAGGCTTCCGACGGCGGCTTCGGCGGGGGCATCGAGCCCGACATCCGTTCTCCGGCGTCCAGTGCGCTCGGGACCAGTGTCGCCTTCCAATATCTCCGGGCCGTCGGAGCAGGCTCCGACAATCCGGTCGTGGGCCGTGCGGTCGCCTATCTGGTCGCCACGGTCGACCGCGAGACCTGGACCTGGCCGATCGTCGGCCCAAGGATCGACGAAGCGCCGCATGCGCCCTGGTGGGCCCTCGACGGACTTGCCGACCGGTTCGGGGGCTTCGCCCTGAATCCCACCGCGGAGCTGCTCGGCTATCTGTTCGACTATCGCCGCCTGGCGCCGGGCGATGTGCTGGAGGCGGTGCAGCAGGGCGTCCTGGGCGCGCTCTCCCGGAACGGGGCGCTGGAGTCCTACGACCTGCTCTGCTGCATCCGGCTGCTGCAGACGGAGGATCTGCCGCCGGACCTGCGCGAACGGCTGGAAGCGCGGGTGGCGGACGCCCTCCGCTGCGCCGATCCGGAAGATCCGCACCTCGATCTGACCGGAGTGCTTCCGTCACCCCGTTGCCGCGGGTACGACTCGGCCCGGGCGCTCATCGGGCCGCAGCTCGACCGGCTGGTCTCCGCCCGGCGGGAGGGCGGTGGCTGGGGCCCCTTCTGGGACTGGTCGGACGTCGACGCCGCGGCCTGGCGGCAGGCGGAACGCGACTGGAGCGGCGCGATGACGGCGCGGGCGCTCATCGCGCTCGCCGGGCACGGCCGCCTGGCCGATTGATCCGGCGCCGGTTTCGGGGCCCTAATCCTTCCTGGGCTGCAGCATGCTCGCCCAGCGGGAACCGAGGGCCTCGCCGGCATCCTTGCCGACGGTCCGCCGCACGAGCGAGAGGCCGCGCAGCGTCACATCATGCCCGCCCAGCATGGCGCCGCGGATGGTGAATCCGATGTCGTAGAGCGCGATATCGGTGAAGGTCTCGCCGTCGACGAGAAAGCGGGTCTCGATCAGCACCGGCAGGCGTTCGTCGCCGCGGCTGTTGTCGGGCAGGCCCGCTTCCTCCCGCGCCTCCTTGAGGGCATCGTCGAACCAGCGCGCCTCGATGCGCGGCTGCCCCGTGGTCTCGACCGGATCGAGGCCGAGCGAGGCAGGGAAACGGATCGTCTGACTCTGCACCACCTGATCGGGAGAGGCCGCCCGCAACTCGAGCCGCTTGCCGCCGGCGACCGCCTCGGCGCCGAGGGTGAGGGTGGCGGCCCGAACCGCCTGCTTGCTGCTTTCGGCGACCTTCTCCGCTGCGCGGTCGCTGCGCTCGCTCCAGTTCAGCCACAGGGTCAGCGCGGAAATAAGCACGGCGGCCACGGCAAGGATCTCGCCCAGCGTGATCCAGCGGCGCCGAATGGCGGCGGCCTCGGCGGCCCGTGCTTCCGCCGGGGACTCGCCCACCGGTTCGGTCTCGTTCATGCCGGGCATCCCACATCAGCCCGAAGCGAAGATCAAGCCGCAGTCGTCATTGCTCGCAGCGCCGGTAGGAAAAGGAGTCCGGCGTCGCGCCTTCGCCTTCCTCGCGGCGGACCAGGACCTGCCCGCCTTCCTGCAGCTCGAGCGTGACCCTGCGCTCCCATTCCATGCCTTCGCCGGAAAAGTCGAAATCGGCCACCAGCCGGTTCGGACCCAGCTCGACCATGTCGTCGAGCGAGGCGCGGGACTCGTAGAAGCGTAGCTGCCGGTCGGCGACGGTCAGCAGCCCCTTGTTGTCGCCGAGCGTCGACGTGCAGTCGGCCGGTACGAGCCCCCACCGGCCTTGCATCGCCGCCGGGATCGCATCCGAGGGAGCGGGAGCTGCGGGGCCGGTCGCCGCGGGTCCGGTGCCCTCGTTCGTCAGGACGTCGGCGGCGTCGTGAAGCCGCCCCACGGGCTCGGCGGTGTTGGTCCCGGGATCCTGGCTGCAGGCGGCGAGGGCGGTCGTGAGCATGATAGCCAGGATGAAGCGCATGGTTTGCTCCCTGTGCCGATCGGCACGCAATGAACTTCCGACAGGCACATAAGCCATTTGGAGTAACGCGCGTTCCGTCCGGATACGGTGTCGGCCGCTCATATCGAACGGAGAAGGGTTTCGCGGCCGCTCGTCCTGTCGTCGAGCGCCAACTTCAACAGCGCGATCCAGGTGACGCATCGTTCCTGCGTCGATCCACCATTCAGGAGCGCATCCGACAGCTGCCTCTTGGTCAGTCCGGTCGTCGTCATCAAAGCCTGGACCACCCTCGGCGGTATTCTGAAGGTCCTTTCTTCGCGGAGCGCAGCCGGCTCGGACTTCACGCTCAGCACCGTGGAAAAGGCAAGCTCAAGTTCGCGGTCGATCAGTTCCTCAGGCAGCGGAGACAGGCTCTTGCCGGCGAAGAATGCGTCGCAGGCATCCCAACCCCTGGACTGCATGACGAGGGCCTGTTCCAACCGGAGTTCCTGCAGGTCCTCGACCAGGTCCAGCGGTGCATGTCTCCAGACCTGTTCATGGCGGTGTAGCAATTGCCGCCGCATGTTCGAGGCGAACTGGTCTTTCCCGACCCCCAGGTCGTTCGCGATCTGCCACTCCTTTTCGAGGAACGCGTACAGCGTCGGATTCTCGCGGAGTTTCGATTCGGTGGTCTGGGTGTCGAAGGTGGCGACCACCACATTCACGATGTCGTCCTCCGCATTCGTCAGGGCAGGCGCCGGCTCGCCGGTCGCCTGCTGCACCTCGGAATATCGGCTGGTATCGTCTCCGTTCGCTCCCAAAGGGGTGAGAAGCTTAACCAGCATCAGGATCGCGATCACGATCACCCAACCCGTTCCGCACCCGTTGCCCTCGGCTCCTTCCCAGATTGCGACGCGGTGCCCGTCGAACTCGGATTCGAGAGTGGGGTAGTGGCGCCGGATCCTATTCAGCAGCTCATGGACCCTGTTTCGATTGAAGAAGATGCCGCGCCTGGAGCCGTCCCTGGCCGGGGTCGTCAGCTCCTTCCAGGCGCGATGGAAATAATGGTCCCTCTGCTGGACTTCCGCCAGGAATTCCAATGCGCCCAACCGATCGGTCACATGCTGGATGGCGGCCAACTGACCGATCTGCCCGGCAGTCGCCGCCCATCCGAACAGCCCGGACACCTGGGCGAGCACAGGATCGGAGCGGGGGCAGGAGCGGGCCAGCGACTCGGCGATCCACTCTTCCACCTGTTGAAAGACGCTGACGTCCGCGGCGCTCGCCTCGTCGAACAGGCCCGCCAGGTGAAAGCGCAGCGCCTCCTCCTCTGCGGCGGTCAAGGGCGCATTCAGCTTCTCCTGGTCCGCGAGCAGGATTTCGTAGACGGCCAGGTCGTGCCGGATCTGTTCGCCTGGGCGGATGGAGATGATGCCGGGCGGCACGGGGCCGGCGATTTCCGGGGGGTCCCACCATGGGGGAGCCGCCTCGGCAGCGGCGGCCTCGCCGGACGCCGCCCTGACAGTCTCGTCAGGCTCGTGGAACGTTGCAGGAGAGAAGGGGAAAGGCAGCGGCACGCCGATGCCGTCGCCGGACGCGCCCATGGCGAGGGTCGGATGCCGGATCCGGTATCCGGCGTCGGGTTCGGGCGCCGGCTCGTCGGCCTCGACCGAGGTTGGGGCATCCTGCCGTTTCGCGGCCCCATTGCTCGCGCCGTTCCGTCCGCCGACGAACTGGAGCGCGAGGTCCCGGGCTTCCCGCAATCGGGCAAAGGCGTCGGGGTCTCTGTCGACGTCGAGCTGCTTCAGTCGATCGGCATAGGCGCGGCGGACGGCGGTTGCATCGCAAGAGGGTTCCAGGCCGAGGAAGCCCAGAGCATCCTGCTCGATCACAGGAAACGTTCCTGTTCGAGCGCCTCGATCTGCTGAGCGAGCCTGGTGTGGGCTTCGCTGATCAGGTGCGGATCCTGGCTGTCCAGCGCCGCTTCGAACGTGGTGATCCACTGTCCGATCGCCTCGCGGCGTTCCCCGATGAAGGATTCGTAGCAGCGGGTCGCACGGGCGAGCAGGGCATTGTGTCGAGCCTCGTCGCGCGGATGGAACTTGAGCTTGGCAAGCGCCGCCCGTCGCTCCTCGAGTTCCTTCGCACCGATGCCGTCCGCCTCGTCGAAAATGACCAGGTTCCGGGTCAATCCCGTTGCCGGCACGCTCACGTCCACTTCGAGGAGACCGCTGCTGTCGTAGGTGAAGCGGCATTCGATGCCGACTTCGCCGGCCGGACGGGCCGGCACGGGCACGCGCAGCTCTCCGAGCATCACGTTCGCGGAGACTTCGCGCGCTTCTCCCTGGTAGATCCTGACCCGGATCTCGCGCTGGTTGTCGACCAGCGTGCTGTAGCGCCCGACGCGGCTGGCGGGGATCGCGGTGTTCCGCTCGATGATTGGTGAGAACAGGCCGTGCCGGTAGTTGCCCCTCATGTCCCGGTCCGTAGTTTCGATTCCGAGGGTGTAGGGGCAAACGTCCGTCAGCCGAATTTCCTCGAGCGCCGCGTCGCGGGCCAGAAGACCGGCCTGAACCGCCGCGCCCAGCGCCACCGCATGATCGGGGTCGACGGTGGCCGCCGGGAACCTGCCGAACATCCGCGTGATCGCCCGCCGGATGATGGGCATCCGTGTCGCACCGCCGACCAGCACGATCTCGCTCAGGGTTTCGACATGGATCCTGCTGTCGCGGAGTGACCGCAGCACGGGGTCGCGCAGGCGCTGGAGGAGCGGCGCCGAGTGCCGTTCGAAGTCGGCGGCCGTAATCTGCGTGGTGAAGGCACGGTCCTTGTGAACCAGGCTGAACTCCGACCGGTCGCTTTCCGTCAGTTGGCGACGGGCACGCTCGGCGGCGGCGTTCAGAAGTGCCGGCAGCACCTGGGGATCGACATCCGAAAAGCGGGTGCCGACGTCCGTATTCGATGCGACGAGATCGGCAATGACGTCGTTGAAGTCGTCGCCTCCCAGCCGATTGTCCCCGGCCGAGGCGCGGACCTCCATGATCCCCTCGAACATCTCCACGATGGAGACGTCGAAGGTCCCGCCGCCGAGATCGAAGACGAGAAAGGGTTCACGTTCCTGGCGCTCGTGGACGCCGAAGGCGAGGGCGGCGGCGGTCGGCTCGTTGATCAGCCGCCGGACATCCAGCCCCGCCAGTTCGCCCGCCTTCCTGGTCGCCTTTCGCTGCCGGTCGTTGAAATAGGCCGGCACCGTGATCACCGCGCCGGAGACCGGTTCGCCGGTGAAGGCCTCGACGTCCTCCTTCAGCGATCTGAGCACGAAGGCGGAAAGCTCTTCCGGGCGAAATTCGGTTTTCCCCAGTCTCAGGCGCTGCTGCGTCCCCATGAACCGCTTGAAGCTGGTGGCGGCAAGGCGGGGATGCGTGGATCGGCGCGCGAGCGCAGCCTTCCCGACCATGATCGTGCCCGCATCGTCGATGCTGACTGCCGAGGGTGTGAGCTGTTCGCCCAGTGAATTGGGGATCAGTACAGGCTGTCCGTCTTTCCAGATCGCAACGGCGCTATTGGTCGTCCCGAGATCTATGCCGACGATCATGCGTCATTCCCCCCCCACGGAAGCTTGGCGCCGATTTGTCGGAGCGCCACGATTCCTGCATCCTCAAATATTGGGGTAGAAACGATCTTCAAGTCCGCTTGTCGTCGACTTCATGGACGCGAATGCAAAGAGACGATACTTAACCTATTCGATTCAGTGTCTTGGCAAAAATCCCGAACTGCTGCTCGATCTGCGGGATGTGCCTGCGGTCCTTGATCCGATCGGTCCGGCGATTGGATGCGGGTCATGCGCGTGCGCAGATGCGGGCAGCGCAAGGGCGGGCATCCGCGCAGTCGGTGTGGGTCCTGCGCTGCCATGGCCGATGCGACGGAACCCGATCGGATTCCGGGGTTTGTGATCGAGCGGGGCGGGCCAAGGAGGGTTCCATGGCCGAACGTGAAAAGGAATATGGCGAGGGCAATTACAAGGCTTCGCGCGAATATGACGAAGCCGCACACGCCACCGCCAGGGATACCGAGAAAGTGGAGAAGGCTGCCCGCGAGGCCGAAGAGGCGATCGAGGGCGAGGAAGCCGATGAGCTCGCACGTGCGGAGGCGGAGGGCAGATCGCACGCCAGGGACTGAGCCGAAGCGGTAGGCTCGAACAGGGAAGGCAGGGCGGGAGCCCTGCCTTCCTTTTTCTTTCCCGTCGCGTCCGCCGTTCAGGCGTGCTCGAGTTCCTCGACCGGCCGGGCCACCACATTCTCGTGCATGCCCGAGGGATGCTCCAGATCGAAGCGGGCCAGCTCGTTCTCGAGCGGGACGCCGACCGCGAATTTCGCCGAGGCGCATTCCTCGCGTCCGTCGCGGAGCCGGTAGCGGGCCTCGGCGACGACGATCGGCAGCACGGCATCGCTGTCGATCTCGGTCGTGGCCAGGGCGACGCTCGACTCGATCAGCTCGGCGCGGCCGGGATCGACCTCCTCGAGCCGGGCCGCCGCCGCCGTTTCGGTCGGCACGATCTCCCTCCTCGCCCCGTTCACCGATCCGGCGGGGACCAACCAGATTGCGACGCGTACGTCGCGGACCGGGGCCGATCCCCGATTGTCGACGATCAGCTCGAAATCCACCCGGGCGTCGGCCTCGGTCACGCCGGCGCGAACCGGACGCATGAGCAGCTGGAGCGCCGGCCTGCCGTTGCGGACGGCCCGATCCGGTGTCGCCGCCACGGGCGCTGCCTCCTGCACCGGCTCGGCGGTCGATGGCTCCGTCATGTCCTGGTCCTCGAAGTCGGGCGGCGCAACGATTGCGGCGATGGCCGGCGAGGGTGCGAACGGGGAGGGGGCGGACCCTGTGGGCATGACCAGCTGGAGGTCGCTGTGGGCGAGTTGCGCGTCGCTCCTCCGGCGGGTGCGCAGGAAGATCAGGGCGAGCGCGCCCACCAGCACCACCATCCCGATCAGCCAGGGATAGAAGGTCGTGCCGCGGCGCTGGACCTCGTTGACCACCGTCGTGGGGGACGGAGCTGCTTGCGGTTCCGGCCGGGGTTGCGCGGGGGGCACCGGGGACGGCATGGCAGCGATCGGCACCGTCACCGGCGCTTCGGGGACCGTTGCCGGCGCCTCCGCAGGCGCGGCTGCGGGAGGCGGCGCGGGAGAGGGGGCCGCCCGGGCGCTGCGTGGCCGCGATTCCTCACGGGCCGCGGGACGCGCGGATGCGGCCGCGGGCTCGGCCAGGTCCGGTTCGTTTCCGGACGGTTCCGTGTTGACGATCGGCTCCATCGTCACGGCCTGGTCGGCGGCGCCGGTTGCCGCCGCGGCCGGGGATGAAGCCGGGTCGACGGTGATCGGCAGGGTGCCGCCGGTCTGCGCCGCGAGGGGCGTCAGGGGCAGCGCGGCGGCGGCCAGAAGGAGCCCGGCCGCGCGGGTCTTGTCATTGCGTTGCTGTTTCATAACAGATGCACAATGACCGGGGCCGACGCTCGGGCTCGGAACAGTGCCGGAACCACGGCAGCCCGTTACCGGGCAGCGGCGGGGCGACGGGCCAGGATCAGCGCTTCGCCGACCCCGGCTCTGCCTGCTTGCCACCCCGTCAGGACGTCATGAGTCGCGCGGGGTCTCTGTCCAGCCGAGCGGCTGCCTCAACGCCCGGGTGCGCCGGCCCGCTGGGGGCTGAGGCCCGCGGCCCTGATCCCGGCTTCGGCGCAGGCCGCGTCGTCGGCCGGGGAGGCGCCGGACGTGCCCACGCCGCCGAGCAGGACGGTCCCGTCCGCCGAATAGATCGGGACGCCGCCGCCCAGCGCGACCACATAGGGGGCATCGGCGAAGCCGGGTGCGTTCTTCGTCGCCTGTTCCATGCCGGAGGTCGGGAAGCCCCACAGGGCTGCCGCCTTCGCCTTTTCGAAGGCGAAGGCCATGATTCCGGGCGTATTGCCCTCCATCCGCAGCGACGCCACCGGATGGCCGCCCGAATCGACGACCGCGATCGCGTGATTGCGCTCGCCGGCGATCGCATTCCGCTTGCACCCCTCGACGATCGCCTGGGCCGCATCCGCCGTCAGCCGCTGCGACGGCGCTTCCGCCTGTGCCACAAGCCCGAACCCGAGCGTGCCCGCCGCCGCGACGGCGGCCGAGATCAAGATCCTCATGGCTGGTCCCCTTCCTCCTTTGCGTCGTCCTTTCGCGAAGGATAGGCATGCATCGCCGCCGGCGTCCATGGCCCGGCCACGTTCCCGACTTGCGCATTCCGCGATTTGGCGTAGCGTCGTGATTGGTGGTGGCATTCACGGGCCTGGGCATCCGCATCTTCGCAGCGCCGGAGGAGTTCGGCGCGGCCGCCGATTTCTATGAAAAGGCCCTCGGCCTCACCTGCGCGGCTCGCAACGAGGCCGCCGGCGTCGCCATCTTCGAGCTCGATTGCGGGCCGACCCTGGTGCTGGAGCAGTTTGAATCCGACGAGGAGGATGAGGAAGAACCGCTCGACGGGCGGTTTACCGGCATCACGCTGGCGGTGAACGACGTGCAGGCGGCCTATGAACGGCTGCGCGAACGCGGCGTAGAGTTCCTGGGCCTGCCGGAGACCATGCCCTGGGGTGGCATCATGGCCCATTTCTGCGATCCGGGCGGCAACATCCTGAGCCTGCTCCAGGACCGATAGGTCCCTGCGGCCGCAGACGAAAAAGGGGGCGCCCGAAGGCGCCCCCAGAAAGCAGTCTGACGAGCATGAGGAGGGGAAGAGGCCGTCAGGCTGCGAGACGCTTCTCCAGGTTCGCGCTCTTGCTCCGCTGGCCTTCGGGGGAGCGGCCGCCGGCGAGCATCATGTCGCGGTACTGGTCGGGGTTCATGCCGGTCATGGTGCCGACGATATGCTGGACGCTGAGGCCGTCGGTGGCGCCGATCTTGGCGAGGAAATAGATGTTCCCGCCATTTTCGATCATCTCGTTATAATCACGCGTCCGTACCGCCTCGCGCTGGGCCGGGGTGAGCTTCCACTGGTCGAGATAGGCTTCTTCGTCGGCGAGGAAGCGGGCGCGATTCTCTTCCTTCATCAGCGACATGCAGAACTGATTGAGGTGAAAGCCGGCGCGCGCACGCTCGCCGGTGAACACGGTGGTTCCCGGTATGTCCTCGAGGTCGCGCTTCAGCTGGGGAATGTTCCGCATGTCCTGTCCGTTCTCTGCCCGGACGACTCACTGCCGGGCTGTCAGCTTTCTTATACGTGAAACTTTCAAGGATATGAAGATGCGATTTCGCACAGGCCGCTTGCCCGACGGCCCGCGCGTGCCGATGAAGGGGCGGCAGCAAGAAGGGAGGCGCCGGTGAGCAGGGTGAAGGACAGGGTCGTGATGGTGACCGGGGCGAGTTCTGGAATCGGTGAGGCGACGGGCCTCGCCTTCACGCGGGCCGGCGCGAAGCTGGTCCTCGCCGCCCGGCGCTCGGACCGGCTGCAGCAGCTCGCCGCCCGGATCCGGGACGAAGGGGGCGAGGCGCTCCCCGTCGTCACCGACGTCACCGTCGAGGACCAGGTGGTGCGGCTGTTCGATCGAGCGACGGAGCAGTTCGGGCAGGTCGATGTGCTGATCAACAATGCGGGAATCGCCGACCATTGTCCGACGGTCGAGCTGACGCTGGAGCGTTGGCGCCAGGTGATCGACACCAATCTTACCTCCGCCTTCCTCTGCGCACGCGAGGCGATGAGGCGGATGAAGGCGCAGGGGCGCGGCCGGATCATCAATATCGGCAGCCTGTCGGCGAAGGTGCCGCGGCCGGACACGGCGGCCTATACGGCAAGCAAGTTTGGGCTGGAGGGGTTGACCCGCTCGCTCGCGGTCGATGGACGAGACCATGGGATCGCGGTGTCGATCTTCCATCCCGGCATGGTGGTGACCGAGCTCGCCCCAGGCATGGCCGAAGCGCCGGCTGAGCTGATGTCCGATCCGGCCGACACCGCCGACCTGCTCGTCCACATGGCGAGCGTTCCGGACCATCTCAATTTCTACGAAGGGCTGATGCTGCCGCTCAAGGTGCCGTTCCTGGGCCGCGGCTGACGGCGGCTCCGCCATTGAACAGGAGGCCCCTGCAGGATTAGCCTGCGTTCGGGCGGCAGCAGGGGGCACATATGCACGGCGGACGTACGATCTGGCGGGCGCTCGATCGGGCGCGGGCGGCAAATCTCGAGGCGGCGGGCGAAGCGCCGCCGTCACGGGCAAGCGACGGCATCAGCCGCCGGCGCCTGCTCGGCGCGATGGCGGCGGGCGCCGCCATGACCGGCCTGCCGTCCTGCTTCCGGGACGGCAGGCGGCGGATCGCCGTCGTCGGTGGCGGCCTCGCCGGACTTGCCGCCTTGTCCCGGCTGGTCGCCGCGGGCGCCGATGCCGAACTGTTCGAGGCGCGGGCGGCGGTGGGCGGCCGGACCCGCACTGCGCGGGGTGTGTTCGCCGACGGTTATGCGTTCGATGAGGGCGCTCAGCTGGTCAACAGCGATCATCATGACGTGCTCGAGCTGGTCCGGGAGCTCGGCCTCTCTCTGATCGATCGTCGCGCCATCGGCCATGCGGAAGAGATCCAGATCGGCACCGACGGGCCGGTGCCGGAACGGCTACTGGCGCGGGACCTCCGTGCCGTTGCGGCGCGGATCACGGCGGATGCCGATCGGCTCGATGCCGATTATGAGGCGGTGGCGGCAGAGATCGACCGCATGTCGGTGAAGGACTATCTCGACCGGCACGGGCTTGCGCCCGGGGATGCCCGCAACGCGCTCGAGGCCGGAATCCGCACTGAATATGGGGTCGAGCCGGACCATGCCTCGGCGCTCGAACTGCTGTTCAACCTTCCCACCGTCGACGGAGAACGGGTAAGCCGGCTGAGCCTGTCCGACGAGCGGTTCCTGATCGACGGCGGCACCGGCCAGATGGCGCAGATGCTCGGCGGGCGGCTGGCGCCGCATATCCGGCTCAACCGGCGGCTAGCGGCGGTGACGATCGGCGAAAACGATGTCCGCCTGACCTTCACGACCGGGGAGAGCCGGGTGTGCGACCGGGTGATCCTGGCGCTTCCGGCGCCGCTGCTGCGCGAGGTGGCAATCGAAGGGCCCCTGCCGCCGCTGTGGCGGGAGCTGATCGCCGAAGTGAACCTCGGCTCCAACGAGAAGCTGATCGCCGGCTACGACCGGCAGGGCTGGTATCGGACGATGGGCGCGGCCGGGGCCTTGTGGTCAGCGGATGGCTTTTCGGCGGCCTGGGATGCGGCCTCGCGCCCGGCGGGGAGCGACAATGCGCCCGGCGCGATCACCTATTTCCTCGGCGGCGGGCAGGTCGGCTCGGCGGCCGGTGCCTCCGCGGGCGACCTCGCGAAGCGCTTCACGGCCATCGCCGGAAAGGCGATCCCGGGCATGCCCGATCCCAACGCCAGGATCCGCCGGACCCGCTGGTGCGACGATCCGCTCACGCGCGGCGCCTATGTCAATTTCCGGCCGGGGCAGCTCACCCGCTTCGGCAGCCTGCTGACCCTGGAGGAGGAGGGTAGGATGCGGCCCAGCCGGGCCGGGCCCCTGCTGTTCGCCGGCGAATGGCTGTCTGATGCCTGGCCCGGCTATATGAACGGCGCGCTCCAGACCGGCCGCATCGCCGCCGAGGCGGCGCTTGCCGCCGACGTGCCGGCCTGGTCCCCATACGGCCTTATGTGCTGACCTCCTATTTCGTCGTGCACGGCTATCTGCGCCACATCGGCCAGCATGTGCTTCGTGAAGCTCGTCCAGCGGCTGTTCGAACGTCACGTCGGGGCGCATGGCGACGTGCCCGAGCTGCTGTTCGACGAGGCGGGGAAGCGGCGGAGTAAGGGCCGCTTCCCCTCCCATGGGGCTACAGCGTCAGGGTCATGAACAGGCTGTTCGGATCCTCCGGATAGTCGGCGAACGGCCCGCATTCGAGGAAGCCGTGGCGGCGGTAGAATCGGCGGGCCGGTTCGAAATAGTTCCAAGTGCCGGTCTCGAGGCTGAGCCGCTGGTAGCCCCGGGTCCGGGCGGTTGCGATGATGTGGGTCAGCATCGCCGCGCCGAAGCCTCGGCCGCGGGCCTCGGAGGCGGTGTGCATGGATTTCACCTCGCCGTGATCGGAGGAGAGCTCCCGCAGCGCGCCGCAGCCGGCAAGCCGCTCCGCGTCCCAGATCGTCCAGAAGCTGATGTCGGGCGCGTCGAGGCCGGAGGGCTCCAGCGCATAGCCGATGAAGCCGTCCGCATTCGTTCGCCGGGCGGTCATGACGTGGATGCGTAGCAGCTCCACCACTCGCGGATCGGCGAGGTCGCCGTCAATGATCCTGTACGTCGTCATGGCGTGTTTTCTAACCGAGGTGGGCGGGCCGCCGCCAGCCGCATCCGTGCCCCGGCCTGTCGCGATCCTTACTCATTGGAACGGGCGCAGGGTAAACTCCCTGAAAATAGGAGGAGGATGGCGATGGCGACGAGGCGCGTTCCGGATCCGGACCCCACGAAGATTCCCGAAGGAACGGCCTACGGGCGGCCGCCGCAGCATCCCAATATGCTGTGGACGCAAGTCGGCCCGGGCACTCCGTGCGGCGAATTCATGCGCCGATATTGGCAGCCGGTCCTGGCCTCCCACAACGTCACCAGCCGGCCGAAGGAAGTGCGGATCCTGGGTGAGGACTTGATCATCTTCCGCGACGGTGCGGGCCGGCCGGGGTTGCTCTATCCCCGCTGCATGCATCGTGGCACCAGCCTGTTCTGGGGCCATGTCGAGCAGGACGGCATCCGCTGCTGCTACCATGGGTGGAAGTTCGACGTTGAAGGCAATTGCGTGGAGCAGCCGTGCGAGCCCAACGGCGCTCGGCGGCCCGAACATCGGCAGCCCTGGTATCCGGTGCGCGAGCGTTACGGCCTCGTCTGGGCCTATATGGGGCCGCCCGACCGCATGCCGGTGCTGCCGCGCTTCGACTGCATGGAGCCGCTGGGCGAGGACGAGACCTATCATGCGGTCGATTCCAGCCTCGGCTCCCACGGCGATCCGGACGGGCCCGAAGTGGTGCCCTACAGCTGGCTCCACATGAACGACAATGTGATGGATCCCTATCACGTTCAGGTGCTGCATTCGACGTTCAGCGTCGTCCAGTTCGTGCGGGAATTCGCGCTGATGCCGACGGTGAAGTTCGAGGAGATCGGCATCGGCGTGATCTACCGCGCCTATCGGACGCTGGAGGACGGCCGCGACTATGAGCGGGTGTCGACCTGGATGCTGCCGCACGTGATGAGCGTGCCGAGCATCGAGCTGGAGGAGGGGCCGTCGAACGGTCTCGGCTTCTCGGTTCCGGTCGACGATACGCACTGCCGCATCGTCATGACCATGCGGGTGCCGAGGGCCGGCGGCAATCCGTGGGACCGCGACATCGGCCTCGCGAAGCTGAAGCCCTGGAGCCGGATGACGGTCGAGGAACGCCAGGACCGCCCCGGCGACTATGAGGCCCAGGCGGGGCAGGGGCCGATCTCGCTCCATTCGGAGGAGCATCTGGTCACATCGGACATCGGCATCGGCCTGCAGCGCCGCATGCTCACACGGGAGATCGAGAAGGTGCGGCGCGGCGAGGATCCGATCGGCACCGCCTTCACCGAGGAGGAGGCGATGATCCATGTCCCCTCGGGCAATTTCTTCGGCCGTCCGTCGGCCCCCTGATCGTCCGCACCAGACCCATCGCCATCATCACGGCGGCCGTGGACAGTGAAAGGATGCGCAGCGCGGCGGCGACCGCTGGGCCCCAGGCCGGTGACAGCAGGCCGGCGGTGGCGACGGCCCAGACCAGGGCCAGCGCCATCAGCCAGGGCTGGAAGTCGCGGACCCGGAAGGGATGGACGACGTGGATCGGCACGAAGGTGAGCAGCGCCAGCAGCAGAACCGTGCCGGTCGCCAGTGCCGGATCGGGGCGCAACAGCAGGAAATAGAAGGCGACCAGGTTCCACAGCGCCGGAAAGCCGCGGAAATACTGGTCCTCGGTCTTCATGTCGCGGCGGGCGAAGGTGTAGAGGGCCGAGACCATGATCAGGCCGGCCAGCGGCAGCGCCCAGCCCGGCGGGAGCAGGGCGGACCGCCAGATGAGGACGGCCGGGACGAAAACATAGGTGAGATAGTCGACGACGAGGTCGAGCGCGTCGCCGTCGATGCGGGCGGCATGGTGCTTCACCCTGGCCATGCGCGCCAGCGTTCCGTCGATCCCGTCGACGACGAGGGCGGCCATCAGCCACAGCAGCGCGAGCCGCGGATTGCCCTGGCCGATCGCGGCGAGGGCGAGAAGTGCCAGCAGCGCGCCGGACGCGGTGAAGCCATGGACGGCCCAGGCCAGCGCGATCCGATGCGGCCCGGACCCTGTCACCTAGGGCCGACGGTCAGCAGTAACGCACGCGTATCCGGCGCCCGAGATAGGGATCATAGACGCGGCGGACGCAGTCGCGGCCGCGGTAATGGCCGTCGTAGCGGCCGTACCGGTAAGGGCCGCGCGGATAGTCATAGCCTCGATAGCCATAATATCCGCCCCGATAGGGGGCGTAATGGCCCCCGCGATAGCCATAGTCGTAGGGATAGTCGTAATAGCGGTCATGGTAGCGGTCGCGGCGCGAACTGGCGATGGCCGCGCCGATGCCGAGCCCGATGATCCCGGCGCCGATGGCGAGCGCGACATCGTCGTCATTGTGGTGACGATGGCGCCCGCGGCGAGCATCGGCGGGGGTGGCGATGGTTGCGAGCGTGGCCGCGGCGGTAAGCGCGGCGACGGCCTTTCCGACTGTGCCTGTCATGGGGATACACTCCTCACACAAGAATGAGCGATCATAATGGTTAACGCCTTTGTTCACAACGTCATGGCTGTGTGAGCGAGGCGTGCTGCCGCAGGTGTGGGGCAGGCGGAGGTTCCAGGCCGATGTCGGGCTGGACTGCCGCGCCCCATTTCCCAGCCGATCCACGGGATTCGGATGGAAACCTCTTTTATTCAATGGTATGGACGCCATTCTTCGGTGCCGGCTCGAGGATAGGGGCCAACGGACGACGCCTGTCCGCGATGCGGGCGCAACCGAAGAGGGGGTTGGCGCGTCTCACCCTTCAGCCTGCGTCTGATCGACCGTCGACTGTATTCCGCCTGATCCCAACCGGTTAGGCGGGATGCGCATCGACGGTCCGGACGGACGCGGCTAAGCGGCGCCGAGTTTGTAACAGGAGCGTATCTGCCTATGGCAACCCGTAACAAGCCAGTAGCGACCCGTTACGGCGACATCGCATTCTCCAGGGAGATTCTGCGCGAATATTCGGCGGCCCTGGCCGCACTGGCCGACGGCATCGACCGCGATTTCGTGCGCGCGGTCGACCTCATTCTCGATTGCGGCGGCCGGCTCGTCGTGGGCGGACTGGGCAAGTCCGGTCACATCGCGAGGAAGCTCGCGGCGACCTTCAGTTCCACTGGCACGCCTGCGCTCTTCCTCCACTTGTCGGAGGCGCTTCACGGTGATCTCGGCGGCGTCCGGTCGGGCGATGTCGCCCTGCTCATCTCGCATTCGGGGGACACGCCGGAACTCGTGCCCGTCATCCGGTTCCTGCGGGAACAGAAGGTCGCCGTCATCGGCATTTCCTCCAACCCGCGATCGACCCTCGCGACCGCCGCGGACCTGGCGATCCTGCTTCCCCAGTGGGTCGAGGCGTGCCCTGAAGGGCTCGCTCCGACCACGTCCACCCTGCTCAGCCTGGCGGCGGGCGATGCACTGGCGATGACGGTGATGCGGGCACGAGGCTTCGGCCGCCTCGAATTCCACCGGTTTCATCCTGGCGGATCGCTCGGGCGACGTCTCCAGCCGGTTTCCGCGGTGATGCGCCGTAACGGCGCCGTTCCCCTCGTCGCCCCGGAGACGCCGATGCTCGAGGCCGTGGTGGAAATGACCGCCAAGCGGCTCGGCGTCATCGGGGTCGTCGGAGCGGACGGCCTGCTCCAGGGCGTCATCACCGACGGCGACCTGCGGCGCCACATCGGCATGCTGTCCGATGCCACTGCCGGCATGATCATGACCCGTAGGCCGAAGGTCGTGCGGCCGGCCGTTCTCGTCGAAGATGCGCTCGCGCAAATGGTCCACCACAAGATCACGACCCTGTTCGTGGTCGAGGATCCCGGCCGGCCGAGACCGATCGGCATCGTGCACATCCACGACCTGTCGCCGGTGGAGCGCGACGGATGATCCGGCGAACGCCGCGGGTCGTCGTGATGATCCCGGCACGCTACGACTCGAGCCGCTATCCGGGGAAGCCGCTGGTCCCGCTGCGGGGCTGTACGGGCGAGCCCAAGCCGCTTATCCGGCGCAGCTGGGAAGCGGCAATGCGCGTGGAGGGCGTGCACGAGGTATATGTTGTCACCGACCATGACACGATCGCGGAGACGGCCCGGGGCTTCGGGGCGCAGGTGGTGATGACCTCGGCCGATTGCCGCAACGGCACCGAGCGCTGCGCCGAGGCGCTCGACCGGCTCGGCGAGGTTCCGGATCTGGTGGTGAACCTGCAGGGCGATGCGCCGCTGACGCCGCCGCATTTCGTGACCGCGTTGATCGACTCGCTCAGCGAAGCCGAGGAGGCATCGGTGGCGACGCTGGCGATCCGCTGCGATGCCGGCCATTATGCGGCGCTGCGGACGGATGAGCTCGCCGGCCGGGTCGGCGGCACCACGGTGGTGACCGACTCCCGGCAGCGGGCCTTCTATTTCTCCAAGCGTCTGATTCCCTGGTTCCCGGCCAGCCGCGATTCCGGACGGGAGACGCCGGTCCGGCTCCATCTCGGAGTCTATGCCTATACGCCCGACGCGCTCGCCGCCTATCGCGCGGAACCGCCGTTTGAGCTCGAACGGCTCGAGGGCCTGGAGCAACTCCGCTTCCTCGAGCTCGGGCTGCCGATACAGGTGGTCGAGGTGCAGCCTCCGGAATGGGAGATATGGGAACTCAACAATCCGAGCGACGTGGAACCGGTCGAGCGCGGCCTGGCGCTGGCGGGGATCGCATGAACGCGCCGGTCGCCATCGGTCCCGCCGGCCTCGCGAACCTGCCCGAGCGCTACCGGATCGTCCTGTGCGACGTCTGGGGCGTGGTGCACGACGGGCTCGCCGTCTATCCGGATGCCCGATCGGTGCTGTTGCGCTGGCGCGGGCAGGGCCGGATCGTCCTGCTGCTGACCAATGCCCCGCGTCCGGGAGAGGCGGTGCGCGCCCAGCTCGATGGTCTCGGGCTGGAGCGCGACGCCTATGACGCGATCGTCAGCTCGGGCGAGGCGGGACTGGCGGCTTTGCGGGCCGAGGGCAGGACCAGTGCGGGGTTCATCGGCACCGAAGCCGATCGCCTGGTGTTCGAGGCTGCGGGCCTGACGCTTCATCCGGGCGGCTGCGGGCCGGTGGTCATCTGCACCGGGCTGGTCGACGGCAGCAGGGATCCCGCGGATCACGATCCGATGCTCCGGGCGATGCGGGAGTGCGACGCGCGCCTTCTCTGCTTCAACCCGGACCGCGTCGTCCTGCGCGGGGCCGTCGCGGAGCCTTGCGCCGGCGCGATCGCCGACCGCTATGAAGCCATGGGCGGTACGGTCGAATGGTTCGGCAAGCCCTATGGGCCCATCTACCGGCGCTGTCTGGAACTGGCCGAGGAACTGGCGGGCCGGGCCGTCGTCGCAAACGAGGTGGTTGCCGTCGGCGACAGCATCCGGACCGACCTGGCCGGTGCCGCCAATGCCGGCATCGATTTCGTGTTCATCACCCACGGCATCGAAGGTGAACGGATCGACAGCGAGGGAGCCGAGGCGCTGATCGCGCGGTTCGAGCGGGAGCATGGCATGCGCCTGCCCAGCCCGGTCGCGGTCGCCCCGAGGCTGCGTTGACGATCGGAGCGGGAAGAGGAGCGACGTGAAACTCTGTGGCCGCGACGTGGGGCTCGACCAGCCGATCTTCCTCATCGCCGGTCCCTGCGTGATCGAGAACGAGGACCTGGCGCTGTCTACTGCCGAGCGCCTGCGCGGGATCGCCGAGCGGTTGGGTCTGCTGTTCATCTTCAAGAGCAGCTTCGACAAGGCCAATCGCAGCTCCGGCCGGTCCTTCCGCGGCCCCGGGATGGAGGAGGGGCTCCGGATTCTGGAGAAGGTTCGCAGGGTGGTGGGCGTGCCGGTGCTGACCGACGTGCACGAGCGGGACCAGGCGGGGCCGGTGGCCGAGGTGGCGGACGTGCTGCAGACACCCGCCTTCCTCGCGCGCCAGACCGACTTCATCCAGGCCGTCGCCGCCACGGGCAGGCCGGTGAACATCAAGAAGGCCCAGTTCATGGCGCCGCACGACATGGTCAATGTGGTCGACAAGGCGCGTTCGGCGGCGCGCGAGGCCGGGCATGACGGCGAGACGATCCTCGTCTGCGAGCGGGGCGCCTCCTTCGGCTACAACAATTTGGTATCGGACATGCGCAGCCTCGCCATCATGCGCGAGACGCAGTGCCCGGTGGTGTTCGACGCCACCCACAGCGTCCAGCTCCCGGGCGGGCAGGGCACCAGCTCGGGCGGCCAGCGCGAGCATGTGCCGGTGCTCGCCCGCGCCGCGGTGGCCGCCGGCGTGGCCGGGCTGTTCATGGAGACGCATCCCAACCCGGCGGAAGCGCTCTCCGACGGGCCCAATGCCTGGCCGCTGGACCGGATGGAAGGGCTGCTGGAGACGCTGGTCGCGCTGGACCGGACGGTGAAGACGAAGGGATTTGCGGAGACCGAACTATGAAACCGCTGGTCTTTATCCACACCAACCACAAGCAGAAGCTGGGGGCGCTGGTGTCGGCCCACAGTTTCCGGCGCAACGCCCGCGATCCCGAAGCCTTCGGCGTGCGGCTGATTGAAGCGAAGGACTATTCCGAACTTCAGGCGCCCGGCCGCACCTTCTTGCGCAACGGCCATGTCCGGGTGTGGGAGCCGGACGACCTCCAGTCCTTCACGCCGCTCCGCTTCGCCATTCCCGACGCGATGGGACACGCCGGACTGGCGCTGGTGGTCGATCCCGACGTGTTCGCGGTCGCGGACGTGGCGGAGCTGTTCGGGCGGGACCTGCAGGGCAGGGCCATCTGGTGCTGCGCCCGGCCAGGCCACAACAATTCCCCCGATTATCTCGCGACCTCGGTGATGCTGCTCGATTGCGCCAGGCTCCCGCACTGGCGCTTCGCCGAGGACATGGAGGCGCTGTGGAGGCACCGGCTCGATTATGTCGACTGGATCGAACTGCGGCGCGAGGACCGGTCGGCGATCGGCCTGCTGGAGCCGGAATGGAACGATTTCGACCGGCTCACCCCCGCGACGAAGCTGCTCCATACCACCAAGCGCCGGACCCAGCCGTGGAAGACCGGCCTCCCCATCGACTATACGTTCCGCGAGGGTGTCCTCGCCAGCCTGGCCAGTCCGCTGCGGCGGGTCGTGAACCTGCGCTACCGGCGGCACCCCGATCCCCAGCAGGAGGCCTATTTCTACGCACTGCTGGCGGAAGCGCTCGACTGCGGTTCGATCGCCTGGTCAGATGTGGAGCGCGAGGTCGCGCTCGGCCATGTCAGGCCGGATTCACCGGAGCTGATCGAGCGCCACCGCGGTCGCCTGTGGCCGGCGGAGCCGGCGGCGCCAAAAGCGGCCTGATCCGCTCGAGCGCCATCGCCACTACATCCGGGACGGTGCCGACCGATGGCGCGGCCACCGTTCCGGCCAGTCCGCGCTCCTCGAGCGTCCGCCAGAAGAAACGCAGGTCCCGCGGAAAGCTGGGACGATCGGGCTGCAGGGCGCCCATCGAAGCCATCCAGAACCGGCCGAACCCGGTCTGCCTGATCGGCACCAGTCCCAGCGGCTTTCCGGTCCCGAGCGCCTCGGAAATCATCGAGACGCTGTCCGCGGTCACGTAGATCCGATCGGCCGCGGCCAGCATTTCCGGATAGGAAGGCGGCCCTTCGCGCGGCACGATCGCGGCGGGCACCCGGACATGGGACAATGCGGCCTCCGCAGCGCGCATCACCTCCGCCGGCGTGCGTTGGCTGCCGAGAAGCAGCAGCGATCCGCCCTCGACCTCCGTCTCCCGCAGGAGCGTTGCGACAGCGGCTGCGACGTCTTCGCCGGCAAGCCACCAGAAACGAGTGGGGCCGCCGATCAGCAGCAATCGCCGCGGGCCGGGAAACCTTGCAAGCAGGTCAGCGACCTGCGGGCTTGCCGGAGCGTCCGGAGCCGTCCGGCCCATCGCCACCGGAAGGCGGAGGACGTTCGGCCGGTCCGGCACCGGATATTGCGGCGTGGTGATGACCAGATCGAAATGGTCCGGGGAGATGCGCGGGTTGCCGATATGGACCGTGCGCATTCGACCGCCCGAGCGGGCTCGGAGGCTCAGCACCGCCGGGACGCTTCGGCGGCCGACCGAGATGGTGAGATCCGGAGGGTCTCCGGCGAGGATGCCCCGGGACGCGGGGGTAAGGCTGCGCATGCTCGGCCCGAGGAGTCGCACGCTCATCCGGTACAATCGGTTGAAGGCGAGCGGCTTGGTCTCGAACGGGATGTCGAGGGCTTCGGCCAGCGCGAGCACCTGGTTGTTGTCGCCGACCCGGGCGCCGAGCAGCGCCCAGACCCGCGGAAAAGACGGGGTCGGCTCAGGCGGCACGGGGAGCCCCCTTGCGGATCCTCCGGCGATATTCGCCATGAAGCGGAGGAATCATCAGCCCGACCAGCAGGACGGTCGCGCCGACATAGGCGAGCCCCGCGCCCGTCAGCCCGAGCCAATCGGTGAGCGGGACGATGGCGGCGAGATAGACGCCCGCCGACACGATCCGGGCGCGGAGCGGAATTCCCGGCCGGTCGACGGCATAGAGCATCGGCCCGAGGGGAAAGGCGATCATCGTCAGCATCAGTCCGACCAGCATCATCATCAGAAGGTCGAAAGCAGGCGCGAATTCCGTCCCGAACAGCCGGGACAGCAGGTCTGCTCCCCCGATAAGGACGGCCGCGACGAAGGCAAGGCCGATCGCGCCCGACAGAGCCGCCCCCCGCAACAGCAGCTTCCAGGGGCGGCGGCTGTCGAGGTCCATCCGCATCACCTCGGGATAGAAGGCCTTGGCGAGCATGTCCGCGGGCTTGTTCGCCGCCTCCACAAGGCCCGCCGCGACGCGATACTGGCCTGCCGCCGCAGGGGTCAGCAGCGCGCCGACGAGCAGGTTGGCCACCGGCCCCCAGGCGGCCGACAAGGCGGTGGTGAGATTGGTCGTGAAGGCAAAGCGCCAGGCCCCGGCGAGATGGCGGGCGTGGCGGGCGAGGCCCGGGCGCAGGCCCCGTATGTCGCGCCGGCGCAGCTCGCGGAAGGCGAGCCCCCACAGGACGAGATCGCCGGCGAGGTCGGTGACGAACCAAATTAGGAGATAGGCGAGGAACGGCGCGTCCAGCGCCCAGGCGATCCCGGCGAGGAGCAGCCGGAGCGCCGGATTGACCAGGGTCTGCAGCGAGATCAGGTCGAACCGGTCCAGCAGGCGCAGGACGCCGGTCGGTGTCGCCGCCGCCATTGTCGGGAGGATCAGGCAATAGAGCAGGGCATAGGGCAGATGCTCCCGCTCGATGTGGAACCACGGTGCGACCAGCGGCAGGACGGCCATGGCGACGACCATGCCGGCGAGGCCGCTGGCGATGTCGAGCCCGAGCGCAAAGGAGACGGCGTGGCGAAGCTGGCGCAGGTCATCCGACCGGAGAGCCGGCGCACCGTATCGAATGACGACCTGCCAGGACTGGAACTTGACGAGCCCGCTTGCTGCGAGCGCATAGCTGTGGATGAGGATGAGCAGCCCGAAGGCCGTCGCGCCGAGGCCGTGGGTGGTGAAGCTGAGAGCGCCGAGCGCCAGCAGGCCCGATATGATTCGGGCCGCGGCCATGTAGCCGCTATTGCGGAGCAGGCCGCGGAAGCTGGCATCGCGCAACCAGCGCTTCATCCCGGTCGACCGATCATCTAGAAAGGGTGCTCCACGGCGCCGGACCCAGCATGAACGCCTCGCCTGTCATTTCCTACGATTATCTCCGGGAGCAGCAGTGCCTCCACCGGGATCCGCGTTACGGCCGTGCGTCTCTCGGCTATGCGAAGCTGGTCGCCGCGCTGCTGAAGATCGGGCAGTGCGAGTCCCTCACCGATTATGGCGCCGGCAAGTGCAAGCTGAAAGCCGGCCTGGACCGCATCCGTGCGCGCCGTGTGCGCTATCTTCCCTATGATCCTGCCTTTCCGGATTATGGCGAGCCGCAGCCGGCGGATCTCGTCGCCTGCATCGACGTGCTCGAACATATCGAACCGGCGCGGCTCGACGCGGTGCTCGACGATCTCGTTTCCATCACGACGCGCCTCGGATTCTTCACCATCCACACCGGTCCAGCCGTCAAGACGCTCAGCGACGGCCGCAATGCGCATATGATCCAGGAGCCTCCGAGCTGGTGGGCGCCGCGTCTAGCCGAAAGATTCGAGATCATCCACTTGCAGAGCGTTCCCAAGGGCTTCTGGGTCCTTGTCGCGGCGAAGGACCGGGAGGATATCCTCGCCTCGCTCGACCTCGACCGGCTCGTTCGCGCCGCCTCGCGCTACGGCGCGCGCCGCAAGAGCCTGCCGAAGCGGTTCATGGGGGGCGTGCGCCGGGCGCTCGGCGACCGGCGCTGAAGCCGCTGCGGATCCGCTTCCGGTGAAGGTTGCACGACCCCTCGTCCACATCGGTTTCCCGAAGACGGCTACCACCTGGTTCCAGCGCAGCTTCTACCCGCATGTCCGCAACCTTCCCTATCTCGATCGGGCAGGGGTGAATGCGGCGTTGCTGGAAGGGAACGCCTTCGCCTTCGATCCCGCCGAGGCGCGGAAGATCCTCGGACTGGAGGAGGGCGGGGCGGGCATCCTGTGCGAGGAAGGGCTCAGCGGCTATCTCCACAACGGCGGGATGCTGGGCTTCGCCTCGATGGCCATCGCCGAGCGCATCCGCAGCACGTTGCCCGACGCCCGCATCGTGATCTTCCTGCGCAGCCAGCCGAAGATGATCGCCGCGGCCTATCAGCAATATGTGCGGGGCGGCGGGACCCACGGGCCGCACCGCTTCGTCTTCCCGCAGGATTATCTGATCGGCTCCAACGCCCAAGCTTACAAGCAGCCCCGGTTCGACATCGAGCATTTCCTCTATTCCCGCATGATCGGCCATTACGAGGCGCTGTTCGAGCCGGAAAATGTCCACGTCTTCCTGTTCGAGCAGCTGGGAGCGGAGGGGGCCGCATTCCTGCGGCGCTATGCTGACGCGCTCGGGCTGGAGGTCGACTGGCCCGCGGTGTCGATGGCGCCGCGCCTTCCGAGCTACGGCCTGCCGCTCACCCGGCTGGCGCGCTTCCTCAACCTGTTCACCGCCCGGTCGGTGCTGGACAAGCATCATGTCGTCCACGTGCCGGGCTGGTATGCGCTGCGGCGGCGGATCCTTGAAACGCTCAACCGCACCCGCCTCCTCGGCGCGCCGCCGTCGCCGGAGCGGCTGTTCGGCGTCGACACGGTGCGCTGGCTCGAGGATTTCTATGCCGGGGACAACCGACGGGTCGCGGAGGCGCGCGGGCTTCCGCTCGAGACACACGGCTATCCGGTAAGGGTAGCGGGCGGGCACCCGCGGCCGCATGCGCCCCGCTGGAGGAAGTGGCTGGCGCGCTGACCGGCCCGTCCCGCGGCGGCCGGCCTTTGCTCTTGATCGCACCGGCGCCTCCGCACATTCTGCGAGCCCTGCGTCCTGGAATATCGAGAGCGCCCTTGGCCCATCACAGTCTTCCGGATCGCGATCCTGCGCCGGCCGGAAACGGCGATTTCCGCATCGAGCTTCGCACCATCCTCCTGCTCGGCTTCGCTTACGGCTTCGCTTTCTTCGACCGGATGGCGATGAGCTTCCTTTCGCCCTTCGTGGCAAAGGACCTGCAGCTGTCGAACCTGGAGATCGGCGCGCTGGGATCGGGCCTGTCGCTCACCTGGGCCCTGTCCGCCTATCTGATCGGCCGATGGTCGGACGCGATCGGGCGGCGCAAGCCCTTCCTGCTCGGAATGATGCTGATCTTCTCCTTCTGCTCGATCCTGTCCGGCCTGTCAGGGGGCTTCTGGAGCCTGCTGGCCAGCCGGGTCATCATGGGGGCCGCCGAGGGACCGTTCCTGCCGGTGTGCCTCGCCATCATCGCCGCCGCCTCGGCGCCGCAGCGCCGCGGACTCAATGCGGGGATCGTCCAGAATTTCTTCGGCTCGCTGCTCGGCAACGCGCTGGCGCCGATCGTCGTGGTCGCCATCGCGGTTGCGTGGGGCTGGCGCACCTCCTTCATGCTCGCCGGCCTGCCGGGCCTGATCCTTGCCCTGCTGATCTGGCGCTATGTCGCCGAACCGCCGAAGCCCGAACCGGCGGGGGAGGCGGCCTCCGGCGCAGGCGGCCTGTTTCCGCTCGCCATGCTGAAGGTCCGAAACGTCTGGCTGTGCTGCGCGATCAGCACCTGCATGGTCGGCACGATCGTGCTCGGATCGATCTTCCTGCCGCTCTATTTCACCAATGTGCGCGGGCTCCAGCCGACGACGATGAGCGGGCTGATGGCCGTGCTCGGCCTGTGCCCGGCGCTGGGCGGCGTGCTGGTGCCCTGGCTTTCGGACCGGATCGGGCGCCGCGGGCCGATGATCGTCTTCTCGTTGCTGACCGCGATCTGCCCGATCGCCGCCCTGGCGTTCGACGGGCCGCTGGTCGCGCTCGGGGCGATCATGTTCGTGAGCTGGATCGGCGTCGGCGTCTTCCCCTTGTTCATGGGTGTCATCCCGGCGGAGTCGCTCAATCCGCGGTTCGCGGCGACGGCGATGGGGCTGGTTGTCTGCGTCGGCGAGCTCACCGGCGGATTCATCGGGCCGATCATCGGCGGCAAGGCGGCCGATCTCGCCGGGCTGGAGATGCCCTTGCTGATCCAGGCCGGACTCGCCATTGCCGGCGGCCTGCTGGCAATCGGACTGGTGGAGACCCGGCCTCGAACCGCACCCGCGCCGCTCGTCTCCGAAACCGCCTGAGCGGACAACCCGGTCGGCGCTTGTCAGGGCCGGTGGACCTCTGGCACTCTGATCCGGAACAGGCGACCGGGCGAGAAGCCCGCCGCGAGATGAGGATGCCGGCCGTGCGTGATGTGATCGTCGTCGGTGCGGGACCAGTGGGATTTCTGACGGCGCTCGGCCTCGCCCGCGCCGGGCTCGACGTGACGGTGGTCGAGGCGCAGCCCGGGATCAACGACTCACCGCGTGCCGCGGTCTATTTCCCGACCACCCTCGCAGTGCTGGAAAAGCTCGGCCTGCTTGAGGATGCGCGGGCGATCGGACTGGCGAGCACGCGCTTCACCATGCGCTTCCCCGATTCGGGGGAAGTGATCCGCACCGATCTTCGCAATACGCTGCCACCGGACAGCCCCTATGACTATAGCCTGCACTTCGGCCAGCACATCCTGGCCGAACTGGTCATGCGCCATCTCCGGGAGCTTCCCAATGCCCGGGTGCTGTGGAGCCATGAAGCCGTCCACATCGAGCAGGACGAGGAGGGCGTCACCCTGGGCGTGTCCACGCCCACCGGGGATACCTGCCTGCGCGGCGACTGGCTGATCGGCGCGGACGGTGCCCGGAGCAGCGTACGCCGGCTGCTGGGACTTTCCTTCGAGGGCTTCACCTGGCCCGACCGGTTCGTCGCCACCAACGTCGAATTCGATTTCTACGAACTGGGCTTCGCCGACGCCAATATGATCATCGATCCGGTGCACTGGGCGGTCTGCGCCCGGCTCGGCCGGAACGGCCTCTGGCGCGTCACCTTCGGCGAGGATGCCGCGGTCGACGAAGCCGGGATCGCCGACCGGATCGAGGGCCATTATCGCGGCATATTCGGGGACATCGGCGGCTATCGGATCGATCGCTTCTCACCCTATCGCGTGCACGAGCGCTGCGCGCCGACCTTCAGGGTCGGCCGGGTGCTCCTGGCCGGCGACGCCGCCCATGTCTGCAATCCCTGCGGCGGGCTCGGCCTGACCTCGGGGGTGATAGATGCCGACGTGCTGACCCGCGCCTTGATCGCGGTCGTCGAGGACCGCGCCGACGAGGACCTGCTCGACTGGTATGCGAAGGAACGTCGGCGGGTGTTCCGCGAGGTCACCTCGCCCGCCGCGAGCGAGTTCAAGCGGCAGATGAGCGAGCCGGATCCCGACCTGCGGGAACGCGACCGGCTCCGTTTCCTCGAAGGGCTGAAGGCTGCGGATTCCGGCCGCTCCACCCTGCTCAGCCGGAAGATCGCGGGCGATCCGCTGCCTATCTGACCGGGCGCAGTCGACCTTGGTTGACTGGGTGCGGGCGCCTGATACGTGCGATGCATGGATCGGCGCCGTCTGGTACTTCCGCTCCTGGTTCTTCTGGCCGGGCTGGTCGCCACCCTGGCTGCCTCCTCGATCGTGCTGCAGGCCGAGCTGGATCGGCGCCGCGTACGGTTCGAAGCCATTGCCGATGCCGCGGCCCGTTCGATCGACAGCAAGATGCAGGCGCAGATCACCCTGCTGCGCGGCGCGGCGGGACTCTTCAATGCCAACAGCGGGCGGGTCGCGCCGGAGGAGTTCCGCGCCTATGTCGACCGGCTGCGGTTGCAGACCAATTATCCGGGTGTGCTCGGCATCGGCTTTGCCGCCTTCGCGCCCGATCGGCAGCGCCTCGCCGAGACGATGGAACGGGCCTATGCCGACGGCGTCCCGCGCGACGTGAAGCACTGGCCCGCCGGGGACCGCGACGGCTATTCGGTCATCCTGTACCTGGAACCGCAGAACCGGTTGAATCGGGTCGGCCTGGGCTATGACATGCTGAGCGAGCCCGAGCGCCGCGGCGTCATGGAGCGGTCGCGGCAATCGGGGCTCGGCGAGCTGAGCGGGCGGGTCCGGCTGGTGCAGGAGATCGATGCCGTCAAGCAGCCAGGCTTCCTCCTCTATATGCCGCTGTTCGCGAACGGCCAGTATGACGACCTGCGGGCGATCGACCCCTCGATGCTTTACGGATGGGTCTATAGTCCGCTGCGTGCCTATGATCTGTTCGGGACGGTCTTCCGCGATCGCGACGTGGCCGAAGCAGGGGTGGAGATATTCGACGGCGCGATCGATGAGGATCGGTTGCTGTACCGGATCGGCGAGACCCAGACCGATCCCGATCACGTGCGCATCCGTCCCCTGCGGGTCGCGGGCCGCGACTGGCTCATCCGCGTCTCATCGACTCCCGTGTTCGACTCCGGACGGCCGTTCGTCCTCCCGATCATCATCGGCACGGCCGGCACGCTCATCTCCCTGCTGGTGGCGGCTCTGCTCTGGCAGCAGATGCGCTCCGCCGCCCGTACCGAGCGCAAGGTCGAGGCACGTACCGCCGAACTGCGCGAGGCCAACGTCCGGCTGCAGGCCGAGGCCGAGGCGCGCGAGCAGGCGGAGGCGCAGATGCGCCAGATGCAGAAGATCGAGGCGGTGGGCCAGCTGACCGGAGGCATCGCCCACGATTTCAACAATATGCTCGCCGTCATCATCGGCAATCTCGACATGGCAGAGCGGCGCATGGCGCAACCGCAGCGCGTCCAGCGCGCCATTGCCAATGCCAGGATCGCGGCATCCCGCGCCTCCGACCTGACCCAGCGGCTGCTCGCCTTCAGCCGCCAGCAGGCGCTGCAGCCGAGGCCGATCGACGTGAACAGGCTGGTGGCCAACATGTCGGAACTGCTCCGTCGCAGCCTGGGCGAGACGATCCGGCTCGAGACGCGGCTTCCGGACGGCGCCTGGAAGGTCAATGTGGATGCGTCGCAGCTCGAAAGCGCGATCCTGAACCTGGCGATCAATAGCCGGGATGCGATGCGGGAAGGAGGCCAGCTCACCATCGAGACCGGGAACTGCAGCCTCGACGAGGCCTATGCACGCGACCATGACGGTGCGGTTCCGGGCGACTATGTGCAGATCGCCGTCACCGATACCGGCGTGGGCATGGAGCGCGAGGTGGCGGAACGCGCCATCGAGCCCTTCTTCACCACCAAGGAGGTCGGGAAGGGAACCGGCCTGGGGCTCAGCCAGGTCTACGGCTTCGTCAAGCAGTCCGGCGGCTATGTCGCGATCGACTCCGAGCCCGGGAGGGGCACGACGGTGAACATCTATCTCCCGCGGCATGGCGGCGCCGATTCCGCGGAGGAGAGGGAGGAGCCCGAATATGCCAGCCTTCCGGGAGGCCGGAGCGACGAGCTGGTCCTGGTGGTCGAAGACGAGGATCAGGTGCGCGAGTTCAGCACCGAGACGCTGCGCGATCTCGGCTATTCGGTGCTTGCCGCGCCCAACGGGCCGGCTGCGCTCGAGATCCTGCGCCAGAGGTCCGACATAAGGCTGCTCTTCACCGACGTGGTGATGCCCGAAATGAACGGACGGCAGCTCGTCGATCAGGCGCGGGCGCTGAGACCCGGCCTCAAATGCATCTTTACGACGGGATACGCCCGCGACGCGATCGGACCGCAGGGCAGCGTCGACCAGGGTGTCGCCCTGCTGCAGAAGCCGTTCACGGTCGCACAGCTCGCGGTCCGGGTCCGGCAGGAACTCGATCGCTGAAGCCGCGCCAGAAAGGAGAGTGACGATGAATCAGCATCCCGCCATATCCGAGGGCCGCGTGGCCGTCATCACCGGGGGCGCCAGCGGCATCGGCCTTGCCGCCGCCCACCGACTGGGAGAGGCGGGGATGCGCCTCGTCATCGCCGACATCGCCGAGGAAACGCTGGCGCAGAGCGGCACGGCCCTGCGGGAGCGCGGTTTCGAGGTGGCGACCGTGCGCACCGACGTGTCCGTCCGCAGCGACATTCAGGCGCTCAAGTCCGAGGCCGACCGACTGGGCCAGGTCTCGCTGCTGATGAACAATGCCGGCCGATCGGGGCAGGGACGGATCCTCGGCGACCCGGAGGTCTGGGAAAAGATCATTGGGACCAACATGATGGGCCCTTTGTGGGGTATCCAGGCCTTCCTGCCGGACATGCTGGCGGCCGACTGGCCGTGCGCGATCGTCAATACCGGATCGAAACAGGGCATCACGCTCCCTCCTGGCAACAGCGCCTATAATGTCAGCAAGGCGGGGCTGAAGGCGCTCACCGAACTGCTGGCCCACGACCTGCTCGAAACGAAGGGCAGGGTGAGCGCCCATCTGCTGATCCCCGGCTTCACCTATACCGGGCTGATCCGGGCCGCCATTCCGGAGAAGCCGCCAGCCGCATGGACCCCGGAACAGGTCATCGACTTCCTGATGGCCGCCATGGCGCGCGGCGATTTCTACATCCTCTGCCCCGACAATGAAGTGACGCGGGAGATGGACGAAAAAAGGATCGCCTGGACCGCCGGCGACATCATCGAGAACCGGCCCGCCCTGTCGCGCTGGCACCCGGACTATGCGGAGGCGTTCAGGTCCTTCGTCGGATCCTGACCGGCCGGGCGCTCCGCCCCGTCCGTCGCGGTCGGGAGGGTGCAAATATCGACCCAGCGGTCGCCGAAGATCTCCGCGAGCCTGGCCGGCGTGACCCGCACCGAGCTGTTGAGCGACCCGGCCGCGGGAAGGACCTCGTCGAAATCCTGCAGAGACCGGTCGAGATAGACCGGCAGCGGCGTCGCTAGTCCGAACGGGCAGACGCCGCCGACCGGATGGCCGGTCAGCGCCAGCGTCTCCTCTGGGCCGAGCATCCGGGGCCGGGCGCCGAATGCCGCCTTGGTCTTGCCATTGTCAAGCCGGGCGTCCCCGCGCGTGACGAGCAGGAAGACCTCGCCATTGGCGCGCACCGCCAGCGTCTTGGCGATCCGTCCGGGCTCGACGCCGAGCGTCTCGGCCGCCTCCAGGACCGTCGCCGTGCTCGCGGCGGATTCGATGATCTCCAGTTCCGGCGCATGCTCCGCCAGCCAGGCGCGGGCACTTTCGTGACTCACCCGTCAGTCTCCGATGAGGTGCAGGGCGATGCTCCTGCGATGAGGGCGCCGCCGATGTTCGAACAGATAGATCCCCTGCCAGGTGCCGAGCGCAAGCCGGCCGCCGATCAGCGGGATCGAGAGCTGGACCTGAGTCAGCGCCGTGCGCAGATGCGCCGGCATGTCGTCCGGTCCTTCGTCGTCGTGCAGATAGGCGGCGGGATCCTCGGGCGCGATGCGTGCGAAATAGGCTTCGAGGTCGGTGCGCACCTCCGGCGCCGCATTCTCCTGAATCAGCAGCGAGGCTGAGGTGTGCCGGCAGAAGACGGTCAGGAGGCCTTTGGCCATCCCCTGCGCGGCCACCCAGCGCTGCACCGGCCCGGTCACCTCGTGCAGGCCCTGGCGCTGCGTTTCCACCTCGATCGTTCCCGTCGCCTGACGCATGCGTGCCGCTTAGCCGGGCCTTCGACGGATTGGTAGGCGGCGTCGGCGTTCCGACTTCTAATGGTGGATTCTCACCCTGCGCCACGACCCGGGCGGAACCCCGAATTCCTTCTTGAAGGCGCGGCTGAAGGCGGCCTCGGAATTGAATCCGATCGCGAAGGCGATGTTCGCCGCATTCTGCTTGCCTTCCCGCAGCAGATTCGCGGCGACGTTCATGCGATGCCGGCCCAGGTAGCGCATGGGCGGATCACCGATCATGCTGGCGAAGCGGTCGGCGAGTGCCGAGCGCGACAGCCCGACTTCCCGGGCGAGGGCGTCGGTCGTCCACTCCTCGGCGTAGCGGGCGTGGATCAGGGTCAGCGCACGGCTGACGTGCGGGTCGCGAAGGCCCGCAAGCCAGCCGCAATGATCGGGCGGCAGGCCCGCGACATATTGCTTCACCGCCTCGAAGAACAGCAGTTCGGCCAGCCGGCCGAGCATTTCGCGCGAGCCCGTCATGGCTTCGGTGGAGGCGTAGCGGATCGAACTCGCCAGCCAGTCCCCGCTTGATCCCTTGGCTACGTCGACAATGAGGAGGCTCGGCAGGCTCATCAGGAAGGCGTTGATCGGGGTGAGGGTGCCGAGAAAGCCGCAGCAGAGGTTGGTGCGCTCCCCGCCGCCGCCCCAGTCGATCCGGGCCGGCCCGCCTTCCTCGACGAGCTGGACAAGCGTCCGCGACGGAGTCGCCTCCATGTCCAGCGTGCTGCCCAGGCGGTGGGTCTCGCTGCGCGGGAACAGCATGAGCTGGCCGGCATGGACCTCGACGGGCGGCTCGTCGCCGACTGCACACAGAAGGCTTCCCGAGACGACGTAATGATAGCCGATGACATGCTCGGGCTCCGGGAACCAGGGCGCGCAGTCCACCGCGTCGATCTTCGACGTGACGCACCAGGGCGCCGTGAATTCGGCTTCGACGAAGACGCTGCCGGAAAGCTTCATTGCGGAGAGGATGCTGCCCAGCACGTCCATCTGGATGTCCGCCGAAACAAAGTGTCTGGATCAATCCTTCCGGCGTCCTGGCCATATTCGATGCCGTGCAGGGATAATAGAAACGGCCGCACGGAAGGGGCCAACCGGAACCTGTACGCGAAGAGCGTGGCGCAAATCCCGGTTTCGCGCAACAGGTCAGTATCGGAGGCTGCCCTTAAATGCCTCCGGAGGGGAATGCGAATGTACCCCAAGGAAAGGCCGGCGCACCTGCGCCTGATGCTGGTCGTCGTCATGGCGGTCGGCATTGCAACGACATCGTCCAGCGGCATCGTCGCCGCTCAGTCCGCGTCTTCCATCCACCCCGCCAGCCTCTCGCAGACGGACTGACGGAACCCCCCGGGGAGACCCCATGTACCAGCAATTCACGTTCGGCGAGGTTCTCGCCGCCTCTTCCCGTGCGTCCTGGCAGATCGAGGACGTGCTTCCACCGGACTCGGTGCTCGACTTCGGCTGCAACTTCATGCCGGAATCGCTTGCCCGGACGGCCACCATCGCCATGTTCAGCCCGGCCGAGCGCCGGCTGCTGAACCAGATCCGCGGACACGAATATCTGTCGATCTTCGGCCTGGTGGAGGAGTTCATCCTTCCCTTCGTGCTCGACCACGCACGGCCGCAGCTCAACGGCGACGACCAGCGCGTCCGCGCGCTGCTCCAGTTCGCGAGCGAGGAAGCCAAGCACATCCACCTGTTCAGGCAGTTCCACCACAGGTTCGTGGACGGCTTCGGGTCGGATTGCGAAGTGATCGGCCCGCCGGAAGCGATCGCCGCCGAGGTGTTGCGGCACGATCCGCTCGCCGTCGCGCTCCTCATCCTCCACATCGAGTGGATGACGCAGGCCCATTATGTGGGCAGCGTCAAGGACGACGGCGGGCTGGATCCCCTGTTCGCCAGCCTGCTGCGCCATCACTGGATGGAGGAGGCGCGGCACGCGAAGCTCGACACCCTGATGGTGGAGGCTCTCGCAGAAGGGCGCGACGAAGCCGCCATCGCCGGCGCCTTCGGCGAATATCTCGAGCTCGGCCTGTTCATCGACGAAGGGCTCAAGGCCCAGACGGCGCTCAACCTCGCCGCGTTCGAGCGGGCGACGGGGCGGATTCTGCGTCCCGAGGAACGCGATCCGCTGGCCGAGGCGCAGCATCAGGCGCTGCGCTGGACCTACATCGGGTCAGGCATGACCCATCCCCGGTTCGCGGCCACTGTTGCCGCGATCTCCCCGGCCGCCCGCGACCGCATCGCGGACATTGCCCCGGCCTTCTGCTGACCCAAGGAAAGGACGACCAATCATGCTCGATACGACCACCAAAGCCGTGAACGGCATCGACCTGAAGGCGCTCGAGGAAACCGTCGAGGCGATCCGGCAGGACAGCAGTCGCGGCGAAGTCGCTTTCCGCGTGAAGACCGAATGGAAGGGACAGACCCGATCGGAGTCCACGGTGGAAGGCTATGTGATCGGCGGCCAGCCGGTCGCCCGCCGCTTCACCATCGCCGCCGACGAGCCGCACGAGCTGCTGGGCACCAACAGTGCGCCAAATCCGCAGGAACTGCTGATGTCGGCGGTGAACGCCTGCATGATGGTGGGCTATGTCGCCCAGGCCGCGGTGCGGGGCGTCACCCTGGAATCCTGCACGATCGAGACCGACGGGCAGCTGGACCTGCGAGGCTTCCTCGGCCTCGACGACCAGGTGCCTCCGGGATATCGCCGCATCAACTACACCGTCAGCCTGCAAGGCGACGGAACGCGCGAGCAATATGAGGACATCCACCGGGCGGTGATGGCCACCTCGCCCAACTATTTCAACATGGCGCGCCCGATCGAAATGAACGGCCGGCTTGCCTGACGATCCGGCCTGATGCTCCTCCCCTGCATCCGCGGGGGAGGAGCCTTTCGCGATCGGTCAGGCGGGAACCGGCTCGTTCGCCTTGTAGCCCGCCATCTGGTTGGCCAGCGCCTTGCGGAAGGCGGGCCGCGCCTCGCAGCGCTGCAGATAGGCGTTCAGTACCGGCCGCGACGTCACGAGATTCGTGTGCCGCGGAATGCGAAGGACGGTCGCCATCAATATGTCGGCGGCGCTGAAGGATCCAGCAAGATGGTCGCGATTCTCCAGCCAGGCCGACAGGTCGTTGAGCTTCCGCTCGACCGCCTGGATCGCGGCGGGACGCCGCAGCCGGGCCCAATGTTCCTCGCCGTTGAACAGGTCCATCATCGTGAAAGACTGGAGCGGCGGTTCGACCGTGTTGAGCGCCGCGAACATCCAGGTGATGACCTGCGCCTGGGCTTCCGGGTCGTTCGGCAGCAGCACCTCCGACTTGCGCGCGACGTGGAGCACGATCGCGCCCGATTCGAACAGGACGAGCCCGTCCTCCTCATAGGCGGGGAGCTGGCCGAACGGCTGGATCCGGCGGAATTCCGGACCCGTCCATTCCTCGCGGTTCAGCAGCGTCTCCTCATACGGGAGGCCCGCTTCCTCGAGCGCCCAGCGCAGGCGCAGGTCGCGCACCAGCCCCTGAACCATGGGGGGTACCCATCGAGCGCCGTAGATCCTGATCATGTCCAATCCCTCCCGTTCCGGATTTTGAACCGAGGATACGCCTATCGCGGCGATCGGGCCATATGGGCTGGCGGCCTTATGTGTTGTGGTAGAGATCGCGGTGCCAGTAGTTGGTGATCAGCACCCGGTCGCCCAGGCGAGCCTTGCGGAACAGAAGCCGGGCGAATTCCTCGGGCACGCCGACGCAGCCGTTGGTCGCCCAGCCGTAACGCACCTTGCTGCCGTGGATCGCCACCCCGTCCCAGGTCAGGCGCAGCATATAGGGCATCGGTGCGCCGTAGATGTTGGAGACGTGATCGGCGTCCTTCTGGGTGATCGGGAAGATGCCGGTCGGGGTCGGACTGTCGTCGGCGCCGTAGAGGATCGACGACCGGCCGATCTCGATGCCGCCCTGATAGACGTAGAGCCGTTGCCAGACGAGGTCGACGACGACCTCGATCGGCCCGTCCGGCACGCCGTCGTCGTCCCAGGCATATTCGCCGAGCTCGAGCGGAGCGAGGTTGAGGATGCTGCGCACCTGGAAGCTCGGCGGCGGCTCCTCGGCCGGAGTGGCCTTCGCGAGCGTCGGGGCCTCGGCGGGCGGGCCCGGCGCCGGCCCTTGCGCCTCGTCCTGCACAGCCTCCGCCTCGCCGGATGGCATTGTCCCGAAATGCGGCGGCGCGGGCGATGCCAGCAGGGCGACGGCGGCGAGGGCAAAGGCCCAGGTCAGGGCCGCCTTCCTGCTCATGCCATTCGTGCTGCCTGCTCTGCCCGCCATTTCGCCTCCGCAGCCCGACCATCTATGCCGCTGCCGGATGCGTCGCCACAGCCTCCTCGGCCCTGTCCCATGAAGGGACGGGCCGGAGGGTGAATGCTTCAGTTCCGAACCGTCTGGAAACCGGCGCTGCAATCCTTCACTATCGCCGCAGAAGGGAGGCCTGATCGTGGCGCTGACACTCTATTACCATCCCTTCTCCTCCTTCTGTCAGAAGGTGCTGATCGCGCTCTACGAAGGCGGGATCGCCTTCGAGCCGCATCTGGTGGACCTCGGCGATGCGGAGTCGCGCGCCGCATTCGAGCAGCTCTGGCCGCTCGCCAAATTCCCGGTGCTGCGCGACGAGGGCAGCGGGCTCGTGCTGCCGGAATCGAGCGTGATCATCGACTATCTGGCGCAGCGTTTTCCGGCCGCGGCGTCGCTGATCCCGGCCGAGCCGGAGGCGGCGCTGCGGGCGCGGATGCTCGACCGGATCTTCGACGGCTATGTCTCGATGCAGCTCACCAAAGTGGTCATCGACGCATTGCGCCCGGACGGCGGGAAGGATCCGATCGGGGTCGAACAGGCCAAAGCGACGATCGCGACCGCTTATGACTGGCTCGATCGCGAGCTGCCCGAGGGCGGCTGGGCGGTGGGGGAGGGCTTCACCCTTGCGGATTGCTCCGCGGCGCCCGCGCTCTTCTACGCCAATATCGCCGTTCCCTTCGCCGGCCATCCCAGGCTGGAGGCCTATTATGCGCGGCTGCGTGCGCGGCCCTCGTTCGACCGGGCGGTCGAGGAAGCGCGGCCCTATCGTCCGATCTTTCCCCTCGGCTGGCCGGCCGACTACGACTGAAGCTGCGCCGGCAGCGGCATGCGGATGACCGCGCGATAGCCATCGACCAGGGGTTCCGTCTCCAGCCGGGCACGCTTGCCGTAGGCGATGGCCAGGCGCTGGCGGATGTTGGCGATGCCGATCCCGGTGCCAGGCAGGGTCTGCGACCCGCCGCCGTCGGCGAGGCCCTGCGAGGTGTTGATGACGCTGAGGACGAGGTCGCTGAGATGGCGTTCGGCGCAGATCGCGATCCGGGTGGGATCGCGCGAGGCGGCGACGCCGTGCTTCACTGCATTTTCGACCAGCGGCTGGAGGATGAAATTGGGGACATTGAGGTCGAGGAGCGCGTCCGGCACGTCGATATCGACTTCCATGCGGCTGCCGAAGCGCGCGCTTTCGATGCTGAGATAGGCCTCGATGGTGGCGATTTCCTCGTTGAGCGTCACGTCGCCCATCGGATCGCTGACGAGCGAGGCACGCAGGAAGTCGGAGAGCTGGCCGATCATTTCCTCCGCCTGCTGCTTGCGCTCGAGCGCGACGAGGCTCGAAATGCTGTTCAGGGTGTTGAACAGGAAATGCGGGTTCAACTGGAGACGAAGGGCCGCCGCTTCGGCGCGGTGGCGGGCGGCTTCGAAGCTGCGGGCGCGCGCCTCGCTCCGCTGCGCGGCATGGCTGATCCGCGTCGCCCAGAGCAGGGTGAGGGCGAGGCAGAAGGTCCAGAGATAGAGGAGCGCGACGGAGAAGAAACGCTGGCGCCCGATGTCCAGCGCCCAGTCCTGCCAGCCGGGAAAGACCGTCAGCGCGAGCCAGCGGAGCCAGTAGAGGTCGGTGAGCGTGTGCACCACCGTGACGGCCAGCACCGAGATGCCGAGGACCAGAATGCGCACCGGAAGGAGAGCGTCCACCAGCCGCTGCCGCAGCCGGTCCAGCAGCACCGTGTACATCACCCCGAGGCAGAACAGGGGGATGTTGGTGAACAGCATGACACCGGCGGTCGAGCGGCCGAGCAGGAAAGCGAAGATGTCGACGAGCAGGTAGCCGAAGCCCCAGATGACCAGGGCCGGGCCAAGCGCGCTGTCGTGCAGCATCCGGCGCAGCCGGTCGATCATCCCACCTCCCTGTTCACGCAAGGACTTAACGAGTGCATTTTCGGGCGCAAGCCGGACCCGTGGCCGGACACTTCCGTGACGCGGCGGCGCCCCTGCCAGATCGTTTCTTAACCGTTATTGTATTGCGTAAGTGGCAGGCCGGTATTTTCGGCCCGATGTCAACGGAGAATCGGAATGCGCAGTTCGATCGGCCTTCGGGGAGCCTGTGGCGGACTTCTCTGCCTGATCCTGGTTTCCTGCGGCGGCGGCGGCGAGGCTGGTGCGGGTGCCGGCGACACCGCGGCCATTGCGGCGATCGAGCAGCGCATGGGCGAACGGATCGCCGCGCGCGACGCCGCGGGCCTGGCCGAACATTATGCCGCGGACGCCGCCATCATCTTTCCGGGCGGCCGTCCGGTGGAGGGGCGGGCAGCAATCGCGAAGAGCTATGAGGCGATGCTGAGCGATCCGGCCTTCGCCCTGGAAACCGATGCCGGGCGGGTCGCGGTTTCCGGCGACCTGGGCTACATTCGCGGGACCTATCGGACCACCTATACCGATCCGGGCAGCCGGCGGCCAGCGAGCGAGGCCGGCAATTACATCACCCTGTTCCGCAGGCAGCCGGACGGAAGCTGGAAAGTCGTCGAGGACATGTCCTCGCCGGGCGGGCCGCTGCCCGAGGTGCTGCAGACCGGGATGCCGCAGGCCGAGTGAGCGCCGGGGGAAGGGCGGAAAGGGAAAGTGCCCGGACATCTCTGCCCGGGCACCCTCGTAACGGCTGAGCCGTTAACCCCCTTGTGATGCCCGGCCCGCACGCATTCCTCACCTCGCAGAGGATAGCGGGGCCTAAGCCTCCCCGAACCACAGCCACTCACGAGCTTGCGTTCGTGGGAAGAAAGCTACGCAAGGGCTTCCGCCTTGTCATGGGGCAATTGGCACATTGGACACATTTCCGCAGGGGCTGTGGCACGTCTGCCACAGCTGCCGGCCGGGTGGCCGGAGTCGGCTGCGAGCCGGCCGGTGTGGATCGCCTTCCGGGCTTCTTGAGCGGGGGCTTGCCGCAGCCTGCCTCTAACCCCTAGATGCGGCATTCCCTCTTAGCGGACCAATCCAAGCCGATGCGTCTCTCCCATTACTTCCTGCCCGTTACCAAGGAAACGCCCGCCGACGCCCAGATCGTCAGCCACAAGCTGATGCTGCGCGCCGGGCTCATCCGCCAGACCGCCGCCGGAATCTATGCCTGGCTGCCGATCGGATTTCGGGTGCTCAAGAAGGTGGAGCAGATCGTCCGCGAGGAGCAGGACCGGGCCGGCGCGATCGAACTGCTGATGCCGACCATCCAGTCCGCCGACCTGTGGCGCGAATCCGGCCGCTACGACGCTTATGGCCCGGAGATGCTGCGGATCATGGACCGGCACGGCCGCGAGATGCTGTACGGGCCGACCAACGAGGAGATGATCACCGCCATCTTCCGGGACGCGGCCAAGAGCTATCGCGACCTTCCGCGCACCCTGTATCACATCCAGTGGAAGTTCCGGGACGAGGTGCGCCCGCGCTTCGGGGTGATGCGGGGTCGCGAGTTCCTGATGAAGGACGCCTACAGCTTCGACCTCGACGAGGAGGGGGCGCGGCTGAGCTATTACACCCAGCTGCTCGCCTATCTGCGCACCTTCCAGCGGATGGGGATCAAGGCGGTGCCGATGAAGGCCGCCAGCGGCCCGATCGGCGGCGACCTCAGCCATGAGTTCATCGTGCTGGCGCCGAGCGGCGAGAGCGAGGTCTTCTACGACAGCGATTTCGAGGCGTTCGACTGGCAGCAGTCGGACGTGGACCATGGCAATGCCGACGATCTCAGGCGCCTGTTCGAGCAGGTGAGCGGCATGTATGCGGCGACCGACGAAACCCACGACCAGGCCCGCTGGGCGCAGGTGCCCGAGGAACGCCGCCGCCAGGGCCGCGGGATCGAGGTGGGGCACATCTTCTATTTCGGCACCAAATATAGCGCGTCGATGGGAATGACCGTGCAGACGCGCGACGGCGGCCAGGTCCATCCGCACATGGGCAGCTATGGCGTCGGAGTTTCCCGCCTGGTCGGCGCGATCATCGAGGCGAGCCATGACGACAACGGGATCATCTGGCCCGAGGCGGTGGCGCCGTTCCGCGTCGGCCTCGTCAACATGCGCGCCGACGATGCCGCCTGCGCCGGCGCCTGCGACGAGCTGTACCGCAAGCTGCAGGGCGCCGGCGTGGAGACCTTGTACGCCGATCGCGACGAGCGCGGCGGCGCCAAGTTCGCGACGATGGACGTCATCGGCCTGCCCTGGCAGCTGATCGTCGGGCCCAAGGGGCTCGAGAAAGGCGTGGTCGAGCTCAAGCGCCGCACCACGGGCGAGCGGGAGGAGCTTTCTGCCGAAAGCGCGCTCTCCCGCCTCATCGCATGATCCTTTCCCGCTACGAGCGGATGGTCGCCAAGCGCTACCTGCTTCCGGGCAGGGGCGAGGCCTTCATCTTCCTCGTCGCCAGCATCAGCCTGGTGGCGGTGATGTTGGGCGTGGCGGCGCTGATCATCGTGATGAGCGTGATGAACGGCTTCCGCGCCGAGCTGTTCGACAAGATCGTCGGCCTCAACGGCCATGCGGTGGTGCAGGGCTATGGCGGCCGGCTTCCGAACTGGCGCGAGATCGTCGAGGAAGCCCAGCGCACGCCGGGCGTCACTTCCGCGGTGCCGCTGATCGAGCAGCCGCTGATGGCGAGCTACGAAGGCCGGGTCGAAGGCGTGCTGGTGCGCGGCATGCGGCGCGACGACATCCTTCAGAACCCGACGCTCCAGGGCAAGATGCTCGGCGGCTCGCTCCAGGCGCTCCGTCCGGGTTCCGGCAACGTGGCGATCGGCGCCCGGCTGGCCGAGGCGCTCGGCGCCAATGTCGGCGGGCAGATCAGCCTGATCAGCCCCGACGGCCGGACGACGCCGTTCGGCACGGTGCCGCGCATCGTCTCCTACAATGTCGCAGCCATCTTCGAGGTCGGGGTCTATGATTATGACAAGACCTTCGTGCTGATGCCGATCGAGGATGCCCAGACCTTGCTGCTGCTCGGCGATTCGGTGGGGATGGTCGAGATCCAGACCAGCGACGCGGAGGCGGTGGGCGAGATCCTCGCCCCGCTCGCCCAGAAGGTGACCGGACAGGCGGTGGTGATGGACTGGCGCCAGCTCAACTCCTCGCTGTTCGAGGCGCTGGAGGTGGAGCGGATCGCGATGTTCGTCGTGCTGTCGATCATCATCCTGGTCGCCGTGTTCAACATATTGTCCTCCCTCATCATGCTGGTGCGGGCCAAGACGCGCGACATCGCCATCCTGCGCACCATGGGCGCGACGCGGCGGGGGCTGATGAAGGTGTTCATGACCGTCGGCCTCACCATCGGCGCGCTCGGCACCATCGCGGGCCTGATCCTCGGCGCGATCTTTCTCTTCTTCCGCCAGTCGGTAGTGAATTTCGTGCAGTTCGTGACCGGTCAGAATCTGTGGGACCCCTCGATCCGCTTCCTCACCGAGCTGCCGTCCAAGACCGACCCGTTCGAAGTGCTGGCGATCGTCACCATGGCGATGGTGTTCAGCTTCCTGGCCACGCTCTATCCGGCCTGGAAGGCGGCGAGCACGGATCCGGTGCAGGTGCTGCGCTATGAATGAGGGGCGGATGAGGACAGCGCGGGTGAAGCGGCGATGAGCGACGTTCTTCGCGTCACCGACCTTCGCCGCAGCTTCCGCCAGGGCGACGTCACCATCGACGTCCTGCGCGGGGTGAACCTGGCCGTGGGGCAGGGCGAGATCGTCGCCCTGCTCGGCCCGTCGGGATCGGGCAAGTCGACCCTGTTGCAGGCGGTCGGCCTGCTCGAGGGCGGCTTCCAGGGATCGATCCGGATCAACGGCGAGGAAGTGGCGACGCTCGACAATGACGGACGGACGCGGGTGCGGCGCGACACCCTGGGATTCGTCTACCAGTTCCACCACCTGCTGCCCGACTTCAATGCGATCGAGAATGTCATCCTGCCGCAGCTGATCCGCGGCGCGATGCCGGGCGAGGCACGGAGCCGGGCAGAGGCGCTGCTCGGCGCATTGGGGCTCCAGCATCGCCTGACCCACCGGCCGAGCCAGCTTTCGGGCGGCGAGCAGCAGCGGGTCGCGGTCGCGCGGGCGCTGGCCAACCGGCCGTCGCTGGTGCTGGCGGACGAACCGACCGGCAATCTCGACGAGGCCACCGCCGACGTGGTGTTCGCCGAGTTCCTCCGGCTGGTGCGCGGGGAGGGGAGCGCGGCGCTGGTCGCGACCCACAACGAGCGCATCGCCGCCAAGATGGACCGGGTGCTGCGGCTCCACGAGGGCGTGATCGAGTAACCTGCCGACCGTCGAATAACTGTGGAAAATCCTGGCTCCGCTGTTCCCTTGGCGGTCCGGACTGCCCATAGTGCAGCCATGTCCGCGCCGTACGTCCCGCTGCGAATCTTCTCCAGCTACACGATGCTCGAAGGTGCGATCGATCCGAAGGCGATCGCCAAGCGGGCGAAGATGCTGGATTTTCCGGCGGCGGCGCTGACCGACCGCAACGGGCTCTATGCCGCCATGGCCTTCACCGACGCCTGCAGGGCGGAAGGCGTGCAGCCGATCATCGGGACGATGCTGGCGGTCGCGCGCGAAGGCACGCCGGACAACAAGCCGCCCCAGCTCGACTGGCTGGCGCTCTATGCGCAGGACGAAAGCGGCTATGACAATCTGTGCGCCCTGGTGTCGGCCGCCCATCTCGACCGCCCGGTCGACCAGGATGCGCATGTCCGGCTGGATGCGCTCGAGGGCCGCACCGATGGGCTGATCGCGCTCACGGCGGCGGGAGAAGGGAGCCTCGCCCGCCTGCTCGCCGAAGGCCAGGGCGATGCCGCCGAACTGCTGCTCCGCCGGCTCGAGGCGCTGTTCCCGGGGCGGCTCTATATCGAACTGGCGCGGCGGGGTAATGCGGTCGAGGAACAGGCCGAGGCGGGGCTGATCGATCTCGCTTATGCGCGCGACCTGCCGCTCGTCGCGACCAACCCGGCCTGCTATGTCGATGCGGCCTTCCACCAGGCCCATGACGCGATGCTGTGTATCGCCCAGTCGAGCCAGGTCGACCGCGACGACCGCATCCGCTCCTCGCCCGATGCCTGGCTGAAGCCCGCCGATGAGATGCGGCGGCTGTTCGCCGACATCCCCGAGGCGATCGACAACAGCTCCGTCGTGGCCCTGCGCTGCGCGGTGGGAGCGCCCAAGCGCAGGCCGATCCTGCCCAGCATCGCCGGCGACAAGGAGGGCGAGGCCGAGCAGTTGCGGCGCGACGCCCGCGCCGGGCTGGAGGCGCGGCTCGCCGCCTACGACCTCGGCGAGGAGGAGAGGAAGGTCTATTTCGACCGGCTCGACTATGAGGTCGAGATCATCATCTCGATGGGCTTCCCCGGCTATTTCCTGATCGTCGCCGACTTCATCAAATGGGCGAAGGAGCATGACATTCCGGTCGGCCCGGGCCGCGGGTCCGGCGCCGGATCGGTGGTCGCCTGGGCGCTGACCATCACCGACCTCGACCCGATCCGCCTCGGCCTGCTGTTCGAGCGCTTCCTCAATCCCGAGCGCGTGTCGATGCCGGACTTCGACATCGACTTCTGCGAAACCCGGCGCGGCGAGGTGATACGCTACGTCCAGGAGCGCTACGGCAGCGACAAGGTCGCGCAGATCATCACCTTCGGAAAGCTGAAGGCGCGGGCGGTGCTGAAGGACACCGGCCGGGTGCTGCAGATGAGCTACAGCCAGGTCGACCGGCTCGCCAAGCTGATCCCCAACCATCCGACCGACCCCTGGACGCTGGAGCGGGCGCTGAACGGCGTTTCCGAACTGGCGGCGGAGTATAAGAACGATCACGAAGTCCGGCGGCTGTTCGACCTGGCGATGAAGCTGGAAGGCCTGCCGCGGCACAGCTCCACCCACGCCGCCGGCGTGGTGATCGGCGACCGCAGGCTCGACAAGCTGGTGCCGCTCTATCGCGACCCGCGCTCCGACATGCCGGTCACCCAGTTCGACATGAAATATGTCGAGGCGGCGGGGCTGGTGAAGTTCGACTTCCTCGGCCTGAAGACGCTGTCGGTGCTCCAGAAGGCCGTGCAGATGCTGGCCCAGCGCGGCATCGAGGTGGACCTCAGCCGCGTCGCATGGGACGATCCGGAGGTCTACAAGCTGCTCCAGCGCGGCGACACGGTGGGCGTGTTCCAGCTGGAATCCGAAGGCATGCGCCGGACGCTGGCGGCAGTGAAGCCGACCAGCTTCGAGGACATCATCGCGCTCGTGTCGCTCTACCGGCCGGGGCCGATGGACAATATCCCGATGTTCGGCGCCCGCAAGAACGGCCGCGAGCCGATCGAATATCCGCACCCGCTGCTGGAGAATGTGCTGAAGGAAACCTACGGCATCTTCGTCTACCAGGAGCAGGTGATGGAAGCCGCCAAGGTGCTCGCCGGCTACAGCCTCGGCGAAGCCGACCTGCTGCGGCGCGCCATGGGCAAGAAGATCAAGTCCGAGATGGACGCCCAGCGCGAGCGCTTCGTCAGCGGATGCGCCGCCAACGCCATCGGCGAGGCAAAGGCCAACGAGCTGTTCGACTTGATCGACAAGTTCGCCGGCTACGGCTTCAACAAGAGCCATGCGGCCGCCTATGCGCTGGTCGCCTATCACACCGCCTGGCTGAAGGCCCATTATCCGGTCGAATTCTACGCGGCCTCGATGTGCTTCGACATGGCCCAGACCGACAAGCTGGCGGTGTTCGTCGAGGACATGCGCCGGCTCGGGATCGAATGCCTGCCGCCCTGCATCAATGCCAGCGAGGCGGAATTCTCGGTCGAGGACCATGGCGACGGCCGCGCCGTCCGCTACGCGCTCGGCGCGCTGAAGGGTGTCGGCGAGAAGGCGATGGAGCAGCTCGTCGCCGAGCGGCGCGGCAAGGGCCGCTTCAAGTCGCTCGACGATTTCGCCGACCGTGTCGACCCGCGACTGCTCAACCGCCGCCAGATAGAAAGCCTGGCTGCCGGAGGCGCCTTCGACGCGGTGGCGCCGAACCGCGCCGCGGTGTTCGCGGCGGCGGAGACGATCCTCGCTCATGCCGCCAGCGCCGCCGAGGCGCGGGCGAGCGGTCAGGGCGGGCTTTTCGGCGAGGCGGGATCGAACGTGGTGCCGATCCGCATGCCGGTTTCGGCGACCTGGACGCTCGCCCAGCTCATGGCGCAGGAGAAGGAGGCATTCGGCTTCTATTTCTCGGCGCATCCGGTCGACCGCTACCGCCACCTCGTCGAGGCGCATGGGGCGAAGACCTTCGCGCAGCTCAGCGAGCTGCCGGCGCCGGCCGACGGCGGCCGGTCCGCGGCGGTGATGGCCGGGCTGGTCGAGGAAGCGCGCTGGCGCACCTCGGCGCGCGGGCGGCGCTATCTGGTCGCCAACCTTTCCGACCCGTCTGGCCAGTTCACGGCCACCGTGTTCGACGAACTGGCCGCCGGGCAGGTCGAGGAAGCGGCCAGCAGCGGCGCCTGCCTGCTGCTCAACGTGGAGCTCGACCGCCGGCCGGGCGAGGACACGCCGCGAGTCACCATCCGCAGCGTCCAGCCGTTCGAGAGCCTGTCGCGGCGTGCCCGGCTCCAGCTCGAGCTGGAAGTGGAGCGGGAGGAGGTGCTGGCGCAGCTGGCCGCGGTGCTTGCCGACCATCGCGGCGGCGGCGGCCAGGTGAACCTGCGGGTGGCGCTGCCGAACGGGGAGGCGGAGGTCGTGCTGGGCCGCGACTTCGATCTCGACGCGGAAGTCGCCAGCCGGATCGAGCGGATCGAGGGCGTGACCGCCGTCCGCCTGTCGGCCGCGGCTTCGCCGAGGCTCGCGCTCGTTTCGTAGGTCGAAGCCGAACGCCAGCGGGTGGAACCGGGCGGCGTCCCGGTGTAGGCGCTCCGCATGCTGACCCTCGACCAGATCACCGTCCGCCTCGGAGGGCAGACGATCCTGGACGGCGCCGCCGCCGCCCTGCCTCCGCGTGGTCGTATCGGCCTTGTCGGGCGCAACGGCGCGGGCAAGTCGACCCTGATCCGGGTGATCGCCGGCCTGCTCGACCCCGACGAGGGGGAGGCGCGGATGCCGCGCGGCGCCCGAATCGGCTATATCCGGCAGGAGGCGCCGGCGGGATCGGCGACCCCGCTCGACACCGTGCTGTCCGCCGACGAGGAGCGCAGCCGGCTGCTGGCGGAGGAGGCGCAGTGCAGCGATGCCGCGCGTCTCGCCGAGATCCACGAGCGGCTGAATGCGATCGACGCTTATTCGGCCCCGTCGCGTGCCGCCCGCATCCTGGCGGGGCTCGGCTTCGACGAGGCGATGCAGCACCGGCCGCTGGACGATTTTTCCGGCGGATGGCGGATGCGCGTCGCGCTCGCCGCATTGCTGTTCTCGCAGCCGGACCTGTTGCTGCTCGACGAGCCTTCCAACCATCTCGACCTCGAGGCGGTGCTGTGGCTCGAGAATTTCCTCAAGTCCTATCCGGCGACGATCCTGATCGTCAGCCACGAGCGCGATTTCCTCAACAATGTCGTCGATCACATCCTCCATCTGCAGGGCGGCAAGCTGACCCTCTATCCCGGCGGCTATGACGCGTTCGAACGGCAGCGGGCGGAACGGCAGGCGCAGCTGGCGTCCGCACGCGAGCGGCAGCTCGCCCAGCGGGCCAGGCTCCAGTCCTTCGTCGATCGCTGGCGGGCAAAGGCGAGCAAGGCGCGCCAGGCGCAGAGCCGGTTGAAGGCGATCGCCCGGATGACCCCGATCGCCGAGGCGGTCGAGGATCCGACCCTGTCGTTCGACTTTCCGAGCCCGGGCGAGCTGCGCCCGCCGCTCGTCACGATGGATTCGGTCGCGGTGGGCTATGGCGAGACGCCGGTCCTGCGGCGGCTGAACCTGCGCCTCGATCCCGACGACCGCGTCGCGCTGCTCGGCCGCAACGGCAACGGCAAGACGACCCTGGCCCGGCTGCTGGCCGGCCAGCTCCAGCCGATGGAAGGGGAGATCACCGCCAGCGCGCGAACGAAGGTCGGTTATTTCACCCAATATCAGGTGGAGGAGCTGGACGGGAACGACACGCCCTTCCAGCATATGGCGCGGCTGATGCCCGACGCGCCGCCGGCGCGGGTCCGCGCCCAGCTCGGGCGGTTCGGCTTCGTCGGCGACAAGGCGCTGACCGAAGTGCGCAAGCTTTCCGGCGGCGAGCGGGCGCGGCTGGCGCTGGCGCTCATCACCCGCGACGCCCCGCATCTGCTGATCCTCGACGAGCCGACCAACCACCTCGACGTCGACGCCCGCGAGGCGCTGATCCAGGCGATCAACGATTATGGCGGCGCAGTCGTGGTGGTGTCGCACGACCGGCACATGCTCGAGCTCACGGCCGACCGGCTGGTGCTGGTCGACGGCGGCACCGCCCGGGATTTCGACGGCAGCATCGACGATTATGCCGCTCATGTGCTCGGCAGCGACCGCCCGGCCGCGCCGGCGCCGAAGGTCAGCCGCAAGGACGAGCGCCGATCCGGCGCCGCCGCCCGGGAACGGACCAAGGCGCTCCGCCAGCAGGCGCGCCAGGCCGAGGCAGAGGTGGAACGGCTGACCGCCGAGATCAATGCGCTCGACCGCGCGATGTTCGATCCCGCATCGGCGGACGCCGGACTGGCCAAGCTGACGATGACGGAATTGCTGAAGCGCAGGGCGCGGATCGAGGAGCAGCTTGCCGGCGCCGAGGCGCGCTGGCTTGAAGCCAGCGAGCAGCTGGAGCAGATCGCCGCCTGACGGGCGGGTGGCCGCAGGACCCATGACGGAGGGCAAGGAATGAAGAGCATCAATCCCGCGACCGGCGAGGAGATCGCCGTCCATGAGGAACTGAGCGAAGCCGAGATCGAAGCGCGCATCGCCAAAGCGGCCGAAATGTTCCGCCGGTGGCGCGAGACCAGCTTCGCCGAGCGCACCGCCCTCCTTCGCGCCATCGCCGACGCCTTCGAGGCCGACAAGGGGAAGCTGGCCCGGATGGCGACGCTGGAAATGGGCAAGACCTATGCCAGCGCGCTCGCCGAGGTGGAGAAGTGCGTCGCCGGCTTTCGTTTCTATGCGGCCAACGGGCCGGCGATGCTGGAGCCGGAGCGCCGCACGCTGTCCAACGGCCGCGAGGCGGAGCTGCGCTGGCTTCCGCTCGGGCCGGTGCTCGCCGTCATGCCGTGGAACTTCCCCTACTGGCAGGTGGTCCGCTTCCTCGCGCCGGCGATCATGGCCGGCAATGTCGGGCTGCTGAAGCATGCCAGCAACGTGCAGGGCGTCGCCCGGCTGATCGAGGAGACGGTTTCCGCCGCGGGCGCGCCCGAAGGGCTGTTCCAGAATCTGGCGATCCGGTCCGGCCCGGTGGCGCGGGTGATCGGCGACGAGCGCATCGCTGCCGTCACCCTGACCGGAAGCGAGGGCGCCGGCGCCGCGGTCGCGGAGACGGCCGGGCGCCACCTCAAGAAGCTGGTGCTGGAACTGGGCGGGTCCGATCCGTTCATCGTCATGCCCTCGGCCGATCTCGACGTCGCGGTGAAGCAGGCGGTGCTGGCGCGGATCCAGAACAGCGGCCAATCCTGCATCTGCGCCAAGCGAATGATCGTCCATGCCGATGTCTGCGACGCGTTCCTCGACCGGTTCGCGGCGGCGATGCAGGCGGTGAAGACCGGTGATCCGTTCGATCCGGCCATCGACATGGGCCCGCTCTCCAGCGTCGAGCAGCGGGACACCGTGCTCGGCCAGGTCGAGGAGGCCAAGGGGGTAGGGGCCCGGCTGCTGGTCGGCGGCGAGAGGATCGAGGGACCGGGCGCCTTCATGTCGGCCGGGATCCTGGTCGATGTCCCGCAGGACAGCCATCTCATGGAGGAAGAGATCTTCGGGCCGGTGGCGATGGTGTTCCGGGTCGCGGACAAGGAGGAGGCGGTGCGGATCGCCAATGCCATCCCGTTCGGCCTCGGCTCCTCGGTCTGGACCCAGGACGAGGAGGAGCGGGACTTTTTCGTGAACCGGATCGAGGCCGGCATGACCGCGATCAACCAGATGCTGGCCTCCTCGCCAGAAGCGCCGTTCGGAGGCATCAAGCGCTCCGGCTACGGCCGCGAGCTCAGCGCCGTCGGCATGCACGAGTTCATGAACCTCAAGACCGTCTTTCTCTAAGACGCTGCATCGCCGATCCGCGTTGCGGAATGGCGGGAATGTGGCACAACCCGCCGGCCGATCGACCGGGACGGCGATCGGCCGAAAGGAGGCGGAACGGTGACGCCCCGGGGCCGCATGGCTGGCATTGCTCCTGGCCGCAGGCCCGCTCGCGGCCCAACCGGCGGCCGAAAGCGCGGCCTGCGCCGGTCCCGAGCATCGCAGCTCGATTTCACCTACCGGCGCGCCAGGGCGACGCCGGGCGGCACGAGTCCCGGGGGCGCGCATTGATCCACATCACGAACGTGCCGAGCGAACGGCACTAGCCAGTCGGGGCCGCCCGGACGCGTCCCCACCCTGTTGCGAAGCGCAACCCGCGGCGCTACCCGCTATCCGACCGGCGGATAACCGCTCTCAGGAGGTAATTGCATGGCTCGTATCATCGGCGCGATCGCCACGTCCCATACGCCGACCATCGGCTTCGCCCTCGATGCGAACAAGCAGGACGATCCCGTCTGGAAGCCGATCTTCGACGCCTATGCGCCGATCGCCAGGTGGCTGGAGGAGAAGAAGCCGGACGTGCTGTTCGTGGTCTACAACGACCATATCAGTTCCTTCTTCTTCGACCATTATTCGCCGTTCGTCCTCGGCGTCGGGGAGGAGTATAGCCCGGCCGACGAAGGCGGCGGGCCGCGCGCCCTTCCGCCGATCAGGGGGCATGGCGCGCTGGCGCGCCACATCGGCCACCATCTGATGGCCAACGAGTTCGACATGTCCTTCTTCCAGGACAAGGGGCTGGACCACGGCTGCTTCTCCCCACTCTCGGTCCTTCTCCCGCACGAGGGCGGCTGGCCGATGCCGATCGTGCCGCTGCAGATGGGCGTGCTCCAGTTTCCCGTCCCGTCGGCCAAGCGCTGCTTTGCGCTGGGCCAGGCGCTGCGCGACGCGATCGAGAGCTATCCCGAGGATCTCAAGGTCGCGATGGTGGCGACCGGCGGCCTTTCCCACCAGGTCCATGGCGAGCGCTGCGGCTTCAACAACCCGCCCTGGGACGAGAAGCTGATGGACCTCTATGTCAACGATCCGGTGGCGCTCACCCGCCTGACCCACACCGACCATGCGCGGCTCGGCGGCATGGAGAGCTCCGAGTTCATCATGTGGCTGGTGGTCCGCGGCGCGCTGTCCTCCTCGGTCGACCTGCTGCACAGCAGCTATTATCTGCCGTCGATGACGGCGATCGTGACCATGCTGATGGAGAACAAGGCCGAGCCGATGAGCGAGCGCGAAGCGGAGGCGGCGCGCGCCAAGGCCGGGGAGCAGCTCGCCGGCATCGAGCAGCTCGAAGGCACCTATCCGTTCGACCTGGAACGCAGCGTCGCCCATTACCGGTTGAACAAGTTCCTGCACGAGCTGGTCGTGCCGGCCCATCGCGAGGCCTTCCTCAAGGATCCCGAGCCCCTGTTCGAGCAGTGGCAGCTCAGCGAGGAAGAACGCGACATGATCCGCCGCCGCGACTGGCAGGCGCTGATCCGCTACGGCGCGATCTTCTTCGTACTGGAGAAGTTCGCAGCGGTGGTCGGCGTATCCAATCTTCACGTCTATGCCGCCTTCCGCGGCCAGAGCCTGGAGGAATTCCAGAAGACCCGCAACGCGCAGGTGCTCTATTCGGTCGCCGGTGGCGAGACCAAGGACAAGATCGAAGCCGAGGCCGCAGCCGCCAAGTAACGGCGGGGCAGCGACGCTTTCAGTGCAGCATTTCGGAGGGGACCTGGCCGGGCTCGGTCTCCTCCTCCCGGATCCAGGCCGGCCACAGGTCGAGCGGCCAGCCGGAGCGGCGGTACTGGACCTGGAGGACCTTGAGCCAGCGGCGGAGATGATCGGCGTCGAACTGGACGCGCACGGCCCTGCCGCCGTCCCCCAGGAAGGTGAGCATCACGCCCCTGGCCGCCAGATTATAGCCGACCGACCGCGCGACCCAGCCGGGAGCATCGGGGATGGTGCCGACGGGGCGCGGCTGCGTCTTCGCCATTGCCGCCTGCTGCGCCATGCGATGGGCGAGGTCGCCGACGCGGCTGTCCGACGGAGTCACCCTGTCGAGCCAGTCGAGGAGCTGGCGGATCAGGGCATCGGAAATCCTGCGGGTGAGCCAGACGATCTCGCTGCCGCCCGATTTCAGCGCGCAGGCGAGGCGCAGGCGATCTTCCGCCGCGACATAAGCGGTGTTGAACCAGCGCAATTCGGGAGGTGGGGTTCGCGACATCCGACTTTCGACCCGCAAGCAAGGACGCCTGCACCGGCGATAGTAGAACAGCCTTTCCGCCCGGGGGAAGCTGCAAAAGCCTCGTAACGAGCATCGGCCTTTTATCCGACATCAGGATGGCGCGGCAAGATCCTGTGAAACAAGGGTTTTGAATAGAATCAGTCGCCCGATCGATGCGTTTCGAAGTTGACGAAGTTGACAGTTCCTTTGCGATTTTTCGCGCCTGGGCCGGGCCGATCGGACCGGTCGGCTTCGCTTTGCCTCGCGTCGGCCACGGCGCACGCGCATACCATCTCCGATCCTGGGTCCATCCTACCCGCCGGCGTAATGCAAGTCAATCATATTGACGGACATATCCGCGACAGCCTCCAAGCGATGGAGGCAGGGAGCGGCAGCTGGCGCCGGGTTCGATACGGCCCCGCTGGCTAAGGCATTGCGATTGAGCGCAATGCACTCGCGTCCCGCGCTGCGTTGACCTTAAGATCCCGCGGCCTCATGCATGCTGTCGTGGCGCGGGCGTGCGCAAAGCACCGGAAAGGGATCGAGTGAATGGCTGACCCGTCCGAACCCATGCTTGCCCAGGTCGTGCCGCTGCTGGCGGCGGCCGTGATCGCCGTACCCATATTCCGACGCCTGGGCGTGGGGTCGGTCCTCGGCTATCTCTGTGCCGGCGCACTGATCGGCCCGTTCGGCCTCAGCCTGATCGGAGATCCGGTGGCGCTGCTCCACATCGCCGAGCTCGGCGTGGTCATGTTCCTGTTCATCATCGGCCTCGAAATGCGGCCGGCCCGGCTGCGTGCGCTGCAGCGGGCCATCTTCGGGCTCGGTGCAGCGCAGGTGCTGACCTGCGGCGCGCTGCTGACGCTGGTCGGCATCGCCGCGGGTCTCGACCCGGCGCCGGCCGCGGTGGCGGCGATGGGGTTCGTGCTCTCCTCCACCGCGGTGATCATGCAGATGCTCGACGAGGAAGGGACGACGGCGAGCCCGCCGGGCCAGCGCGCGATCGCGATCCTGCTGCTGGAGGATCTGTCGATCGTGCCCTTGCTGGCCCTCGTCGCCCTGTGGGGCGCGTTCAACGGCACAGTCGAGGCGACCCGCCCGGTCTGGCAGAGCATCGCAATCGCCGTCGGCTGCCTGGCCGCCCTGGTCGCCATCGGCCGCTGGCTGCTCGATCCCATGTTCCGGATCCTGGCGCGAAGCGGCGCGCGCGAGGTGATGACCGCAGCCGCGCTGCTGGTGGTCCTCGGCGCGGCGCTGTTCATGGACCTCGGCGGCCTGTCGATGGCGATGGGCGCGTTCCTGGCGGGCGTCTTGCTGTCCGAATCCACGTTCCGGCACCAGCTCGAAGCCGATATCGAGCCGTTCCGCGGGATATTGCTGGGCCTGTTCTTCCTGTCGGTCGGCATGTCGCTCGACCTCGGGCTGGTGCTGGCCGACTGGCAGATCGTCCTTACCGGCGTGCTGGCCTTCATGGCGGTGAAGGCGATCGGAATCTTCGCCATCGCCCGCATGTTCGGCGCCGACCGTCGGGAATCGATCCACCGCGCGGCACTGTTCGCCCAGGGCGGCGAGTTCGCCTTCGTCCTCTATGCCGCAGCGGCCGATGTCGGCCTGTTCGATGGCCGGACGTCGGCGTCGATGACGGCGATCGTCATCCTGTCGATGGTGCTGACTCCGCTGGTCCTGGCGGCGCAGCGGCGGCTGGTGCGGGAGGAGGCGCCGTCGCTCGAAGACGTGGAAGAAGCCAGCGGTCTTCGCGGCCGGGTGCTGTTCATCGGCTTCGGCCGGTTCGGCCAGGTGGTCAGCCAGGCGCTGTTGGCCCGGGACGTCGAGCTGGTGCTGATCGAGACCGATGTGGAGATGATCCAGGCGGCGGCGACCTTCGGCTTCAAGGTCTATTATGGCGACGGGACGCGGCTCGATGTCCTCGAGGCTTCGGGTGCGTCGACTGCCGAAGCGATCCTGGTCTGCGTCGACAAGCCCGAGGTGGCCGACCGGATCGTCGAACTCTGCCGTTCGCAATTCCCGTTCGTCAGCCTGTTCGCCCGCGCCTACGACCGTGGCCATGTCCTGCGGCTGATCAAGGCCGGGGTCGACTATCAGATCCGCGAGACGTTCGAATCCGCCCTGAAGTTCGGCCATGCGGTGCTGCGCGAGCTGGGGTTCACCGAAGAGGATGCGGTGGCCGCCGTCGACGACGTGCGGCGCCGCGACGAGGAGCGGCTGGAGCTGGAGCTTGCCGGCGGCATCGCCGCGGGCCGCGCCCTCATTCGCGGCAATCTGACGACGCCGCAGCCGGAACCGTTCGTAAAGCCGCGGCGCCCCGGTGAGGTGATCAGCGACGAGGTCGTCGAAAAGCCCGCCCACGGCTGACCGGCCCAGGACCCAACCCCAGGCCGGCCGTCCTCAATGCGGGCCGTTGCCGCCGCCTCCGCCGCCCCAATCCTCATTGGCGCGGGCGATCAGATAGGCGTGGATCGCATCGCTGTCCGCTTCCGACAGGAGGTCGGCGAAGCCGGCCATGCCGAGGTCCTGGAGCTTGCCGCCGAGGACGATGTCGCGGAACGCCGCATGGGTCTCGGCGGTCATGTGGCGCAGGTCCTTGACCCCGCCGATCGCCTGCTGGCCGTGGCAGCGCGCGCAGGTTTCGGCATAGAGCTGGGCACCGCGCTGCACGTCCGCCTCGCTTGCGCGCAGCGGCGGAGGCTCGGGCAGCCTGGCGTCCGCCCTGAGCGGCGGAAGCTGGACATTGCCGCCCAGCCTGAAGACGACCAGCCGCGCCGGCGCGCGGGGCAGTTCGATGCCCTGGCCGCGCTCGACCTGGGCGGCGCCGCCCCCCCAGCCGGCGTTCACCGCCACATATTGGACGCCGTCGAGCATGTAGGTGATCGCGCCGCCGACCGGGGCGCTCTGCACCGGCATCTCCCACAGCAGCTTGCCGGTTCGGGCGTCGAAGGCGGCGAAGGTCTGCCGCGTCGTGCCCTCGAACACGAGGTCGCTCGCCGTCACCAGCACGCCGCCATTGCCGTGGCGGGGCAGCGGCACCTTCCAGGCCGCGCGCTGGCGGACCGGATCCCAGGCGGTGAGGAAGGCCTTGTCCATTTCGGTCGCGACCTTCATCAGCTCGATCCGCTTCTTCAGCGCCTCGCCGGTATAGCCGCCCCAGCCGCTGTTGGACCGGAATGGCTTGGGCTCGAAATCCGGATCGAGCGCATAGACCATCGCCGATTCATAGGTCGGCAGATAGGCGAGACCTGTCTTCGGGCTGAAGGCCATCGGGAACCAGTTGTGGGCGCCGCCCGGGCCGGGCATCACCAGCACCGGATCGGCGCCATAATGCATCTTCGGGTCGATCGCCGGCCGGCCGGTCTTCGGGTCGATGTGGGTCGCCCAGTTCACCGGCGCGATCTTGCCGGCCGAGATGAACTGGCCGGTGGCGCGGTCGAGCACGTAGAAGAAGCCGTTCTTCGGCGCCTGCATGATGACCTTGCGCGTCTTCCCTTCGATCGGAAGGTCGGCAAGGATCATCGAGGATGTGCAGGTATAGTCCCAATCTTCCTCCGGAACCATTTGATAATGCCAGACATATTTCCCGGTCTCGGCATTGAGCGCGACGATCGAGCAGAGGAAGAGATTGTCGCCCTTGCCCTGGCTCCGATACTGCCAGGACAGAGGCGAGCCGTTGCCGGTGCCGATGTAGACGAGCTTCAGCTCCGGATCGTAGCTGATCGAATCCCAGACGGTGCCGCCGCCGCCGAGCTTCCACCATTGGCCCGACCAGGTGGCCGCGGCCCTGGCCATGACCTCGTCGGACGCCTCGCCGTCCGGTCCCTTCGAGGGATCGCCCGGCACGGTGTAGAATTTCCAGAGCTTGCGCCCGGTCTCGGCATCCCAGGCGGAGACGAAGCCGCGGACGCCGAAATCGGCGCCGCTGTTGCCGATCACCACCTTGCCGTCGAACACGCGCGGGGCGCCGGTGATCGAATAAGGCGCATCGTCCTCGAACGTCCGCACCGTCCACACCGGCCGGCCGTTCGCCGCATCGAGGGCGATCAGCCGGCCGTCGAGGGTGGCGATGATGACCTTGCCGTTCCAGAGCGCGAGGCCGCGGCTGACCGGCTCGCAGCAGGCATAGCGGCCCCATTCGCGCGGCACCCTGGGATCATGGGTCCACAATTTGCGGCCGGTGCGCGCGTCATAGGCGGTGGTGATGTTCCAGGCGCTGATATTGTAGAGCACGCCGTCGGCGTAGAGCGGCGTCGCCTCCACGCCCCGGAAGGTGTCGAGATCGTCGTACCAGGCGATGCCGAGCTGCCCCACGTTCGAGGCGTCGATCCTGGTCAGCGGGCTGAAGCGCTGGCCGTCCCAGGTGCGCCCGTCGGTGAACCACTGCTCCCCTTCCTCATGGGCGCGCGCCATGCGGGCGCTGTCGACCGCGGCAGGGCGGGCGGCGGGGCCCGCAACCTCCGTGCGGAAGGCCGGCACCGCGGCGGGTGCGAGCGCCGCGCCCAGCGCCGCGAGCGCCGTCCAGAAGGCCGGCCGCCGAACCAGATCCGTCGGCCGCCTCCTCATTGCGCCTCCAGCGGAACGGCCCGCAGGTGGAACTCGCCGGGATCCTGGCCCTTGAGCTTGGGATCGACGAGATAGCCGATCTTGCCTTCGGTGGCATAAGCGACCGCGCCCGCCGGCGTGACTCCGGCCGAGCCGTCGAGCCCTTCCTTCAGCACCTGGATCCGGGCGCTGTCGCCCTCGATCGTCACTTCGGTGATGCGGCCGATCGGACCCTCGGCCTGGAGGAAGCGGTTGCCGCCGAGCGACCGCAGTCCGTCGGGACCGCTGAGCGGCAGCGAGGTCGTCAACGTGGTCAGCCCGGCATAGCTGCCGTCGGCGGCGCGATCGACGCGCTGGAGCAGGTTCTTCTGCACATTGTTGATGTAGAGCGTGCCGTCGCCGTCGAAGGCGAGGCCGTCGATCCCGCGCAGGGCATCGTCCGCCGCCAGCACCTCGAGCGCCTCCGCGCCCGGCGCCAGCGTCAGGATGCGGCCGTTGGGCGTGTCGGTGGCGAACACCGTCCCGCCGGCATCGATGGCGATGTCGTTGCAGGCGGCGGGATCGGGATCGGGGAGGGGATAGCGCCCCTTCTGTTCGCCGGTCTCGAGATCGAAGGCCATCAGCTCCGAGCGGCCGGTCTTGGGCGGATCGGTGATCGTGGCCGGGATCGAGCAGGCCCAGAGCGTGCCGGTCCTGTCGTCGGCGAAGACGCCGAGGATCGCCAGTATGCCGTTCCCGGCAGTGGGCGTGATCCAGGGCTCGGCGACGCCGCTGCCCGGAAGGCTGCGATAGATGGTCCCCTTGAAGCTGCCCGCATAGATGCGGCCGCGGGAATCCACCGTCACGCTTTCCGGAAAGACCCTGGTGTCGGCGATGCGAATGTCGCCCGCCGGCGTTTCGGCCGCTGCCGGGCCGCCGGTCAGAGCGAGCGCGGCGATCGTGGCGAGCAGAGCCGACCGAACGGCCTTGTGGACTTGCTTCATGCTACCCTTCCTCATTCCATTTCCGTCCGCGCGCATCAGCGCGCCGCATCATCCTGCCAGTCTTCGTTGGCGCGGGCGATGAGATAGGCATGGATCGCATCGACCTGCTTTTCGTCGAGCAGGCCCCTGAAGCTCGCCATGCCCTGTGCGGTGCGCGTGCCGTCGAGCACGATGGCGCGAAACTCCTCGTGGGTCTCCGGCGTCATGTAGCGCAGGTCCTTGAGGCCGCCGCGGGCCTCGTCGCCATGGCAGCGGGCGCAGGTGTCGGCATAGAGGCGCTGCCCTTCGCGCACCACATCCTCGGTCGCCGTCAGGAACGGCGGGCGGGGCAGGGTGGTGGGCGGCGGCATCGGCGGAAGGCTGGCGGTTCCCCCGAGCTTGAACACCAGCAGCCGCGACTGGGAGACGCGGAACGGTTCCTTGAGGACGGTGAGGCCGTGGACCGGCGATCCGCCCCAGCCGACGTTGACGGCGATATATTGCTCGCCGTCGACGGTGTAGGTGATCGGGCCGGCGATCGCGACATTGTCGACCGGCATTTCCCACAGCAGCTTGCCGTTGTCGGCCCGGTAGATGGCGAACTTCTTTTCGATCGTGCCCTGGATCAGCAGGTTGCCGGCAGTGGTGAGCACGCCGCCCGAGCCCGGATAGGGATAGTCGACCCGGAACGCCTCCCGCTGCCGGACCGGATCCCAGGCGAGCAGATAGCCCTTCTCCCGGCTGTTGGCGATGTCCATCAGCCGCTTGCGCAGCTCCGGCTGGCTGGTGAAGTCGTTGCCGCTGTTCGACCGGAAGGGGACGAACCTGAATGCGCCGTCCGGCAGCCGGGCGACCACCGTCCATTGCTCCTGCGCCGGGAAATAGACGAGCCCGGTCCTCGGGCTGTAGGACATCGGATGCCAGCTGTGCGCCGCCATCCAGTTCGGCGTCATCAGCTTGGGCGTGGTGGTGAGATAGGCCTCCGGATTGACGACCGGGCGCCCGGTCTCGAGGTCGATCCGGCTGGCCCAGAGATTGGGGACGTAGGTTTCGGCCGAGATCAGCTTCCCGTCGGTGCGGTCGAGGACGTAGAAGAAGCCGTTCTTCGGCGCCTGCATCAGCACCTTGCGCGTCCTCCCGCCGATCTCGAGGTCGGCGAGGATCATCGGCTGGGTGCAGGTGAAGTCCCACTGCTCGTTGGGCACCATCTGATAGTGCCAGACATATTTGCCGGTGTCGGCGTTCACCGCGACGATCGAGCAGAGGAAGAGGTTGTCGCCGCCGTCCGGGCTGCGGAAGCGCTGGACGTGCGGAGAGCCGTTGCCGGTGCCGATGTAGACGAGGTTGAGCTTCGGATCGTAGACGATCGAATCCCAGGCGGTGCCGCCGCCGCCATATTTCCACCATTCGCCGTTCCAGGTCTTCGCGGCCATCGGCATGACGTCGTCGGACGCCTCGCCGTCCGGGCCCTTGGCGGGGTCGCCCGGGACGGTGTAGAATTTCCACAGCTTCCTGCCGGTCTCGGCATCGAAGGCGGCGACGAAGCCACGCACGCCATAATCGGCGCCGCCATTGCCGATCACCACCTTGCCGTCGAACACGCGCGGCGCGCCGGTGATCGAATAGGCCCAGTCGCGGTCGAAGGTCTGGGTGGTCCAGACCTCCCTGCCGGTGGCGGCGTCGACCGCGATCAGCCGGCCGTCGAGCGCGGCGATATAGACCTTGCCGTTCCACACCGCGACGCCGCGGGTGCTGGGGCCGCAGCAGGCGAGGCGCGCCCATTCGCGCGCGACCCCGGGATCGTAGGTCCACAATTTGCGGCCGGTCTTCGCGTCATAGGCGGTGACGACGTTGAAGACCGAGGCATTGTAGAGGACGCCGTCGACGACGATCGGCGTCGCCTGCATCCCGCGCACGGTCTGGAGATCGTCGTACCAGGCAAGGCCGAGCTGCGAGACGTTGCGGTCGTTGATGAGGTCGAGCGGGCTGAACCTCTGTTCGTCCCAGGTGCGGCCGTGGGACATCCACTGGCCGGGCTCGGCATCGGCGGCGCGCATGCGCGCGCCGTCGACCCTAGCGGCCGTGACCGTGCCGGCGCCGTTCGCGCCCTGCACCGCCCAGAGGGCCGGCAGCGCCAGCGCCGCGGCGAGCGCGAGCCGCCGGAGCGGCCCGCGCCGTCCCATGCCCATGATGCGCCCCGAGAGTTCCATCTTTTCCCGCTCAGAAATTCTTGCGCAGGGTGACCGCATATTCGCGCGGACGGCCCGGCTGGCCGTTGGCATACACCGTCACGAACTTGTTCAGATAGTAGAGCTTGTCGAACAGATTGGTGACCTCCAGCGCAAGGCTCCAGTCATTGTCCTCGTTGCGATAGGTGAGGCGCGCATTGGCGAGGGTGTAGGACGTGTTCTTCGCGATCGGCGTGCAGGCGAGATTGCCGCAATAGCCGGGCGTGTAATAGACGTCGACGCGCGGTGTCAGCGTGCCGTTGCCGACGAACGGAATCTCATACTGGACGCCGAGGCTCCACTTCCAGTCGCCGATACCCGGGCGGCTGGCGCCCTCCACAACCTCGTCGGTCGCGATCTTCGGCGCGCCGAACTCGAAGTCGAGGTAGCTCAATGAGCCGTCGATGCGCAGATTGTCGATTGGCTCGGCTTGCAGTTCGGCCTCGAAGCCCTTCACCTTGGCGTTGGCGACGTTCAGATATTGGCCGCACAGGCCCGGCGTGCCATAGGGCAGGGGCAGCGGATCGCCATTGTCGTCGACGCAGACCTGGGGCGTCGCCTGATAGTCGCTGTAGTCCATGTAGAAGGCGGCGGCGTTGAAGCGCAGGCGCCGATCGAACAGGGTGCTCTTGAAGCCGACTTCATAGGATTTCAGCTTTTCCGGTCCGAAGCCCTTGATCTGCTGCGGGAAATAGGGCCGGGGCGAGATGCCGCCGCCCTTGAAGCCGGTGGCGAACTGGACATAGGTCATCACATTGTCCGTCCACCCATAGGAGACGTTGGCGCGATAGTCGACGATCGTGCCCTCGTAGCTGCCGGTGCGGCCGTTGAGCGGGTTGGCCGGATCGCTGAGGATCAGGAACGGCGTCTCCCCGTCGAGGTTCAGGCGGTAGAAGGTGTAGTCCTTCTCCTCGTGGGTGACGCGGATGCCGCCGGCGAGGCTCAGCTGGTCGGTCGCATCCCAGGTCACATGGGCGAATCCCGACAGGTTCTTCATCACCGTCGGATCGTCCTGGATGAAGTGGAAGGTCGGCTGATCGAGCGGGCCGTAGATGCCCGCCAGGAACGGATCGTCCTCCCGCGTCTGATAGATGGTCTTCTGGTAGAAATAGATGCCGCCCAGGGTGAAGTGGACGCTGTTGTCGAACAGCCTGCCGTTCAGCCGCAGTTCCTGGCTGAACTGCTTGTGGGTGAACAGGGATTCGTTCTGGAGGATGGCGACCGGCGAGCTGTCGTTATCCGAGCTGCTGAAGCTCTTGTAGTGGCGGTAGCCGGTGATCGATTCGAGGCTCAGGCTGTCGCTGAGCTCGAGATCGATCTTGCCCGAAACGCCCCAGGCGTCGAGCTCGCTGGCAGGCCGCGCCTGGAACGGGCCGTTGGGCGCGCCCGGGTTTCCGGCAGTGTCGACCGGCTGATAGGTTACGCCGGGATCGAAGAAGTTCGCGTAGCTGACATAGGGGTCGTTGACCACCGTGTCGCCGCGAAACTCGCCATAGGGCACGAACCGGCTGTCATAGGGCACGCCCTGATAGGCGACCGATGCGCCGGGGATGATCTCCCCCGCCTGGAGCAGGACGGCGGCCTGGGTTTCGGAATCGTCCTTGGTATAGTCGCCCGAGAGGTTGATCTCGAGCGTGGGGGTCGGCGTCCAGCGCAGCGCGCCGCGCACGCCGAACATCGACTGGTTGCCGAGGGTGCCGATCTTGCACTTGTTGCCGCTCGCCTGCCGCGTGATCGCGCCCGACACGACATAGGGGTCGTTCGGGTGGACGCAGGCATAATCGAGCCGCTTCACATGGCCGTCGCGGTTGCGGCTGACCCCGGAGACGCGCGCGAACAGCTGGTCGGGCACCAGGGTGAAATCGGCGCTGGCGCGGAAGTCGCGCCGGTCGAAATTGCCGACCGTCGCCTCGACATAGCCGCCATGGCCTTCGGGCTTGCGCGAGAAGAGCTTAACCGAGCCGCCGACCGAGTTCATGCCCGACAGGGTGCCCTGCGGACCGCGCAGGATCTCGACGCGGTCGAGGTCCATGAGGTCGAAAATCGAGCCGGTGACGGTCGCGAAATAGATGTCGTCGATATAGATGCCGACGCCCGGCTCCACCGACGGGCTCTGGTCGAGCTGGCCGATGCCGCGAATGAAGGCGCGCATCGAATTGCCCTGGCCCGCGGGGTTCGGCTGCAGCAGCACGTTCGGTGCCTGGGCGGTGATGTCCGATATCCGGGTCTGGCTGCGCGATTCCAGCATGTCGGCGCTGATCGCGGTGATCGCCAGCGGCGTATCCTGGACGCTCTGTTCGCGGAACTGGGCGGTGACGACGATCTCGTCGACGCCGGAGGTGTCGGCTGCCGCGCCGGTCTGCGCCAGAGCGGGAGCCGAGGCGAGAGCCATGGCGAGTGCCGATACGCCGAGGGCGATCCGGCGACTATTCACGGAAGCTGAATTGCGCATCATTCTTCCCCCCTTTGCAGCGGCGGACCTTGCCGGCCCTGCCGCATCCGGTTGTTCTATGGGGGCTCAAGGGAAACCGCAGGCGCCGACGCGGACCTCCGCCCGCTCGTTTGCGCCATCATGCCCCAGACATCCCCAGTCGGTTCCGGCCGCCACGCAGCTTCGCCGGCTGCTTGGGTGCGACCCGAGGCTCATTCATAAGCCGTGCACCGGAAAGCGGATTGACCCGGATGTCAGCAAGGATTGTCGGAGATGGAACATGCTCCCGGCGTCGATCGGAGCGATTCCATCTGCGGCAAGGCGCAGAGCCAACTGGAACAATCCGCTATGCCGTGCTGCTGCTATGCCGTGACGAAGAGGCCGGAAACCGGCCCGGCCGGAACCACCGGCGCCGCAACAGGGGAGGACATGCATGCACAGGATCATCCGAACTCTTCTGGCCGGCACCTTCCTTTTCGGAATCGTGCCCGCCGCAGCCCAGGCGCCGGGCCAGCCGAGCGCGGTGCTGCCCGCAGACTGCGATCGGGCGTGCCTGATCGACCATGCACGCGCCTATATGGCCGCGCTCGCCGCGCGCGATCCCGCAAGGCTGCCGCTGGCGCCGGATGTCCGCTTCACCGAGAACAATGTCGAAATGCCGCTCGGCGAGGGGCTGTGGGGCACGGTGACCGAAGTCGCCGCCGAGGGTCTGGAAGTCGCCGATGCCGAAACCGGCAATGCCGCCTGGTTCGGCTATGTGCGCGAGCATGGCGAACCGGCGATCTTCGCGATGCGAATGCGGGTCGAGCGCGGCCGGATCAGCGAGGTCGAGACGGTCGTCCACCGCAATACCGGCCTGCCCGCGCCGTTCGGCGACGTGACCGCCATGGTCCACGATCCGGCCTTCCAGGAGGTGCTTCCGCCCGAGCAGCGCCGATCGCGCGAGCGGCTGATCGCGGTGGCGCAGAGCTATTTCAACACGGTCGAGCTCAACGACGGCATGGTGTTCGCGCCGTTCGACGAGGATTGCGGGCGGCTGGAGAATGGCATCAGCACCACCGCCTCGACCGGTGGCGGCGCGGCCGCGATCGCGCAGGGGTGCGAGGAACAGTTCAAGCTGGGCCTCTACCGGATCAACAAGAGGGTGCGCGAGCGGCGCTTCCCGCTGGTCGACGTCGAGCGCGGCATCGTCGTCGCCTCAGGCTTCTTCGACCATGCCAATGAGTTCGACCGCTACCTGCTCACCGACGGGCGGGAGATGAAGACGGCGCTCAAATGGCCCAATTCGATCTCGCTGCTGGAAGCCTTCCGGGTGAAGGACGGCCGCATCCACCGCATCGAGGCGGTGTTCACCTATGTCCCCTATTTCAAGCACAATCCCTGGGAGACCAGCCTGCCGATCCTGGCCGGCCCCGACCCGCTGCCGCGGGCGGATAGCGCCGCCGCGGCGCCGGCGCCGGAATGCGACCGGCCGTGCCTCACCGGGGTAGCGCAGACCTATATGGCGGCGCTGGTCGCCAAGGATCCGGCCCGGGCCGAATGGGCGGACACGGTCCGCTTTTCCGAGAATGGCGTGGCGCTGATGATCGGCGACGGGCTGTGGGGATCGGTGAGCGGCCACGGCAGGGATCCGCTGATCGTCGCCGATCCGCGCACCGGCAACGTCGCCTGGATCGGCACCGTCGCCGAACATGGCCAGGAGGCCTTCTATGCGATGCGGATCCAGGTCGAGGGACGGCGCATCGCCACCGTCGAGACGATCGTCCGCCGCAAGGAGGGACGGCCGCCGTTCGGCGACCCCGCCGCCTTCCGGCCCGACCGCAGCCTGACGGCCCCGCTCGCCGCCGCAGCGCGGATGCCGCGGGCGCGGATGGAGGCGCTGGTCCAGGGCTATTACAACAGCCTGGAGCGGAACGACGGCACCGTCCTCACCCGCTTCGCACCGGATTGCACGCGGATCGAGAATGGCGTCGCGATGACCGGCGGGACGCAGGGCGGCTGCGAGCAGCAGGTGGCGGCAGCGCGCTTCCGCTACATCGATCGCGTTCGCGACCGGCAGGTGCCGGTGATCGACGAGGAGCGCGGGCTGGTGGTCGCCTTCAACTTCCGCGACCAGTCGGCGCGGGAGCAGAATTTCACCGCGAAGGACGGCACCGCCTATACGGCCGAAACCCACTATCCGCTGAGCTACGGCGTGGTGAGCCTGTTCAAGCTCGACGGCGACAGGATCCGCCGCATCGAAGAGGTCGCCAGCGAGACCTCCTATCTCTCAGCGCCGCCCTGGGGACGCTGAGATCCGCCACGAGCAGAGCCCGCGCGACCGCACAAGCCCATTGGGAGGATGAGTTGACCGCAGCATTTCCGTCGACGCCCGGATTCACGGGCTATAATGCGCCCGTCCGCATCGAGGCGGACATCCACGACCTGGTGGTCGAAGGGGAGCTTCCGCGCAGCATCAAGGGCAGCTGGTACCGGATGACTCCGGACCCGCAATATCCGCCGCTGCTCGGCGACGATTTCTACATCTCCGGCGACGGCATGATCTCCCGCTTCCGCTTCGAGGACGGGCATGTCGACTTCAGGAGCCGCTATGTCCGGACCGAGCGCTTCCTGGCCGAGCGCAAGGCACGGCGCGCGCTGTTCGGGGCCTATCGCAACCGCTACACCGACGATCCCTCGGTCGCGGGGGTCGACCGCACCGTCGCCAATACCTCGCCGATCTTCCACGCCGGCCGGCTGTTCGCCTCCAAGGAGGACGGGCTGTTCTACGAAGTCCATCCCGAGACGCTGGAGACGATCGGGCGCTGCGACTGGAACGGAAAGCTGAGGACGCAGACGCTGTCGGCGCACAGCAAGGTCGACCCGGCGACCGGCGAACTGCTGCTCTACGGCTATGAGGCGTCGGGCGACGCATCGCGCGACATGGCCTTCGCCGTGGTGAACCCGCAGGGCGAGCTGGTGCGCGAGGAATGGTTCGAGGCGCCCTATCCGGCGATGGTCCACGATTTCGCCATCACCAAGGACTATGTCCTGTTCCCGGTCTTCCCGACCATCGTCGAAATCGAGCGGCTGAAAGCCGGCGGACCGCACTGGATGAGCGACATCAGCCAGGACGCCTGGGTCGGCGTGCTGCCGCGGCGCGAGGGGGCGGCAGGCATCCGCTGGTTCCGGCGCCCGGGCGGCCAGTCGTTCCACGTGATCAATGCCTGGAACGAAGGGGACCGCATCACGCTCGACCTGTGCGTGTCGGAGATCAACAGTTTCCCGTTCATCCCGGACGTGTCGGGCGACCCCTATGATCCGGTGCGCGCCTCGGCGCTGCCGAGCCGCTGGACGATCGACCTGTCGCGCAACGATGACGCGATCGATGAGCGCGAAATCGGCACCTATCCGGGCGACGTGCCGCGAGTCGACGATCGCCGCGTGGGCCAGCGCTACCGCCACAGCTTCATGGGCATGGTGGACCCGCGCCGGGCGATGCGGATGTCGGGCCCGGTCGGCGCCGGGTTCAACATGGTCGGCCGGCTCGACGTCGAGACGGGCGAGAGCGACACCTATTACGGCCGCGACGACGACAGCTTCCAGGAGCCGCAATTCGTGCCCGACGGACCGGGCGAGCTGGACGGCTATGTGCTGTCCGTGATCGAGCGGCACGACAGCATGCTGTCCGACGTCGGCGTGTTCCGCGCCGGGGCGATCGCGGAGGGGCCGGTTGCGGTCATCCACATGCCGATGCGCCTGCGCGGCGCCGTCCACGGCTGCTGGGTGCCGGCCTGACGGCGTTCGCGGCGGCTCCTGGCGCACTCCGCAGGAGTGGGGCGTTTCACCGGGTCCCGGCGGCAGCCGGAATCCAGGGGAATTCTCCGCCCTGCGCCTAGTGGGCCGCTTCGGCGACCAGGTTGCGCCACTGGAGCGGGGAGTGGCCGTAGCGGCGCTTGAACGCGCGGGTGAAATGGGCCGGATCCTCGAAGCCGTTGGCGTAAGCGATCTCCGACGCGGTGCGGCGGGCATGGGCAGGATCGCGCAGGTCGGCCGCCGACTGCTCCAGTCGGCGGTTCCAGATGTGGCCGGTGATCGACACGCCGAGTTCCTCCAGCATCAGCTGGTCGAGGCGGCGGCGGCTGATCCGCTGGTCGGCGGCGACTTCGTCGGCGCGCAGGCCCGGCCGGACGAAATGCTGCTCGACGAAGGCGAGCGCCGCCTGCACCCGCCAGCCGAGCGAGCTTTCCGGCGTCGACGGATCGACCGCGCCGAGCAGGTGGATCATCGCCGTCATGGTCGCGCTGCGCTGCTTGTCCTGCATGAAGGGGGCGGTGTTGATCGCGCTGGCCAGGGTGTCGCCGACGATGCTGGCGCCGGCCTGGGCTCCGCGTAGCGGGATCGCCGTCGCATGCTCGAGGTGGGGATTGCGGCCGAGCGCGGCCTGGCGGGGCATGCGCAGGAAGGCGATGCCGCTGAAGCCGCGCGCCTCGAGCTCGAACGGAAAGCGTTCGTCCAGCAGGCTGAGATCGCCGGCGCTGAGCTGGCAGGTGCGGTTGCGCTGGCGGATCTCGATCATGCCCTCGACCTGCATGACGAGGGTGAAGTGGCGTTCGCTGTCCGGCGCCGGGGAATAATGGACCCTGGCCGGCGAGGACCCGATCGCCCAGAGCGAGCCGCCGCCCATCGCCACGCAGCGGATGTTGCCGACCGGCGCGCGGTCACGGGCATGGCTGACCGTCAGTCCCGGGAAAAGCGAGGGCGCGGTGCCCGTCCACACTGCGGCGCGGCGGGTCTCCTCGACCGTGCTGAGATCGAGCAGGGCCGGAATGTCGTGCAGCCCACGGGTTTCCATCTCCGGCAAATCTCCCCACCAGCAGGATCAAGCCCTGTTTTGTTTATTTGACTAGGATCAATGCATAAGCTGCACAAGCCGCGGGAGGGCTGGCGGTCCAGCGCCCGGGTCCGGTGCGAGCGGTCGATCCGTCTGCAGAACGGACGATGTGGAGAGCGAGGAAAGGGGAAAGATGGCGGGCGCATTTGGCCAGTTGCGGCGCCAACCGGGCGGCGCGGATCAATCGACAGGGTCGAACAGGGTGAGGGGCCGGGTGGCGCTGCTGCTCGCAGTCGCCGCGATCGCGCTCACGCCGATGCCGGCGGCGGCCCAGTCCGGCCGGGGCGCAGAGCTTTCGGCCGAGATCGACGCGCTGTCGTCCGAAGTGGCGCAGCTCGAGGCTGCGCGCGCGATCCGCAATCTCCAGCGCGCCTTCGGATTCTACATGGACCGTGGCCTGTGGAGCGAAGCCGCCGACCTGTTCGCCGAGGACGGCACGGTCGAGATCGGCATGGACGGAGTCTATGTCGGCAAGGCGCGGATCCGCGACTATCTGCGCCGGCTCGGCGGCGGCCAGGACGGCCTTCGCTACGGGCAGCTCAACGAATGGGTGACGCTGCAGCCGCTGATCACGGTGGCTGCGGACGGGCGCAGCGCCAGGGCGCGCTGGCGCGACCTCGGCATGCTCGGCGACTTCGGCCACATGGCCTATTGGCGCGACGGCATCTACGAGAACGACTATGTGCTGGAGGACGGCGTCTGGAAGATCCGGGCTCTTCACCTCTTCGTGAATTTCGTCGCACCCTATGAGGGGGGCTGGGCGCGACTGAAGCCGGCGGCGAAGGACTGGCGGAGCGAGGCCGCCAGGGCCTTCCCGCCGGACCGGCCGCCGACGGCGAACTACCGGCCGTTTCCGGAGCCGCAGCTCCCGCCCTTCCACTTCGTCCATCCGGTGACCGGACGCCCGGTGACGGAGGCGCAGCCATGAGCCGCAGCTTCGAACTGGCCGCGGCCGCGCTGGCAGCCGCGATCATGCTCCCCGCCCAGGCGCCGGCACAGGATCTGTCGCAGGTGGAGCGGCGGCTCGACGCGTTGCGCGCGCGGGCGCAGCTGCTGCGCGACCATGATGCGATCGAGAACCTGCAGGCGGCCTACGGCTATTATACCGACAAGATGCTGTGGGACGCGGTCGCCGACCTGTTCGCCGACACCGGCAGCTTCGAATGGGGCCAGCGCGGCGTCTATGTCGGCAAGGAGCGGATCCGCAGCGCGCTGCTGCTGTTCGGCAGCAAGGGCCCGGGCTACGGCAAGCTCAACACGTACATGCAGCTCCAGCCGGTGATCCATGTCGCGCCCGACGGGAAGACCGCCAAGGCGCGCTGGCGCGGCATGGTCCAGCTCGCGCGGCCGGACCAGCCGGGGCAGTGGGGCGAGGGCGTCTATGAGAATGAATATGTGAAGGACGGCGGGGTCTGGAAGATTTCCAGGCTCCATTTCTACGTCACCGCCTTCGTCGACTACGACCTCGGCTTCGACAAGTCGGCGCATCCGCTGGAAGGGCCGAGCGCGCTCATCCCGCCCGACCGGCCGCCGACGGAGATCTATCGCTCCTACCCCGGGGTCTATATCCCGCCCTTCCACTATCCGCATCCGGTGACCGGCAAGCCGATCGACATCGGCGGCCAGCCGGCGGATTCCGTGCTGGGACGCACCAAGCCATGAAGACGGTATCTCTCGCGGCCGCCGCCGCACTGGCGGCCTTCGCCACCCCGGCTTCCGCCCAGGAGAGCGCGAGCGACCTGCTCGCCAGGCTCGACGCCATCGATGCGCGCATCACCCGGCTGGAGGATGCGAACCAGGTCGAGCGGGTGCAGCGCACCTACGGCTATTTCGTCGACAAGGGGCTGTGGACGGAGCTTTCGCGCCTGTTCACCGAGGATGCGACCCTGGAGATCGGCGGCCGCGGCGTGTTCGTCGGGCGCGACCGGGTGCTCGAATATATGCACACCGCCTTCGGCACCGACGGCGTCAAGGAAGGGCGCATCCAGAACCACATGCAGTTCCAGCCGGTGACCACCGTCGATGCAGACGGGCGGACCGCGCACATCCGCTCGCGCGCCTATGTGATGGCGGGCGGCTGGGGCCTGCCGCTCTATGAGAACGAATATCGCAAGGAGGACGGCGTCTGGAAGATCTCCAGGCTGCACGGGCCGTTCACCATGTATACCTCATGGGACGGCTGGCATAAGTTCGCGGTGCCCAACACCCGCCCGGACAGCTTCCTGCCGCCGCCGGACCGGCCGCCCTCGGTCGTCTATCTGACCTACCCGTCTTATTATGTGGTGCCGTTCCACTATCCCAATCCGGTGACGGGCAGGGCCTATGTGCCGCCGTCCGGGCCGTCCGGCGCCCAGCCGTTCGCCGCGCCGCTGCCGCCGAAGCTGCCTGCCGAGGCTCCCGCGCGCTGAGCGCCGGGGCCGGGGCGGTGCCTTGTCACCGTCCGGTCGCGGCGCCGTCGCCGGACTGCAATCATCCGGGAACGCGTCCGTCATCGACGCACCCTAGGCGACTCCCCGAACCAAGAGGGGAAATCTATGCGCAAGACATGGCTTGCCGGCGCGAGCGCGCTGGCTCTGGCGGGAACGGCACAGGCACAGGAGATGGCCGCCGCATCGAGCGGGGCGGCGGAGATCGTGGTCACCGGGCAGCGCGCCCAGCAGGAACGCGCCATCGCCCTCAAGCGGGATTCGCCGGGAATCGTCGACGTGGCGGCCTCCGACGAGATCGGCCGCCTGCCGGACCGCAACGTCGCCGAGGTCGTTGAGCGGCTGCCTGGCGTCGGAGTGACCTATGACCAGGGCGAGGGCCGCTATGTGGCGGTGCGCGGGGTTTCGTCGGCCCTCAACGGCTATAGCGTGAACGGGATCGAGATCGGCAATCCCGACGGGCTCACGCGGGCCCTTCCGCTCGACATCATCTCGGGCCAGCTGCTCAACCGGATCGAGGTCGTGAAAGTGAAGACCGCCGATCTCGACGGACAGGGGATAGGCGGGACGATCAATCTCGTTCCCCAGACTGCGTTCGACTTCAAGGACCCCTTCCTGCTGCAGGTCAATGCCCAGGCCGGATATCAGGAGCTCAACGACAAGGTGCCGATCCGGGGCGACGTCAGCATCGGCGGCCGTTTCGGGCCGGACGAAAGCCTCGGGCTCGTGATCGGCGCCAGCTATTCCGACCGGACCTTCACCAGCTACGGAATCTATCCCGACGACTGGCGGCCGGTGGACGGCGCGGCCCGCGGCAGCATGCCGATCAACACCAAGTTCACCGATTACAGCCTCAAGCGCGAGCGGATCGGGTTCACCGGCTCCTTCGACTGGCGGCCCAACGACGCCCATGAGTTCTACGTGCGCGGCATCTACAGCAAGTTCACCGAGGACGAGTATCGGCAGCGCTACCGGCTCGACTTCGCCACCGACGCGATCCTGGAGAGCCCCGGTTTCGTCCTCGATCCGGACGGCTACAGGGGAACGGCGGACGGCACCGAGCGGCGGCAGGACCTGCGCCTCGAATATAAGGAAAAGTCGGTGCTTGCCGGGCTGCTCGGCGGAAGCAGCCGGTTCGGGACATTGAAGGTCGATTATGTCCTGGCGCGGGTGCGCAACGAAGTGGTCGAGCCCAACCAGCTCTGGCAGTTCCGCGGCAATCCGGGCCTCGTCGACTTCGATTTTCGGGACCGGATCTTCACCGCCGTCCCCCGCAACGAGCTCACGCCCGACCAGCTCCATTTCCGCCAATATGCGGAACAGGACGAAAAGGGCGAGGAGGATATCTGGCAGGCGCGGCTGGATGCCACCCATGAGCTCGACGGTCTCGGCGCCGGCAGCTTCGTGAAGGCCGGCGCCAAGTATCGGAGCACGGACAAGGATTTCGACGCGGAGAACCGGTCCTATACGCGCGGCGCGACCGCCGACACCCGCTTCACCCTCGGCCAGTTCGATCTCGCCGGAGAGCCCGTGAACGTCCATCCCGACGGCAGCGGCCGGCCGTTCGTGAACGCCCCGACGATCGATGCCGATGCCATTCGCGCATTCACGCGGGCCAATCTCCCCGGCCCCTTCTTCCTGTTCGACGAAGAGGCGACGGTGGAGGACGGGACCCTGTCCGACTTCTCGGTCGAGGAAGAGGTGATCGCCGCCTACGGCATGGCCAATCTCAAATTCGGCGCGCTGTCCGTCACCCCCGGCCTGAGGTTCGAACGGACGCGGCTGGACATCACGGGGTTCCAGCTGGAGGACGGCACGACGGTGGTCCCGGCGCGGCGAAAGGCGGACTATGACAGCTGGCTGCCCAGCCTCATCCTGCGTGCGGAGCCTTCGCCCGGCACCATCCTGCGCCTGGCCTATTCCCGCAGCATCGGCCGCCCGGAATATGGCAGCCTGAACCCCGGAGGTTCGATCAGCTTCGAGGACGGCAGCAGCCCCGGCAGCTTCGAGGGATCGGTATCCATGGGCAATCCCGACCTTCGACCCTACCGGTCGGACAATCTGGACGCGAGCGCCGAGTATTATTTCGCGCGCGGCGGACTGGTGGCGGTCGCCGCCTTCGCGAAGTTCATCAAGGATCCGATCTTCACCGAGCGATTCACCCAGACCGACGTGGATTTCGGCGGCAGGCATTATGAGCGGCTGGAGACCTCGCGGCCGCAGAATGGGGAAAGCGGCCACATATACGGCGTCGAGATCGCCTATCAGCAGCAGTTCACCTTCCTGCCGGGCCTGCTCTCCGGCCTGGGAGTCGAACTCAATCTGGCGCTGATGGAGTCCAGGCTGCGCGTGCCCGGTCGCGGCGACACCGACTTTCCCGGCCAGTCCGACTATCTGTACGGCGCCCAGCTCTTCTACCAGAAGGGACGGGTGGAGGCGTCGATCGCCTATCACAACAGCGGCAAGTCACTGCTCTCGCTCGGCAACGATCCGGTGGCCGACCAGCATAACAACGATCTGAGACGGCTGGACGCGAAGCTGAGCGTGCAGGTGACGCCCGAGCTGCGCCTGTTCGCGGAGGCGCAGAACCTGACCGACGAGCCGACGCGGCAATATCAGAACCGGCGGCAGGACTGGATCATCCAGAACGAGAGATATGGCCGCACCTTCTACGGCGGCGTCTCGGTGCGCTTCTGATGGGCCTGCCGGACCTCCTCCTGCCGCTGCTGGCGGCGCAGGCGGCCGCCAGCGCGTCGCCGGCCGCCCTCCTGCCGAGCGAAAGGGCCGTCGAAGTGCGGCGGCTGGATGCCGCGGAGGCGCGCCAGGGCGTCGTCGCCGACCGGGACTTCGTCTACGCAATCTCCAACAGCCGCATCGCGAAGCTGGACAAGCGCAGCGGCCGCACCATGGACGTCTGGGAAGGCGATCCGGCTCAGTTCATCCACATGAACAGCTGTTCGCTCGAAGGGGCCACGCTGGCGTGCGCAGCCTCCAACTATCCGGAGGTGCCGATGGCAAGTTCGGTGGAGTGGTTCGATGCCCGGACGCTACGCCATCTGGGCAGCCGCAGCTTCGGACCCGGGCGGGGATCGCTGACCTGGCTCGACTGGCACCGGGGCAGCTGGTGGGCCTGCTTCGCACATTATGGCGGCAAGGGCGGCGAACCCGGCCGCGACAACCGCTGGACCCGACTGGTCCGGCTCGACCGCGACTTCAGGGAGCAGGAGGCCTGGCTGTTCCCCAAGACGCTGCTGGACCGCATGGCTCCCTACAGCAGTTCGGGAGGCAGCTGGGGCAGCGACGGACTGCTGTACGTCACGGGGCACGACCATCCGGAGCTCTATGCGCTGCGGCTTCCGGAAGCGGGCTCGCGGCTCGAGCTGGTCGCCACGGTCGCGATCCCGACCAATGGGCAGGCGATCGCCTGGGACGCGAGCGAGCCGCGGCTGCTGTGGTCGATCGAGCGGTCGACCCGCCAGCTGGTGGCGAGCCGGATTCCCGAGCTGGCCGCGGATCGCATGGATCGACCGGCGACGCCGAGCCCGAACCGGCGCTGAGGCATGGCGCTTGCCGCCGGCGTTGCGGCGAAAAAGGCCCGGGAGCCGAACCGACCCCGGGCCCTTTCGCCCTCACGACGGCCGGTCAGGCCGGCATG
>Ga0182748_1000171_pt1 | contig 75384 bp, 64 predicted proteins | sample eDN3rd37CKraftOP_FD_128877 | JGI IMG/M metagenome (GOLD analysis project Ga0182748, IMG submission 128877) | Enriched Organic Plus compost microbial communities from Emeryville, California, USA - eDNA 3rd pass 37_C Kraft OP (version 2) (version 2) ... | reverse complement strand
TACCCGGCCTACGTGCTGCACAAGATGGTCAAGGTGATGCGCGGCGGCGAGGAGGTCAAGATCTCCAAGCGCGCCGGCAGCTACGTCACCATGCGCGACCTGATCGACTGGGTGGGCCGCGACGCCGTGCGCTATTTCCTGATCCAGCGCCGCGCCGACACCGAATTCGTCTTCGACGTCGATCTCGCCCGCTCGCAAAGCGACGAGAACCCCGTCTACTACATCCAGTACGCCCACGCCCGCATCTGTTCCATGCTGGCCCAGGCCGGCCTGGCCGGCGACGCGCCCGATGCGGCCGACCCCGCGCCCCTGGCCGCGCCCACCGAGCTCGCCCTGATGCAGCGGCTGGCGGAGTTTCCCGCCACGGTGGCCCTGGCCGCCCAGGAGCTCTCGCCCCACCACATCGCCTTCTGGCTGCGCGATTGCGCGGCCGACTTCCACGCGTGGTACAACGCCGAACGGGTGCTGGTGGACGACGACGCCCTCAAACGCGCGCGCCTGCTCCTGGCCGCCGCCACCCGGCAGGTGCTGGCCAACGGGCTGGCGCTGCTCGGCGTCTCGGCGCCCGAACGGATGTAACATCGACGCATGGCAAGATCCAAACGCTCCCAATCCTCGCAGGGCGGCAGCACGCTATACGGCGTGCTGGCCGGCCTGCTCCTGGGCCTGATCGTGGCGGCCGTGGTGGCGTTCTACGTCACCAAGGCGCCCATGCCCTTCGTCGACCGCGCCACCCGCGAAACCGCGCAGACGACGCTGCCCGACGTGCGCAACGCCCCCGATCCCAACACCGCCCTCTACGGCCGCGACGGCCCCGCCGGCACGCCGCAGAGCGGCCCGACCGCCACCGCGCCGGCGCCCCTGCCCAACGTCCGCGGCCAGAACGACGACCTGGGCGACCTGATCGCCTCGCTCCCCCCGTCCGGCCCGGGTTCGGCTCCCGCCCCGGCGGCGGCGCCTTCGGTCACGGCCCCCAACCCCGTGCCCGCCCCCGCCGCAGGCGGCACCTACTACCTGCAAGTGGGCGCCTACCGCGTGCTCGAGGACGCCGAGGCGCTGCGCGCGCGCATCCTGCTGCTGGGCCTGCCGGTACAGGTGCAGCGCGCCGAGGTCAACGGCCAACAGATCAACCGGGTGCGCGTCGGCCCCTACGCCCGCCTGGACGACATGAACCGCACCCGCGCGCGGCTGGGCGAGGAAAAGATCGAATCCGCCGTCGTGCGACAGTAGTCCCGCCGCCGGCCGGTGAACTCGGCCCGGCGGCGGCAGTCTGACCCGTTCCCCGTTCCGGAAGACACCCATGCTGCTCAGATCCCTGCTTCGCCTGGTTGCCGGCGGCGCATTCGCCGCCGCCCTCTCGCTGGCCCACGCCCAGGGCGCCGCCCCCTACTCCGAAGTCGACCCGCCCCAGCCCACGGACACCCCGGGCAAGATCGAGGTCCTGGAGTTCTTCGCCTACACCTGCCCCCATTGCAAGGCGCTGGAGCCGCTGATGCGGGCCTGGGCCCGGCAACTGCCGCAGGACGTCGTGGTGCATCCGGTGCCGGTCGCCTTCAACGCCTCCATGAAGCCGCTGCAGCAGCTGTATTACTCGCTGGAGGTCATGAACCGCCTGGACCTGCACGCAAAGGTCTTCGCCGCCATCCACGACGAGCGCAAGCGGCTGGTGGACAAGTCCGCCATCCTGGACTGGGTCGCCAGCCAGGGGGTCGACCGCGCGCAGTTCGAGGGCGTGTTCGATTCGTTCGGCGTGCAGTCCCGCATCATGCGCGCCGACCAGCTCGCCCAGGCCTACCGCATCGACGGCACTCCCACCGTGGCGGTGGGCGGGCGCTATGTCACGTCGCCGGCCTCGGCCGGCGGCTACCAGCAGACCGTGGACCAGGCCGACCAGCTGGTCAAGAAGGTGCGCGGCAACTGACCGGATGCTAGCGCGCGTGCGGCGCGGCCTGGACGGCGGAGAACCGCACGATGCCGTCGCCGCCCGTCGCGCGGGCGAGCCGGCCCTCGAAGTAGAGCGCGTGCAGGTGCGCCAGCGCCTCGCCCATGGCGAAGGTCATCTGGTGCATGTCGAGCTTGCGCCGGAACATGATGGGCACGATGTCGGCGGCGCAGCACGGCTGGCGGCAGGCCTCCATGACTTCCTCCAGTCGCTCCGCATGGTGCGCCTGCTGCTGCGCGATGCGCTCATGCAGGCCCCTGAAAGGCTTGCCGTGGGACGGCAGCACCAGCGTATCGCCGGGCAGCGGGCCGTATTTGCGCAGCGAGCCGAGGTACAGCGGCAGCGGGTTGGCCATGGGCTCGAAATCGAACACGCTGATGTTGGTGGAAATGCGCGGCAGCACCATGTCGCCCGAGATCAGCACGCCCAGCTCCGCGCAGTGGAACGAAGCATGCTCGGGCGCATGGCCGTAGCCGACGATCACCTGCCATTCCCGCCCGCCGATGCGCAGCCGGTCGCCGTCCATGATGCGGCGAAAGCTCGCGGGGACCGACGGCACCAGGCCGGGGTAGTAGCCCGAGCGGCCGCGGATGCTCTCCTGCGCCGCGGGGTCTGTCAGGCCGTGGCGGGCGAAATGCGCCACCGCGCTCTCGCCGCCGGGACCGCCGCCCGAGGCGCCGCCTTCGGCCCTGCGCCGGGACCACAGCCGGGCCGTGGCGTAGTCGGTCATGGTCATTTCCAGCGCCACGCCCCAGCGTTCGCACAGCCAGCCCGCCAGCCCGACGTGGTCCGGGTGCATGTGGGTGACGATCACCCGCAGCACCGGCAGGCCTTCCAGCACCCCGGCGAACACCTGCTCCCACAGCGCCTTGACCTCGTCGCGGCCGACGCCGCAATCGACGACGGTCCAGCCCTGGCGGCCCTCGACCTCGTCGCGCAGCAGCCAGAGGTTGATGTGGTCCAGCGCGAACGGCAGCGGCATACGCAGCCAGCGCACGCCCGGCGCCACCTCGATGGCCGCGCCGGGCGCGGGCAGGGTATCGTTCCAGGGGTACTGCAGCTTGTGCTCCAGGGGGTTCATCGAGGCTCCGGCTTGACGGCGGTATCGAGCCATCATAAAAAATTACGTTAACGTCAATGGGAATTTAACCGATGCGCACCTGGACCATCTCCGAACTCTCCCGCGAGTTCGACGTCACGCCGCGCACCATCCGCTTCTACGAGGACCAGGGCATCGTCTCCCCGGCGCGCGAAGGCCGCAACCGCGTCTACGGCGCGCGCGACCGCACCCGCCTGAAGCTGGCCCTGCGCGGCAAGCGGCTGGGGCTGCAGCTGTCGCAGATCCGCATCCTGATCGACATGTACGACGGCCCGGGCGACACCGTGCCGCAGCTGCGCGAGTTCCTCGCCATGCTGCAGCAGCACCGCCATACGCTCGAGCGCCAGCGCGAGGACATCGACGAAACGCTGGCGGAAATCGAGGAACAGGAGCGCGAATGCCGCCGGCTGCTGGCCCAGGAAGCCAACCCATGATGATGCGCACACCCGGGCGTACGCCTGCGCCAGGGCAGGCTCCCGACGGCGCGGGGCGCGGACCGGGGCGCCGGCGCCCGGCGCCGCCCGGCTCCGCAAGCTCGCGATGACCCCGGCGGGGACGGTTTGCGCCGCGAACGCGGCGCGCGGCCCTGGCGGCATGGAGAGGCTCCGTATATTCGATTTACGTTTACGTAAACGTAATATACTATCTTGCACTTGCGATGCGGTCGGCGCTTGCGCAAGTCGGAGTGCAATATCCTGCCGTGCGGGCCCGGAACGGGCGCCGGCGGGCTGTGCCTTGCCCCGGGCGGCCGCGAAGTATTCAACGAAACCGTGTAAAACCATGGCAGCCGGGCGCGGGGCCCGGTCCATACGGCGCAGACGTCCATGACCCATACCGGAGATCTCCAGCGCATAGAACCGGTCGCCCGGCGCGGCCCGTCGGCCGCCGAGGTCGCCGGCATGATACTGGCCGGCTTCGACCGCCACTACGCGCTGTTCCGCTACGGGGCCCAGCGCGCCAAGGCGCTGTTCGAATCGGGCGACTGGCACGGCATGCAGCGCCTGTCGCGCGAGCGTATCGAATACTACGACATGCGTGTGCGCGAATGCACCGCGCGCCTGGAGACCCTGCTGGGCCGGGCGCCCGGCGCCGCGCAGCCGCTGCGTATGACCGACGCCGAGCGCGCCTTCTGGCAGTCGGTCAAGCAGGAATACGTCGCGCTGCTGGGCGAGCACCGCCAGCCCGAATGCGCCGAGACGTTCTTCAATTCGGTATCCTGCCGCCTGCTGCACCGCGACTACTTCCACAACGACTGCCTCTTCGTGCGGCCCGCGGTGGCCACCGACTACCTGGACAGCCGCCGGCCGTCGTACCGCGTCTACTATCCCGCCGCCGAGGGCCTGCGCCGCAGCCTGCTGCGCATGGTGGCCGACTTCGGGCTGGCCGCGCCCTACGCGGACCTGCCGCGCGACGTCGGCCGCCTGGCCCGCGCGGCGGTGCGCGCGCTGCAGCGGCAACTGCCGCGCCTGGGCCCGCGCCGCCTGGCGGCCGACTGCCAGCTGCACGTGCTGGGCTCGCTGTTCTTCCGCAACAAGGGCGCCTACATCGTGGGCCGCCTGGTCAACCAGGGCACCATCCACCCGTTTGCCATCCCCCTGCTGCGCAACGCCGCGGGCCAGGTCTACCTGGACGCCCTGCTGTTCGCGGCGGACGACCTCAGCACGCTGTTCAGCTTCACGCGGGCCTATTTCCTGGTCGACATGGAAACGCCGGCCGCCTACGTGGGTTTCCTGGGCAGCCTGCTGCCGCGCAAGCCCAAGGCCGAGATCTACACCATGCTGGGCCTGCAGAAGCAGGGCAAGACGCTGTTCTACCGCGATTTCCTGCAGCACCTGGCGCATTCGCACGACGCCTTCGGCGTGGCGCCCGGCATACGCGGCATGGTCATGAGCGTGTTCACGCTGCCTTCCTACCCCTACGTGTTCAAGCTCATCAAGGACCGCATCGCCAAGGAAGGCATGGACCACGCCACCGTGCGCCGCAAGTACCAGATGGTCAAGCTGCACGACCGCGTGGGGCGCATGGCCGACACCTGGGAATATTCGCAGGTGGCGCTGCCGCGCGCGCGCTTTTCGCCGGAACTGCTCGACGAACTGCGCCGCGAGGCCCCCAGCCTGCTCGAGGAAGAAGGCGACACGGTGGTCATCCGCCATGTCTACATCGAACGGCGCATGACGCCCCTGAACATCCATCTCAGGCAGGCCTCGCCGGCGCTGCTGGAATCGGCGGTGCGCGAATACGGCGACGCCATCCGCCAGCTCGCGGCCGCCAACATCTTCCCCGGCGACATGCTGTTCAAGAATTTCGGCGTCACCCGTCTGGGCCGCGTGGTGTTCTACGACTACGACGAGATCCAGCGCATGACCGAGATGAATTTCCGCCGCATCCCGCCGGCGCCCAACGAGGAAGCCGAGCTCGCCAGCGAGCCCTGGTACGCGGTGGGGCCGAACGACGTGTTCCCGGAAGAGTTCGGCCGCTTCCTGCTGGGCAACGACCGCGTGCGCGCGGCCTTCATGCGCCACCACGCGGAACTGCTCGACGCCGGATGGTGGCAGGCCTGCCGGGCCCGCGTGGCCCAGGGCAGGATAGAAGACATTTTCCCTTACGATACCGAACGGCGCCTGGGCGCGGGGACGCCTGCGCGTTCCGCCCGGCCGACCCCTACACAAGGAGCGCATCATGTCTGATCCCGTAGTCATCGTTTCCGTCGCCCGCACCCCCATGGGCGGCATGCTGGGCAGCCTCTCGGGGCTGGCCGCGTACGAGCTGGGCGCGGTCGCCATCCGCGCCGCGGTCGAACGCGCCGGCGTCGCGCCCGACCAGGTCGACGAAACCATCATGGGTAACGTCCTGCAAGCCGGCCAGGGCCAGGCGCCCGCCCGGCAGGCCGCGCTGGGGGCCGGGCTGCCCCTGGGCGTAGGCTGCACCACGGTCCACAAGGTCTGCGGCTCCGGCCTGAAGGCGGCCATGTTCGGCCACGACCTGCTGCTGGCGGGCAGCGCCGACGTCGTGGTCGCCGGCGGCCAGGAAAGCATGAGCAACGCCCCCTACCTGCTGCTGCGCGGCCGCCAGGGCTACCGTTACGGGCATTCCACCGTCTACGACCACATGGCGCTCGACGGCCTGGAAGACGCCTACGACCGCGGCAAGGCCATGGGCGTGTTCGCCGAAGACTGCGCGGCCAAGTACGGGTTCACCCGCGAGCAGCAGGACGCCTATTCGCTGGAATCGCTGCGCCGCGCGCGCGCAGCCACCGAGGACGGCAGCTTCAGGTGGGAGATCGCGCCGGTCACCGTCGCTGGCCGCAAGGGCGACACCGTGGTCGACACCGACGAGGCGCCCCAGAAGGCCATGCCGGAAAAGGTGCCGACGCTCAAGCCCGCCTTCAAGAAGGACGGCACGGTCACCGCCGCCAATTCGTCTTCCATTTCCGACGGCGCCGCCGCCATGGTGCTGATGCGCGAGTCCACCGCGGGCAAGCTGGGCGCGAAGCCGCTGGCGCGCATCGTCGCCCACAGCCAGCACTCGCAGGAACCCTCCTGGTTCACCACCGCTCCGGTCGGCGCACTGGCCAACCTCTACCGCAAGACGGGCTGGAAGGCCGACCAGGTGGACCTATACGAAATCAACGAGGCCTTCGCCGTGGTCGCCATGGCCGCCATGGCCGAACACAAGCTGCCCCACGACAAAGTCAACATCCACGGCGGCGCGACGGCGCTGGGGCACCCCATCGGCGCTTCGGGCGCGCGGCTGATGGTCACCCTGGTCGGCGGCCTGCGCAAGACCGGCGGCAAGCGCGGCATCGCCACGCTGTGCATAGGCGGCGGCGAAGCCGTGGCCATGGCCATCGAAATGCTCTGAACGGCGGCGCGGCGGCCCCGCCGCGCCCGCACCCGGTCCCGGCCGCGCGCCGGGCCGCTCCCGACGCTTTCCCGGCACAGGCGGCGCCAGACATGTCCATCATCGAATCCCGCATCAACCCCCGCTCGCAGGAATTCTCCGACAACGCGCGGGCCATGCGCGCGCAGGTCGACGACCTGCGCGCCCGGCTGGCGCAGGCCGCGCAGGGCGGCGGCGAGCCGGCCCGCGCGCGCCACGCCGCGCGCGGCAAGCTGCTGCCGCGCGAGCGGGTCGAGCGCCTGCTCGACCCGGGCAGCCCCTTCCTGGAGCTCTCGCCGCTGGCGGCCAACGGCATGTACGACGACGAGGCGCCCGGCGCGGGGCAGATCACCGGCATCGGACGGGTCAGCGGCGCCGAATGCGTCGTGGTGTGCAACGACGCCACGGTCAAGGGAGGCACCTACTACCCGATGACGGTCAAGAAGCACCTGCGCGCGCAGGAGATCGCGGCGCAGAACCGCCTGCCCTGCGTCTACCTGGTCGATTCCGGCGGCGCCAACCTGCCGCGCCAGGACGAGGTCTTTCCCGACCGCGACCATTTCGGGCGCATCTTCTACAACCAGGCCACGATGTCGGCCGACGGCATCGCGCAGATCGCGGTGGTGATGGGCTCGTGCACGGCCGGCGGCGCCTACGTGCCCGCCATGAGCGACGAATCCATCATCGTGCGCGGTCAGGGCACGATCTTCCTGGGCGGACCGCCGCTGGTCAAGGCGGCCACCGGAGAATCCGTGAGCGCCGAAGACCTCGGCGGCGGGGACGTCCACACCCGGCTGTCGGGCGTGGCCGACCACCTGGCCGCCAGCGACCTGCACGCGCTGCAGCTGGCGCGCCGCGCCGTGGCCCGGCTCAACCGGGACAAGCCCCGCGCGCCGGCCCTGGCCGCCGTCCGCGAACCGCGCTACGACCCCGCGGAACTGCACGGCATCATTCCCGCCGACACGCGCAAGCCCTACGACGTGCGCGAAGTCATCGCCCGGCTGGTCGACGATTCCGACTTCGACGAGTTCAAGGCGCGCTACGGCGCCACCCTGGTCACCGGCTTCGCCCACCTGCACGGCATGCCCGTGGGCATCGTGGCCAACAACGGCATCCTGTTCTCGGAATCGGCGCAGAAGGGCGCGCATTTCATCGAGCTGTGCTGCCAGCGCAAGATTCCGCTGGTGTTCCTGCAGAACATCACCGGCTTCATGGTGGGACGCAAGTACGAAAACGAAGGCATCGCCCGCCACGGCGCCAAAATGGTCGCCGCCGTGTCGGCGGCCGCCGTGCCCAAGTTCACCGTGCTCATAGGCGGTTCGTTCGGGGCCGGCAACTACGGCATGTGCGGCCGCGCCTTCGGGCCGCGCCTGCTGCTGGCCTGGCCCAATTCGCGCATTTCCGTCATGGGCGGCGAGCAGGCCGCCAGCGTACTGGCCACGGTGCGGCGCGACGGCCTGGAAAGCCGCGGCGGCAGCTGGACGGCGCAGGAAGAAGCAGCCTTCAAGGCGCCCATACGCGCCCAGTACGAACGCGAAGGGCACCCCTACTACGCCACCGCGCGGCTCTGGGACGACGGCATCGTCGCTCCCGAGGACACCCGCCGCGTGCTGGCCCTGGGACTGTCGGCCGCGCAGAACGCCCCCATCCCCGACACGCGTTTCGGCGTGTTCCGCATGTAACCCGCTGGAGCCGGCGCCGTGTTCTCCACTCTCCTGATCGCCAACCGCGGCGAAATCGCCTGCCGCGTCGCAGCCACCGCCCGCCGCATGGGCATGCGCACCGTGGCCGTGTATTCCGACGCCGACGCCGGCGCGCGCCACGTTGCGGCCTGCGACGACGCCGTGCGCATCGGCGGCCCCGAGCCGCGCGCCAGCTACCTGCGCGGCGACGCCATCCTGGAGGCCGCCCGCGCCACGGGCGCCCAGGCCGTCCACCCCGGCTACGGCTTCCTGTCCGAGAACGCGGACTTCGCCCGCGCCTGCGCGCAGGCCGGCATCGCCTTCGTCGGGCCGCCCGCCGAGTCCATCGCCGCCATGGGCAGCAAGTCCGCCGCCAAGGCGCTCATGGAGCAGGCCGGCGTGCCCCTGGTGCCGGGCTACCACGGCGAGAACCAGGAGCCGGCCTTCCTGCGCGACCAGGCCGCCGCGCTGGGCTACCCCGTGCTCATCAAGGCCAGCGCGGGCGGCGGCGGCAAAGGCATGCGCGTGGTCGAGGAGCCCGAGGCCTTCGAGGCGGCGCTGGCGTCCTGCCGGCGCGAAGCTGCGGCGTCCTTCGGCGACGACCGCGTGCTCATCGAGCGCTACCTGCAGCGGCCGCGCCACATCGAGATCCAGGTGTTCGCCGACGCGCACGGCAATTGCGTGCACCTGTTCGAGCGCGACTGCTCGGTACAGCGGCGTCACCAGAAAGTGATCGAGGAAGCCCCCGCACCCGGCATGACGCCCGGGCGGCGGCAGGCCATGGGCGAGGCCGCCGTGGCCGCGGCGCGCGCGGTCGGCTACGTCGGCGCCGGCACCGTCGAATTCATCGCCGAGCCCGACGGCCGCTTCTACTTCATGGAAATGAATACCCGCCTGCAGGTCGAGCATCCCGTCACCGAGATGATCACCGGCCTGGACCTGGTCGAATGGCAGCTGCGCGTGGCGGCCGGCCAACCGCTGCCCGCCGGGCAGGACGCGCTGCGCATCCAGGGCCACGCCATCGAGGTGCGCCTGTACGCCGAGAACCCGGACAAGGGCTTCCTGCCCTCGACCGGCACGCTGTCTCACCTGTCGCTGCCGGAGCATGCGGCCTTCGCCAACGGCGACGTGCGGGTCGACGGCGGGGTGCGCGCCGGCGACGCCATCACCCCCTACTACGACCCCATGATCGCCAAGCTGATCGTGCGCGGCGCCGACCGCGGGCAGGCGCTGGCCCGGCTGGCGCAGGCCCTGGCCGCCACCGAGGTCGCGGGGGTGCGCACCAACACCGATTTCCTGGGCCGCCTCGTGCGCGACCCGGCCTTCGCCGGCGCGGACCTCGACACCGGCCTGATCGAGCGCCGGCGCGAGACGCTGCTGCCTCCGCCGCCGCGCGCGGACGACGGCGCCCTGGCGCTGGCCGCCGCGGCGCTGCTGGCGAACCAGGGGCTGGCCGCCCCGCGTGTGCAGATGCCGGCCGACCCCTGGGACGCCCGCGACGGCTGGCGGGTGCAGGGCGGCTACGGCCGCGACCTGGACCTGGCCGACGCCGGCGGCCCGCGCGCCGTGCGCATCGGGCGCGACGCGGCCGGCTGGTCGCTGCGCATCGACGGGCAGGCGCAGCCGTTTGCCTGGGAAGCGGTCCCCTGCGAAGCGCCGGCGGCGCCCGCCGCGGCCCGGGCCTGGCGCGTGCAGGCCGGCCTGGACGGACGCAGCGTCCGGGGCACGGCCGTGCTGGAAGGCGCGCGGCTGACGGTCTTCTCCGGCGGGCGGACCTGGCCGCTGGAATGGCGCGACGCGCTGGACTGCGCGCAGGACACGGAAGCCGGCCCCGCCGGCAGCCTGGCCGCACCCATGCCGGGCCGCGTCGTCTCGGTCGCGGCGCGCGCCGGGGAATCCGTGCGGCGCGGCCAGCCGCTGCTGGTCCTGGAAGCCATGAAGATGGAGCACACCATCTGCGCGCCCGCCGACGGTACCGTGGGGGAGATTTTCTTCGCGGCCGGAGATCTCGTGCCGGAAGGCGCCGAACTGGTCGCCCTGCAAGGCCCCGGCCAGCCGGCCTGAACCGGCGGGCGGGCCGGGCCCGCCCGCGCGCCGCCGCCTAGTGCTGCATGCCCCAGCGCCGCACCGTCCGCCGCTCGATGCTGCTGAAGACCACGTTCTCCACGAACAGCCCGATCAGGATCACCGTGAGCAGGCCGGCGAAGACATTGGCGATTTCCAGCTGGTTCTTGTTCTCGTAGATGAACCAGCCCACCCCGCCGGAACCCGCCGATACGCCGAAGACCAGCTCGGCGGCGATCAGCGTGCGCCAGGCGAACGCCCAGCCGATCTTCAGGCCGGTCAGAATGCTCGGGAAGGCCGCCGGGATCAGGATCAGCCACACATAGCGCAAGCCGCGCAGGCCGTAGTTGCGCCCGACCATGCGCAGGGTGTTCGACACGGACAGGAAGCCCGAATGGGTATTGAGCGCCACCGCCCACAACACCGAATGCACCAGCACGAAGACCACGCTGGCGTTACCCAGCCCGAACCAGAGCAGCGCCAGCGGCAGCAGCGCGATGGCCGGCAGCGGGTTGAACATCGACGTGAGCGTCTCCAGGAAATCGGTACCCGCGCGCGACGAAATCGCCACCACCGTCAGCAGCGCCGCCAGCAGAATCCCCGCCACGTAGCCCGCCAGCAACACCTGCAGCGACGTCCAGGCCCGCTGCGGCAGGGTGCCGTCGGCCACGTTGCGCGCCAGCGCCCGCACCGTATCCCCGAAGGTGGGGAACAGCAGCGAGTTGTCGAGCCAGCGTCCGTAGACCTCCCACAGCAGCGCCAGCGCCAGCAGGATCAGGGTCTTGCGCAGGAAACCCAGGTTGTACAGGCGTTCAAACGCCGACAACGGCTTCTCGACTACGCCGAAGGACGTTCCCTGCACGGGATCGCGCAGCACTTCGGGCCGCGCCAGGGAAATGTCAGTGTTCATGGGCGTTCTCCCGTTCCGTGGCTTGCTCGCTGAAGAGCAAGCCGTGTATGCGTCGTTCCAGCTGCTCGAGTTCGGCGCTGGCCGCTTCGCGGGGCAGGCTGTCGAGTTCAGCCTTGACCTGGCCCGGGTGGGGCGAGAGCAGCAGGATGCGGGTCCCGATCTTGATCGCCTCGGCGATCGAGTGCGTCACGAACAGCACCGTGAAATGCGTGTCGTCCCACAACTGCAGCAGCTCGTCCTGCATCTTGCGGCGGGTCAGCGCGTCCAGCGCCGCGAACGGCTCGTCCATCAGCAGCACGTCCGGCTCCATCGCCATGCCGCGGGCGATCGCCACGCGCTGCTTCATGCCGCCCGAAAGCATGTGGGGCAAGCTGTCGGCGAACTGCGCCAGGTTGACCTTGGCGATGCAGTGCAGGGCCTTTTCCTCGGCGTCGCGCATCGAGAGCTTGCCCGATGCCACCAGGGGGAACATGACGTTCTGCTTGACCGTGCGCCAGGGCAGTAGCTGGTCGAATTCCTGGAACACCATCATGCGGTCCGGGCCGGGCTGGTCGACCTTGCGGCCCTGCACGCGGATTTCGCCCTCGGTCGGCGTCAGGTATCCGCCCACGGCCTTGAGCAGGGTCGACTTGCCGCAGCCCGAAGGGCCCAGCAGCACGAAGCGGTCCCCTTGCAGAACCTGAAAGTCCACGCGATAGGTGGCGGTGACGACATGGCGCGCCGTCTTGTATTGCAGCGTGACCCCGTCCACCTCGACGACGGGGCGCGCTCGTTGCATAGCAGTCATGGATTTGTCCGGAAATGCGCATGGGACGGCCCGCGCGGGAATAGCCGCCCGCGGCGGCACGGCCGCGGGGGAACCCGCGCGGGTTCGGGAAACCGCGGGCGCCTAGGCGGAATCGACCACCGCCCGGACGGCCGCGATGGCCTCGCCCAGGGCGTCCGATACGCGGTTGCGCTGGCGCCGCAGTGCTGTCTCCAACATCCACCGTTCTTCGGTGTCTTGTCCCAGCCGCGCCAGTTTCCGCGTCTCGTACAGGCAGGGAATGGGCGTGAGCTGGGGGGTATAGCCGTAGGGGTCGTGGCCGTATACGCCCTTGACCGTGCTCTGGATGGGAATCAGCACGTTAGACAGCCGCTTCTGGCAGGCATTCAGGCGCGCCGCGGCGCGCTCGTCCTCGGGGTGTCCTGCGCGAAAGCCCTCGCGCCGGCGCCGCACTTCGCCGTCCAGGCGAACGGCGCATGCTTCGAAGCGGCGCGCGCGCTCGGCCACCGGCCCGAACGCCAGCGCTTCCAGCCCGGGCTGGTCGCGCAATTCCTCCAGCCTGGCGGCGAACTGGCGGGCCACGGCGGTAAAGTCGAAAGGCAGGATGGGCGCGGTGCAGAGTTCCCACAGCCAGGCGGCGTACACCCGCAGGTGCGGCTGCATCCAGGCGAAGTCCACCTTGTCCAGCGTGCATTCCGGGGAATGGTGCCACCAGCCCATGTTGGCGTCGGCCGTAGCCTTCAGTTCCTCGTGGGTGAACCCGCCCATTCCGTAGAACATGGGCACGCCCAGGCCGAAGAAGGACGCGTCGCCGCCCTTTTTCTGCGGCTTCCAGTCGCAGGGTACGTCGAGCAGGCGGCGCTCGATCGCCTGGTGGAATTCGCGCATTTCCAGGTTGGAAGTCGTCAGCCAGCGCGTCGTGCCGACGCAGGCCGGCTGGTCGATCAGCAGATAGGCGACGGCGTGCTCGCGCAGCCGGTCCCAGTTCTGGTCTGCAAACCAGGCCGAGCCCGCCATCGTGCCGGTTTCGTGGGCCGGCCAGAAGCCGAACTCCAGGCCGCGGCGCAACTCCCCGCGCCGCGCGGCGAACACCCGCGCCAGCTCGATCATGCAGGCGTTGCCGGCCGCGTTGTCGGTGGCGGCCGGGCCGTACCAGGAGTCCTGGTGCCCGCCCACCAGCACGAAATCGTCGCTGTCCGGCGCATCGATCCGCCCGGTGGTGAGCTGCACCGGCCGCCAGCCGTTCTCGACCCGGGCCTCGACGACCACGCGCAGCGGGCCGGCCGCGCACCAGGCCTTGAGCTGCAGGCCGTCGCGCCGCGAGACGCCGACGCAGGGGATCGTCACCATCTCGTCCGGCTTCACGTCGGGCGTCGGGTTGCCCCACGCCGGCTTGACCGAGCCGAACGGCAGGGCGCCGCTGTCCGCATGGCCCCAGTTGATGAAGACCACGCCGATCGCGCCGCGCAACGTGGCAATGCGCTGCTTCTCCATCCGCGCCGGCGAATAGGACATCTCGCACAGCACGATCCTGCCGGCCACGTCCTTGCCCTCGTACTGGTCTTCGTGGCCGGCGCCGACGTAGACCACCTCGCCCTGCATGCCTCCCGGCGGGGTCGGCACGCTATGGCCGGCTGTGTGCGCATCGAAGGCCACGGCCTGCGGCGCGACGACCCGCAGCGTGCACGGCTGCGGGAAGCTGACCAGCGCCGGGAACTCGCGGACCCGGGCGTCGACCCCGGCGCGCTGCAGCGCTTCCTTGTTGTAGTGCGCAATGCGCGCGCCGTTCTCCGAGCCGGCCAGACGCGAAGGGATGTGTTCGCAAACGTACTCGACGTAGGCGCGGACATTGTCCGCGGAAACGTCGTCGATGATATCCGGGTGCTGCATGGCGGTTTCCTACTGGGGCAGCGGCGCAAGCCGGCGCGTAGCGGCCTGGCCTGCGGGCGCTGCGATTCGAAAAAAGAAAGGGCGGCAGGCCTGGCTCACCATGCCGCCGCCCCGATGCTTGCGCCGCCGCATACATGCAGGACCTGTCCGGTCACGAAGGCGCTGTCGCGCGACAGCAGGTACTGCGCGGCGGCGGCCACTTCGTCGGGCGTGCCCATGCGCCCGGCCACCACGCTCTTGAGCACGTCGGCCGGCGCACGCCCGCTGGGGTCCTGCCCGATGACGCTGCGGGTATTGCGCCAGAGGTCCGTCGCGATGGGGCCGGGAGCGATGGCGTTGACCGTGATGCCGTCGCCGCCCAGCTCGAGCGCCCATGTCCGGGTAAAACCCACGAGCGCGGCCTTCGCCGCGCCGTAGACGGTGCGATAGGGAATGCCCTGCACTGCACGCGACGCGATGTTGACGATGCGCCCGAACTTGGCGCGCCGCATCGACGGCACGACCGCCTGTGCGAGCAGCAGGCTGGCGCGCACGTGCAGGTTCATCAGGTAGTCGAAATCGGCCATCGTCACGTCCTCGAGCAGCGCGGGGCGGTTGGCGCCGGCATTGTTGACCAGGCCGCGGAACCCGAATTCCGCCGCCGCCTCGCGGGCCGCGGCGGCCGTGGCGGCGGGATCGCTCAGGTCGGCCGCGATGTAGTGCAGCCCCGCGGCGCGCAGACGCGGCGGCTGCCGGTCGATATCGACCACCGTGCCACCGGCGTCGAGCAGCCGGCGCGCGATCGCCTCGCCTATGCCGGAGCTGGCGCCGCTGATCAGCGTCGCGCCCGCCCCGCTGGCTGCGCACTCCCCCGTCTCGCCGCCCGGCATCAGCTGCCTTCCATGTCCTGGATCGCGCCGGGAAAGAACATGTCCTTCCACGAGGCCGGCATCTCTTTCATCATGCCGATCTCGTGCATGAACTTGCTATACGTCATGAAATGCTGCGGCTGCTGGCCGAAGCTGATCTCGGGGTCGCTCATCATTTTCTCGACCAGCTCCATGGGCGGCTTGCTCTTGAGCGTGGACAGAAAGATTTCCTGCGCCCCCTTGCGGTCGGTATTGATGTAGTCGATGGCTTCGCGCAGGGCGGCGACGAACGCCTCGCACGTCCTGGGGTTTTCCTCGAAGAACTTGCCGGTTGTATAGGCCAGCCCGTACGTCGGCGCCCCGCCCCCCAGCACCTGGGTCGAGGTCAGCACGGTGTGCACGTCCGGCACGGCCAGTTCCTGATAGGTGAACGGCGGAACCGTGAAATCGGCGGTAATGTGCCCGCTGCCGCCTGCAATCAGTTGCGCGGCGGCGTCGGCCAGCGGCATGCCCACGGTCAGCGCGTCCAGCTTGCCATGGTTCTCCTGGCCGAACTCCTTGGCCGCGGCCATGCGCAGCAGGATGGACTGCTGCGCCGTGATCGGGGCGATCACGGCGATGCGGTCCTGCGCAGTGAAATCCTTGACGCTGCGGATCCCGGGCTTGCGGGTGTTGAGGTACAGCGCCGTGGAATTGAACGGACTCAGTCCCTTGACGTCGATCTTGCCGCGCGTGCGCGACCAGAGCACCAGGAAGGGCGTGATGCCGCCGGTCGCAATCTGCATGGAGCCCGAGATCAGCGCGTCGTTGATCTGCGTGCCGCTCGTCATGACCTTGTAGTCGACGGAGATCTCGCCCAGGCCGGCCGCGCGCGCATGCTTTTCCAGCAGCTTGCGGCTTTCCATCACCATGACGGGCAGATAGGCCACGCTGAGCGCGCGCCCCACGGTGACATGGCTGGCCTCGGCGCGCGCGGCCGACACCGGGACCGCAGCCGCGGCCCAGGCCACGCAGGCGGCTGCAAGCCTCGAATGAAGTTTCATCGTATTCCCCTTGTATGGTTTGGCGGGTGTGAGAGCGGTGCCTGGTACAGCCCGGTCAGGCCGGCGCGCACCCCTGCGCGGCCGGCCGGCTTGCCGCGGGTGGCGGCGCTTCGTTTTCCATGGCCGCGACGATCGCGGCGGCGCAGGCGCGCGTGGTGGCCGTGCCCCCGACGTCCACGGTGCGCAGGGCAGGGTCGGCAAGCACCGTGTCCACCGCCCGCAGAATGCCGGCCTGTGCCTCCAGCAGTTCGCGCCGGCCGTGCCGGGCGCCCAGCCAGCCCAGCAACATGGCTGCGGACACGACCATGCTGACCGGATTGGCGCGGTCCTGGCCGCCGATGTCGGGGGCGCTGCCGTGCGAGGCGTTGGCCATGGCGTGCCGGTCGCCGGTGTTCACGCCGCCGCCCAGGCCCAGGCCGCCGGCCAGCGCCGAGCACAGATTGGACAGGATGTCGCCGAACATATTGGTCGTGACCACCACATCGTATTTCTCGGGCGACATATAGATATCGGCGTTGAAGGCGTCGACGATGGCGCTGCGGCATTGCACGTCCGGGTACTCCCGGGCCACCTTGCGGCACGTATCGTGAAAGAGCCCGTCGGTGAGCCGCAGGATGTGCTTCTTTTCGACGATGGTGACGTGGCGCCGGCGCCGCCTGGCCCACTCGAACGCCGTACGCGCGATGCGCTCGGAGGCGTGGGCCGTGATCTTGCGCAGGGAAATGGCCACGCCCTCGACCGGCATGACTTCGGCATGCCCCTCGTGCATGTTGCGGTCGGGGTAGAAGCCTTCGGTGTTCTCCCGCACGACCAGCACGTCCAGGCCCGGCCGGGCCAGCGGCAGCGAAGGGTGGGCGCGGGAGGGGCGGATGTTGGCGTAGAGGTCGAGCGCGTGGCGGAACCTGCCCGGCACGTTGATCCCGCCTTCCGAGGGTGGCGGATAGCCGCCGTTGTCGCACGGGCCCAGCAGGATGCCGTCGGCCTGCGCCGCCGCCCGGAACGCCTCGTCGGTCAGCGTCGTGCCGTGCCGCTCCAGGCTGCGATGGCCCACTTCGAGCACCGGCAGCGCCAGGTCGATACAATGCCGGGAGGCTGCCGCCTTCAGGACCGCCACTGCGGCGGCCGTGATTTCGGGGCCGATATGATCGCCGGGCAATACGGCGACACGAAGGGGGGCGGGGGTGCTGGACACGATTATTTCCGGATGGTCGACGCCTGGTGAAGCCGGACGGACTCGGACGCGCCACCCGCTCTTTGCCTGAGGCATTTCGCAAGCATGCCGACCCTTACGATCCCTTCGAATCGCTTTTCGGGGCGCTGTCCGGGCCGCGCGCCGCGCCGCCCGGCGTATGCCGACCCCGTCCCCTTGTGGATTCAAGTGTGCTCCAATTTCCCGGCGGCCACCATGGCCCGGGCGCAATATTTGATTAACGCGGGGCTTCCGAAACGTTACGGCCACCCGGCGGCCCGTTCTGCCTGAATCGCCATGGCCGAGTTCGACCTCACGACGCTACGCCTGCTGGTTTCGGTGATCGACGAGGCCGGCATCGCGCGCGCGGCGCGCAAGCGCCACATCACCGCCGCCGCCGTCAGCAAGCGCATCAGCGAACTCGAGCAGCGCCTGGGCCTGCAGCTCGTCGAGCGCCGGGTGGGGGAGGTGCGCCCCACCCCGGCCGGCGCCACGCTGGTGCAGACCGCCCGCAAGATACTCGACGAGCTCGACACCCTGCGTGCCTCCCTGAGCGAGTACGTCGACGGCGTGCGGGGCGAAGTGCGCCTGTGCTCCGGCACGTCCGGCATCGTCGGGGCCATGCCGGACGACCTGCACGAGTTCGCCACTGCGTTTCCCGAGATCGCCATCCGGCTCAGCGAACGGCACACCGAGCAGGTGATCCGCAGCGTGCGCGAAGGCATCGCCGACATCGGCATCTATTCGCCCCAGGGCATCTACTCGCCCCAGGCGGAAGTCCGGGATCTCGACGTCTATCCCTACCAGACGGTGCGGCTGGTGCTGCTGTGCTCGCGGCGCCACGAACTGGCGCGCCGGAAATCGCTGTGGTTCGCCGAGGCGGCACAGCACGAATTCGTCGGCCTGACGCCCGAAAGCGCGCTGGGCCTGTTGCTGGCCGAGGTGACGCGGCGGCAGAATCTCACGCTGCGCAAGCATTTCGAGGTCACCGGCCACGAAGTCGTGCGCCGGCTGGTGAGCTCGGGCATCGGCGTCGGCATCCTGCCCGAAATCAGCGTGCGCCCCTACACGGAAGCGCTGGGCATCCACTGCATCCGGCTGCGCGACAGCTGGGCCGGCTACCGGCTCATGATCTGCACGCGCCCCTACGCCACCCTGTCGCTGCCAGTGCGCAAGGTGCTGAGCCATTTATTGACCCGCTGCGACGACACCGGCCACCCGTTGCGGTGAGCGCGTGCCCTGCCCGCCGTTCCCTTCTTCCTTTCCGGACAGGACAGCACTTGGACAAACCGTGTCACGATTGCTAGAATGTCGGCATTATTACAATTTCCCAGCATGGCCGCGCCGCGGCGGCCCGCCGCGGGGGAGACGTCTTCCATGAGCGTGCGCAGCCTATAAGGCGCTGCTGCCGTGCGAATTCCGACCCCTTCCGGCAGAAATGCCGCGAGCGCACCGCACGGCACAGACCCGCCCATGAACGCCTCGACCGCTCCTGCCTGGACCATCACGCCCGTTGACCTGGGCAGCCGGATCGCCCATTCGCACTGGTTCTTCTACCTGGAACCGTCCTCCGAACCCTTGCGCATCGTCTACCGCGCCTGGCTGCTCGCTCGCGGCGGGGAATACGTGCTGGTCGACACCGGCCCGCCCGTGGACGAGGCGCGCCGCCGAGGCATCGAGGGCATGCGCGGCATCGTCGACGGCCTGGCGGACCTGGGCGTCGACGCCGGCGCGGTCGCCACGGTGATCCTGACCCACATGCACTGGGACCACGCGGCGGCAGCCGACCGCTTCCCCGCGGCGCGCATCCTGGCCCAGCGGGCGGAAATCGACTTCTTCCTGAACGGCAGCGACGGCCATCCGGCCATGTCGCGCTTTTTCAGCCATCGCGAAATGATGCGCGGACTGATCGCCGAAGGCCGCATCCAGGCCCTGGATGGCGACGCCACGGTCCACGGCGACCTGCGCGCGCTGCGCGTGGGAGGGCATACCCCGGGCTCGCAGATGGTGGCCGTGCCCACCGCGCAGGGCCTGGCCGTGCTCACCGGCGACGCCATCCCCATGAACCGCAATTTCCGGCAGGCCATTCCCAACGGCATCCTGGTGAACCTGCCCGACGCGGTGGCCGCGCTGCGCATCGTCAGAACCCTGGACGCGGACCGCATCTACACCGGCCACGACCCCGAACCGTTCCTGGATGTCCGGGAACCCTGAACGCCCCTGCCGGTTCCCGCCGGCGACCCACAACCCACAGGAGAAGACAATGACTTTCCCGTTCCGACAGGCCGCCGCCGCGCTGGCCACGGCATGGTTGGCGCTGGCACCCGCCGCCCACGCCGCCGGGCAATTCGCCGACTCGCCCAAGATTACGCTGCGCCTGACCTCCGCATCGCCCGAGGCCATGGAAGACAGCCGCGCGCTGCGCGACGCGGCGCAATACCTGAAAGAGGCGACCGAAGGGACAGTGGTCCTGCAGACCTACCTGTCGTCGTCGCTGTTCGACGAAATCGCCGGCATGGGCGCGGTCAAGAACGGGCTGGTGGACATGGCCATCGCCTGCACCTGCAACATGACCAAACTGACGCAGGCCTTCCTGTTCGCCGACCTGCCTTACCTGTTCAAGGGCATGGACAACGGCCGGCAGGTCTGGAACAGCGAGTTCGGCATGAAGCTGCGGCAGGACGTCGGCAAGTCGCTGGGCATGGTCCCGCTGGCCTTCGCGCCCAGCGGCGGCGGCTACCGCATCCTGTGGAACAACCGCCGCCCGGTCAAGGTGCCGGCGGACATGGCGGGCGTCAAGCTGCGCACCACCGCCACGCCGATCGAGCAGGACTTCTGGAAGATGACCGGCGCCGTCCCCACCCCGGTGGACGTGAGCGAGATCTATTCGGCGCTGCAGCAGGGCGTGGTCGACGGCGAGCACTTCCAGCCGGCATGGTTCACGCTGCTCAAGCACCATGAAGTCACCAAATACGGCACGGAGATCCAGGCCAGCGCCGTCTATCGCGTGCTGATGATCAGCCAGCGCTCGTACGACCGCATGGACGACGCGCAGAAGCAAGCCTTCGCCGAAGCCATGAAGGTGTTCGAGGACAAGGCCTACCAGTACAACATCGAGGAACGCGAGACCTCGCTGAAGGAAATCCGCGCGCGCGGCATCGAAGTCTACGAACCCAACGCGCAGGAAGCCCAGGCCTGGCGCGAGCTCGGCGACAAGTTCCTGCAATCGGATACGGTCAAGCGCCTGGTTCCCGCGGAAGTCATCGAGCAGGCCCAGGCCGCGCAAAAGTGAATTGCCCCATGAAATCGTTCCTGCAACCCGTGTTCGCGCTGGCGCAGCGGGTCGGGGCGCTCCTCGTGCTCGCGCTGATCGGCCTGATGCTGGTCAACATCGTACTGCGCGAAGGCTTCTCGATCCCGCTGGTATGGGCCAACGAAGTCTGCCTGATCCTGTTCGTGTGGTCGGTCTTCATCGGCGCCGGCGCGGCCTTTGCCCAGGGGGCGCGTATCCGGTTCACCATCCTGGTGGACCGGCTCGGCAAAACCGGACGCGTCGGGATCGAGCTGCTGGTGAGCTACGCCGGGCTGTTCCTGCTGGCCGTGCTGTTCGCCACCGGATGCTACGTGGCCTACCTGAACATCGACCAGCAGCTCACCTCGCTGGAAGCCTCGGCCCTGTGGCAATGGGCGGCGCTGCCGGCCGGTTCGCTGCTGGCCCTGCTTGGCTGGGTCGCGCAATGCCCCTGGAGCTGGTCGGCCGCCGCGCGCCAGGTCGACGCTCCGCAGCCGCTACTGGAGATCTGAAATGGAAATCCTCATTCTGGGCGGCGTCCTGATCCTGGGCGCGATGCTGGCGCTCGATCTGGCGCTGGCCATGATCATGGCCAGCGTCGTCGTGCTGGGCGTGCTGGCCTTCGTTCCGATGCACCTGATCGCCGAAAAGGCCGTCTCGCAAGTGTCGCTGTACCCACTGATGGCCATTCCGGGCTTCATCATCGCCGGCGAGCTGATGAACGCGATCGGCATGACCCGCGCCCTCGGCGAGCTCGCCCGGCAACTGGTCGGCCGGTGGCGGGGCGGCATGGGCATGGCCACCCTGCTGGCCTGCATGCTCTTCGGCGGCATGACCGGCTCGGGCCTGGCCGAGACCGTGGCGATCGGCTCGCTCATGATCCCCATGCTGGCGGCCCACGGTTACCCGCGCGCCTTCTCGGCGGCCATGATCGCGGCCGGCGGCAGCCTGGGTCCCATCATCCCGCCCTCCATCCCGATGGTGATCTATGCCAGCATCGCGCCCGGCGTCTCGATCGCCGCCTTGTTCGCGGGCGGCATCCTGCCCGGCATCCTGCTCGGGGCGGGCTTCATGCTGGTGGTCGTATGGCGGGTGAAGCGGCTGGGCATCGTGGAAACGTCGGGCCGCGAAAGCGACGAGGCGTCGCTGGGCCGCACGGCGCTCGACGCGATCCCCGCCCTGGTAGTGCCCGGCATCATCTTCTACAGCATCTTCAGCGGCGCGGTCACCATCACCGAAGCGTCGGCCCTGGCCGCCGGCTACGTGGCGGTCTACGGCCTGCTGCGAGGGAAGCTGACGCCGAAAGCGCTGATGGACAGCGGCAGGTCCACGCTGGTGGCCATCGGCATTTTCGGCTTCATCATCGCGGCGGCCGGGCCGTTCTCCTTCCTGATGTCGCTGCAGCAGGCGCCGCAGCTGATCGGGCAGGCGCTCATGGAACTCTCGGGCGGCAACGCCCACCTGCTGATGCTGACCGTGACCGGCGCCCTGCTGCTGCTGGGCCTGCTGGTAGAGGCCACGTCGCTGGTGATCATCCTGGCGCCGATCCTGGCGGGGACCGCGAAGATCGCCGGCATCGACCCGCTGCACATGGCGCTGGTATCGATCACCGCGCTCATGATCGGCGTCTTCACTCCCCCGGTCGGCACCAATTTGTTCGCCATCGTGGGCATCAGCAAGGAACCCATCGAAAAGGTCGCGCGGGAAGTCCTGCCCTTCGCCGCCATCGCCTTCGCGATCGTCCTGCTGCTGGCGCTCATGCCCTGGCTGACTACCTGGCTGCCCGGCCTGCTGGTGGCTTCGTAGAAGCGGGCGGCGCGAGGCGCCCTGCGCCGCCCGCCCCGTCCGGCGAAGCAGGGCGGGCCGCCGCGCAACCCGGCCGGGCCGTCGCCCGGCGGGCTGCCGGCTCAACCGCGCACGGCGGCGATGGTTTCGTCCAGCATGGAAAGCATGCGGTCCATGTCGGCCTGCGTCACGTTCAGGGACGGCATGAAGCGCAGCAGGTTGGCGCGCGGCGCGTTCAGCAGCAGGCCCTCGGGCTGCAGCTGGCGGGCGCGCTCGACGATGGCCGGCCCGTCGTCGCGGCCCAGCTTCAGCGCTCGCAGCAGGCCCAGGCCGCGCTCGCCTTCCATGCCCCACTTTTCGGACAGCGTCAGGAGCCCCTGCGCGAGCTGGCGCGCGCGCGCCTGGACCGCGTCCAGGAAGCCCGGTGCCGTCAGGGCGTCGAACACGGCCACGCCCACCGCCGTCATGAGCGGGTTGCCGTTGTAGGTGCCGCCCTGGTCGCCGTGCGCGAACACGCTGGCTTCCCTGGTGGCCAGCAGTGCGGCCAGCGGCACGCCGGCGCCTATGCCCTTGCCCAGCGTCATGATGTCCGGCTCGATGCCCGCCTGCTCGTAGGCGAACAGCGTGCCGGTGCGGCCCATGCCGGTCTGCACTTCGTCGACGATGAGCAGCGCGCCCCGCTCGCGGGTCAGCGCGCGCAGCGCCTGCAGGAACTCGGGGGTGGCCGGCACCACGCCGGCCTCGCCCTGCACCGGCTCAAGCATGACCGCGACGGTCTGGTCGTCGAGCAGGGCGCGCACCGATTCGATGTCGTTGAGCTCGGCCTTGGGAAAGCCGTCCACCTGCGGCGCGAACAGCGTGCCCCAGCCCGGCTTGCCCGAGGCGGACATGGTCGCCAGCGTGCGGCCGTGGAAGCCGTGGTTGAAGGTGACAATCTTGTAGGCCCCGTTGCGGCGCAGCTGCCCGTACTTGCGCGCCAGCTTGATGGCGCCCTCGTTGGCTTCGGCCCCGCTGTTGGCGAAGAAGACCCGGTCGAAGCAGGAGGCCTGCGTCAGGCGGTGCGCCAGCTCGATGGAAGGCAGGTTGTAGAAGGCCGGCGAAGGGTTCAGCAGCCTGGCGCCCTGTTCGGCCAGCGCCCGCAGCACGGGTTCGGGACAGTGGCCCAGGCAGTTGACGGCCCAGCCCTGCACGAAATCCAGGTAGCGGCGGCCCGCGTGGTCTTCGAGCCAGGAATCCTTGCCCCGCACGAAGACGAGATCGGGCCGCTGGGTGATTTCCATGAGGGCGTTGACGTCGAACTGGCTGAATTCCATTTGGGGTTCCTGCAGGCAGAGTAGGATCGCGGGACGTCAAGTATGCCCCAAACCGCAGCGGCGCGCGGGGGCGCGGCGGGCGCCGGGCATGCCACCCACAGGCCGCGGTCCCGCCCGCGCAACACCTGCCCCGGACGGGGCCGCGGCGGCGCCCGGCGCGGTTGCTCCAGGCTACGAAACGGCGTAAAGTAAAATTGCGTTTGCTGGTCGGCCGATATGCGGGCCGACTGTGCGCAACGGGGCACACACCGCGCCATATGTTCGATATTCTGGTCTATCTGTTCGAAAACTATTACACGCCGCAAGCCTGCCCGTCGGCGGATGTCCTGGCCCGGCGCCTGGTCGCCGCCGGATTCGAGCACGACGATATCGACGACGCCCTGGGCTGGCTCTACGGCCTGGCGGAAACCACCGAACGCTGCGTCGACCTGGCCCATGCCATGGGCACCGGCACGCGCATCTATACCGACAGCGAATACCGCCAGCTGGGCAGTGAGGCCATCGGCTTCATCGCGTTCCTGGAATCGGCCGGCGTCCTGCCGGCCACCCTGCGCGAAATCGTCATCGACCGCGCCCAGGCGGCCTCCGAATCGCCCGTGCCGCTCTCCAAGGTCAAGATCATCGCCCTGATGGTGCTCTGGAGCCAGGAAGCCGAGATCGACAACCTCGTGCTCGAAGAGCTCCTCGAAGACGACGACGCGCGCCGCCTGCATTGATGCGGGCGCCGCCCGCCGATCCCTGTCCCGCCCCTTGCCCGCCGTGACCTACGTCGGCCGCTTCGCCCCCAGCCCCAGCGGCCCGCTGCACGACGGCTCCCTGGTCGCCGCGATGGCGAGCCTGCTCGATGCCCGCGCGCACGGCGGCCGCTGGCTGCTGCGCATCGAGGATGTCGACACGCCGCGGGTGGCGGCCGGAGCCGACCGCCTCATCATGGGCCAGCTGCAGGCCCTGGGCATGCAATGGGACGGCGAGGCGCTCTGGCAATCGCAGCGCGGCGCCGCCTACCGCGAAGCGCTGGATGCCCTGCAGGCCCGCGGGCGGGTCTACCCCTGCGGCTGCACCCGCCGCGAGATCGCCGATTCCGTGCTGCAGGCGCAAGGCGCGCTGCCCGACGGCGAGCGGCCCTATCCCGGCACCTGCCGCGGCGGCCTGCCGCCGGGCCGCACGGCCCGGGCCTGGCGGCTGCGGGTGCCGCCGGGCGAGGAACGCTTCGACGACCGCTGGCAGGGCGCCTGCAGCCAGGACGTGGAGCGGGCGGTGGGCGATTTCGTCCTGCGCCGCGCGGACGGCCTGTGGGCCTACCAGTTGGCCGTGGTAGTCGACGACGGCGCCCAGGGCGTCACCGACGTGGTGCGGGGGGCCGACCTGCTGGGCTCGACCGCCCGCCAGCGCGTGCTGGGCCGCATGCTGGGGCTACCCCTGCCGCGGGTCATGCACGTGCCGCTGGTCTGCGACCCGCGAAGCGGGCTGAAGCTGTCCAAGCAGAATGGCGCGCCCCCGCTGGACACCGGCAGGCCGCTGGATGCCCTGGCCCGGGCGTGGGAGGCACTGGGCTTCGAGCCTTTCCCCGCATCCGGGCTGCCAGCCTTCTGGGCCGAGGCGACGGCGCGCTGGGCGGCGCGCTTCGGCATGGCCGGAGCGCGCTGACGGCGGCCCCGGGGCCGCCGTCAGCGCCCCGCAGGCAGGCACATCCGGCCCGCCATCCCGCAAGGGGCGCTACGGAAACGCGCCACCGGGGCATGCGGCCGGGGACGCCTTACAAGGGAGCGAGCGATTCGTCGCGCAGCCCGGCCAGCAGGCCGGAGCCGGCATCGTCGACCCGCAGTTCGCCGAAGCGGGCGCGCTGGTAGCGCGCCCCTTCGCCTTCCGGAAAGAAATAGGCATTGGTGACGATGCGGGGCTCGCCGCCGCGGATGCGGTAGCGCAGGGCGACTTCCCGTGGCCCGCGCGGCAGGGGGGCGGCCTGGATGCGCGCCAGCCGGGCCACTCCGCGGACGTCCGGCAGCAGGATGAGATAGCCGTCGCGGCGGAGGCCGCCCGCCAGGGCTTCCCCGGAGACTGCGGCTGCGGCCCCGGCCTGCGCCCAGGCTTCGGGCGGCCTCCCGGCTTCGGCCGCGGCCCCGGTTCCGGCTGCCGCGCCGGCTCCCTCTTCCTCTTCCCCATCGCCATCGCCGCCGTTGCCGTCATCCCCGTGGTCGTCTTTCGCGGATGCGAGACGGCGACGCAGGTCGTCGGCCACGGCAAAGCGCAGGGCCATGTAGTCGCCCTGCATGAGCGACCGGGGATCGACCGGAGCAAGAGCCAGCAAGACCGTGCGTCCGCCGGCCAGCAGGGTCTCGTAGCGGCGGACCGCCACGCGGGCGGCGCCCAGGGCCAACCCCAGGCCGGCCAAGGCGGCGACGGCGCGGCGGCGCCCGGCACGCCCGCCCGCCGGAACCGGGGCGACGGCGCCCGCGGCCGGCGCCGGCCGCCGTCCGGCGCGCAGCAGGAGCGCGCCGGACGCCAGCAGCGGCAGGCCGGCCCCGCCCAGCCACAGGGCCTTGTCCAGCAGGGGAATTTCCTGCTGGTAATAATAGATGCCGAGGTATGCAAGCAGCCCCAGCGCGCCCAGGCCGGCCAGCGCCGGCCGGTGCAGCCCCCGGCCCAGCAGCAGCCAGGCCAGGGCGAAGGCCACGCCGGGGCTGGGCAGCCAGAAGACGGCCAGTCCCGCCATCGCCAGCGGCAGCCCCGCCGCCAGCCAGATGCCCCCCGAGGCGCGGGCGGGCCAGGTCACGACGCAGGCAACTGCGGCCGGCAGGCAGGCCGCCGCCGCCACCATCAGGGCCCCGGCGGGCGCCCGCTCCCACAATGCGGACAGGTGCCCGGGCGTAGTGCCGGCCGCGAGCCAGGCGCCCGCCGTGGCGGCCAGCGCGAAGGCCCAGGCCAGGGGCGCCAGCCCGCCGGCCCGGCGCGGCGCCCGGGCCGCGGCCAGGAAAGCCGCTGCGGCCAGCCAGGCCAGCACCGTCATGGCAGGCAGCCAGCGGGCGGGATCGAGGCCGGCGTCCAGCAGCCAGCCCAGCGCCTTGCCCGTGCCCCCCATCCCGAGTACGAGACCCGCCGCCATCGACCAGCCGCTCAGGAAACGCAGCAGCGGCTGGCGCGCCAGCAGGGCCACCGCGCCGGCCAGCAGCACGATGCCCGCCCCCGCGGCGGCCGCACCCACCGTGTCGGCCAGGCCGTACAGCGCCAGCAACTGCCCCGCGAACCCGAAGGCGGCGGCGCACTGGCGGCGGAACGGCCCGGCGGCTCCGGTCGCCAGGGCCACGGCGGCCCCGCACAGCACGACCCCGCAGGCCACGGCCCCGGACGCCGTGGCCACCAGCTCCGACAGTGCCGCAAACAGCAGCAGCAGGAACGTGGCCAGCCACGCGCCCAGGCCCAGCAGCGCGTGGATGTACCAGGGAGAAGACGCGTCCGCGCCGTCCGTTGCGGCACCGTGCGCACCGGCAGCCGCCGCGGATGCGCCGTCAGCCGGCAGACCGGCGCCGGCGGCCCCCGCTGCTCGGGCGACGCGCGCGCCGCTCCCCGGACGGGCCGCGGCGCGAAGGATGCGCACCGCCAGGGCCGATTCGGCCATGAGCAGGGCCGCCAGGGGCAGGACGGCCCAGATGCCCGCGTCCAGCCGCGCCAGCGCCTCGCCGGCAATCCGCAGCGAGACCCCCATGGCGGCGGCCAGCAGCAAGGCCAGCACGACCGGATCGCGGCGCCCCCACCGGCAATGGGCGCCCAGCGCCAGGGTCAGGCCCGCCCAGGCCAGCCCCGCCGGGCCGGCCAAGCCTCCCAGGGACGCGTCGCCCAGCACCACCCCGGCAGCCGGGACGCCCACGGCGGCCGCCGCCAGGGCGCGCGGCCCCCAGCGCGATCCCGCGCGGGCCTTGCCGTCCCGGGTCCCCCCGCCCAAGGGCGTCCGGGCCGGGGGCTGCGGGTCCGGGACCTCCGGCGCCCGCGCCTTGCGATCCAGGACTTCCCATGCGGCCAGGAGGACGGCATTGAAGAAGCCCTGGAGCGCGGCGCCCCAGCCCTCGCTGACATACAGGCCAGGCAGCATTTGTTCGCCCAGGGCCAGTCCCAGGGCCAGGTTGGCCACCAGCGCCCACAGCAGCCAGACGCCCCAGTGGCCCGCCGCCCAGGCCCAGGGCAGCATGAGCAGGGCCCACCATGCGAACAGCGTCCAGGCGTCGGCCCCGGTCTGGTAGATCTGCCCGATGAGGGCCAGCAGGGCGCCCAGAGCGACGCCGGCCAGCGCCAGCAGCGCGGCCGGCACGGCGCCCCCGGCCGGCAGGCCGGCCCGGGCGCGCCGCCACAGGGCCGCCGCGCCAGCCAGGGCGGCGGCCGCGACCAGCGCCTGGGCCGCCGCCAGGCGCTGCGGCGGGCCCATCGCGGGCCAGTTGGCGGCCACCCAGCACACCGCGGCGCTGCCCGCCAGGCAGGCCCCCAGCCAGAGCGCGGCCAGGCCCAGGAACCGGCGCCAATCCTGCCGCTCAGACCGGATACGGGCCGGCCGCTCGACTTGCATGCCGCGAATCTCCCCTCTTATCATCCGCTATCGCGCCGGTTCGCCGCCACTGGATATACATGACCAAAACGTTGATTATTGCCGAGAAACCCTCGGTTGCACTGGACATTTCCCGAGCTCTGGGCGGCTTTTCACGAGAAGGCGACTACTTCGAGAGCGAGCGGTATGTCCTGGCCTCCAGCGTCGGGCACCTGCTGGGGCTGGTCGCGCCCAACGACCCCGTCAAGGGCAAATGGAGCTTCGCCCACCTGCCGGTCATCCCGCCGGCCTTCGAGCTGGGCCCCACCGACAAGCGCTCGGCCGAGCGCCTGAAGCTGCTGGTGCGGCTGATCAAGCGCAAGGACGTCGCGGCCATCATCAACGCCTGCGATGCCGGGCGCGAAGGCGAGCTCATCTTCCGCTATATCGTGCAGTACGCCGGCGTACGCAAGCCGATCCAGCGCCTGTGGCTGCAATCCATGACGCAGGCGGCCATCCGCGAGGCCTTCGCCCAGTTGCGCGACGACGAGACCCTCAAGCCCCTGGAAGCGGCCGCCCGCTCGCGGGCCGAAGCCGACTGGCTGGTGGGGATCAACGGCACCCGCGCCATGACCGCCTTCAACAGCAAGGACGGCGGCTTCTTCAAGACGCCCGTGGGGCGCGTGCAGACGCCCACCCTGGCCATCGTGGCCGAACGCGAGGCGCGCATCCGCAGCTTCGTGCCGCGCGACTACTGGGAAGTCCACGCCACCTTCGTGGCCGCCGCCGGGCTCTACCAGGGCCGCTGGTTCGACCCGGGTTTCGTCAAGGACGAGCGCGACCCCGAAAAGCGCGATTCCCGCCTGTGGTCGCAGGCCGCCGCCCAGAGCGTGGTCGCAGCCTGCCGGGAACAGCCCGGCACGGTCACCGAGGAATCCAAGCCTTCCACCCAGGCCTCGCCCGCCCTGTTCGACCTGACCTCCCTGCAGCGCGAGGCCAACGGCCGCTTCGGCTTCTCGGCCAAGACCACGCTGGCGCTGGCCCAGACACTGTACGAACGCCACAAGGCCCTGACCTACCCGCGGACCGATTCGCGCTACCTGCCGGAAGACTACCTCGGCACGGTGCGCCAGGCCATGCAGGTGCTGGCCGAGGGCAGGCCTTCGCCGGTGGCGGGCCTGGCTCCCCACGCGCAACGCATCGTGGCGCAGAACTGGGTCCGGCCCAACCGGCGCATCTTCGACAACAAGAAGGTGTCGGACCACTTCGCCATCATTCCCACCCTCCAGGTGCCGCGCGACCTGAGCGAAGCCGAAGCCAAGCTCTACGACCTGGTGGTCAAGCGCTTCCTGGCGGTGTTCTTCCCCTCGGCGGAATTCCGCGTCACCACCCGTATCACCCAGGTCAGCGGCCACCACTTCAAGACCGAGGGCAAGGTGCTGGTCTCGCCGGGCTGGCTGGCCATCTACGGCCGCGAGGCCCAGGGCGAGGACGCCAGCCTGGTGCCGGTGGCCGAGGGCGAGACCGTGCGCACCGAAGACATCGAAGCCGCCGGCCTGACCACCAAGCCGCCGCCCCGCTACAACGAAGCCACGCTGCTGTCGGCCATGGAAGGCGCCGGCAAGCTGGTAGAAGACGAAGAACTGCGCGAGGCCATGTCCGAGCGCGGCCTGGGCACCCCGGCCACCCGCGCGGCCATCATCGAGGGCCTGCTGACCGAAAGCTACCTGCGGCGCGAAGGGCGCGACCTGGTGCCCACCGCCAAGGCCCACCAGCTCATGACCCTGCTCACCGGCCTGGACGTGGCCGAGCTGACCTCGCCCGAGCTCACCGGCGAATGGGAGCACAAGCTCAAACAGATCGAGCAGGGCCAGCTGGCGCGCGACGCCTTCATGCGCGAGATCGCCCAGATGACGCAGGTGATCGTCAAGCGCGCCAAGGAATACGACCGCGACACCGTGCCGGGCGACTACGCCACGCTGCAGACGCCGTGTCCCAAGTGCGGCGGCGTGGTCAAGGAAAACTACCGCCGCTATGCCTGCACCCAGTGCGACTTCTCCATCGGCAAGCATCCCGGCGGGCGCACCTTCGAGCTGCCCGAGGTCGAGGAGTTGCTGGCCAAGCGCGAGATCGGGCCGCTGTCGGGCTTCGTCAGCAAAATGGGGCGGCCGTTCGCCGCCATCCTGCGCATCGACGGCGACTACAAGCTGGAATTCGACTTCGGCCAGAAAGACGAGGAAAACGACGAGCCGGTGGATTTCTCCGGCCAGGCTTCGCTGGGGGCCTGCCCCAAGTGCGGCGCCCGCGTCTTCGAGCACGGCATGAGCTACGTGTGCGAACGCTCCGTCGGCCCGGAGCGCAGCTGCGACTTCCGTTCCGGCAAGGTGATCCTGCAGCAGGAAGTCTCCCGCGCCCAGATGGAAAAGCTGCTGGCCGAAGGCCGCACCGACCTGCTCGACGGCTTCGTCTCCAGCCGCACCAACCGCAAGTTCAAGGCTTTCCTGGCGCGCCAGCCCGACGGCAAGATCGGCTTCGAGTTCGAACCGCGCGGCGAGAAGGGCGCGCGCAAGACGGCCGCGGGCCGAGGCGCGGCGAAATCCGCGGCGCCTCAAGGCCCGGCCGCGGCGGGCGGGGCCGCGCCGAAGAAAACCGCCGCCAAGGCCCCCGCCAAGAAAGCCGCCAGGAAAGCCGCCACGAAGAAAACGGCCGCCAAGAAAGCCGCCGGGAAAACCGCGGCCAAGACCGCCGCCCGCAAGACCGGCGCGGACTGACCCGCCTCGGCCATGCCCGGCGCTTGCTCCGCTCCCGCCGCCGCGTTGCAGCGGTTCTCGCTGGCCGGCCGGGTGGCGCTGGTCACCGGCGCCGGGCGCGGCCTGGGCCTGGCCATGGCGCGCGCCCTGGCGGGCGCCGGCGCCTGCGTGCTGCTCAACGGCCGCCGGCCCGGCCCGCTGGAAGCGGCCGCGGCCGCGCTGGCCGCCGAAGGCTGCCGGGCCCAGCCGCTGCCCTTCGACGTCGCCGACCCACAGGCGGTGCAGGCGGCCTTTGCGCGCATCTCGGCCGAGCACGGACGGCTGGACATCCTGGTCAACAACGTCGGCGCGCGCCACCGCAAGCCCTTGCAGGCGTTCACCGCCGCCGAGATCCGCGAGCTGATCGACACCGACCTGGTCGCCGGGCTGGTGCTGGCCCAGGCCGCCGCGGCGCTGATGCTGCCGCGGCGCTGGGGCCGGCTGATCGCCGTGACGTCGATCGCCGGCCAGGTGGCGCGCGCCAACGACGCCGTGTACACCGCCGCCAAGCAGGGCCTGACCGGCATGGTGCGCGCCCTGGCGGCCGAATACGGCCCGCAGGGCATCACCAGCAACGCCATCGCGCCGGGAGGCTTCGCCACTGAAGCCAACGCCGCCATGCTGGCCGACCCCGCCGTGCGCGCGCATTTCGCTTCCCGCACGCCGCTGGGGCGCTGGGGAGAGCCCGACGAGATCGCCGGCGCGGCGCTCTTCCTGGCCTCGCCGGCGGCGTCCTACGTCAACGGCCACGTGCTCGTGGTGGACGGAGGCATGTCCATCGCCATGTAGGGCTGCGCCCGCGCGGCGGGCGCGCGGGACCCCGCCACGGCGGCCGATATAATGCGCCTTCGCCCCGCCGACGACGGGACATGCTCTCCCCTTTCGCTCGCAGCACCCGGAGCCCCGCCATGAGCATCCATTCCGACATCAAGCGCACCACCATCCCGCAACTGATGGCTTGCAAGGGCCAGCGCAAGATCGTGGCGCTGACGGCCTACACCAGCAGCATGGCGCGCCTGCTGGACGACTACCTCGACATCCTGCTGACCGGCGATTCCACCGCCATGGTGGGCTACGGCCTGCCCGACACGCTTTCGATCACGCTGGAGCAGCTGACCCAGCATGCCGCGGCCGTCGTGCGCGCCTCGCGCCGCGCCTGCGTGATTGTCGACATGCCTTTCGGCAGCTACCAGGAATCGCCCGCCCAGGCCTTTCGCAACGCCGCCCGCGCGCTGGGCGGCAGCGGCGCGGCGGCGGTCAAGATCGAAGGCGGCGCCGCGCTGGCCGAAACCGTGTCCTTCCTGGTCGAGCGCGGCATCCCGGTGCTGGCGCACGTCGGGCTGATGCCCCAGTACGTCAACACCATGGGCGGCTACCGCGCGCAAGGCATGAACGAGGTCTCGGCCGAACGCGTGCTGGCCGACGCCAAGGCGCACGAGCAGGCGGGCGCCTTCGGCCTCGTGCTCGAGGGCGTGGCCGAGCCGCTGGCGCGCCGGATCACCGAAAGCGTGGCCATCCCCACCATCGGCATCGGCGCGTCGGTGGCCTGCGACGGCCAGGTGCTGGTTACCGAGGACATGCTCGGCATGACCGAGCGCGTGCCGCGCTTCGTCAAGCGCTACGCCGACCTGGAAAGCGTCATCCGCGAGGCCGTGCAGCGCTACGCGGACGAAGTCCGCAGCGGCACCTTCCCCGACACCCCCCATTATTTCGGGGTCCAGCGCCCCAAGGCCTAGCCGGAACCCGCCGGCGCGCCCGGCTCCCCGCCCCCACGACCCCGGAACCTCCATGACCGAAGACGGCAAACCCTGGCACCGCGTGCGGCGCTCCCGTATCCACGGCACGGGCGTGTTCGCCGCCCGCAACATTCCCGCGGGCACCCGCGTGCTGGAATACCAGGGCGCGCGCATCAGCGCCAAGGAAGCCGACCGGCGCCATCCGGTCAACCCCGACGACCCCTTCCACACCTTCTTCTTCGCGCTGAGCTCGGGCCGCGTGATCGACGGCGGCGACCAGGGCAACGACGCGCGCTGGATCAACCATTCCTGCGAGCCCAATTGCGAGGCCCAGGAAGGCCGCCACGGCAAGCGCGTCTATATCGTGGCCCTGCGCGACATCCGCCGCGGCGAGGAGCTGAACTACGACTACGGCCTGGTGATCGACGGGCGCATCACGCGCAAGCTGCGCGACGCATACCTCTGCCTGTGCGGCTCGGCGCAATGCCGGGGCACCATGCTGGCGCTCAAGAAGAAGAAAAAGCAGCCGTCCGGCGCGCAGGCGGCCTGACCGCCGCCCCGGGGAGGGCCGCCGGGCGGCCCGCTCAGTCCCCTGCCACCCGGCCGGTGAGTTCCTGCAGGCAGCGGCGCAGGTCGCCGCAGACGATGCGCGCGCCGCAGGCCAGCATCAGGTTCACGGGCAGCCCGAAGTCTTCCACCGTATAGCCCTGGCCGTCCACATGGCGGCCAGTGGCCGGGTCGCGCGCGCAGGCCACCTGCCCGACCAGCGGCACGCGCTGGCGGGTGTAGCCCCATACGGGTTTGCCCAGCGCAACGGCGTAGCCCGCCTCGAAGGCCGTGCCCGAATCCGGTTCGGCGCCGCGGAAGGGATCGAGGTTGGCGACCACGGCATCGCAACGGCGGATCAGCGCCACGTTGGCGCGGTAAATCCATTCGGCCAGGGCGCGCCCCTGCAGGCCCGCCGGCGCGTCGTTGTCCAGCGGATACAGGCCCGTGCAGCCGAACTGCGCGCACAGGCGCTTGAGCCGGGCGCCGTGCGCGCGGGCATCGGGCCGGAACACGTCGAAGCCCGCCAGATAAAGTGCCATGCCTTGTCGCGCCTGCATGGGGATATTTTCGCGGGCGCCGCGCCGGCGCGCAATGCGGCGGCACGCCCCGCGGCCGGGTGGCGCGGGTGGCGGGCGGGCCGAGGTCCGGCCGGGGCACGGGGCCGGGCGACGGCCAGCCTACAGCCGCAGGAGGCGGCTGGCCTATAATTCCAAAATGTGAACTCCGACCGTTCCTCATGACCGCAACCGACGCCTCTCTTCCCCCCGACGACGCCCTGCCCGGCGACGCGCCGCGCGGCGCCGTCCCGCCGGACGCGGCCAAGGCCCCGGCCGCGCCCGCCCGCAAGCGGGGGCGCGCAGCCGCGGGCGCGCAGCCTCCGCCGGACGCTGCGGCCCATCCCTGGGGCACGCAAAGCATCCATCGCGCCGTGACCATGCTGCGGGAGATCGCCGCCCGCGGCCAGAAGGGCCTGCGGCTGGTGGAGCTGGCCGAGGCGCTGGACCTGGAGCGCCCCACGGCCCACCGCATCGTCAAGGGGCTGATGGCGCAGGGCATGGTGGCCCAGAACCCGCAGACCAAGACCTACCGCCTGGGGCACGTGGTGTACGAACTGGGCCTGGCCGCCTCGCCTTCGTTCAACCTCAAGGAACTCTGCCACCCCACGCTGCGGCGGCTGTCCGAAAAAACCGGCGATTCGGTGTTCCTGATGGTGCGCAGCGGCCTGGATGCCGTCTGCTTCGACCACCTGGAAGGCGATTACCCCATACAGACCCGTGCGCTGGACATCGGCGGGCGCCGCCCGCTGGGCGTGGGCGCGGGCAGCCTGGCGCTGCTGCTGACCTACCCGGACGAGGAGATCGAGCACATCATCGACGTGACCGCGCCGCGCTTCGCGGCCTTCGGGCGCACCACGGTGGACCGGCTGCGGCGGGCGCTGCAGATGTCGCGCGAGGTCGGCTACGCGGTCAACCACGAGGACGTGCTCGAAGGCGTGGGCGCCATCGGCATGCCCATACGTATCGGCCGGGGCCAGCCCTATGCCGCCATCAGCATCGCCGCCGTGAACTCGCGCATGCTCAGCCCGCGGCGCGAGGAAGTCGCCGGCCTGCTGCTGCGGGAAATCCGGCTGCTGGAAAAGAAGCTGGCGGCCCGGGGGCTGTAGCCCCGCAGCCCGGTCCGTACCGCCCTGGGCGGGCTGGCCTGGACGAGAGGCCCGGACGGGACGCAAACCGGCCAGGCGCTGCGCCGGACAGGCACCGGAAACCGGCACGGAACGGTGCGGGGGCCGCCCGGCGGACGCCGGGCCGTCAACCGAAGATGGACTTGATCTCCAGGAACTCCTCGAAGCCGTGGCGGCCCCATTCGCGGCCGTTGCCCGAGCGCTTCATGCCGCCGAAGGGCGCCGCGCGGCTGGCCGGCGCGCCGTTCAGGTGCACCATGCCGCTGCGTAGACGCCGCGCCACCGCCAGCGCCCGCTCGCGCGAGGCCGAGGTGACGTAGGCCGACAGGCCGTATTCGGTGTCGTTGGCCATGGCCACGGCCTCGTCCTCGCTGGCGTAGGGCAGGATGGACAGCACCGGGCCGAAGATTTCCTCGCGGCCGATGGTCATGTCGTTGCGCACGCCGGCGAAGACCGTGGGCCGGACGTAGTAGCCGCGGTCCAGGCCCTCGGGGCGGCCGGGGCCGCCGGCCACCAGTTCGGCGCCTTCGGCCACGCCGCGTTCCAGGTAGCCCTGGATCTTCCCGAACTGGTTGCGGTTGGCCACCGGCCCCAGCGTGGTGTCTTCGCGCGAGGGCGGTCCCGCCACCAGGGATTCGGCCACCCGCCGGGCGATCCCGGCGGCCTCGGCCTGGCGCGCCGCCGGCACCAGCATGCGCGTGGGCGCGTTGCAGGACTGCCCGGAATTGTTGAAGCACAGCCGCGCGCCGTGCCCGACCGCGGATTCGAAGTCGGCGTCGTCCAGCAGGATGTTGGGAGACTTGCCGCCCAGCTCCTGCGTGACCCGCTTGACCGTCTCGGCCGCCGCCTGCGCCACCAGCACGCCCGCCCGGGTCGAGCCGGTGAAGGACACCATGTCGATATCGGGGTGCCGCGCCAGGGCCTCGCCCACGCCCGGGCCGTCGCCGTTGACCAGGTTGAAGACGCCCGCCGGCACGCCGGCATCGTGCAGGATCTTCGCGAACACCAGCGCCGACATGGGCGCCACTTCGCTGGGCTTGAGCACCACGGTGCAGCCGGCGGCCAGCGCCGGCGCCACCTTGCAGGCGATCTGGTTGATCGGCCAGTTCCAGGGCGTGATCAGCCCGCACACGCCGATCGGCTCGCGCGACACCACGGCGCCGTCGATGGCCTCTTCGAAGGGATAGGCCTCGAGCACCTTGGCGATCTGCTCGAAATGGGCGCGGCCGGCCGCCACGTGGGCGCGGCGCGCCAGCGTGATGGGCGCGCCCATTTCGCGCGAGATGGCCTGCGCCAGCTCTTCCTGGTGGCGGTCGTAGCTTTGCAGGATGGCCGCCAGCAGCGCCAGGCGCTCCAGGCGGGTGCTGGCGCCGTAGGCGGCAAAGGCGCGCCGGGCGGCCTGCACGGCGCGGTCCACGTCGGCCGCGCCGCCCAGGGAAATCCGCGCGAAGGCCGTTTCGTCGGCAGGGTCGACGACGTCCATGGCGCGCGGCGCGGCCGGGTCGACCCAGGCGCCGTCGATGTAGAACTGCAGGGTGTTCATGGCTGTGCCTCCGCGTCGGACCGCCGGCTCAGGGCCGCCGGCCGCGCAGGGCCTGGACCAGCCGGTCCAGGCCCTGCGCGTCGTCGACCTTGATCTCGCACAGGGAAATCGTCTGCGCGCCCACCAGGTAGGGACGCACGGCGTCGACCCCCTTCCGGTAGGCCTCCGAGCTTTCCCAGGCGCGCACCTTCTCGGCGGAATCCCAGACCGTGATGGTCAGGATGCTGTCCGGGTCGTTGACGTCCTGCGTGACCCAGCGCAACAGCCTGCCGGGTACGTCCGCCACCAGCTGCCGGTACTTTGCCTCGATGTCGGGCAACGACCCGGGCACGATATGGGCCCAGTAGACTCTCACATACATCGCGATTCTCCGTTATCGGTCCGCGCCGGCCGGCGCGCGGCGCTTTCTGGCGCGGGCCCTAGACCGCCTTGGCTCGACGCATCTCGTGCGACATGCTGCAGAACTGCACCACCTGCTGCCCCACGGTTTCCAGCTGGAAGCGCGAGGACAGGTCGGTACACTGGCCATCCTGGTCGAACAGGCCCAGCGCGGTATTCAGCGCGGCGCCCAGCGGGGTGGGCCAGCCGCGCAGGGCATGGACGATGGAGCGCAGCGCGGTCAGCGTCTGCGACGCGCCCTGCCAGCCCGCCGCGACGGCGATCAGGCCGACGCCCACGCCATCGAAGTACACCCGCTCGTTCTCGCGCAGGTCCTCGGCGTAGTCCAGCGCGTTCTTGATCAGGCCGGAGACCGAGCCGTGGTAGGTCGGCGAGGCGATGACCAGGCCGTCGCAGCGGCGGAACAGGCCGACCAGCCGCTGCGCGCCCTCGGTGCGCTCCGGGCTGTTGGGGTTGTACATGGGCAGCACCAGGTCCGGCCCCGCGACCATGACCGTTTCGGCGCCCTGGGCGGCGGCCGCCGCCAGGCTGACCGCAAGCGCCCGTTCCGCGCTCGAGCCGGCCCGGGGCGTACCGCCCAGCCCCACGATCAGCGGCCGTTTCTTTTCACTCATGACTAGACTCCGTCGTTGAAGCAGATGCCCTTGCCCGCCGCCCGCTAGCCGGCCGACGCCGGCGCCGCGGCCTGGCGGTCGATCTCGGCGGCGCCGGCGCGCAGCCGGGGCAGCAGTTCGCGGCCGAACTCCTGAACGTCGGTCAGGGGTTCGAAGCCGCGCAGCAGGAAGGAAGTGATGCCCATCCGGTAATACTTGAGCAGCGCCTCGGCGACCTGCTCGGGGGTGCCGACCAGGCAGGTGGTGTTGCCGTAGCCGCTGGTGACGGCGGCGATCGGCGTCCACAGGCGCTCGTCGTGGACGGTGCCTTTTTCCGCGATGGACATCAGCCGTTCGCCCGAGTGGCTGATGGGCGCGCGCGTGATCGACTGGGTCGCCTTGACGGTCTCCAGAATGCGGTTGGCCTTGTCCCAGGCTTCTCCTTCGGTGGCGGCCAGGATGGGACGGAAGGAAACGTTGAAGTTGGCGTTGCGGCCGTACTTGTGGCAGCGGCGCTGGTAGTCGGCGACGCGCTCGGCCGTCTCGGCCAGCGGCTCGCCGAACATGGCGAACACGTCGCAATGCTGCGCGCCCATGTTCAGCGCGCCTTCCGACGAACCGCCGAACAGCAGCCGCGGATACGGCTGCTGCACCGGCCGGACCTCGGACGAGGCGCCCTTGACCCGGTAGTACTTGCCGTCGTAGTCCACGGGCTGGTCCGAGGTCCAGATCCGGCGCATGATGTCGAGGTACTCGGCCCCGCGCAGGTAGCGGTCGGTCTTGGGCAGGAAATCGCCCTCCGACTGCTGGTCGACGTCGCTGCCGCCGATGATGATGTGCATGGACAGCCGCCCGCCGGTCAGCGCGTCGAAGGTGGCGATCTTGCGCGCCATCAGCGCGGGCTCGACCCGGCCCGGCCGGTGCGCCACGAGAAACGACAGCTTCTCGGTGTGCGCCGCGGCGTGCAGCGCCACGCTGAACCCGTCCGCCGAGGACGAGTAATAGCCCACCAGCACCTCATCGTAGCCGGCGGCCTCGTGCTCGCGGGCGTGGTGCACGATCCACTCGGGCGAGAGGGTTCCGGCGATCACGTGGACCGAAGCTTCCTTCGGAGGATTGACTCCGATCATTCCCAGAATGCGTATAGACATACCTGCCTCCCAGTCAGGTGTATGGGTTTCGCCGGATCCGTCCGGTGTACTGCTCTTACTTCCAGGCGACGTCGTGGAAGTCCAGGAACCCGGAACCTTCCGTGATCGTCCAGTGCAGATCGTCCTTTTTCACGTACACGTAGAAGAGTTCCGATATGAAAACGGCCGCCGCATCGTCATACAGCATCCGGCCGATCTTCTTGAACAGCTCGGCGCGCTTGTCCGTGCCCTGGGTGCCCATGACCTCGTCGATCACGGCCTGCACCTCGGGCGAGTAGTAGCTGGACCACGTGCCGTCCTTGGAAAACGCGCCGGTGACCGAATTGATGGGGTCGAAGATGGCCTGGCCGAAGGCCGAGATCGTCATGGGGTCGGTCTTCTGCGTATTGTTCAGCCGGCTCCACGCGGCGTAGTCGATGCGCTGGACTTCCGTCTTGACGCCGATCTGCTGCCAGTAGGCGGCCAGCACCGTGGCCAGCTCCACCGGATGGTCGCTGGGGCTGTACAGCTTGGTCGAGAAACCGTTGGGGTAGCCGGCCTTGCGCAGCAATTCCTTGGCCTTGGCCGGATCGTAGGGATAGGGCTTGAGCGCCGGGTCCGTGCCGTAGGGGAAATACTCCGAGATGAAGGTCGCCAGCGGCTTGCCCACCCCGTGGTACACCCCCTTGACGATGGCGTCGCGGTCGATGGCGTAGTTCAGCGCCAGGCGCACGTCGCGCTTGGACAGCGGCGAGCTCTCGTCGCGGGTGTACAGCCGCACGTACATGGGCGAGGCCACGGGCACCGCGACGACCTCGAGCCCCTTGCTGCGCTCGACCTGCTGCTTCTGGTTGGTCGGGATCTGGATGGCGATGTCGGCCTCGCCGGTGATCATGGCGTTGACCCGGCTCGCGCCTTCGGGAACCACGCGGAAGACCAGGTGCTTGATGCCCGGCTTCTTGCCGTAGTAGTCGTCGAAGCGGTCCAGCGTCAGGCTCTGGCCGATCTTGTGCTCGCGGAACTTGTACGGCCCGCAGCCCACGGGATGCTGGCCGAAGGCCTCGACGCTGGGCAGCGAAGTGGCGTACTTCTTGGGAATGATGTACAGGTTGTTGGCCACCTTGTTGTGGAAGGCGCCGTCTATGCTCTTGAGACGGATCTGAACGGTATGCGGGTCGGGCGCCGCCACGCTGTCGACCAGCGCGAAATAGGGCCGCTTGGTGCTCTTGGTGGCAGGGTCCAGGATGCGCTCGACCGAATACTTGACGTCCTCGGAGGTGATCACCTCGCCGTCGTGGCAGCGGATGCCGTCGCGCAGCTTGTACGTGTAGGTGAGCCCGTCGTCGGACACCGAATAGCCGGTGGCCATGCGCGGCTCCAGGTTGCCCTTGGGGTCGAAGCCGTAGAGCGTGTCGAACATCTGCCACGCATAGCGCTGCGAATCCCCGCTGGCCGCGACCTGGGGGTCCAGGTTCTGGAAGCTCTTCTCGACGGCCACCACCACGGTGTCCTTGTCCACCGCCGGCGCCGAATGGGCCGCCGGCACGGAAGCCAGCGCCCCCGTCAATACGAATGCTGCGATTCCGAACTTCATGTCTCCCCTCCTCGTTGGCAGAAAAAGGCCGGCCTTGCAGGCGCCGGTGTCAGATCTTGTTCATGGGTCGGCCTGTATTCGTGTTCAGTCCAGCCGCTCGACGATGGTGGCCGTGCCCAGCCCGCCGCCGCAGCACATCGACTGCAGGCCGTAGCGGCCGCCGCGGCGCTCCAGTTCGTCGAGCATGACGGTCATCAGCCGCGCCCCGGTCGAGCCCAGCGGATGCCCCATGGCGATCGAGCCGCCGTTGACGTTGACCTTGCCCATGTCCGGCTGCAAGTCCTTCACCCACGCGCCGAGCACGGAGGCGAAGGCCTCGTTGATTTCGAACAGGTCGATGTCGGCCATCTTCAGGCCCGAGCGCTGCAGGATCTCGCGCGTGGCCGGAATGGGGCCGGTGAGCATGATCTCCGGGTCCACGCCGACCACCCGCTGGGCGTGCAGCCGGGCGCGCGGGCGCAGGCCGTACTCGCGGGCCTTGGCCGCCGTCATGAACAGCAGCCCGGCCGCGCCGTCGGATACCTGGCTGGCGTTGCCGGCCGTGACCCGGCCGTTCTCGCGGAACGATGCCTGCAGGCCCGCCAGCTTTTCCAGCGAGGTGTTGCGCCGCACGCCCTCGTCGGCCTGCAGCACGGACCCGTCGGCCAGCGTCACCGGCAGCAGGTGGCCGGCGTAGCGGCCGGCGTCCTGGGCGGCGGCGGCGAGCTGGTGGCTGCGCAGGGCCAGCTCGTCGAGGTAGGCCCGCTCCAGGTTCCAGCGTTCGGCGATACGCTCGGCGGCGATGCCCATGGACGGCATGGAAAAGCGCTCGACCAGCGATTCCGGGTGGCGGCGCCCGTAGCGGGTGTCGTCGTTGCCGCCCTGAGTGACGGACATGTGCTCGACGCCGCAGGCGACGACCACGTCGCACACGCCGCTGCGGATCATGTTGTCGGCGAAATGCGCCGCCTGCTGCGACGAGCCGCAGGCGCGCTGGACGGTGGTGCCCGGCACGGTGACCGGGAAGCCCGCGGCCAGCAGCGCGGTGCGCGCCACATTGCCGGCCTGCTCGCCGACCTGGGCGGCGCAGCCGGCAACCACGTCGTCCACGTCGCCGGCCGGCACGCCGGTGCGTTCCAGCAGCGATCCCAGGACCCCGGCCAGCAGCGCGCTCGCGTGGATCTCCTTGAGCGCGCCGTTGCGCCGCCCCACGGGGGTGCGCACGGCGTCGACGATGACCGGCTCGCGGTCCTGCAACTGTGAGGCTTTCATGGCTTGGGTTTCCCCGCCCATTGGCTGTTCTTGCGTCCCAGGATGTGGCCCGCGATCATGTTCTTGTGGATCTGCAGCGTGCCGCCGTAGATGGACCCGCCGCGCACTTCGCGGTAGCGGGCCTCGACCGGGTACTCCGTCATGTAGCCGTAGCCGCCCAGCAGCTGGATTGCGTCGTCGCAGATTTCCTTGGCGGCCTGCGCCACGTAGACCTTGGCCACCGAGGTTTCCAGCGGCGAGGGCAGGCCGATGGCGGTGTTGGCCGCGGCGCGGTAGGTCAGCAGCTGCGCGGCTTCCAGCTTGACCTTCATATCGGCCAGTATCCACTGCAGGCCCTGGAAATCGGCCAGCTCGCGCCCGAACTGCTTGCGTTCCGTGACGTACTGCAGGGCGAACTCGTAGGAAGCCTGGGCCGACCCGAGCATGCGCGAAATGCTGCCCAGGCGCTCGACGTTGTAGACGCTGATCAGCTGGCCGAAGGCGTTGCCCTCGGCCAGCACGTTGGCGCGCGGCACGCGGCAGCCGTCGAAGAACAGCTCGTACTGGCGCTCGCCGGCCATGTTCAGCGTGCCCGGGCTGCACGAGAAGCCCGGCGCGTCGTGGGGCACCACCACCGCGCCGATGTCGCGCGGGCTGCCGGAGGTGCCGAAGCGGCAATACAGCATGGTGTACCGGTGGGCGCGCGCGGCGCTGATGAAGATCTTCTGGCCGTCGATGACGACCTCGTCGCCCTCGATGCGGGCGCGGGTCTTCATGGCGGTGGCCGCCGAGCCGGCGTCCGGCTCGGTGATACCGATGCAGATGCCGAATTCGCCCTGGGTCACGCCCTGCACGTACTTGGCCTTCTGTTCCTCGGTGCCCAGCTCCAGCACCGCGCCGATGGCGCCGGTGGAGGTCCGGTGCGCCAGGCCGCCCATGGTGGAATCGACCTTCTGTATGGTCTGGATCAGCAGCAGCGTATCGAGCAGCGGCAGGCCCATGCCGCCGTACTCCTGCGGCATGTTCAGGCCCAGCAGGCCGTTTTCCGACATGCTCTTGCGCAGGCGCTGCAGCGGCTCGAAATCGCCCTTGGCCTCGCCCTCGTGGGCGGCCTTGGCCATGGGCAGCAATTGCTTGCAGAGCTTCTCGGTGGCGTCGATCAGCTCTTTCTGTTGGTCGGTGAGTTGGAAATCCATGGGCGTTTTCGAAAGTGCGTGGGTAAGGGGAAGCGCGCCGGCTCAGGCGGCGGCCGCCGCGGCGGGCCGGGCATGCCCGGCCTGCGGGGCGCCGCGCTCCAGCGGCGGCAGGGTGTCGGCCAGGTGGCAGGCGGACCATTGCCCGTCGCCCACCTGGCGCAGCAGGGGCTTTTCGCTGCGGCAGCGGTCGACCGCGTGCGGGCAACGCGGGTTGAAGGGGCAGCCCGGAGGGGGGTTCATGGGCGAGGGGATTTCGCCGCTGACCAGCCGCGCCGCGGCGCCGCCGCTGCGCGCGTCCACCGAGGCGATCAGCGCCTGCGTATAGGGATGGCGCGAACGGGCCACGATGTCCTCGGCCCGGCCGATCTCCATGAACTCGCCCAGGTACAGCACCCCCACGCGCTCGCTCATGTAGGCCACCACGGCCAGGTCGTGCGAAATCAGCAGGTAGGTCAGGCCCAGCCGCTGCTGGAGATCCTTGAGCAGGTTCAGGATCTGCGCCTGGATGGACACGTCCAGGGCCGAGACCGGCTCGTCCAGGATCATGCACTTGGGGTCCAGCGCCAGGGCCCGCGCGATCGACACGCGCTGGCGCTGGCCGCCCGACATCTCGTGGGGATAGCGGCGCGCCGCGTCGGGCGGCAGGCCGACCAGGTCCAGCAGCTCGGCCACCTTGGCGCGTCGCCCGGCGCCGCCCAGCATGCGGTGCACCCGCAGCGGCTCGTCGATGATGCTGCCGACCCGCATGCGCGGGTTGAGCGAACTGTAGGGGTCCTGCAGCACCGGCTGCAGTTCCATGTGGAAGCGGTCCTTTTCCTTGCGGCCCAGCCGCGTCAGGTCGCGCTGCCCCACTTCCAGCGAGCCCGAAGTGGGCGGCTCGGCCAGCATCACCATCTTGGCGATGGTGCTCTTGCCCGACCCCGATTCCCCGACCAGGCCGAAGGTGGCGCCGGCGGCAATCTCGAACGTCACGCCGGCCACGGCGTGCAGCGGGCGCGGGCGCCCGAACAGGCCCTTGCGGACCTCGTAGGTCTTGCGCAGGTCCCGAACCTTGACGAAGGCTTCGCTCATCGGCTTGCTCCCTGTTCGGCGGGCGCGACGGCCCCGGCGCGCGGGTCCAGGCGGCCCAGCAGCATGTCTTGCGTACGCCAGCAGGCCGAGCGCCGGCCGCCGTCCCACTCGAACCAGTCGGGGTATTGGCTGCGGCACGCATCGACGGCATGCACGCAGCGCGGCTCGAAGCGGCAGCCCTGCGGCAGGCGCGTCAGCGCGGGCTGCTGGCCGGGAATGGCCGTCAGGCGCTCGGAATAGGTGTCCAGCGAAGGCAGCGCCTTGAGCAGGCCCACCGTGTAGGGATGGGCCGGCTGGTGGAACACTTCGCGGATGGGACCGGCCTCGACGATGCGCCCGGCGTACATGATGGCGACGTCGTCGCAGAACTGCGAGGCCAGGTGCAGGTCGTGGGTGACGAAGACGATGGCCATGTTTTGCTGCTGCTGCAGCTCGCGCAGCAGGCCCAGGATCTGCAGCTGCACCGTCACGTCCAGCGCGGTGGTGGGCTCGTCGCAGATCAGCAGGTCGGGCGACATGGCGATGTTGATGGCGATCGACACCCGCTGGCGCATGCCGCCGCTGAACTGGAAGGGATAGCTGTCCAGGCGCTCTTCGGCGGCCGGGATCTTGACCTTTTCCAGCACTTCGACGCACTTGCGGCGCAGCATGGCCTTGTCGCGCACGCCCTGGTGGATGCGGAACACCTCGCCCACCTGGTCGCCGACGGTGAACAGGGGGTTGAGCGAGGTCATGGCGTCCTGCAGGATCATGCCGATCTCGCGCCCTCGGATCTTTTCCAGCTCCTTGCGCCCCATGCGGGCCAGGTCGCGGCCCTTGAACGGCACTTCGCCCGCGGCCAGCCGGCCGTTGGAAGGCAGCAGGCCCAGCATGGACAGGCAGGTCATGCTCTTGCCCGATCCGGACTCGCCCACCAGCGCCAGCGCGCGGCCGGCCTTGACTTCGAGGCTCACGTTGTCCACGGCCGTGACGACCCCGGACCGGCCCCGCAGCACGGTGGTGAGGTTCTTGGCTTCGAGTATCGTTTCCATTACCAGGCTCGCGTCATGGTGGGGCTGAGCCAGTCGCGCAGGGCGTCGCCCAGCAGGTTGGCCGAGAGCACCGTCAGCATCAGCACGATGCCCGGGATGCCGCAGATCCACCATGCGGTCTCCAGGTAGCCGCGGCCGTCGGCGATCATGGCGCCCCAGGACGGCGTAGGGGGCTGCACGCCCAGGCCCAGGAAGGACAGCGTGGCCTCCAGGATGATGATGATGCCGACGTCCAGGGTGGCCAGCACGATGAAGGTGTTGGCCACGTTGGGCACGATGTGGCTGTGGATGATGCGGATGCGCGAGGCCCCCGCCAGCTTGGCCAGCAGCACGAAGTCGCGCGAGCGCAGGGTGAGCGCCTCGGACCGCGTGACGCGGGCGAAGCGGGCCCAGTTGGCCAGGCTCAGCACCAGGATCAGGTTGAACAGGCTGAAGCCGATGGCACCCACCAGCACCAGCGCCAGGATCACCGCCGGCAGCGCCAGCTGGATGTCGGTCAGGCGCATGGCCACGCTGTCGAAGGTGCCGCCCAGGTAGCCGGCCGTGATGCCCAGCAGGGCGCCGAAGATGCCGGCCAGTATCACCGCACAGAAGGCCACGAACAAGGACACGCTGGCGCCGTAGATCACCCGCGAGAGCATGTCCCGGCCGAGCTGGTCGGTGCCGAACCAGTGCTCGGCCGACGGCGGCTTGAGCGTGTCCGACAGCGAGATGGCGTTGGGATCCAGGGGCGCGAACAGGCTGGGGAACAGCGCCACCGCGACCAGCACCACGGCGATGGCGGCGGCCAGGCCGAACTGCAGGTGGCGGCCCAGGTGGCTGCTGGAGCGCGGCGGGAGCACGGTCATGCTGGGCTCGGCCGGCCGTTGCCGCAGCACGGGCAGGGAGGCGTCAGGCATAGCGGATCCTCGGGTCAACGTAGGCATAGATGATGTCGACGGCCAGGTTGACCATCGTGAAAATGATGGCGCCGACGGTGACGGCGGCCTGCACCATCGTGTAGTCCAGGTTGGAGATGGATTCCAGGATCAGCCGTCCCACGCCCGGCCAGGCGAAGATGAACTCCACCGACACGGCGCCGCCCATCAACACGCCGAACTGCAGCGAGACGAAGGTGATCACCGGCAGCAGCGCGTTGCGCAGCGCGTGGCGGTAGACGATGGTGCGCTGTGGCACGCCCTTGATCCGGGCCAGCTTGATGTATTCGGAATCCAGCACCTCGGTCATGCTCGAGCGCGTCAGCCGCATGATGCCAGCGGCCGAATACCACCCCAGGGCCAGGGCCGGCAGGATCAGGTTGTCGAACGACCCGTAGCCGCTGGTGGGCAGCCAGGACAGCTCGATGGAGAACAGGCGGATGAAGAGCAGGCTGAACAGGAAAGGCGGCGCGGCCTGGCCCAGCACCGCGAACACCTTGGCGAACTGGTCGACCCAGCCGTCGCGGTTGACCGCCGAGATCACCCCCAGCGGCACGCCCAGGGCGATACCGAAGCCCAGCGCCGTGGCCGTCAGCAGCAGGGTCGGGCCCAGCGCTCCCATTACCACGCCGAAGGCGGGCTGGGCGAAGCGGTAGGAGATGCCCATGTCCCCCTGCAGCAGGTTCAGCAGGTACATGCCGTACTGGAACAGCAGCGGCTTGTCCAGGCCCATCTGGTGGCGCAGCAGCTCACGGTCGGCGTCGGTGGCCTCGGGCGGGAGCATGAGGTGCGTGGGGTCGCCGATCAGGCGGATGATGATGAAGATGATCAGCGTCACCAGCAGCACGGTCACGGCCGATTGGCCGAAGCGGCGCAGTATGTAGGAAATCATGGGTTCGCCACCTTTTCCCCGCCCCGCTCTTCGATGCCCTTGCGGGCGCGTTCCTTGAGCTCGAGCTTCTTGATTTTCTGGCTGCCGGTCAGCGGCCACGCGTCGATACGCTCCACGTAGCGCGGCACCTTGTAGCCGGCGATGTGCTCGCGGCAATATGCGATCAGCGCCTGCGCGTCGACTTGCGCGCCGTCCGCGGGTTCGATGTAGGCGTACGCGACCTCGCCCAGGCGCGCGTCGGGCACGCCCACCACCACGGCCTGGCGCACGCCGGGGAAGGTCTTGAGGAAGACCTCGATTTCCTGGGTGGCTACGTTGAAGCCGCCCGGCTTGATCATTTCCTTGACCCGGCCCCGGTAGGTGAAATAGCCGTCGGCGTCGCGCTCGCCCAGGTCGCCGGTGTGCAGCCAGCCGTCGCTGTCGAAGACCTTGCGGTCTTCTTCCGGCATCTTGTAGTAGCCCTTCATGGTGACGTAGCCGGCCACGCAGATTTCGCCCACCTGCCCGTCGCCCAGCTCGGCGCCGGTATCGACGTCGACGATCTTGATCTGCACGCCGTCGACCGGCTTGCCGTGCGTGGTGGCGCGCTTTTCCAGCGGATCGTTCCAGCGCGTGCGCAGCACGGCGTTGGAGGTTTCGGACATGCCGTAGGCGCTGACCAGCTCGGGTACGCCGACGGTCTCGGTCATCCAGTAGAAGGACGCCGTGGGCAGCGGCGCCCCGGTGCCGGTGCGCAGGCTGGACAGGTCGTAGCGCTCGCGGTCCGGGAAGGCCTTGAGGTCCTGCACGATGGTGTCCACGAAGAAGCTGACGGTGATGCGCTCGCGCTCGACCATCTCGCAGAAGCTGCGCGGCTCGAAGCGGTCGGCGATCACCACCTTGGCGCCCGAGAACCACATGGCCACGGTGTAGAAGGTGCCGGTGGCCGTGAACAGCGGCACGCAGGACAGGTAGCGGTCTTCGCGGCCCAGGCGCAGGCAGCCCGCGGCGAACCAGTTGTTCTGCAGCAGCGGGCCGTGGCAGACCATGGCGCCCTTGGGGAACGAGGTCGTGCCCGAGGTGTACAGGATCTGCGCCACGTCGCGCGGCCGGACCGCCTCGACCCGCTGGCGCAGCAGGCCGTCGGCCAGCCGCTCCCGGCCCATGCTCTCGACCCGGTCGAAACCCGTCATGCTCTGCGGCAACTCCGGGCCCAGGCCGATGACGTGCCGCAGCTGCGGCAACGCCTCGCTGCGCCATTCCCCCGCCGGCTGGTCGCGCCACCCGGGCTCGACCTTGCCCAGGATCTTGAAGTACTCGGTACCCGACCTGGCCTTGTCCTGGATGATGAGCGCACAGCTGTCGGACTGCGACAGCACGTAGCGCACGTCCTGGTCCCGGAACCGCGTGTTGACCGGCACCAGCACCGCCCCGATCATGGGCACGGCCCAGCGCGCGACCAGCCATTGCGGACAGTCCGCCATCCACAGGGCGACCTTGTCGCCGGGCTGGATGCCCAGTTCGATCAGCCCGCGGGCGAAGCTGCGCGCCCGTTCCGCCAGCTGGCGGAACGTGAGGCGTTCGTCGCCGTGGACCACGGCCTCCAGATCGCCGTAGCGTTCGGCGGACCAGTCCAGCGCCTGCCCGAACGTACGGTTCAGCCAATTCATGTCGGTCATTTCCAGCTTATGTTGCGCAGGTTGTAGTAGCCGCTGCCCTGCTGGGGCTCCCACTGGATGTCCGCGTCCTGCGCGAAGGTGTAGTAGAGCTCGGTGAGCAGCACGGCATGGCCGTCGTCGTGCAGGATGCGGCCGATCTGCCGGAAGATGCGGTCGCGCTCGGCGCGGTCGGTTGCCGCTTCGCCTTCGGCGACCAGCTTCTCGACCTCGGGGTTGTAGTAGTCGGACCAGGTGCCGGCCTTGGTCGCGCCGCCGCTGATCGGGTGGACCGGGTCGTAGATGGCGTTGGAGAACTGCATCATCGTCATCGGCCCGCTCTTGTGCGTGTTGTTCAGGCGGCTCCACGCGGCGTAGTCCATGACCTTGACCTGGGCCTGCACGCCTATGGCCGACCAATAGGCGACGATGGCCTGGCAGAGGTCCTTGGGCTGGTCGCTGGGGCACAGCAGTTCGGTCTTGAAGCCGGAGGGATAGCCCGCTTCGGCCAGCAGCTTCTTGGCCCTGGCCGGATCGTAGCCGTAGGGCTTGAGGCCGGGATCGACGCCGTAGGGGTAGCTGGCCGAGATATAGGACGACAGCGGCGCGCCGATGCCGTAGAGCACGTTCTTGATGATGGCCTGGGCGTCCAGGCCGTAGTTCAGGGCCAGTCGCACTTCCTTCTTGGCCAGGGGCGTGCCTGGCACATTGGAGTACAGGCGCACCGCCAGCGGGCTGCCGACCGGCACGGGCTTGACCGTGATGCCCTGGGCGGCGCGCAGCCGCTGGACGTCGGCCCCGGCGACGTAGTCGACGATGTCGGCTTCGCCCGCCATCAGCGCGTTCACGCGGCTGCTGGCGTCGGGCAGGCTCTTGAACACCAGGCGCTTGATGCCGGGCTTGTCGCCCCAGTATTCCTCGAAGCGGGCGAACTCGACCGATTGCCCGATCTTCTGCTCGACGAACTTATACGGCCCGGAGCCCACCGGCGCCCGGGCGAAGGCCTCGGGCGACGGCAGGGATTCGGTATATTCCTTGGGCACCAGCACCAGGTAGCCGGCGATCTTGTTCAGGAAGGCGCCGTCGGGACGCGCCAGCCGGAAAGTGATGCGATAGTCGCCGTCGGGCTCGACGGCGGTCACCAGGTTGACGAAGTACGGGCGGCGCGTGCTCTTGGTGGCCGGGTCCAGGATGCGGTCCAGCGAGTACTTGACGTCCTTGGAGGTCAGCGGCGCACCGTTGTGGAACTTGACGTCCTGGCGCAGCGTGAAGGTATACGCCAGGCCGTCCGGCGAGATGTCCACGGCCGTGGCCACGGCGGGCTTGAGGTTGCCCTTGAGGTCGAAGGCGTACAGCGTGTCGTACAGCTGCCAGACGTAGCGCTGCGAATCGCCGGTGGCGGCGACCTGGCCGTCCAGGTTGCCGATTTCCTTGCCGAGCCCGAACACGATGGTGTCGCGGTCGACGGCAGGCTTGCCGCCTATGGCCAGCGCCGGCGCCGAGGCGGCCGACAGGACGAGGGCGGCGAGCGCGCCGCGCAACGAAATGGGCAGAGACTTCATGGGAAAACTCCCGATCGGAGGGGGCGGGGATGGGCGGGCGCCCCGGGGCGCCCCTGCGCTCAGCGCAGGGTTTCCGGGCCGCCCTTGACGTAGATGATCTGTCCCGAGACGAAGGACGCGTCTTCGCTGCACAGGAAGGCGATGACGTTGGCGATGTCGCGCGGCACGCCCACGCGGCCCAGCGGAATGTTCTTGGCCCGCATGGCCTTGTATTCCTCGGGCTCGATGCCGCGTCGCGCCGCCGTCTGGCGCGTCATTTCGGTGTCGACGAAGCCCGGGGCCACGGCATTGACGTTGATGTTGAACGGCCCGAGCTCGATCGCCGCGGTGCGGGTGAAGGCCTGCAGGCCGGCCTTGGCGGAGGAGTAGTTGGCCTGGCCGCGGTTGCCCAGGGCCGAGGTCGAGGACAGGTTGACGATCTTGCCCTGGCGCTTCTCGACCATGTGGCGCTGCGCCGCCCGCGTGCACAGGAAGGTGCCGCGCAGGTGCACGTTCATGACCGTGTCCCAGTCGGCCACCGACATCTTGAACAGCAGGTTGTCGCGCGTGACCCCGGCGTTGTTGACCAGGATGTCCAGGCCGCCGAGCTCGGCGATGACGCGGGCCACCATGGCATCGACCTGGGCTTCGTCCGAGACGTCGCAGCCCACGCCGATCGCGCGGCAGCCGTATTCGGACTGGAGCCGGCGGGCGGCGTCCTCGGCCGCTTCGGCGGAGATATCGCAGATCGCGACGCCGGCACCCTCCTGGGCGAACAATTCGGCTGCTGCATAGCCGATTCCACGGGCCGCGCCGGTTACCAGCGCAGCCTTCGCTGCAAAGCGCTTGTCCATCGCTTTTGTCTCCTGACTTTTGTATGCGCCCCCGGCCTTGCCAGCCGACGGAGCCGCAAGTTTAGGGGAGGGTGAAAACGGTGTCAATATTTGATGATTATTGTTTTTACCAACCATGGACAGGGTGGAAAAGCGAAAGTTCCGCCCTGTCCGGGCCCATAGAACAGCACCAGATGGAATATATATATACTTGATTAATATGAATTAATTTTCCCATTCCGATTCTGGAATTCGGGTAATCCCTAAATTTCAGGCACCTCTAATTTATTCCAATAATTGGACACTAATAAAGGCCCGGCATGGAATCGGGCTCGCAGGCAGCCGCGCCCCGCCCGGCGATGCGCCCGCCCACCACGCATTCGGCCAGGTTGCCGCCCGCCATGTAGACATGGCCGAAAACGCTGCCCAGCTCCCCCGCCGCATACAGGCGGGCGATGGGCTCGCCGTAGGGGTCCAGCACCCGCTGCCGCGCGTCGTGCACCGGCCCGCCCTGCGTATTGATGACCACCGGCCACAGCTGCGCCAGGTAATAGGGCGGCTCGGCGATCGGCACCATGGTTTCCGGGCGCCGGCCGTAGAGGCTGTCGCGCCCCGCGGCGCAATCGCGGTTCCATCGCGCCACGGTTTCGCGCAGCGCGGCGGCGTCGATCCCGGCCATGCCGGCCAGCTCGTCCAGCGTGTCCGCCCGCTTCAGGATGCCGTTATCGACTTCCCTGAGATTGTCCGCGCTCCATTCGTAGCGCGGCCCGCGGCCGTTGGCGATGGAACGGCCCATGGGATACATGCGCCGCCCCGCCTCGTCGAAGATCATGAAAGACGGCATGCGAGTGTGGCGGGCGGCCGCGGCGTCGTAGTGGTCGAACTGCCGCACGCCGGTGTCCGACAGATAGGGCGGGTATTCGTCGACGTAGCGCCGGCCGTCCTGGTCGACCACGATCCAGGCCATTTTCGGCAGCGGCCGGCCGGGGCGCCCGGGCGTCCACATCGGCAGCGCCTTGACGTACAGACCCAGCGGATACTCCGGGTCCGGGTGGCGCATGCCGTACGGCCCGTGGTAATGCCACATGTGCCAGAGGTCGGCCCCCGCCGCCTGCGCCATGCGGATGCCGTCGCCCGTATTGCCCAGAAAGCTGCCGGGCAGCACCGGCGTGGACACCAGGTACTGCCGCTTCATGGCGTCGCTGGCCTCGAACCCGCCGCAAGCCAGGATCACCGCGCGCCGTGCCGCCACCCGCAGCGCCCGGCCGTCGCGCTCCAGCGCCACGCCGCCGATGGCGCCTGCGGGGCCGCGCAGCAGGCGGCGGGCGGCCGCCGAGGTCCAGACATCGATCGCGCCCGACCGGCGGCGCTGCTCGACGTTGTCCAGCAACAGCCTGAACAGCAGGCAGCCGGGCCGGAACGGGCGCGCCGCCAGATAGCCGTCGCCCTCCTCGAAGCCGGGAATGCTCTCGACTTCCGCGTAGCCCAGCGCGTCGCAGCCGGGAAAGGGATAGTTGCCCGCCGCCGGCTGCACCTGGATGCGGGCGCCGTCGGCGCGCGCCAGGCCGCGCAGGTAGTCCGGCGCCGCGGCCATGCCCTCGGCCAGCGCCCGCAGCACGTCGTCCGGCGTGCGCCCGCCGCAGGTGTGGCGCAGGTAACTCAGGCCCTCTTCGACGTCGAAGCAGATACGGATGCCTCCGGCGGAAAGAATGGAAATGCCGCCCGGGTCCGGCATCTTCTCCAGCAGCAGCACGCGCGCGCCGGCGTCGGCAGCTTCGATGGCGGCGACCGCGCCGGCCGCGCCGTAGCCGATCACGATGACGTCGTACTCGGCATCGGGCGGAACCGGCCGGCCGGATGACGCGCTCGATTGTTCCATATATTGAGTCTCCATTTATGATTATCACCGACAAGGAGCTGGACCGGAGCCCGGCATGCGCGCCGGACTCAACCTGCATCCCGGTATTACTGCGTTAGAATCCGCAAGACTACCTGCCGCAGGGTGATCTCTCAAGCCCGGCAATAGGTCCATATATTGGCATTTTTATAAATCCATCTTCCGAAAAAGGAGCAGGCATGGCCGCGCAACCGATCCCATCCGAAATCACCGGCACCATCGCCCAGGTGCTCGTGCAGGTCGGCGACCAGGTGGACGAGGACACCCCTCTGGTCATGGTGGAATCCATGAAGATGGAGATCCCCGTGCTGGCGCCGCGCGCCGGCCGGGTGACGGAAGTCTGCGTGGCCCCCGGCGACGCCGTGGGCGAGGGCGACCGCGTCGCCAGCATCGAATAGGGGACAGGCGTGCCGGCGGCCGGGCGCGGGGACCGGCGCACGGCATTCAGGCCTCGCGCCGGCGGCGCAGCGGCCCCGCAGCGGCCGCTGGCAGAATGCGTGCGGCGCCCCCTCCCCGCGCCGCCCGCATCTAGCGCCAGCCGACCTTGCGGAAGTTCAGGAAGCCCGAGCCTTCCTGCACCTGCCAGTCCAGCGAGTCCTTCTTGGCGAAGACGTTGAAGAGTTCGGTGACCAGCACCGCCGCCGCGTCGTCGTGCAGGATCCGGCCGATCTGCCGGAACAGCGCGCCGCGCGCCTCGGGGCCCGTGGCCGTCTCCAGCCGCTTGAGCAAGTCCTCGACTTCCGGGTTGTAGTAGTCCGACCACGGCCCGTTCCTGGAGAACGAGCCGGCCACCGGGTGCAGCGGATCGTAGATCGCGTTGGTGAACTGCGTGGTGGTCATGGGGCCGGTCTTGTGGGTGTTGTTCAGCCGGCTCCACGCGGCGTAGTCGATGCGGTTGATCTTCACCTTGACGCCGATCTGCCCCCAGTAGGCGGCGATGGCCTCGGCGAATTCCTTGGGCGTACCCACCGCGTCGTTGAGCGTGACCTCGAAGCCGCCGGGATACCCGGCCTGCTTGAGCAGCTCGCGCGCCTTGGCCGGGTCGTACGGGTAGGGCGCCAGGTCGGGGCTGCCGCCGTAGGGGAAATAGCGCGAGATGAACGAGCCCATGGGCGCGCCGATACCGTGGAAGACGCCCTTGATGATGGCGTCGGCGTCCAGCCCGTAGTTCAGCGCCAGGCGCACGTCGCGCTTGGCCAGCGGGGAGTCGGGCACGTTGGAATACAGCCGCACGTGCATGGGCGAGGACACCGGGTTGGTGATGACGTCCAGCTGCGGAACCTTGCGCAGGCGCGCCACTTCGGACAGCGGCATCATGGCCGCGATGTCCGCCTCGCCGGACAGCACGGCGTTGACGCGGCTGGACGGCTCGGGAATATACCGGAACACCAGGTTGCGGATGCCCGGCTTCTCGCCGTAGAAATCCTCGAAGCGCTCCAGTTCCAGCGCCTGCCCGATCTTGTTGCTCTTGACGCGATAGGGGCCCGAGCCGATGGGCGCGGCCGCGAAGGCCTCGGGCGTGGCCAGGCCGGAGGTGTACTCCTTGGGCACGATGAACAGGAAGCCCGCCACCTTGTTCATGAACACGCCGTCGGGCTGCTTCAGGCGCACGGTCACGGTGGCCGGGTCCGGCGTGTCGATGCCGTCCACGATGGGCGCGAAGTACGGCCGCCGCGTGCTGCGCACCGCCGGGTCCATGATGCGCTCGATGGTGTATTTGACGTCGGCCGAGGTCAGCGGCGCGCCGTTGTGGAACTTGATGCCGGGGCGCAGGTGGAAGGTGTAGCTCAGCCCGTCCTCCGACATGCGGTACGAATCGGCCATGCGCGGCACGACGTTGCCCTTGGCATCGAAGCCGTAGAGCGTGTCGAAGATCTGCATCGCGTAGCGCTGCGAATCGCCGCTGGCGGTGACCAGCGCATCCAGGCTCTGTATTTCCTTGTCCAGCGCCACGACCACCGTGTCGCGGTCCACCGCGGGGGCCGGACCGCCGGCCGCGCCCGCGCGGCCGAGGCCCAGCGCCAGCGCGGCCGCCGCCGCGGCCAGGATCAATGTCTTCTTCATGGTTCCTCCTTGGTTGCGCAAGGGGCCGCCAGGCCGGCCCGATGGGCGGTTTCTTGCATAGGACTTGTTTTTATATCAATATATGGAACTAATGTTCTGTTGGCGCCCTGGCAACAGCCAGGGAAAATTAGGCAAACGTGCTGCGAATGTCAACATATTTGCCGCGCAGTCGCAAATATCCAATAAAATAACGCTAATAAAATAACAATATATGGACTAAATTCGAGACGCTGCTCCCCATGGACAAGACACGCATAGAAGAACTGCACGCCCGCCGGGCCGCCGCGCGCGACGCGGCGCCCGCCCGGGTCCTGGAAAAACTCCGCGCGCAGGGCAAGCTCACCGCCCGCGAGCGCGTGCAACGCCTGCTCGACCCGGACAGCTTCGTGGAAATGGGCCTGCTGGCGCGCAGCGCCCATCCCGACCTGAACGCGCGCACCCCGGCCGACGGCATCGTCGTGGGCCACGGCACCATCGACGGCCGCATGGTCTACGTGGCCGCCGACGACGCCACCGTGCTGGGCGGCACGCGCGGCCGCGTGGGCGAACTCAAGATCGCCCGCGCGCGGGCCGCGGCGCTGGCCCACCGCAAGCCCTTCATCGCGCTCATGGAGGCGGGCGCGGCGCGGGTGCAGGAAAGCTTCGGCGCCACCGCCGCCGGCATGGGCATGCGCTTTGGCGACCACTTCCGCATGTCGGGCAAGGTGCCGCAGGTGGCGGCCATCCTGGGGCCCGCCTTCGGCGGCCCCTCCTTCACCTCGGCGCAATCGGACTTCACCAGCATCGCCCGCGATACCGGCTATATGGGCATGTCGGGCCCCCTGGTGGTCAAGGTCGGCATCGGCGAGACCTTCCCCAGCGAGGCCATAGGCGGCAGCGAAATGTGCGCCGTCCAGACGGGCCAGGCCGACCATGTGGGCGACACCGAAGACGACGTCCTGCAGGCCCTGCGCGGCTTCCTCTCCTTCCTGCCGTCGAGCTGCTGGGAACTGCCGCCGCGCGCCGAGCCGCGCCCGGCCGCGCTCGACACCGAAGAAGGCCGCGCCAAGATCCGCGCGCTGATCCCCGACGCCGCCCGCCAGGCCTACGACATGCGCAAGGTGCTGCAACTGGTCGTGGACGCCGGCGAACTGTTCCACTACCGCCCCCGCTACGGCGCCAACCTGATCACGGCGTTCGCCCGCATAGAAGGCCGGCCGGTAGGCATCGTGGCGTCCAACCCCATGATGCGCGGCGGCGTGCTCGACGAGAAAACCGCGCAGAAGGCGCGCAAGTTCGTGGAAATCTGCGACGCCTTCCATCTGCCGCTGGTCTTCTTCTGCGACGCGCCGGGCTTCCTGGTCGGCCCGGACATCGAAAAACACCGCATGATCTCGCTGGCCTCGCGCCTGCTCAACGTGGTGTACGGCGCCAGTGTGCCCAAGGTCACCATCGTGGCGCGCAAGGCCATCGGCCTGGCCTACCTGGCGCTGTGCGGACGCTCCATGAACCCCGACACCATCGTGGCCTGGCCCACCGCCCACTTCGACGTCATGGGCCCCGAGGCCGGCGTCGAGCTGGTCCACGCCAAGGCCATCGCCGAAGCCGCCGACCCCGCCGCCAGGCGCGCCGAAATCCTGGAAAAGCTCGAACGCGATTCCAGCGCCTACCGCGCGGCGGAAATGGGCCTGATCGACGACATTATCGACCCCGGCGAAACGCGCCGGGTCATCGCCTGCGCGCTGGACAAGACGGACGCAGCGCGCGAGCCCGGCTTCAAGCACCGCATCGACCCCTGAGCCATGAGCCTGTCCATCCGCGTGCAGGACCGCATCGCCCGGGTCACGCTGGACCGGCCCGAGGCCATGAACGCCATCGACGCGCCCATGCGGCGCGCCATACGCGCCATGTGGGGCGAGATCGACCGCGACGACGGCGTGGACGTGGCCGTGCTGACCGGCGCCGGCGGGCGCGCCTTCTGCGCAGGCTCCGACCTCAAGCGCACGCCTCCCGGCCCGGACAGCTTCGCGCGCGAGACCTTCGGCGACGGCGGCAACGATACGCTCGTGCCCGCCCCCGGCCCGGCCAAGCCCTGGATCTGCGCCTTCAACGGCGCGGCCTACGGCGGCGGACTGGAAATCGGCCTGGCCTGCGACCTGCGCATCGCCAGCGACACGGCGCGCTTCGCGCTGGCCGAGGTGCGCGTGGGCACCGTCCCAGGCTCGGGCGGCACCCAGCGCCTGCCCCGGCTGGTCGGGCATGCCTATGCCATGTGGATGCTGCTCACCGGCGACTCGGTCGACGCCGCGCAGGCGCTGCGCATGGGCCTGGTCAGCCACGTGGTGCCGGCCGCGCAGCTCGACGGCCTGGCCATGGACCTGGCGCGGCGCATCGTCGGCAACGCGCCGCTGGCGGTGCGGGCGGTCAAGCAGCTGGCGCGCCAGGGCGCGGACATGCCCCTGGAGGCGGCCCTGCTGCACGAACGCTATGCCTGGGGGATACTGAGGGACACCGAAGACCGCCAGGAGGGCCGCCGCGCCTTCGCCGAGAAGCGCGCGCCGCGCTACCGCGGCCGCTGACGCGTCGACCCGGCCGCTATAATCCCGCCCGTCGTGTCGGCCGGCCGGAGCCGGCCGCGCACAGTACACACGTCGCGGCGCAACCCAACCCAGCAACAAGATCCGCACCGTGCCCGATTCCCCCTCCCTCTCCACCCAGTCCCCCGCCCGCCGCAAGAGCGCCGCCGCGGCCGGCACGCAAAGCATCCAGCGCGCCGTGGCCGTCATGTGCGAGATCGCCGCGCACCTGCCGCGGGGGCGCAAGCTCAGCGACATCGCCGCGGCGTTGGGCCTGGAACCTGGCACCGTGCAGCGCATCGTCAAGGGCCTGCTGTTCCACGACATGGTCCTGCGGGTGCCCGGCACCCGGCTCTACCGCCTGGGCCCGCTCGCCTACGAACTCGGCCTGGCCGCGGCATCCAGCTACACCCTGCGGGAACTCTGCCAGCCCGCGCTGGCCGAGCTGGTCAAGGAAACGGGCGACCCGGTGTTCCTGGTGGTGCGCAGCGGCCTGGACGCGGTCTGCATCGACCACCTGCGCGGCACCTTCCCGATCCAGCCGCACGCGCTGGACATCGGCTCGCGCCGGCCCCTGGGCGTGACCGCCGGGTCGCTCGCGCTGCTGATGGCGCTTCCGGAAGACGAGCAGGAAGCCATCATCCGGGGCAATTCCCGGCGCGAGACCGTGCACGGCCGCCTGTCGGCGCGCTGGCTGCGCGAGCGGGTCGCGGACTCGCGCCAGCGGGGCTATGCGCTGAACGAGGAAGGCGCCCTGTCCGGCATATCGGCCGTCGGCCTGCCCCTGCGTCCGCCCGGCGGCGGCACGCCCTTCGCGGCGATCAGCGTCGCTTCGATCGCCTCACGGGTGACCGGCGAACGGCGCGAGAAACTGGTGCGGGCGCTGGCCCGCACGGCGCAGGAACTGGAAAGGCTCATCGCCAGGCGCCAGGCGGACTGGCGCTGACGCACCGCCCGGCGCAGGATGCGCCAGGCGACGGAACCGCGGCGCTCAGCGCTGCAACGTGGAATCGAAGGTCTCGCCCAGTTCCGCCGCGCCGATGATCTGCGCGGTGCGGTCGTGCCCGACGTGCAGCACGTGGGTGTTGAGGTCGCGGATCAGGCGGCCCAGCGGGTATTCGTCGAACAGCGCCGTCGAGCCGGCCAGCGTGATCAGGGTGTGCGAAACCTGCAGCGCCGCATGCGCGCAGATCGACTTGGCGCGCATGGAGGCCAGCTCGGCCGCCTGCACGTCGCCCGCCCGCCACGACTCGATGGCCTGGTCGAACGCCACCTGCGCGCCGTAGATCAGGATCTGCGATTCGCCCACGCGCAGCTGCACCAGACCGTCCTTGCCCTTGCCGCGCTCGCGCAGCAGCTTGAGCACCCAGCCGTAGGCGCCTTCTATCGTGCCCAGGTAGTTGGCGGCGAAACCCAGGTGGAAGCGGCCCTGCCAGCGGCCGCGCAGGTATTCGCCGGGCGCGCCCAGCACGTGTTCCTGGTCGATGAAGACATTGTTCAGGTAGATTTCCGGGCTGGGGCACACGCGCATGCCGGTGGGCCGGTACCAATCGTGGTTGATCGACAGGCCTTCCATGCCGGGTTCGACGATCACCATCTGGTGCGAGCGCGACGGGTCCGTCTCCCCTTCCAGGGTGGCGAAGATGATCGCCAGGCCGTCCTCGTAGCCGTTGCTGGCGTAGTTCTTGTTGCCGTTGACGACGAAGCCGCCGTCGACCTTGCGCGCGGTGGTCTGCAGCACGTACATGTGCTTGCGGCCCGCCTCGCTGCCCACGAAGGAGCCCAGCCGCATCTCCTTGACCATGGGCGCCACGTAGCGCTCGCGCTGCGCCGGGGTGCCGATGGCGTCCAGGGCCCAGGCCACGTGGTTCTGCACCTGCATGCAGTGCGCCGTGCCCGGCGAGACCCGCGCCACCGTGCGCACGGCCTGCAGGAAAGTCGCCGGGTCGTCGGACATGACGTTGCTGCCCAGGCCGCCCATTTCGCGGCTGACGGTGGCCGTCAGCAGGCCGCGCTCGTGCAGTTCGCGCAGGTTCTCGTAGGGCATGCTCACCGACTCGTGGTAGGCGCGCTCGCGCGCAGCGAAATGCTCCTGCGCATGGGCGGCCAGTTCGGTCAGCAACGGCTGGCTCAGGACGTGGCCCGGATCGGTCTTCATGGAATCTCCTGCGTGTATCTGTTGAATAGTGATAGGGAGGCGCGGTGCCGGGCTCAGCCTTCGAAGGGCACGGTGGCCTTGAGCGTGGTCCGGTGCAGCAGCCGGCGCTCGTCGGCCGTGTAGCCGCCGGTGGCCCGGTGGATGGTCGCCCAGTTGTCCCACATGACCAGGTCGCCCACCTGCCACTTGTGGCGATAGACGAACTCCGGCCGCTTGCAATGCGCGTACAGCTCGGCGAGCAGGTCGCGGCTTTCGTCTTCCGGCATGCCGACGATGCTAACCGTGAAGCCTTCGTTGACGAACAGGCAGTCGCGCCCGGAAATGGGGTGGCGGAACACCACCGGATGGGTGACATCCGGCGTCTTGGCCTTCTGTTCGGCAGTCAGCTCGACCATGCCGGTCTTGCGCTCGCGCGCCACCTGCGAATAGATGTCGCTGAACCGGTGCAGCGCGCGCAGCCCCTTGAGCCGGTCTTTCATGGACTGGGGCAGGGCGTCGTAGGCGGCAGCGGTGCTGGCGAACTCGGTGTCGCCCAGCGCCACGCCGTTGCGCGTGGGCACCTCGATGGAATACAGCAGCGAACCGCGGCTGGGCTGCTTGACGTAGGAAAGATCCGTGTGCCAGAACTCGCCGCTGCCGCCGATGCGCTGGCCGTTCTCCACGATATTGGAAATGCGGAAGACCTCCGGGTGGCCGGGCAGCAGGTAGCGCTCGACCACGTGGATTTCCAGATCGCCGAAGCCGCGGCTGAAGCGGATCTGCTGCTCCGGCGTCAGGCGCTGGTTGCGGAACACCAGCACCGAATGGTCGGCATAGGCCTGCGACAGGCGCGCGAACGTCGCCGCGTCGAGCTCCCGGGAAATATCCAGGCCGGTGACCTCGTTGCCCAGCGGCGCCGCGCTCGGCTCCACGGTGAACGGCCGGCCCGACGTCGTCGATTGGGACATGGCTTTGGACATGGCTTTACCTCGGTTCGAAAATGCGCCCTGGCCGCGCGAGGCTATTTCCAGGAGATCGTGCGCAGGTCGTAGAACGCGTAGCCCTGCTGGGGCTCCCACCGGATGTTCTGGTCCTTGGCGAACACCTGGAACAGCTCGGAGATCAGCACCGCGTGGCCGTCGTCGTGCAACAGGCGCCCGATCTTGCGGAACAGCTGGTCGCGCGCCTGCGTATCCGACACGCCGTAGCTTTCCTGGATCAGTTTTTCGACTTCGGGATTGTCGTAGTCGGACCACGTACCGTTCTTGGAGGCCGTGCCCGCGATCGGGGTGATGGGATCGTAGATGGCGTTGGAATACTGCATGACCGTCATCGGGCCCGACTTGTGCGTGTTGTTCAGGCGGTTCCACGCCGGGTAGTCGAGCAGCTTGATCTTGGCCTGCACGCCCACCGCCGACCAGTACGCGGCCACCGCCTCGGTCACGTCCTTGGGATAGGAAGTGGGGCTGAGCAAGTCGGTGGTGAACCCGTTGGGGTAGCCCGCCTCGGCCAGCAGTTTCCTGGCCTTGGCCGGATCGTAGCCGTAAGGCTTGAGATCGGGGTCGACGCCGATCGGATAGTAGGACGAGATGTACGAGGACAGCGGCTTGCCGATGCCGTGCATCACATTCTTGATGATGGCCTCGGTATCGATCGCGTAGTTGAGCGCCAGCCGCACCCTGCGGTCGGCCAGCGGCGTGCCGGGCACGTTGGCGTACAGCCGCACGTTGAGCGGGCTGCCCATGGGCACCGGGATGATGTCCAGTCCGCCGTTGTCCTTCAGGCGCTTGACGTCGGCCGGCGCGATGCCGTCTGCCATGTCGACCTCGCCGGTCAGCAGCGCGTTGACGCGGTTGCTGGCGTCGGGCACGAACTTGAAGATCAGGTTCTTGATCGCCGGCTTCTCGCCGTAGTAGCCGTCGAAGCGCTCGAGCTCGACCGCCTGGCCGATCTTGTGCGCCACCAGCTTGTAGGGTCCACAGCCCACCGGCGCACGGGAAAAGGCTTCCGGCGAGGGCAGCGATTCGGTATAGGCCTTGGGCACCAGGGCCACGAAGGCCGCTACCTTGTTCATGAACACCACGTCGGGCTTCTTGAGGCGGATCACCACGGTGTAGTCGTCGGGCGTCTCGGCGCTTTCGAAGGTGTCGGCAAAGTAGGGCCGGCGGGTGCTCTTGACGGCCGGGTCCAGGATGCGCTCGAACGAATACTTGACGTCGGCCGCGGTCAGCGCGGCGCCGTTGTGGAACTTGACGTCCTTGCGCAGCGCGAAGCGGTATTCCAGGCCGTCGGCCGAGACCTCGACCCCGGTCGCGACCTGGGGCTTCAGGCGCCCCTGCTTGTCGAAGGTATAGAGATTGTCGAACAGCTGCCAGGCATAGCGGTCGGAGTTGCCGGTGTTGTCGACCTGCGCGTCCAGCATGGCGATGTCGCGGCCGATGGCGAACACGATGGTGTCGCGGTCGACGGCGGGCTTGCCTCCCGCCGCTGCGGCCGGCGCGCTCACGGCGGCGGCCAGGACGAGCAGGCCACCGCCCGCCAGGTGCTTGAAATTCCACTGCGCCATGGTTTGCCTCCTTTGGCGTGGTTATCGTCACGGCCCAGCCTTGTGGGAGGCGGCGGGGTTCCCGCCGCGGGCGCTGCTGCTTTGCCGTGCATGTGCCCGTTTCCGGGTCTGGTCTGTTTGTTGCCGCGCGCAGGGCGCCAGCAGCGCAAACTCTATTCCAAAGATTTTTTGGTGTCAATATACGAAACTATTTCCGGCGCATCCGGTCGGCAGGCATTGCGCCCGCGACCGACAACCCGGCTGGTTTCATATCACATATCTATTTGATTAGAAAGAATAAATATAAATATCGCCGGGAGATTCTTGCCTCCCCGGCATTTTTGCCGGAAACTTCGTCTCCTGTTCAAATATTAATTATTCAATATATGGACTAATTCGGGGCGCGCTGCCGCCCCCGCATCGAGGAGCGAACGGATGTACGGCAAGGTAATGGTGGCCAACCGCGGCGCGGTGGCGGCGAGGGTCCTGCGCGCGCTGCGGCAGATGGGCATACGCTCGGTGGCGGTGTACTCGGAGGCGGACCGCGGCCTGCCCTATCTGGAAATGGCGGACGAAACCCATGCCATCGGGGCGCCGCCCGCGGCGGCCAGCTACCTGAACCAGGACGCGCTGCTGGACGTCCTGCGCCGCTCGGGGGCCGACGCGGTGCATCCGGGCTACGGCTTCCTGTCCGAGAACGCGGGCTTTGCCCGGCGCGTCGTGGAGGCCGGGGCAGACTTCGTCGGCCCCTCGCCCCAATGGATAGAAGCCATGGGCCACAAGACCCGCGGGCGCGAACTCATGGCGCGCCACGGCCTGCCCATGGCGCCCAGCTCGGGCCTGCTGGACGGCGACGAGGCTCGCACCCTGGAAGCGGCGCGCGGCATCGGCTTTCCCGTGCTGGTCAAGCCTGCCGGCGGGGGCGGCGGCATCGGCATGATCACGGCCCACGACGAGTCCGGCCTGGCGCGCGCCGTGGCGCAGGCCCGCTCCATGGCCGCCCGCAGCTTCGGAAACGACGAACTCTACCTGGAACGGCTCATGGTGCGTCCGCGCCACATCGAGTTCCAGGTGCTGGCGGACCGCCATGGCGAAGTCCGCCACCTGTTCGAGCGCGACTGCTCCATCCAGCGGCGGCACCAGAAGGTGATCGAAGAATCTCCCGCCCCGGGCATCGACACCGGCACCCTGGACGCCCACGCCGGGCGCATCTGCGACGTGCTCGCGCGCATGGGCTACGACGTCATCGGCACGGTGGAAACCCTGTACGAGCCCGCCACCGGCTTCAACTTCCTGGAAATGAATACCCGCCTGCAGGTCGAGCACGCCGTCACGGAAGAACTCACCGGCGTCGACCTGGTGGCCGCCCAACTGCGGCTGGCCGCTGGCCAGCGCATCGCGGAGGTCCTGCCGGAACCGCCGCGGCGCCGCGGGCACGCCATCGAGGCCCGCATCTACGCCGAAGACCCCGTGCGTTTCTACCCCAGCCCCGGCCCGCTGGAACGCTTCCGGCTGCCGGCCGGGCCGGGCGTGCGGGTGGAAACCGGCTACGCCGAAGGCGGCCGCGTAACGCCTTACTACGACCCCATGCTGGCCAAGGTCATCGTGCGCGCCGGCGACCGCCCGCAGGCGATCGCGCGGCTGGCGCAGGCCCTGGACGCCACCGAGATCGCAGGCGTCAAGACCAACATCCCTTTCATCCGCGCCGTGCTCGACAGCGAGGCCTTCCGGACCGGTGCCATCCACACCGGCCTGGCGCAGGACCTGCGGCCGGCCGGCTGAGCGGCCGCGCGGCGGCCGCCACGGACAACCACGGCGGGCCGTGGCGGGCGCGGCAGCCTCGGCGCCGCCGCCCCGCCGCGGTGGCCGCAGCCGGCCGCGGCCCCCGCGCCCTCAGGCCTGCGCGCGATAGCGGTTGCGCAGGTCGCGGATCTGGTCGTGATTGCGCAACACGCCTTCGTACTGGCGCCGCACGATCACCTGCACATCGGCCGGCAGATCCTCGGCCAGCGCATCGGCATAGTGCTTCTTGGCCACGTCCTCGCCACGCTCGCACTCTTCCAGTATGGCCTCGTCGCTGCGGCCCGTGACCGCCGCCTTCAGATTCACCCATCCGCGGTGCACGGCGCCGGCCGCCGTCCCGCTGTTCTCGGGCTGGCCGCCCAACCGCGTCACGCATGCCTGCAGTTCGGTCGCGCCGGCGCTGCAATCTTCCGCCCGCCGCTGGAACAGCGCCTTCAGGTCCGGGTTCTTGGCATCTTCGGCAGCGGCGCGGAAACCCTTCTCCCCGTTGATAGAAGTTTCCACCAGATCGTTCAGCACCTTGGTCGTCTTGTCGGACATATCGCCTCCTGATTGGGTAGCTTGGCTCGAAGCGCGGGCGGCCCGGAGGCCGCCGCGCCATGAACCTCCATGGTAGGAAGCGGAAACGGCGGCGTTGCAAGCGCTTGTAAAGGCGGTAAGGGTATGAAATCCCTGCCCGTGCAAGCAGCGGGCCTGCCGGGGCGCGCGGGAGGCAGCCAGGCGGGCCCGCCACATAAAAACCTACCGTCGGCCATGTTTGCTTGCGTATGGAGCCTGCGCCGCCGGCCGCCCATGCGGCCGACCACGACTGGCACCGAAGCTAGGGCAGGAAAAGCGCCGGGTCCATCTGCCGCAGGTCTTCGGCCACCCGCACCTGGGGCACGTCCATCAGGTCCAGCACCTGAGTGCGCACGTCGATGCCGGGCGCCACCTCGGTCAGCACCAGGCCGTCGGCCGTGACCTCGAACACCGCCCGCTCCGTGATGATGCGGGCGCTCTGGCCACGTTCGGCCACGTTCTTGCGCACGGGGTAGGTGATATGGTCGGCCCGGGCGACGAACTTGCGCACCTTGCCTTCCCTGAGTATGCGCAACTTGCCGTCCTCCGCCGCGACTTCCAGCCCGCCGGTGGTGAAGGTCCCGGTGAACAGCAGCTCGCGGGCGCAATGGGCGATGTCGATGAACCCTCCCGCGCCGGGATTCGCGATGCCGAAGCGCGAGACGTTGACGTTGCCGTCGCCATCGAACTGCGCGAACGCCAGCGCCGCGAAGGGGCAGCCGCCGCCGTCGATGAAGTCGAACTGCGTGACGCCGTCGAGCAGGGCTTCCGGATACTTGTTGGCCGAGAACTGCCACCCGCTCATGACCAGCCCGCCGAAGGGCCCGTGCTCCGTGGTGAACTGGTAGTCGCGATGGCCGCCGCGCTCGAACCGGCCTTCCTCCATCAGCACCATGGGAGCGTCCGACGACGCGCCGAAGCCGAATATGGACGTCACGCCGGGCCGTACGTCGCGGGCCGCGCGCCGCGCGACGATCTTGTCGGCCCCGAACGGCAGCCGCTCGCGGGCCACGCCGTCCCAGGGCACTCCGCCCAGATAGGCTTCGTCGTACGACACGTCGGTCGTCATCATCTGGCCGGGATCGACCACCACGTGGTCGACCAATACGCCCGGGACCTTCACCATGGTCGCAGGCCGCTGGCCGCGCGGCACGATCCTGCGCACCTGCGCCACCACGGTACCTCCGCAGGCCTTGACCGCCAGCGCGATCTGCAGGGACGAGGAATGGATGGGCTCGTCCTCGAAGGACAGATTGCCGAACTCGTCGGCCGTGGCGGCGCGGATGAATCCCACGTTCAGCGGCCAGGTCGGATAGAACAGGTAATCCTCGCCTTCGAACTCCACCCGCCGGATCAGGTCCTCCCGGGCGCGCTCGGTGAACTTGCCGCCCCCCAGGCGAGGGTCGGCGTAAGTGTCCAGGCCGATGCGCGTCAGATAGCCCGGTCCGCGGCGGGCCACCTCGCGCAGCCAATGCATGCTGGCGCCGATGGGCCAGCTATAGGCCTCGATCCGGTTCTCGCGGATCAGCCGCATAAGCTCGGGGCGCCGGCCCGTGGCCGGGTTCACCGGATTGATGTACGAGCCCGAGACGATCCGCTTCATCAGGCCCTCGACGGCGACATGGTCCATGCCGCCTATTCCCATGGCGTCGCCCGTGCCGCAGGGAAAGTAGAAGGTCAGCCCCGCCGGATCCCCCGTTTCCCGGAACCGCCGGGCCAGGCTCTCGAGCAGCAAGTCCGGCGTGATCCACCCGATCACGCCCACCGAAGCCACCGCATCGCCGCTGCGCACGACCGAGACCGCCTCGGCCGCCGTACATATCTTGTTCATGCCTGCACTCCGAACCGCTTCAGGGTGGCGCGCGCCGTATCGTGGCGGCAGTTATCCCGGAACATGCGGGAAGCGAGCCGATCCCCGCTTTCCCCGTTGCGCGCCGCGTGCGACGCGAAATACAGCTTGGCCGCGGCCACGGCCTCGTGCGGCAGCCGCGCAAGGCCGTCGGCGACCTCGCAGGCGAGTGCCAGCGCCTGGCCGTCCTCGGCCAGGTGATCGGCCAGGCCCAGCCGCAGCGCCTCTTCGCCGCCGAACGGCCGTCCGCCCCAGGTCAGCTGGCGCGCGCGCGACACGCCGACCCGGTCGACCAGCGTTTCCAGGCCCCATGGCGGGATCCAGCCGATTTCCACCTCGGGCAGGTTCCAGCGCACGGAGCGCGCCGTCACCACCACGTCGCAGGAGGCGGCCAGCACGAACCCGCCGCCCAGGGCGAAACCTTCCACAGCGGCGACCACCGGCTTGGCCAGCGCGGCGATTCCGCGGCAGAACGCCGCCGTGCGGGCTTCGTGCGCGCACATCTGGTCCAGGGACATGGCCCCCAGCTCCTTCAGGTCGCTGCCGGCGCAGAAACCTGGCGCGCTCCCGGCGAGTACGCTGGCCCCGACGGCCGGATCGGCGTCCAGCTCTTCCAGGACGGCGCCCAGCCGGGCGACCAGCGCGTCGCCCAGGGCGTTGCGGCGGCCGGGCCGGTTTATCGTCAGGATCGCGACGGCCCCGCGCCGCTCGATCGATAGTTCGTCATGCATCGAAAGAAACTCCGTCTTTGTTGAGCAGCGTGCGCACGTCCGCGGCCGCCAGGTCGCGCACCGCGACACCGTGCGCGGCGCACAGCGCCGCGGCATGGCCCATGGCGTGGCCGTAACTGAAGCACTGCGCCGTGACGCGGGCCGAGGCCATGGCTTCGTGCTGGGCGCTCAGGCAACGGCCGGCGGCCAGCAGGGATTCCCCGCGCGGCGGCACGAAGGCCCCCAGCGGGATCTCGTAGTAATCGTCGTACAGCCAGGACAGGCGCGGCCTTGCCCCGCTGTGCAGTTCTATCGGCCAGGGCGAGCGCGCGATGGCGTCGGCCCGCTTGCGGCCCGATTCGACGTCCGCGTTGGCCAGCGTTTCCCGGCCCACGATCTGCCGCGACTGGCGCACGCCCACTTGCACGCCGGTGTCGTTGAGTACGGCGTTTTCGCAGCCGACCAGCGTATCGCGGTAGAAGCGCCAGTACTCGCGGGCCTGTCGGCGGCCCTCGATCTCCGCCTCGGTCAGGTCGGCCGCCACCAGTGGATTGAGCTCGCGCCCGTCGCGCCCCAGGATGCGGGTACAGTTGCACAGCAGCTCGCCCGCGCGCGGCGTGCGGAACAGGAACACTTTGGCGCGCGGCAGGCGGTAGGCCCCCGCCGCATCGGCCTCGGCGATGGCCCGGCTCACCTCGGCGGGCAGGATCGAATCCTCGCCGTACGCCGCCACGAAGCGCGCGACGTCGACGTTCTGCATGCGGAAAACCATGGTGGGGTTCTGCACCTTGCCGTCCTGGCCCACGGTGGTCGGCAGGCCCGCCATGGCGAACACGTCGGCGTCGCCGCTGGCGTCCAGCGTGACGCCGGCCCGGATGTCGAGCGCGCCCTGCCGGGTATGTGCCCGCACGCCCTCGATCCGTTCGCCGCCCTCGACATACACGCCCGTCACGACCGAGTGGTAGACCACCCGCACGCCGTGGCGCTCGAGCAGTTCGTCGGCGGTCTCCCGCCAGGCCAGGGGTTCGTGCACCAGGGTATAGGTATCGCCGTAGCGAACCGGGTCCGTCAGGCCGCCGCGCCGGCGCATGGCGTCGATGAATTCGTCGACGAAACCGAAGACGATCTTTTCCGGCGCGCCGGCGGCATCCGGGCGGGCCAGGAACAGCCCGCAGATCGTTCCCGACAGGCCGGCGACCGAGGCGCCGCCGCAGAAGCCGTAGCGTTCCAGCAGCGTCACCTTCAGGCCGTGCCTGGCCGCCGTGCAAGCCGCGGCCAGGCCCGCCGCGCCGCCGCCCACCACCAAAACGTCGGTTTCCATGGCCTGCGCGGCGCGCCGGTCCCGGAGCGAGGAAGATGGCATATCGGTCTCCTACTGATTGAGCATCGTGCGCGGCAGCCACAGCGCCAGGTCGGGAAAGGCGATGACAATGGCCAGCGCCAGCACCTGCAGGCCCAGGAACGGCCAGATGGACCTGAAGATGTCGCCGATGGTGATCCCCGGCGGCGCCGCGCCCTTCAGGTAGAAAGCGGCCGGGCCGAAGGGCGGCGACACGTAGGAGATCTGCATATTCATGCAGAACAGCACCCCTATCCATACGGGATCGAAGCCCAGCGCCACCAGCACCGGCACGAATATGGGAGCGGTCAGCAGCAGGATGCCTATCCAGTCGATCACGCAGCCCAGAAGGATCCAGATGACGTTGACGACGATCAGGATGCCCCACTTGCCTATGGGCAGGCCCGATATGAGGTCCCGCAGGTAGTCCGTTCCCCCGGCGATGGTGTAGACCCCGATCAGCGCGGACGCCCCGAAGAACAGCCAGTACAGCATGCACGTGACCTTGGTGGTCTCGACGATGGCGCCGGAGACGTTGGGCCAGGTCAGGCGCCGGTTGACGGCGGCCGCGACGACCGCGCCCACCACCCCCAGGCCGGCGGCTTCCGTCGGCGTGGCGATGCCGGTATACAGGGTGCCCAGCACGCCGAAGGCCACCATCCCCGGCAGAATCAGCTTCTTCAGGTAGGCCAGCTTTTCCCCGAAAGGGATGTCGGTTTCCTCGCGCGGGGCCGCCGGCGCCAGCTCCGGCTTGAGCCACGATATGCCGATTACGTACGCGATATACAGCGCCGCCAGCAGCAGGCCGGGAACGATGCCCGCCATGTACAGCTGCCCGATCGAGGACCCCGAGGTCAGCGCGAACATGATCAGCACCACGCTGGGGGGGATGAGGGTAGCCAGCCCGCCGCCCGCGCAGATCGAACCCAGGGCGATGGACTTGCCGTAGCCCCGCTTGAGCATGGCGGGCAGCGCCACCACGCCCATGGTCACGATCTCGGCCCCGATCACCCCGACCATGGCGGCCATCAGGGCGCAGGAGATGATCACCGCCACGGCCAGGCCCCCGCGCAGGCGCCCCGACCATACATAGGCCGCCTTGAAGATGTCTTCCGCGATGCCGGCCTTCTCGAGGATCATGGCCATCAGGATGAACAGCGGCACCGAGACCAGGATCTGGTTGCCCATCAGCGTGAAGACGCGGCTGACGACGAGATTGAGCGTATTGAGGTCGAACAGGCCGACCGTAAGCACCACCGCGATGGCGCCGGTGGCGAAGGCCATGGGCACGCCGATGGCCAGCGTGGCGACCAGCGCGGCCAGTATCAGCAGGGTGAGGGTGTCAACGGCCATCGCCGCCCTCCTTGGCGTCGGGGCCGCGGGGCCGCGCCAGTCCGAGATCGACCAGCAGGTTGGCGAAGCCTTGCAGCAGCAGCAGGAGACCCGCGGCCGGAATGGCCAGCTTGACCGGCCACAGCGGCGGGTTCCACAAGGTGCCGCTGCCCTCGTGCTGCCGGATGGAGTTCCAGGCCAGATCCCAGCCGAACCACACCAGCGTCAGGCAATACAGGGCGAACACCAGGAACGCGGCCGTGCAGACCACCTGCTTGGGCCAGCCGCCCCGGCGCGCGATGCGTTCCGACACGATGTCGACCGTCACGTGCTTGCGGTACAGCAGGGCGAAACCGCCCCCCAGCGCATAAGCCATGCCGGCCAGATAGGTCATGGATTCGTCGGCCCACACGGAAGGCGCATTGAACGCGCCGCGGCCCACGACTTCCCGGACGATGATGAGGACGACCGCCACCACGAGCAGGCCGGCTACCCGGCCCACCCACTCGTTCAGCCGTCCGACCCAGCGGACGTAGAGATTCATGATGTCAGGCCAGCAGCTTCAGTTCTTTCAGATAGGCGCGCTGCGATTCGGCGGCCTGCCTGGCCAGCGGGCTCTTGGCCGCCCATTCGTCGACGACGCCCTGCGCGATGCCGCGCGCGGTGGCCAGGTCGGCGTCGGACCACGCGATCAGTTCGACGCCCTTTTTCTGCACTTCGTGCGAGGCCTTCTCGTCGTTCTCGGCGATGCGCGCCACCTGCACCAGGGAGAACTCCCGCCAGGTCTTTTCCAGGATCTGCTTGACGTCGTCGGGCAGCTTATTCCACGCACCGGCATTGACGGTGAAGTCCTGTATGGGCATCGAATGGAAGCCCGGGTAGGTCGCGTACTTGGCGATCTCGAAGAAACCGACCTTTTCGTTGACCGACAGGGTGGACCAGTCCACGCTGTCCACCACGCCTTTTTCCAGCGCGGAATAGGCTTCGCCGCCGGGAATGACCACGATGGACGCGCCCATCTTGGCGATCGTCTCGGCCGCGATGCCCTGGGCGCCGCGGTGCTTGATGCCCTTGAAATCTTCCGGGCGGCGTATCGGGCGGCGCGACGTCAGCGACTCCACGCCCCACCAGGTCGCGCCCACCGTATAGGCGTTGAACTTGCCGTAGGCCTGGCGCAGCAGCTCGATGCCGCCCTTCTTGTAGAGCCAGTCGTTCTGCTGGGCCGGCTCGCGGTAGCCGAAGGCGAAATCGCCGATCACCGCCAGCGCCGGCTCCTTGCCCGCCCAGTATCCAGGGTAGGTCGACTGGCCCTGCAGCACGTTCTGGCTCACCGCATCCAGCGTCTCGAAGGCGCCCACCACCGCGCCGGCGGCGAAGGGTTGGATCACCAGCCGCCCGCCGGTATTGGCCTTGACCTTGTCGCAGAACTCGTGGAAATACTTGAAGGTTTCCTCGCCCGCGCCCCACAGGGTCTGCACGCGCCAGCGCGTGGTTTCCTGGCCCAGGACCAGGGCGGGCATGCCGATCAGGGATACGGCGGGCGCGGCCGCGGCCGCCTTGAGGAGGGTTCTACGGGTGGGGGTCATGGTTGTCTCCTTGTAGGGGCGTCCGGGCGCCGGTCTTGTACCACATCACTAATATATTAGATGGGCGAAAAAATATCAATCCTGCTCCGCGCGGAGGGCAGGCGCCCGTCAGGACCTGCCGCCGGTCTTGCGCAGCAGCAGGTCGCGGGTGAAGTTCTCGGCGATTTCGCTGACCAGGTCGCTGCGGCTGGCCGCGCGCATGTCGTCGCCGTCGGCGATGGCCCGGGTCAGTTCGGCATGGGCCGGCCCGACGACCGCCAGGTTGTCGAACTCCCGGTGATGAGCGAAGTAGAAGCGCTGCGAAAGGGTATGCAGCGGCCGCAGGGCCCGCTCCGCGTACGGATTGCGGGCGCAGCGGGCGACGAAACGCTTGATCTGGAAATGCGAGCGCAGGTAGGCATGGACGTCCTGCCGGTGGCCCGCCTGCTCGATGTCCTGGGCCATTTCGCGCAGCCGGGCGCGCTCGCCGTCGTCGCAGCGGCGCGCGGCGCGGCACGAAACCAGCTTTTCCAGCACACGCCGCGCCTCGAGCACGGCCATCTGCTCTTCGATGGAAATTTCCGAGATCACGATGCCGGCGCGGCGGATCACCGTCACCAGCCCATCCATGGCCATCCGCGCGATGGCTTCGCGTACGGGCGTACGGCCGATGTCCAGCGAATCGCTCAGCGAAGCCTCGCTCCATACGGAGCCGGGCGCCAGCTGCAGGGTGACGAAACGTTCTTCGAGTTCGCGCCGGGCGCGGTCCACCAGCGTGGTCTCGGGGGGAGTAGCCAGGGTCATATCCCGTTCACGGGCCGCGAGGCCCTGTTTCTACAATCTTACTAACATACTATATCAAGCTTTCCTCCGCGCCTTCCCCCGGCTCCCCGGGCACGGTGCCGGCCGGGGCGGCAGGCGCCGGCCGCTCGCCCACCTGCTGGCGCCACATCGCGTAGTAAAGCCCCTTTCCCGCCAGCAGCTCGGCGTGCGGCCCGCTTTCGACGACGCGGCCCTTCTCCAGCACGAATATCGTGTCCGCGTGCATGACGGTGGACAGGCGATGGGCCACCAGGATGGTGATCTGCATGCTGCGCGCCGACACCTGCCGCACCGTCTCGCTGATCTGCTCCTCGGTGATCGAGTCCAGCGCCGAGGTCGCCTCGTCGAAGATCAGCAGCCGCGGCTGGCGGATCAGGGCGCGGGCGATAGACAGGCGCTGCTTTTCGCCGCCGGACAGTTTCATGCCGTTCTCGCCGATCACCGTGTCCAGGCCCTGCGGCGACTTCTCCAGCAGATAGGCGCACGACGCCTGCTCCATGGCCGTGACGATCTCGGCGTCGCTCACTTCCGGACGGATCAGCCGCATGTTCTCGCGTATCGTGCCCGAAAACAGGTGGGTCTCCTGCGTCACGAAGCCGATCTGGCGGCGCGCCGGGTTGTAGCGGATGTCGCGGGTCGAGATGTCGTTGTAGAACACTTCGCCGGCGTCCGGCGTATACAGCCCCACCAGCAGCTTGACCAGCGTGGACTTGCCCGAACCCGACGGCCCGACGAAGGCGACGGTATCGCCCAGCGCGGCCGAAAACGACACGCCGTCCAGCGCGTTGTCGGGCGCGCCCTTGTGGCGGAACACCACGTCGGCAAAGCGCACCGTACTCACCGGCCCGATTTCCACCGGCGACTCGGGCCGGCGCTCGACGGGCCGGGCCATCAGCGCCTGGAAGTTCGCCAGCGACGCATCCGCCTCGCGGTACGCCAGGATAATATTGCCAAGTTCCTGCAGCGGCGCGAAGATCGCCACCGTGATGAACTGCATGGCGATCAGTTCTCCCGTGCTGAGCACGTCGTGGAAGATCAGCCACAGCAGCGCGAACAACACCGCCAGCTTCAGCAGGCTCAGCGTCGTCCCCTGCAGGAAAGACAGCAGGCGGATGCGCCGCACCTTCTGCATTTCCAGCTCGAAGATCTCGGCCGTCTGCGCCTGCAGGCGCCGGATCTCGGGATAGGTCAGGCCCAGGCTCTTGATCAGCTCCACGTTGCGCAGCGACTCCGTGATGAAGCCCGAATTGCGGTTGGTCTCGCGCACGATGGAGCGCTGCTGGCTCTTGATCTCCCGGCTGAGCAGGCCCGTCAGCCCGCCCAGCAGCAACACGCCGACGAAGAACACCGGCACCAGCAGCCAGTGCCGCGTCATCGCATACCAGACCAGGAAGCCGATGCCCACGGCGGCGGCGAACACCGTATTGATGAAGGCGTTGATGAAGCGCTCGCTATCGGCGCGCACCTTCTGCAGCAGCGACAGCGTTTCGCCGCTGCGCATGTCCTCGAACTCCTGGAAGCGCAGCCTCAACACCTGCCTCAGGCCGTCGTTGAATATCTGCGTGCCCAGCTTCTGTACCGCCAGCCGCGTGGCGTATTCCTGCAACGTCCTGGCCAGCCGCGACAGCACGGCCACCAGCACCGCCAGCCCCAGCAGGGCCAACACCCCGGAAACCAGTTCCTGCTCGGTCTTGCCGGCGCGGTTGATGGCGTACTCGTCGATGATGCGCCCAAAGATGATGGGGTCGACGAGCGCCAGCACCTGGCTGGCCGCCGCCAGCAGCAGCGCCGCCGCGGCCAGCCAGGCATGCGGACGCAGATAGGTCCAGAGTAGGCGCATGGGTCGCTCCGTGGGGACGATATGCGCGCGGCGCCGGCCCCAGGCCGCGCCCGGCGCCGCGCGTGGGTGGCGTCCCGGCGGGCGTTCGCCAGGACGACGCATCCACAGGCAAGGCCCGAGCCGCGGCGCCCGCCGTCAGACGTCCAGATTCGCCGCCGACAGCGCGTGGGTTTCGATGAACGCCCGCCGCGGTTCGACGTCGTCGCCCATCAGCGTGGTGAAGACCTCGTCGGCGATGATGGCGTCCTCGATCTGCACGCGCAGCAGGCGGCGCACGGCCGGGTCCATGGTGGTTTCCCAGAGCTGCTCGGGGTTCATTTCGCCCAGGCCCTTGTAGCGCTGCTTGCTGATGCTGCGCTCGGCCTCGCCGCGCAGCCATTGCATGGCCTCGCGGAAGTCCGACACCGCGGCTTCGCGGCGCTTGTCGCCCTCGCCGCGCGCCACGACGGCGCCGCTGCCGACCAGCCCCAGGAAGGTCTTGGCCGCGCGCGACAGAATGCCGTAGTCCGCGCCGCGCACGAAGTCGGCGTCGAACACGCTGACCCGCACGTTGCCGTGGTGCATGCGGCGCACCACCAGGCGGTACTTGCCGGTGAGTTCTTCCGTTTCGGCGTCCACCTCCAGGCCGTTGGGCTGGGCGGGGTCGTGCAGCGCCTGCTTGAGCCGCTGGGCCGAGGCGCGCGCCTGGGCCTCGTCTTCCAGGTTGATCTCCACGCCCTCCGCCATGGCCGAGAGCGCCGGCATGTCCAGCAGGCGCGACAGGCGGCCGATGACCGCGTCGGCCAGCACGTACTGGCGCGCCAGCTCGGCCAGCGGGTCGCCCTTGATGGGCTCGGCGCCGTGCGCGGGCACCAGCTCGGCGTCCTTGAGCGCGACCTGCATCATGAACTGCGCTTCTTCCTGGTCGTCCTTCAGGTAGCGTTCCTCGCGGCCCACTTTCACCTTGTAGAGCGGCGGCTGCGCGATGTAGACGTGGCCGCGCGCAACCAGCTCGGGCATCTGGCGGTAGAGCAAGGTCAGCAGCAGGGTACGGATGTGCGCGCCGTCCACGTCGGCGTCGGTCATGATGATGATGCGGTGGTAGCGCAGCTTCTCGATGTTGAAGTCCGGCCCGATGCTGGTGCCCAGCGCGGTAATCAGCGTGGCGATCTGCTCGCTGGCGATCAGCCGGTCGAAGCGCGCCTTCTCGACGTTGAGCACCTTGCCGCGCAGCGGCAGGATGGCCTGGAACTTGCGGTCGCGGCCCTGCTTGGCCGAGCCGCCCGCCGAGTCGCCCTCGACGATGTACAACTCGCACAGCGCCGGGTCTTTCTCCTGGCAATCGGCCAGCTTGCCGGGCAGCCCGGCGCCTTCCAGCACGCTCTTGCGGCGCGTCATTTCGCGCGCGCGGCGGGCGGCCTCGCGGGCGCGCGCGGCCTCGACGATCTTGGCGCAGATGGCCTTGGCGTCGTTGGGATGCTCGAGCAACCAGGTTTCCAGCGTACGCGCCACGGCGTCTTCCACCGCCGGGCGGACTTCGCTGGACACCAGCTTGTCCTTGGTCTGGCTGCTGAACTTGGGCTCGGGCACCTTGACCGACAGCACGCACGACAGGCCTTCGCGCATGTCGTCGCCGGTGGTCTCGACCTTGGCCTTCTTGGCCAGCTCGTTGTCGGTGATGTACTTGTTGATGATGCGCGTCATGGCCGCGCGCAGGCCGGTCATGTGCGTGCCGCCGTCGCGCTGCGGAATGTTGTTGGTGAAGCACAGCACGTTCTCGCCGTAGCTGTCGTTCCATTGCATGGCGACCTCGAC
>Ga0182748_1000170_pt1 | contig 75411 bp, 69 predicted proteins | sample eDN3rd37CKraftOP_FD_128877 | JGI IMG/M metagenome (GOLD analysis project Ga0182748, IMG submission 128877) | Enriched Organic Plus compost microbial communities from Emeryville, California, USA - eDNA 3rd pass 37_C Kraft OP (version 2) (version 2) ... | reverse complement strand
GGCTCGATATAGGTCACCGAATGGGCATACAGCCCGCCGCCCAGCGCGGCCAGCGCCCCGGCTGCAGTGGCTGCGGCGAGCTTGTAGCGGGTGACGGGAATGCCATTGAGGCTTGCCATCACGTCGTCCTCGCCGATCATTCGGAGACGGGGCCCGAAGCGGCTGAGCTCGAGCGCAAGGAAGCCGAGCAGCACAATCGCCAGCAGCCCCCAGACCAGCAGAGCGAAGCCGGCGGTGCCCATGCCGCTGTCGAAGACATGTCGTATGTCCCTGAAGCCGTGCTCGCCGTCGGGGCCGAGCATCACCCCGTCGATCTCGCGCCGGTAGCGGAACAGCGAGAACAGGATGCGTACCATTTCGGCAAAGGCGAGGGTTGCGATCGAGAAATACAGTCCGCGCAGCCTGAGGGTCGGCACGGCAAGGGCGAGCTGGGCCACGGCGCCTGCCGCAGCCCCCAGCGCCAGCGCCGCCATCAGCGGCCAGCCCCACAAGACGGTGGCGATGCCCGCCCCATAGGCGCCGATGCCGAAGAAGGCCTGCTGTCCGAACGAGACCTCCCCGGCCAGCAGCAGGAGATAGGCCGACAGGGCGACGAAGGAGATCATGCCGATATTGGTGAGCACGCTGATCGTGAAGGAAGACATCACAGCCTCCCATGGGCCGCAGCCAGCCTCTCGGCCTGGGATGCGCCCAGGAGTCCTGCAGGCCGCAGAACCAGCATGAGGAACAGCACGAGAAAGGCCGCGAGTTCCCGGATCTGTGCTCCGCCATACCAGTGTGCCTGCGCCTCGATGATGCCCAGCAGCAGGCCACCGACGACCGCTCCCGGCAGCGAGCCGAGCCCGCCGATCATCATGGCGGTGAGCCCCTTGAAGGTCGCCCACATGCCGAACATGGGCGTGATCTGCTGCTCGGCGGTAACGATCAGGAAGCCGCCGATGCCACCGATGGCGGAAGCGAGGATGAAGGCCGACAGCAGCACCCGCTCGATCCGGATGCCCATGAACCGCGCCGCGCGCGGCGCTTCGGCAACCGCCTGCAGCCTGAGCCCGAACTGGCTGTGACGGATGAGACGCTCGAGCGCGAAGGTGACAAGCGCGGCGATGGCGAGCATGCCGAGATAATCGCCGCGCAGCAGGAAGGGGCCGATCCCGAACATGGCGCCGTCGGCGAGTGCCGGTAGCGGATAGGAATGGCGCGGCATGACCAGGGTCGCGACTTCCTCGAGCTGCATCCAGATCGCGAAGCTTGCCACCATGGCCGCAAGTCCTGCCCCGGGCTTCGACCAGGCAAAGCACAGGCGCTCCACATAGATGCCGGCGACGACCGCGCCGCCAACGGCCACCGGCATGAGCAGCAGCGGGGGAAGCCCCCAGCGCTGGTACAGGAATGCCGCCGCATAGAGCCCGATCATGATGGAAGGGCCAAAAGCGAGATTGAGGCTGCCGAGCACACCGAAGATAAGGGTGAAGCCGAGGGCGAGAAGGGCGTAGGCCGATCCATTGGCGATCCCGTCCAGGATGTTCTGGATGAAGTCGACCATGACCGGGCTGTCACGCCTCCTCTCGGCGCACACCCAGATAGGCTCGCGCGATCACCTCGTCCTCGGCGAGCGCATCGGGCGAGCCGTCGAAAGCAACGCGGCCCTGGTCCATCAGATAGAAGTGGCTCGCCACCTTGAGGGCCATATGCACATTCTGCTCGACCAGAAAGATGGTGGTACCATCTCGGTTGAGCTCCGCCACGATGTCGAAGATCTCTTGCACCACCAGCGGCGCAAGGCCAAGCGAGGGTTCGTCCATCAACAGCAGTTTCGGCCGCGACATGAGCGCCCGCGCCACCGCCAGCATCTGCTGCTCGCCACCCGAAAGCGTGCCGGCATTCTGCCCCGAACGCTCCCTGAGGCGCGGGAAGCGGGTGAACATGCGGTCGAGATCGGCCTGGATCTCTCCCTTGTCAGAGCGCAGATAGGCGCCCGCATGGAGGTTGTCGAGCACCGTCATGTGCGGGAACACCAGGCGGTTTTCCGGCACCAGCGCGATGCCGGCCTGCACGATGCTGGTGGGGGATGAGCCGGCGATCGGCTGGCCGAGAAAGCGGATGTCACCGCGCCTGGGCTTGAGAATGCCGGTAATGGTCATCATCAGTGTGGTCTTGCCGGCGCCATTCGGCCCCAGCAGACAGGTGATACCGCCCTCCCGCACCGAGAGCGAGACGCCCTTGAGCGCCTCGATCTTGCCATAGGCCGTCACCACATCGGAAACCGTGAGCAGCTCGGTCATGCCTCCGCCATCCCCAGATAGGCCTCGCGCACGGCGGGATGCTGCTGCACCTCGGCCGGCGTCCCGTCAGCGATCTTGCGACCGAAATTGAGCACCGCGATCCGGTCGGTCACTGCCATCACCAGTTCCATGTGATGCTCGATGAGCAGGACGGTGATTCCACCGTCGCGCAGGGCGCGGATGCGCCGGTCGAGATCCTGGATTTCCTCGGCATTCATGCCGGCGGCAGGCTCATCCAGCAGGATGAGTTTCGGCCGTGATGCAAGCGCCCGCGCCAGTTCCAGCCGGCGCTGTTCGCCGAAGGCGAGATTGCCGGCGAGTTCATCCGCCCGGTGGTCAAGGTCGCAGAAGGCCAGAAGCTCCATGACCTCGCCGCGGGCATCGCGCGACCCGCCGAGCCAGCGCGGCAGGAAGCCTGCCATGCTGCCATGGGGCTGGGCATTCTGCGCCACCCACAGATTCTGCCAGACCGTCAGTTGGCCGAACAGGCGGATATTCTGGAAGGTGCGGGAAATCCCGCTGCGCAGGCGCTCGTGCGTTGGCAGTGTCGTGATGTCCTTGCCCTCGAAGGTGATCGTCCCCTTCGTGGGGGGGAAGATCCCGCAGATCAGGTTGACGGTCGTGCTCTTGCCTGACCCGTTGGGACCGATCAGACCGAGGATCTCGCCTTGGCGCACCGACAGATTGACATCGTCGACCGCCTTCACCCCGCCGAAATATTTGCTAAGCGACGCCAGTTCGAGCATCACGCTTCTCCTCCTGACGAACGAACAGGCGCCGCAGCATCCGGGCGGTCCGGGCATCGAACAGGCCGCGCGGCCGCACATTCATCACCAGCACGATCAGGGCGCCGAACAGCAGGTTGCGCCAGTCGCCGAGGAAGCGCAGCCCCTCAATCAGGAAGCCCTGGATGAAGATGACCGCAGCCAGGGTGCCGAAGACGCTGGAGAGCCCGCCGAGGATCGGATAGGCGATGGCGAAGGTGGCGAGCACCACGCCGAACTGCACATGCTCGATATGGGTGGTGTAATGGGCATAGAGCCCGCCGCCGACCCCTGCGATTACTCCGCCCACGGTCATGGCGATGACCTTGACCGCGGTGATGTTGATGCCCGAGCTCTGCGCGGCGAGTTCATCCTCGCCCACGGCCCGCAGAACGGCCCCGGCCCGCGAGCGGTCCATCCACCACAGGAGCGCCATCACCACGACGACGATCGCCCAGATGAACAGCAGCACATCGGTGATCGACCAGCCATTCTCCTGGAAATATCGGATCTGGCGAAAGCCTTCGGCCCCGGATGGCCCGACCAGCAGCTCGCCGCGATTGATCTTGTAGTTCAGATTGAAGAAGAACAGCCGCACCGCTTCTCCGAAGGCGGTGGTTGCCACCACCAGCATGAGCCCCTTGACCCGCAGGGCCGGGAAGCCGACGGCACAGGCGATCGCCCCGGAAAGGAGGCCTCCCACCGCCAGCGCCGGGATGATCGACCAGCCGGCCATGGCAGTCAGCATTCCCGCCGCATAGGCGCCGATGGCGAAGAAGCCGGCCTGGGCGAGGCTCACCTGGCCGGTCAGCAGCACGCAATAGGCGGAAAGCCCGAGCAGCGTGTGGATGCCGATGATCTGAATGAGGCCGTAATAGAAGTCCATGATCGCCTCCTCAGTCCCGCATCTGCACGGAGCCGAACAGGCCGCTCGGCCTGAACACCAGGAAGGCGAAGAGCAGCAGCATCACATACAGGTCGCGCTCGGTAACCCCCCGCAGGAACTGGAAGAAATTCTCGAACCCGCCGACGACGAGCCCGGCGACGATGGCCCCCGGAATGCTTCCCAGGCCACCGATCACCGTTACGATGAGTCCCTTGACCGTCAGCGGCAGCGCCAGCAGCGGCGACAGCACTCCGACCGCCGCCCCGATCATGGCTCCGGCAATGCCGCCGAGCAGTCCGGTGATCACGAAGACCTGGGCGTTCACATTGGTGACCCGGATCCCGCATAGCTGGGCAGCCACCGCCTGCTGCGCCACCGCTCTTGTGGCAAGCCCAAGCCTCGTGCGGTAGAGCAGCCACAGGAGACCCAACATGCACAGGCAGCCGAGCAGGAAGACCACGATCAGATCGCCCCGGAAGTAGAAGGGGCCAATGAAGATCGAGCCATCCTCCAGCACCGGCGGATAGGACAGCGGCATGCCGTCGGTCGCATGCACGATCACCTCGTCGATGAGCAGCAGCATGCCCACAGTAGACATGAGCGTCGCCAGCGGATTGGCCAGCGGGATGAAGTGGAAGCAGGCGAAGTAGACGATCAGCCCGATGACACCGCCCGACAGTGCCGCCAGCAGGAAGATGAGCGGTGTAGGCACGGCGGCACCCTGCAGGATGAGGAGGCTCGCATAGGCGCCGCCGATGGAGGCGGCCGCATAGGACAGGTTGATCTTGTGCATCACGCCGAAGATCAGCGTGAAGCCGAGACCGATCATGGCATAGGTCGCGCCGAACAACAGACCGTCAGCAATCGACTGAATGGAGTCGATAAGGAAATACTGGTCCACGCAGAGGCCCCTTGCTGAACCGGATGATACAATGGGATGAGAATGAAGCCCTCACGGGCGGCCGGGTGACCGCCCGTGCCGGAGCATGGGTCAGCTGCCCGGATTGTGCCGGACTTCCCAGTTGTTGTTCTTGGCCTGGACGAAGACAAAGGGCTTGACCGCCTCGCGGTCGGGCGTCCGTGCCACCGGGCCGAGAAGGCCCTTGGTTTCCTTGAGTGCCGCGAGCCCCTCGCGCATTTTCTTCCGGTCTTCCTCGAGGGTTTCCGGCTTGCCGATGATGCCCTGCTGCTCGATCACGTCCTTGAGGATGAACATGATCTCATAGGCGGCGGCGCTGTGCAGGTCGGCATTGCCGCCCTTGGCGACGATCGCCTCGGCCGCCTCGATCGCCTCCGGATTGACGGGCGCGAAGCCCGTGGGGATGATCAGGCCCTCGGCCTGCTGGCCGCAGCCCTTGACCGTCTCGATGCTGGACGAGGAGGTCAGCCCGATCAGCAGCTTCGGCTTCACGCCTTGGCGTGACATTTCCCGCAGCACGCCGCAGGTGGTGAAGGGATGGGCGGAGACCGCCACGATATCCGCATTGGCCCGGCGCATGTCGCGCACCTGGTTGGAGAAGGTGGTGTCATTGAGCAGCCACTCGCTCTCGCCCACCAGCTGATAGCCATTGGCCTCGGCTTCCCGCTTCATCACGCCATAGGTGGCGTTGGAATGGGCGAAGTCTTTCTCGAACCCGCCGTAGAAGGTCTTGAGGTCCGGATATTCCTTCTTCACCCACTCGAACAGCGCCTTGTACATCTCCGCTTCATTGGGAACATTGCGGAACGCCCATTCGGAGATCGAGGCGAGCCCGCCCTTGGCGGCCACATCGGCGATGATCGGGAACTGCAGGCCGCTGTCGGAACTGTCGCCGACCTTCTTCTGCAGGATGCCGAACAGGGACTCGGCCACATTCGAGCAGGTGGGACCGACAGCGATGATCGCGTCCGTCGCTGCGATGCGACGCACCACATTGATGCCTTCCTCGGCATTGCAGCGGTCGTCGTAATAGGTGATCTCGAACTTGCCCGTGGTGCCGTCGCCAAGCTTGATTCCACCGGCGGCGTTGATCTTCTCGGCTGCTGCCTTCATGGCCGCTTCGCTGCCGATGCCGAAGACACGCACGACACCCGACATGGCGCCGAAGCCGGCCACCTGGACCGGACGGTCCTCCGCCTTGGCGGGCGCGCACTGGAAGCCCAGACCCAGGCCGGCAGTAAGCGCCGCCGCGGACAGCATGCAGGTAAAGAAACGTCTCATCGAAGCCTCCCCTCCGCTAGTACGTTTGCGTTTCCTCGCGCCCCGCTTGGACGGCTTATGATGCCGGTGTGCGAAGCATTATTTCATGCCTGTACTTTCAGGCTTGAGGAAAAGCTGAAGGTCCCGCGAGTAATTGTCAACGGGCTGCGTTGAGTTGAGGCAAGTTTTTGGCCGGACGAGGTGAGTCCTTGGTCTCTGGCGTCAAGTTGGCCGGTAGATCAGCTGAAGCAATTGTTCGTATGTGCGATTGTCTGGCGGGCTGATCTGCTGGCCGAATCTTCAGTCAGTTGAGGCCCCCATCGGCGATGATCGTGCGACCGGTGATCCAGCGCGCGTCATCCGAGGCAAGGAACGTCACGATGCCGGCGATATCGTCCGGCTGCCCGATCCGGCCGAGCGGCGTCTGGGCGCGGATGGCGTCGCCTCGCTGGGCGATGATCTCGGTGGTCATGTCTGTCTCGATCACGCCCGGCGCCACGGAATTGACCGTGATGCCGCGCGGGCCGAGCTCGCGGGCAAAGCCGTGGGTAAGGGCGACGACCGCGGCCTTGGAGGCGGAATAGACCGAGCTGGTCGGCAGCGGATTGTAGGCAAGTCGAGACGAGATGTGGATGATGCGACCGCCGGGCGAGGTGAGCAGCTCGGCCGCAGCCTTGGTCAGCATGATCGCGCCCAGGACATTCGTATCGAACACGGCGCGCACATGCGCTTCATCGATCTCGGCCAGCGGCTTGTAGGGGCCGATACCGGCGGCATTGACCAGGATGTCGAGGCGCCCGAGCTGCTCATGTGCCGAGCGGACCATGCCTTCCGCCTGAGCGGCAATCGCGATGTCGCCGGCAATGGCAACCGCCTTGGCGCCATGGGACTGAAGGTCCTCAGCGAGCGTGCTGGCAAGCTCGCTGCCGGAGCGATAGCCCACGGCAACCATGGCCCCCTGTTCGGCAAAACGTCGGGCAATGGCGGCGCCGATGCCGCGCGAGCCGCCGGTGACCAGCACGGCCTTACCGGCAAATGGCTTGTAATCGGTCATGGCAATCTCCTTGTCAGGCTTTCCGCGACCAGGCATCGGCCGGCACGAGATCGAGCGGATTATCCACCCTCAGCGACCGGTCGACCGGCTTTTCGGCAAGGTCGAGCACGCGCTGCTCGAATTCCGCCAGATAGGCCTCGCGTTCCTCATCGCTCACCCGCGGGGCGGCATAGGCGATGAACGGCTCTTCGACCGCATAGCCCATATATTCGAGCGTGGTGCGCTTGACCTGCCAGAGCACCTTTTCGACCTCGCCGTAAACCCCGGTCGGGCCGAAGCGTTCGGCGGTGCCGCCTGTGGTAACCGCAAACAGCGCCCGCCGGCCCCTGAACAGGCCGGTATCGAACCGATAGCCGTCCACATAGGCAAAACCATAGGCCAGCACACGGTCGAACCAGCCCTTGAGGATGGCCGGCACGCCACCCCACCACAGCGGATAGAGCAGGATGAGGATGTCCGCCTCCTTCACCCGCGCCTGCTCGCGCTTGAGGTCATCGGCAAAGGCGTCGAGCCGGGCGGCATGAGCTTGCTCGCTCTGGTAATGGAACCGGTTCGGGTCGGCGACGCTGGTGAAGTCGTGCCGGCCCGCGACCGGATTGAAGCCCTCCGCATAGAGATCGGAAATGACCACCTGATGCCCTGCTTTCGTCAGGGCCGTTGCTGCCCTGTCTCGCAGGGCAGCCGAGAACGAGGTCGGTTCCGGATGGGCGTAAACGATCAGGACATTCACGTGTCTACTCCGTCACTATGCGGTGCGCCGGATCAGGCGAGGCCCAGGAGCTTCGCGGCGTTGGTCGAGGTAATCTGGCGGATCACGTCGTTCGAGACCTGAACGTCCAGCAGGTCCGACACGATCATGCGATAGCCATCCACCGGCTTCGGTGCCTGGGTGAGGCCGAGATCCGAGCCGAGAATGGTACGGTCGGCGCCGGCCACCTCGATCAGGTGGACCAGATCGTGGATGTCATGCTGCTTGGCACGGCTGGGCACGAACATGCAGATCGAGTGCTCCATATAGGCGCCCATGGACACGAGCGAGCGGATGTCCTCGTCCGAGCAGCCGATGATGTAGGTCGGGTGGTTGACCATCAGCTTCTTGACGCCGCGGGCCTTGGCCTCCTCGAACAGCACGAACAGTTCCTGCACCGAGAGATGGCCGCCGGCGAGGATCACGTCCTCTTCCGCGATCAGGTCGCAGATCTGCTTGGCCTCGTCGATCAGCTTGCCATTGGCATCGAGCACCGTGAGCGGGATCGGCGGCAGCATCGGCTTCGCCGTCTTCGGGAAGCTCTTCGACGCATAGGCCTCGATGTGGTTCTTCGCCGAGAAGGTCGGCATCCACACGATCTTGGCGCCGAGCTTGAGCGCATGGTCAACCGCATGGGGATTGACGCCGCCCGAGGCATTGTTGAGCGCGATGCCCGAGAACAGCTCGACCTTGCTGTCCGGATAGATGTCCTTCAGCACGGCGCAGTGCGGCATGCCCACATAGTAGTGGTCCTTGTAGACCAGCGCCTTGAACTTGGCGTCCTCGGCCATCTGGAAGGCTTCCAGGTGCCCCAGGATGCGCGGCATGGCCGCTGGACCGGAATGGCAGTGCAGGTCGACGGCGCCTTCGAGAAGGCTTGCCACTTCGGCGGCCCGCTCAGGGGTCATCTCCGGCAGCGGGACGATGGTGGGATATTGGGTGGTATTGTCAGCCATGACGAAACCTCACTGAATGATCTTGTTTGGTCCGCAACGAGTTGCGGCGAATTCTTCACTTCTTGCCGACACCCGAGATCTCGGCATAGGCCTTGAGCGCCGCCTGGCGCATGAAGCCCTGGTCGGAGGAGACGATGAAGGCATTGGCGCCCATGTCCCGATAGCGGGCGGTTTCCTCAGCGGTCGCCGACATGATCGCCACGGGCTTGCCGACCTTCGCTGCGGCATCCATGATCCGTTTGCAGGCATCCATGATTTCCGGGGCGTCCATGGCGGTTGCGCCCATGGCGACCGTGAGGTCGCCGCGGCCGATGAACACGCCGTCGAGGCCGGGGGTGGCAACGATCGCATCGATCTCGTCCAGCGCTTCCGGATCCTCGATCATCGCCACCAGGGTCACTTCCTGGTCGGCTGCATCCACATGCTGCCAGACGCCGCGGGCGCCGAATCCGCCGGCGCGGGTGGTGTTGGAGAAGCCCCGCTTGCCGCCGCGATAGCGGCAGGCGGCCGCCACGTCCCTGGCCTTCTCGGCCGAATAGACATGCGGCACCAGGACGCCGGCGGCACCGTCATCGAGCACAGAGAGGATGCGGGCCGCCGTCGGCTCCGCCACCCTCACGATGCCGGCGGTCCCGGAAGCGCGTGCTGCCAGCAGCGCGCCGTCGATGGTGACCCGGTCCCACGGGGCATGTTCCTCATCGATCACGACGAAATCGAAGCCCACGCCGCCGATGATCTCGATCGGATGGGTAGCCGGGGTTTTGATGAAGGTGCCAACCAGATGTTCCCGCGCCAGGAAGCGCTGACGGAACTGGGCGGCAATCGAAACGCTGGTCATGTCACGTCCTCGAACGATGTTTGTCTGGTGATCACTAGCCGAAGCTCCGGCCCAGCATGAGGGAGACGGGCGGAACGAGGGCAATCAGCGCCAGCACGGCGATTGTGATCAGGATGAGCGGAACGGCTTCCTTCGACACCTTGGTCAGCGGCTCGCCGGACACGGCGCAGACGATGAACAGCAGGATCCCCACCGGTGGCGTCGCCATGCCGATGACCGAATTGAGGATGACCATGATGCCGAACTGCACCGGGTCCATGCCGATGAGCGCCTGGAACTTGAGCAGGATCGGCATGGTTAGGATCAGGATCGAGATCGGCTCGAGGAACATGCCCAGGATCAGCAGCACGATATTGAGCATCAGCAGGATGAGATAGGGATTGTCGCTGATGGCAAGGACGCTGCTCGCGATCTTGGCGGGAACGCCTTCGAGCGTGAAGACGAAGGAGACGATCGAGGCCATCGCCGTGATGAACAGGATCGAGGCGCTGACGACGGCGGTTGAAACCAGGGCGTTCCACACCCGCTCCATGGTGAGGTCGCGGTAGATGAGGCCGATCAGGGTGGCATAGGCCACGGCTACGGCGGCAGCTTCTGTCGCGGTGAAAATGCCGGCGCGGATGCCGATCAGGATGATGGCAGGCAGCAGCAGGGCCGGCAGCGTGCGCACCGTTGCCTGGATGCGCTCGGGCCATGCGGTTTTCGGGGTCGTCGGGAAGTTGTCGCGCCGTGCCCGCCACGAGGCATAGATGAGCAGGCCGGCAGCGACCAGGATGCCCGGCACCACGCCGGCAATGAACAGCTGGCCGATCGACGTGCCGGAAAGGACGCCATAGATGATGATGGTGATGCTTGGCGGAATGATACCGCCCATAACCGCGCTCACCCCAACCAGTGCTGCCGCATAGGCGGCGGGCACGCCCTGTTTTGCCATGGACGGGATGAGGATCGAGCCAAGCGCCGAGGCTTCCGCTGCAGCGCTGCCGGCGATGCCGGCGAAGAAGCCCGAGGACAGCACCGTCACCGACGACATGCCGCCCTTGCGATGGCCGATGAGCGCCCGGGCGAAGACCACGATGCGGTCGGTTACGCCACCCATGTTCATCAGCATGCCCGCGAGCACGAACAGCGGGATGGTCAGCAGGATGAACTGGTCGACGCCCGCCATCATGCGCTGCGGCAGGGCGAGGATCAGCGCCGAGTGCCCGCTGAAATAGAGATAGCCGACGCCACCGATGCCGAGCGCCAGGGCGATGGGCACGCCCAGGAACAGGAAGACGAGGAAAATTCCGAAAAAGCTGCCCATCTCAGATCTCCGGCAGGTGGTGTTGCACCGGCTGCTCCCTGTGGGCGCGCAGCGCGAGGAAATCGGCGATCAGGGCGCCAATGATGTGCAGCGCCAGCAGCCCGCAGCCGATGGCCACCGAGACATAGACATATTTGATCGACACCGCGGCCCGGTTGCCGGTGAGCGAGTTCCAGAGGAAGTCGAAGGCCGGGATGATCTGATTGGTGAACCGCTGCGAATAGGCGTAGCCGCTGGTCGTCAGGATCCACAGGAACGACAGGATCGGCACCGCCAGGATGAGCTTGAGAACGAAGTTGACCTTGGGCGACAGCAGGCCGGGGATGAGATCAACCGCCACCATCTCGCCCTTCTGGAAGGCATAGCCCGCAAGCAGGAAGGTCTGCCAGATCAGCAGATACCGGCACAGCTCCTCGGCCCAGATCAGCGATGTGTTGAACAGGTAGCGGGCCACGACCTGCGCCAGGACCACCAGCACGATGATCAGCAGGGACGTGCCCGCGAAGAAACGGATGACCTTGGTATACCAGCGGAGGATCGCCGGCAGGTTAGCGTCGTGCTCAGGGGTCATGAGCGGGAGCCTCTTGGGATAATCGTCCCGGGCCGATTGTTAGGGCCATCAGGCCGGGCCGGGACGGCAGGGGCGGATGCGCGCTCGGCGGCATCCGCCCGGCATGTCAGCTCTTCTGTGCCGCGTCGACGAAGTTCTTGATGAGCGGCGACTTGGCGCTCCACTCGTCGATGATTGGCTTCACGCGCGTCTTCATCTCCTCGAGATCCTGGAGTTCATGGATCTCGACGCCCTTGGCCTTCAGGTCTTCGCGGGCGCTGAGATCCTGCTCCTTCGCATAGGCGAGGGTCTTGTCGATCATCTGCCGGCCGGCTTCGCGCAGGCCATCCTGCACCTCCTTCGGCAGGCCGTCGAACCAGGCCTTGTTGGCGATGATCACGAAGGGCCACGGATAATGGCCGGTGAGCGTGAAGTGCTTGCCGACTTCCCAGAGGTTCTCGCCGACAATCGACGACACATTGATCTCGACGCCGTCGAGCACGCCGGTCTCGAGCGCGCCATAGACCTCGCCATAGGGCAGGCCGACCGGGGCGGCGCCGACGGTTTCCCAGATCTTCTGGTGGAGTGGGACCGGCACGATGCGGGTCTTGACGCCCTGGAAGTCCGGCAGGCTGGTCACCGGCTTCTTGGTGGTCAGGAAGTTGCGCTGACCGATATCGGCAACGCCGAGGCCAACGAGGCCGGCTTCCTCGAGGTCATCGAGAATGGCCTGCATTTCCGGCGACTTGGCCAGCTGACCGAAATGATCATAGTCGCGGATCAGGAACGGCAGCTGGAGGGCGTCCATCCCGGGGCGGCCGGTGACCAGGGGAACGAGCACCGTGCTGACGCCGGCCATTTGGACCGTGCCGGCGAGTGCCGATTCAACGTTCTGCTTGTCGTCGCCAAGCTGGCGGTTGCCGAAAACCTGGACTTCGACCTGTCCGGGCAGGAGCTTTTCGGCAGCCTCTTTGAAGGCCATGGCGCCGATATGGCCCGGATGGGATTCGGCGGTCGCGTGCGACAGGATGATCTGGATCGGTGCCGCGCGCACGATGGCGGGCATCGCAATGGCGGCGGCAGCAACGCCAGTCATGGCGAGGACGCGTCTGCGGCTGAACATAGGGTCTTCCCTCCGTTTTGTTCTGCGGAACGGTGTTCCTCTCCATAGTTCCTGCTAAACAGGGGTGCTTGTCAAGCGTGCTAAAATGCTGCGCCTGCGAAGGGATTTGCTGCCTCTTGACAGGGCAGGCATTTGCAGACGTTCTATAAATAGTGTAATCGTTCTGTTATGCAGAACGTGTACGGAGGCAGAATCGATGTATGACAAGAGCGATCCGCGTGCTTCGCTCGCCACGGCGAGCAAGGCTCCGGCTCCCTCCGCCTTTGCGGGCCCCGAATACGGACTCTTCTATGAGACCGAGCCGCAGGTGACGGACGACAGGGCGAAGACCTGGCTCACCCGTGGTCAGAATTTCCTCGTGGCCTATACCCGCGCCGAGGCGGGCGCGACCCTTTCGCGGTCATCCCAGCCCGACGAATATGTCGTCATCTTCCCGGACCGGGGCGAGGGCGGCGTGGTCCAGGCCAATGGCGAGAGGGTCGAGGTCGAGGGCTATTCGCTCGTCATCGTGCCTCCGGGCGCCAGCACCGTGACTTCCTCGAGGGGTGGTCAGATTGTGCGCATCTTCTCGACGCAGTCGGACGATCTCAACGCCCTGTGCTCGAACGCCGAGTCCTATGCCGAGCCGCATCCGAATCTGCCGCCCTTCGAGCCCTGGCCGGAGCCCGTCGGTGGTTACCGGATCCGCGTCTACAGCCTGGACGTTCCCCCGCAGCCGGGCCGTTTCGGCCGCATCTTCCGCTGCTCGACCCTCATGGTGAACTTCCTCGACCCGCAGGTCGGCCCGCGCGACATAACCAAGATGTCGCCCCATCACCACGATGATTTCGAGCAGGGCTCCTTGGCGCTCGAGGGCTCCTTCATCCACCACATGCGCTGGCCCTGGACCACGAACATGAACATGTGGCGCGAAGATGTGCACCCCCATGTCCAGTCGCCTTCGCTCACCGTGATCCCGCCGCCCGCCATCCACACCTCCCGAGGCATGGATGCCGGCGTGAACCAGCTTGTGGACATCTTCTCGCCCCCGCGCGAGGACTTCTCCAAGCAGCCCGGCTGGGTGCTGAATGGTGACGAATACCCGATGCCCGCAAAGGGCTGATCGGTATTCGGCATAATCACGGCGGTGGAATCGGATGACGGAGGTGTCCCAGAGAGACGCCCCGTCCACGAAGGAAGGTTACGACCTTGGACCAGAAGGCGCGGTCAGGCACGACAACGAGATCATCTGGCGTTCAGGCGGTCGAGTTTGCGCTGCACATTCTGGAATATGCGGCGCAGAGTCAGGCTTCCGTCGGGGTATCGGACCTTGCCCGCGCCTTCTCCACGACCAAGAGCCGCATCCACCGTCATCTTCAGACACTCGTTAACGCGGGCTACCTCGTCCGCGATGCCGATACCGAGCGCTACAGCATCAGCGCCAGGCTCATGGCTTTGGGGCAGGCGGTCAGCGAGAATTTCGAGCTGGCCGCCATTGGCCGGCCGATCGCCCGCGAGCTTCGCGACCAGCTTGGCCATGCCGTTGTCATCAGTCTGCCTGAACGCGACGGCGTGCGGATCATCACGCTGATTCCAAGTCGCAACAATATCGAGATTGCCGTCAGGCCGGGATCCCTGCTGCAATATCACTCGAGTGCCCAGGGCAAGGTGACGCTCGCCTTTGGCGACCAGCTGCTGCTTGAACAGCTCATTGCCCGCGGTCTCGAGATGACCACGCCCTATACCATCACCGATCCCGCTCGGCTGCGCGATGAGATTGCCGCTGTGCGCAACCAGCGCTGGGCAGTGGCGCCCAATGAGGCCATGATCGGCCTCAATGCGCTGTCCGCGCCCATCTTTGATGCTCTGGGCAACTTTGTCGGGGCGCTCGCCCTGACCGACTCCGTCCAGTTCATCCCCGCAACGCCCTCCGCCTATCAGGTGGACTGCCTACTCAAGGCCGCCTTCCGGATTTCCGAAAGTCTTGGCTATCGACCGGCCACGATCCCGGGCTGAGACGCAGTATCCGCGGCTTATCCTAAAGTATAAGACATGCAGGACGCGGGGCATCACATGCTCCGTGCCTGGGCATGTGCTGCCCCGATGGGCATCAATCCGGGTGCTCTTGTAAAGTTTCCTAAACAGACATAACCTGATCCCCATATGACTTGTGTCTGGGGCGAGGTTCTTTATGCCGAAGATTGGCGCGAGGATCCGGGAACTGCGCAACCGCCGCGGCTTGAGCCTGCGCGAGCTGGCTCTGCGCTCCGGTGTTTCCCATTCGAGCGTTTCCCTGATCGAGCGCGATCAGATGAGCCCCTCAGTCAACACGCTCACCGCCATTCTCGATGCCCTGGGCTCCACCCTGAGCGGCTTCTTCCTCGATCTGAAGTCCGACATACCCTACACGCCCTTCTATGCCCGCGACGAGTTGGTGGAGATCGGCCGCCAGGACGGTGTTTCCCTGCGCATGGTGGGTGCAAACTTCCCTAACCGTCACATGCTCATCCTGCATGAGACCTATGCCGCCGGTGCCGGCTCGGGCGAATTCATCAACCATACCGCCCAGGAGGGGGGGCTTGTCGTCAGTGGCAGCATAGAGGTGACGGTGGGCGGCGACACCCGCGTTCTCCATGCCGGCGATGCCTTCTATTTCGACAGCCGCATGCCGCACCGCTTCCGCAATCCGTCCGACGAGCCCTGTCAGATCCTTAGCGCGGTGACCCCGTCGACCTACTGATTTGTCTGGTGAGTATATCGACCGGTCAGCATTGGGTGCTTTTTTCCCGAAAGATCTGTGCTTTGATGGAGACAACGAACAAATAAGGGGAGCAAAATGAAGCACATTCTCAAAGGGGGCGTCTTTGCGTCCGCAATTCTGGCGCTGGCCGCCTCGGTTTCCGCAGGTCAGGCGCGAGATCTGACCATCGTGTCCTTCGGCGGCAACTATCAGGACGCCCAGCGCGAAATCTACTTCAAGCCCTTTTCCGAGAAGACTGGAACGCCATTCCTGGAGGAATCATGGGATGGTGGCATTGGCGTGCTGGCGGCCAAGATGGAAAATCCGCCGGCTGACTGGGATGTTGTCCAGGTCGAAGTGGAAGAGCTTGAGCTTGGCTGTGCCGACGGTCTCTACGAGAAGATCGACTGGGAAGCTCTTGGCGGCAAGGACAAGTTTATTGACGCAGCCGTCCATGACTGCGGCGTGGGTACCATCGTCTGGTCCACGGCCATTGCATATGACGGCGACAAGCTGAAGGGCGACAATGTCCCGAAGAGCTGGGCCGATTTCTGGGACACCAAGAAGTTCCCGGGCAAGCGCGGCCTGCGCCGCATCCCGAAATATACGCTCGAATTTGCCCTGATGGCCGACGGCGTGCCGGCCGAAGAAGTCTACAAGGTTCTCGGGACGCCGGAAGGTGTCGACCGCGCCTTCAAGAAGCTGGACGAGATCAAGAACGACATCGTCTGGTGGGAAGCCGGCGCCCAGCCGCTGCAGCTTCTGGCTTCCGGCGAAGTGGCGATGACCGCCGTCTATAACGGCCGCATCACCGGCATCAACAAGAGCGAGGGCAAGAACTTCAAGATCGTCTGGCCTGGCAGCATCTACGCCGTCGACAGCTGGGTGATCATGAAGGACTCGCCCAACAAGGAAAAGGCCATGGAGTTCATCAAGTTCGCCAGCCAGCCCGAAAACCAGGCCAAGCTGCCGAACTACGTCGCCTACGGTCTCACCAATGTTGAGGCCAGCAAGCTGGTGCCGCCGGATCTGCTCAAGGAGCTGCCCACGGCCCCTGAGAACCTCGAGGGCACCTTCGCCATCAACGGCGAATTCTGGATCGACAACGTCGAGGAGCTGAACAAGCGCTTCAACGCCTGGCTCGCCCAGTAAGCCATCCAGTTTGGGAGGCGCATGCGTTTCGCATGCGCCTCTTCGCCAAGGCAAGGTAACCGAAGAGCACCATGAATTCCTTCATACAGCTTCGTGACGTATCGAAATCCTATGGCCAGCTTAAAGTTGTAGAAGGTCTGAACCTCGGGATTAACGAGGGCGAGTTCTTGAGCCTGCTCGGGCCGTCGGGGTCAGGCAAGACGACAATCCTGATGATGCTAGCCGGTTTCGAGGCTGCAACCTCGGGCGAGATTCTGCTGGACGGCAAGAAGATCAACCATCTCCCGCCCCACAGGCGCGGCATGGGCGTGGTCTTTCAGAACTACGCGCTGTTTCCCCATATGAGCGTGGCAGAGAACGTTGCCTTCCCCCTTCAGATGCGCAACGTGCCCAAGGCCGAGATCAAGGCAAAGGTTGAGCGCGCGCTTGATCGCGTCCGCCTCCGCCATCTCGGCGACCGTCGTCCCACGCAACTGTCAGGCGGCCAGCAGCAGCGTGTCGCCCTCACCAGGGCTCTCGTCTTCGAGCCGCGCGTGATCCTGATGGACGAGCCCCTCGGAGCGCTGGACAAGCAGCTCCGCGAGGAAATGCAGCTTGAGATCCGCGAGCTTCACCGCCGCCTCGGTCTGACGATCGTCTTCGTCACCCACGACCAGTCCGAGGCGCTCACCATGTCCGATCGCATAGCCATCTTCAATCATGGCAAGATCGCCCAGATCGGGTCGCCCTCCGACGTTTATGACCGGCCTCAGAACCGGTTCGTCTCCCAGTTCATTGGCGAGACCAATCTGCTCGAAGGAAATGTCGCCAGCCGTCAGCCTGATGGCGCCCTCTCCATCCGCCTCGAGGGCGGCCACGAGATCCGCACCAAGCCGCCGGCCGAGCCCGTAAACGGCAAGGCCGTCGTCTCCCTCCGGCCGGAGGCGATCAAGCTTTTCGCCGAGGCGCCTTCTGCTGACAATGTCATCGACGTGAAGATCGATGATGTGGTCTATCAGGGCGATCATCTGCGCCTCCATCTGGATGCCGGAGCATTGAAGCTCGTCGCGCGCGCCGAGCGGGGAGGGCCCGACTGGCAGCCGGGCGCTACGGCAAAGGCTGCGTTCAGGGCCGATGCTTGCTCGGTATTTCCCCAATGAGCCGGGTGTCACTCAAGGACCGCCTGCGCGCCGTCGCCCTGATCGCGCCGCTGGCCATATTCCTCGCCGTCTTCTTCATCTGGCCGCTCTGGACGATGATAGACGTTGCCGTCCGCAACGACGCCATATCCGGCGGTCTGCCCGAAACGGCAGCGGTCATCGGCAGCTGGGATGGCGAGAGCGTGCCGGATCAGGAGATCCAGCAGGCCCTGATGCGCGACTTCCGCGACGCCTCCAGTGCCGATCTAGGCGCCGCCATCCGCACCCTCAACAGCCAGGTCTCGGGCTTCCGCACCCTTGCCAGCCGCACGACCAAGGCGGCCTCGGAATGGAATGGCACCGATCCGGTTGATCTGACGGCGGTTGATCCCCGCTGGGGTGACCCGCGTTTCTGGGCTGCCATCCAGAAGAGTCTCGCGCCCTATACCGACCGCAACCTGCTCGCATCCCTTGACCTGACCCGCAACGAACAGGGCGAAGTGGTATCCATGCCGGCCGGTGCCTCGGCCAATACCCTGATCATCACCCGCACCTTCACCATTGCCGGGACCGTGACGCTGCTCTGTGCGCTAATCGGTCTGCCCTATGCCATGCTCGCGGCGTCGGTGACGGGCTGGAAGCGCAATGCCCTGCTGATTGCGGTGCTGATCCCCCTGTGGACCTCGCTGCTGGTGCGCACGGCCGCCTGGGTCATCCTTCTGCAGAACGAGGGTATGATCAACAAGCTCATGATGTGGCTGGGGCTGATCGATGCGCCCATACCGCTCATCTTCAACCGCACCGGCGTCATCATTGCCATGACTCACGTGCTGCTGCCCTTCATGGTGCTGCCGATCTATTCCGTGATCTCGACCATTCCACCGAATCTCATGTCCGCCGCCGCCTCCATGGGCGCGCCGCCTCTCCGTGCCTTCTGGCGGGTGCTTCTGCCCCTGAGCATGCCGGGAGTTCTGGCTGGCTCGCTCCTCGTCTTCATGGTCGCGATCGGCTATTACATCACGCCGGCGCTGGTCGGTGGCTCCAACGATCAGATGATCTCCTCGATCATCGCCTTCTATGCCCTGCAGACCGCGAACTGGGGTATGGCCGGCGCGTTGGGCATCATCCTGCTGGTCGTAACCACGGTGCTTTACCTCATCTATGGCCGTCTGTCGCGCAGCGGCGCACCGGCGACGGGGGTCTAGGCCATGCTGCGAACCGCTCAGCTCATCTATGGCATCCTGGCCGCAACCTTCCTGCTGTTGCCGATCCTGGCGATCATGCCGCTCGCCTTCACCGACAGCGTGTTCCTGACCTATCCGATCCCGCAATATTCCACGCGGTGGTTCAGGGCCCTCTGGGAAATGCCCCAGTGGTACAACTCGATCCTGAACAGTCTGATCATCGGTCTGGGCGCGACTGTCGTGTCGGTGATCCTCGGTACGGCCGCATCCCTCGGGCTCAGGCACTCGCGCGTGCCTTTCCCCAATGTGGTCCGCACCGTCTTCCTGCTGCCCATGGTGGTGCCCGCGGTGGTCCTCGGCGTTGGCCTGCAGATTTCGCTCGCACGCATTGGCCTCGCCAGCACCTATCCCGGTGTGATCCTCGCCCATTCGGTGCTCTGCGTGCCCTTCGTCATCGTCAGCGTCTCGACCGCCCTGCAGGGAATCAACCCTGCCATGGAACGGGCTGCGGCGAGCCTGGGCGCTCCGCCGTGGAAGGTCTTTCAACGGGTTACCCTTCCGCTTGCGAAGCCCGGCATCGCCACCGGTGCGGTATTCGCCTTCGCCACCTCCCTTGACGAAGTCGTGCTGACCCTGTTCGTGGCCGGCCCCCCTCAGCGCACGCTGGCGCGCCAGATGTTCGCGTCAATCCGCGAGAACATCTCGCCCGCTGTGGCCTCTGCGGCCTTCGTGCTCATCGTTGGCACCCTTACTCTGGCGTTGCTTGCCGCCCTGCTTCGGCGCCGTGAGGCGGTTCCCGCCTCGAGTTCGGGTGCAGCGCCGGGCGATCAGCTGGTTACCGAATGACGGGAAGCTGAGAGGAACATCGTCGCGCTGAGGGATGTGGCGACCGCCAACAGGCAAAAGGCCGCTCACCGTAAGGTGGCGGCCTTTAATATTGCCGAATGCTCCACGTCCCCGGGCGGCGGTCGAGCCATCCTGGCGAGCCGGTGCTAGATGCGTCCGAGAAGGAGCAGCACCAGGAGGATGATCAGGATGATGCCGAGCACGCCGCCTGGCGCATAACCCCAGTTGCGGCTGTAGGGCCAGGTCGGCACGGCGCCGATCAGCAGGAGAATGACGATGATCAGGAGGATGGTGCCTAAGGTCATGAACGGTCTCCCTGGCGCTCGGCGGTGTTAAAACGTGAGCAGAAAAAAAGCCCGCGCCGCTTGGTGCTCGAGGGGGAAAACTGTCTTTGACAACGGATGGTTCCGCCCGCCTCTTCGTCCAGATCTGCTGCAGGCCCAGGGTAGCGCCGAGGGGAGGTCTCAGCGCCGGCCGAGACAGCGCCGGCTGAGACAGTGCCGGGCAAGGCGGACGACAGGGCATGTCGACTGCGCGGGGCATGACTTCAGTTGGCGGCGAGCCCCGTCGGCAGCGCGCATCTCAAAAAAGAGCCCCGGCTGTTGCCGGGGCGCAGTCGTGGACATGGGGAGGTGTTTTATTAGTCGTCCGCGTAAATGTCGCGATCCTTGGTTTCTGGCAGGAACAGGGTGCCCACCACCAGCGTCATGACGGCGATGACGATCGGATACCACAGGCCGGAATAGATGCTGCCGGTGGCCGCCACGATGGCGAAGGAGGTGGGAGGCAGGAAGCCGCCAAACCAGCCGTTGCCGATGTGATAGGGGAGCGACATCGAGGTATAGCGGATCCGGGTGGGGAACAGTTCCACCAGTGCCGCAGCGATCGGGCCGTAGACCATGGTCACGTAGATGACCAGGATCGTCAGGAGCACGACCGTCATGGTCTTGTTCATCTGAGCAGGGTCAGCCTTGGCCGGATATCCCGCTTCCGCAATCGCTGCCCCGGCGACCTTCTTGAACTCGTCCTGCTTCTCCTTGAGCTCGGCTGCCGGAAGGCCGGAGCCGTTGAAGCTCTCGATCACCTTGTCGCCGATCTTGATCTGGGCGACCGTCCCGGCCGGCGCGGGCTCATTGGTATAGTTCACTGAGGAGCTTGCCAGGAAGGACTTGGCGATGTCGCAGGATGAGGTGAACTTGGCCGTGCCTACCGGATTGAACTGGAACGAGCATTCTGCCGGATTGGCGACCACCGTCACAGGCGAGGAGGCGAGGGCTTGCTCGAGCGCCGGATTGGCGAAGTGGGTTAGGCCCTTGAAGATCGGGAAGTAGGTCAGCGCCGCCAGCAGACAGCCGGCCATGATGATCGGCTTGCGGCCGACCCGGTCGGACAGCCAGCCGAACAGGATGAAGAACGGTGTGCCGATGGCGAGCGCGACGGCGATCATGATATTGGCGGTCGCCGCATCCACCTTCAGCGTCTGGGTAAGGAAGAACAGGGCGTAGAACTGCCCGGCATACCACACGACGGCCTGGCCGGCGGTAAGGCCGATCAGGGCGAGGATGACGATCTTCAGGTTCGACCACTGGCCGAAGCTTTCCCGCAGAGGAGCCTTCGAGGCCTTGCCGTCAGCCTTCATGCGCTGGAAGGCGGGGCTTTCGTTGAGCTTCATCCGGATCCAGACCGAGATGCCGAGCAGCACGATCGAGATCAGGAACGGAATGCGCCAGCCCCATTCGCGGAAGGCTTCCTCGCCGATGGAGGTGCGGATGGCGAGAATGACGATGAGCGACAGGAACAGGCCGAGCGTCGCTGTAGTCTGGATCCAGCTCGTGTAATAGCCGCGGCGGTTGCGCGGGGCATGTTCCGCCACATAGGTGGCCGCGCCGCCATACTCGCCGCCGAGCGCCAGGCCCTGAAGCAGTCGGAGACCGATCAGGATGACGGGCGCGAGCACGCCCCAGCTGGCATAGGAGGGCAGCACGCCGACCAGGAAGGTGGACATGCCCATGATCACTATGGTGATGAGGAACGTGTGCTTGCGTCCGACCAGATCGCCGAGGCGTCCGAAGAAAATGGCGCCGAATGGCCGTACGGCAAATCCGGCTGCAAACGCTAAGAGCGCAAAGATGAAGGCTGCTGTGGGATTGACGCCTGAAAAGAACTGCGCCGCAATGATGGCAGACAGTGACCCGTAGAGATAGAAGTCATACCACTCGAATACTGTGCCAAGTGACGAGGCGAAGATGACCTTCTTTTCTTCTGTGGTCATCCTTTGGCCGGCGACGGCGTTCTGTCGTAAATAAGAAGTATCGACACTCATGGTTAGCGTCTCCTTCCTGAATTTCCGCCCGGTATTGTGTTGTTATTTTGAGGCGAGCACGAGTGTTCCGCGCGGAGCGGTCGTATCATCACCTGATTCTTTACTGTTACGATTGGAACAATACTGATTGTCTGGCCAATGTGCGATCCGACATTGGTAGTATATCTGGGCGTGTCCCGGGGCGAACTGGCGGCTAGAAGTCGAGCCGCAGAATGGGAACCGGGGTGCCGGGCTCTGCCTCCGGCGCGTGCGGCGGGCGGATGATCAGGCAGTCCGCCTTGGCGAAGTTGTGTTGCAGCGAGCTGTCCTGCAGCGACTGCGGCGCGACCATGGCGCCCTTTTCCGCATCCCTGATGATCTGGGCACGGAGATAGTCTTGCCGCTGGTCATTGGCGCCAAGCGCCGTCGCAACCGGCAGTAGGTCCGGCTGGTCGTCCTCGGCGTTCCGTCCGAGCAGGCGGTCGATCAGCGGCTTGAGGAAGATGCGGGCACAGACCTGCGCCGAGACCGGATTGCCGGGAAGGCCCACGACCCTCGTTGCTCCGAGCCTGCCGAACATCATAGGCTTGCCGGGCCGCATGGCGATCTTCCAGAAGGCGAGGTCGAGGCCCCGCGCCTTGAGGGCGGCCTGGATGAGGTCGTGGTCGCCAACCGACGCACCGCCAATGGTGACCAGTATGTCGGCATCGAGCCCACGCGCGATTGCCTTGTCCAGCGCCTCCATCCGGTCGGCGACGATGCCGAGATCGACGGGCTCGCCCCCCATGCGGCGCACGAAGGCGGCAAGGGCGTGATTATTGGAGGAAATGATTTGGTCCGCCCGCGGCACCTCGCCCGGTGCCACCAGCTCGTCGCCCGTGGGCAGGATGGCGACAAGCGGCTTGCGCCTCACCTTGAGCTGCGCCTGGTTGGCAGCGGCCGCCACGCCGATATGACGGGCATTGAGCCTTGTACCGGCCGCAATCAGCACCTGCCCGGCGGCGAAGTCAACGCCGCGGCGCCGGATATGTCGCCCCCGCGTGCCGGGCGTCGTGAGGCGGATGAGGTCGCCATCGCGGACGGTGTTCTCCTGAATGACGACCGTGTCGCAGTCATCCGGCACCGGCGCGCCGGTGAAGATCCGGACCGCTTCGCCACGCTTCACAGGGCCGGTATATGCCCGTCCTGCCGCCGATTGGCCGACGACCTTCAGCACCGGCTGCGTGCCGTCCACGTCATCGCCATGGACCGCATAGCCATCCATGGCCGAAGCATTGAATGGTGGCTGATCTCGGCCGGCGGCCAGGTCTTCCGCCAGCGTCCGCTCCCAGGCATCATCCAGCGCCACCGTCTCGGGCGGCAGCGGCTCAACCCCGGCGATGATGGCCGCCAGGGCTTCCTCGACCGGCATGAGCGGGGAGGGGGCCATCTTCAGTCCTGCCGGAATGTGCCGGACTTGCCGCCCGTCTTCTCGACGACGCGGATGTCGCCGATGCGCATCCCGCGGTCGAGTGCCTTGCACATGTCATAAAGAGTGAGGCAGGCAACGCTCACTGCGGTGAGGGCTTCCATTTCCACGCCCGTCTTGCCGTCGACCTTCACCACTGCCACCACGTCGATACGGGAATCCGCTTCCTGCGGCTCGAAAGTCACTTCCGCCTTGGTGATGGGCAGCGGGTGGCACAGGGGGACGAGCTCATGGGTTCTCTTGGCCGCCATGATGCCTGCGATGCGGGCCGTTGCCAGCACATCGCCCTTGGCAGCGGCGCCGGATCGGATCAGCGCGAAGGTTTCCGGCTTCATCCAGATGCTGCCGGCAGCGGTCGCGGTGCGCGTGGTGACGGCCTTGTCGGACACGTCCACCATGCGCGCCTGGCCTTGCTCGTCGAGATGGGTGAAGCGCGGCTCGCTCATCTCAGGCGGCTCCCAGCAGGCGTTTCGTAGCGGCTTCCACGTCCTCAAGACGCATCAGGCTTTCGCCCACCAGGAAGCTGCGGGCCCCCACCCGGGCGAGCCGCTCGAGGTCGGCATGGGCAAAGATGCCGCTTTCCGCAACCACAATGTGATCCGCCGGCACCCGGGGCGCCAGCCGCTCGGTGGTCTCAAGGCTTACATCGAAGGTCTTGAGATTGCGGTTGTTGATACCCAGCAGCCGCGACTTGAGTGCCAGCGCGCGATCGAGCTCCTCGTCATCGTGAACCTCGATCAGTGAGTCCATACCATAGCTTGCGGCCGCATCCTCAAGTTCCCTGGCAAGCGCGTCATCCACCATGGCCATGATGATGAGGATGCAGTCCGCTCCCCAGGCGCGGGCCTCCGCCACCTGATAGGGATCAACCAGGAAGTCCTTGCGCAGCGCCGGCAGGCTCACCGCCTTGCGGGCGCTGGTGAGATAGTCGGGATGTCCCTGGAAGGAAGGAACGTCCGTGAGCACCGAAAGACAGGTTGCACCACCCGCCTCATAGGCGCGGGCAAGCGACACCGGATCGAAATCGGCGCGGATCAGGCCCTTGGACGGGCTCGCCTTCTTGATTTCGGCGATCAGGGCGAAGCCGCCGCCATCGACCTTCGCCTGAAGGCTTGCCGCAAAGCCGCGCGGCCGGTCATTGGCGCGCGCCCGGGCATCCAGTTCGGCAAGCGTGACCTGCCGCTTGGCGGCGGCCACTTCTTCCCGTTTGTAGGCCGCGATCTTGTCGAGAATGGTAGCCATCAGTCCTGACCGTTGGAAATGAACACCAGCCGCTCCAGCACCGAAGCGGCCGACCCATTGTCGATCGCCTCGGCTGCCTTGGCCACCCCTTCCTTGAGCGAGGGGGCAGCGTCGGCAACCACCAGCGCTACCGCCGAGGTCAGCAACACCACGTCGCGGAACGGACCGGGCTGGCCGGCGAGCACCCGCCTGATCGCATCGGCATTCTCCTCGGCGCTGCCACCGCGCAGGTCATCGATGCTCGCCCGGCGGATACCGGCATCCTCCGGCGTGATCTCGAAGCTGCGGATCTCGCCGTCCCGAAGTTCGGCCACATAGGTCACACCCGTAGTGGTGACCTCGTCGAGCCCGTCGGCGCCATGGGTGACCCAGATCCGCTCGGCGCCCAGATTGCGCATCACATGAGCAATGGGCTCGACCAGATCGCGGTGATAGACGCCAATCACTTGCCGCTTGACCCCGGCCGGATTGGCCATCGGGCCCAGCACGTTGAAGATCGTCCGCGTGCCAAGCTCAACCCGGGTGGGGCCCACATGCCGCATGGCCGCGTGATGGGCCGGCGCGAACATGAAGCCCACGCCTGCCTCGTTGATGCAGCGGGCTATGGTGGCCGGATTGGCCTCGATATTGACGCCGAGGGCGGCCAGCGCGTCGGCCGCTCCCGAGCGCGAGGACAGCGCCCTGTTGCCGTGCTTGGCAACCTTCACGCCGCAGGCGGCCGTCACCAGGGCGGAACAGGTGGAGATATTGTAGGTCTTGGCGCCATCGCCGCCGGTGCCCACGATGTCAACGGCCCCCTCCGGCGCCTCTACCCGGGTCATCCGCGCCCGCATGGACAGGACGGCACCGGTGATTTCCTCGATCGTCTCGCCGCGAACCCGCAGTCCCATGAGGAAGCCGCCGATCTGCGACGGGGTCGCCTCGCCCGACATCATGATGTCGAAGGCTTGCCGGGCTTCGTCGCGGCTCAGCGTCTCGCCGGTCGCGATCTTGCCGATGAATGGTTTAAGGTCCGACATGTGATCCTCTGGTCGCGGCGTCAGCCAGCGCGATACTGCTTGGCGATCTCCAGGAAGTTGCGCAGCAGGAGATGTCCATGCTGTGACGCGATGCTTTCAGGGTGGAACTGAACGCCATGGACCGGCCGGCTCCGGTGCTCGAGTCCCATGATGATTCCGTCATCGGTTTCCGCCGTCACCACCAGATCCTCCGGCAGTCCGGCGCGGTTGACGATCAGGGAATGATAACGCGTCGCCTGGAAGCTGCCATTGATGCCGTGGAACAGCCCGCGGCCGAGATGGTGGATGGTGGACATCTTGCCGTGCATCGGCTTCGGCGCCCGGATCACCTCGCCGCCGAACACCTGCCCGATGGCCTGGTGCCCCAGGCAGACGCCCATGATCGGGATGCGGTCGCTCAGCTGTTCGATGAGCGCCATGGAGACCCCGGCCTCGTTCGGCGTGCACGGTCCCGGCGAGATCACGATGGCTTCCGGATCGGCCGCGGCCACCTCCTCGACAGTTATCTCGTCATTGCGGACCACCTTCACGTCCGCACCCAGCTCACCGAGGTAGTGCACCAGATTGTAGGTGAAGCTGTCGTAGTTATCGATAAGGATAATCATTGTCCCATCCCCGCTTCGCCGGCAAACCGGACTGCTTCCTCGGCCGCGCGGAACAGCGCCTTGGCCTTGTTGATGCATTCCTGCAGCTCAGCTTCGGGATCACTGTCGGCGACAACGCCGGCACCCGCCTGCACGTACATCTTGCCATCCTTCACGATGGCCGTGCGCAGCACGATACACGTATCCATGTCTCCATTGGCCGAAAAATAGCCCACGCAGCCGGCATAGGGCCCGCGCTTGTCGCGCTCGAGCTCGGCGATGATCTCCATGGCCCGCACCTTGGGCGCACCCGACACCGTACCCGCCGGGAAGCCGGCCACGAGTGCGGCGATCGCGTCGAACTTGTCGTCGAGCTCGCCTTCGACATTGGACACGATATGCATGACCTGGCTGTAGAACTCGAGAGCGAACTGGTCGGTAACCTTGACCGTGCCGGTCTTGGACACCCTGCCCACATCGTTGCGGCCGAGGTCGAGCAGCATGAGGTGCTCCGACCGCTCCTTGGGATCGGCCAGCAGTTCCTCGGCCCGCGCCTTGTCCTCTGCCGGGGTCGCCCCGCGGGGTCGTGTTCCCGCCAGCGGCCGGATGGTAACCTTGCCCTCCCGCACCCGGACGAGGATTTCCGGGCTCGAGCCGATGATCGAGAAATCGGCGAAGTTGAGGAAATAGAGGAATGGCGAGGGATTGACCCGCCTGAGGGCCCGGTAGAGCGAGAACGGATGCAGCGTGAAGGGCGTCTCGAAACGCTGGCTTAGCACCACCTGGAAGATGTCGCCGGCGAGGATGTATTCCTGCGCCTGGCGCACCATCTGGCGGAAATCTTCCGGCGGCGTGTTGGACACCGGCGCTGCGATCGGAGCGGCGATGCTGTCGTCGCCCAGATTGTGGTCGAGCGGCCGGTTGAGGGAGGCAACCACCTCCTGCAGCCGTTCATTCGCCCGGGCAAAGGCGGCCTGGGCTGTCACGCCGTCCTGCGGGAAGACAGGAGTGACGATCGTGACCTCGTCCCGGATGCTGTCGAAGATCGCCATGATCGTCGGTCGCACCAGGATGCCGTCCGGCACCTTCAGCACGTCATTGCCGGGCTCGGGCAGGCGCTCCATGAGCCCGACCATGTCATAACCCATATAGCCGAACACGCCGGCCGCCATGGGCGGCAGATTGGCGGGGAGATCGATGCGCGATTCCGCCATGAGGCTGCGCAGGGCGGTTAGCGGATCCTCGGCCAGCACTTCGAACGGGCCTTCCGTGTCGATGAGCGCCTTGCGGTTGATCTCCGCCACATTGCCGCGCACCCGCCAGATGATGTCGGGCCTTAGGCCGATGATCGAGTAGCGGCCGCGCACCGCGCCGCCCTCCACCGACTCGAGCAGCAGGCTGTAGCGCTCGTGGCGTGCGATCTTGAGCATGGCCGAAACCGGCGTCTCGAGATCGGCCACCAGGCGGGTGAAGACGACTTGGGGAATTCCACGATCGTATAGGGGGGCAAATGCCTCGAAATCAACAAAGGTTGTCATTGGGTCACGTCATCAGAATGAGGGGAGGGCGAGCGTTCAGGATTGAGAGCCGATGATGCTCGACCAAAGCTCGCTGTTGACGTTGACCCCCATCGTGCTTTCCAGCGACGACAGATACTGGCCGAACAGATCGTCCGCCATGTTGTTGCGCAGCGCGTCGGCAAACGACACGACCTGACCGTCCTGCGGATTGAACTCGGGCGTGGTGATGCTGGCCGGCTGGATGAGTAGGGCGGTCTTGCTGGATGGGTCGAACGCCATGCCAACACCGTTCTCCGGCGTGGAGAACAGGGCGGTCACGGCCGGCTGGCCGAAACCGGGCGCGGTCGCACCGCGGCGCAGCGGCGGCGTGGTACTGGGGGTAAGGCCGTATTCCTGGGCGACCTGCTCGAAGGTCTTGCGGCCTTCGCGTATGTCGGCGGCGGCATCCCGGGCGATCTGCTGCAGGGCATCCTGGCGGCGCTCGTCGGTAATGCGCTCGATGATCTCGGCGCGGACATCCTCAAGCGGCTTGATCGCCTCCGGCACCACGTCCACGACCTCATACCAGACATAGCCTTCATCGTCGGTGCTGATCGCGTCGTTTTCGACCCCGATGTCGCTCTCGAAGGCGGAGGCCACCAGCTCGTTAAGAGCCGGGATATTGGCGATCGGCTGACCGTCGGGGCCATGGCCGGAACGGTCGACCGCATCCACCTGGATCACCGGCAGGTCGAGCGTCTCTGCGGCTTCCTTGAGGCCGAGACCACTGGCCCGCTCATCCTCGAACTTGTCGTGCAGGGCCGAGATTTCTTCCCTGGCCTTCTCGAGCTGCAGCGCCTTGACCAGCTCGTCGCGCACTTCCGCCAGCGGCTTCACGACGGCCGGCTCGACAGCCTTGACCTTGAGCAGCACGGTGGCGAGACGGCCCTCGACCGGCTGGCTGATCTGGCCCGGCTGCAGCGAGAAGGCAGCATCGGCAAGGTTCTTGTCCGGCAGCTGGCTGCGCGTGACATTGCCGAGATTGTAGTCGATCTCGGTCAGGCCGCGCTCCTTGGCGAAGGCCTCAAAATCGGCGCCGGACTGGAGTTTGGCGCGGGCAGCCTTGGCTTCGGCTTCGTCCTTGAACGGAATTTGCAGGATGGTGCGCTTCTCCGGCGTGGTGAAGCTGCCGATCCGCTCCTGGTAGGCCTTCTCCACCTCGGCGTCCGTGATCTCGATCGAGCTGGCAATGTCGGCTGGCTCGAGCCGGACGACCGTCAGCGCCCTGAATTCAGGCGCCGTGAAGGCCCGCTTATTTTCTTCGTAATAGGCCTTGATCTCGTCGTCGGTCGGCGCCGCGACATCCCCGGCCAGCGAAAGCGGCAGCACGATGTAGCGGCCGGTGCGCTCGCTGTTCTGGAACTCGAAGGCGGCCTTGACCAGGGTGTTCGGCACCTCGAAATTGCGCTCGACCGGGCTGGCCACCGACTGGCGCAGGAGCTGGCTGCGCTCCATGGCGATGAATTGAGCCTCGGTGAGGCCATTGGCCCGCAGGACCTGCAGGAAGGTATTGCGATCGAAATGGCCGGCCGCATCGCGGAAGGCGGGGATCGCGGCCGTACGCTCGGCGATCACCATGTCCGGCACCGCAAGCCCGAGATTGTCGGCCTGCTCCTCGAGGGCGGTCTGCCGCACGAGATCGTTCAGCACCTGGACATCGATGCCGTATTGCCGGGCTTCCTGGGTGGTGAGCGTGCGGCCGGTGCGCTCGGAAAGGACGCGCAGCCGTTGCTGCAGGGCCGACTGGTACTGGGCGGGCGAGATCTCGCGGTCGCCCACCGTGACGAGGGCGCGATTGGTCATCCCGGTGAACATGTCCGAAATGCCCCAGACCGCAAAGCTCAGGGCAATCAGGGCGATGAAGATTTTCGACACCCAGCCGGCGGCTTTGCTTCGCATCAATGACAGCATTTTCGGTAGTCCCGAGACAATCAAGAAGCTCCCGTCGAATCAGCGATCTTCGGGAAGCTCTGAACCTAACACGACATGCCCCGGAAAAGTCGCCTTCTCCAGGGCGTGTGCATAATATGGTTCCGCAACAGGTGCCGCAAGCGACATACCCGGCCGTTCGCCCATATCCGTCAAAAGCTTCCGCGGGGTGTTGCAATGGCAACAGTACGCCGGCCAGCGGGTCGCGCTTCCGGTTTTGGCCGGGAATCGCATAATGTCGGTCGGTCAAACAGCAGATGGGGATTTGAGAGTGAGTGCAGCAAGGCCGATCGTCATTGGCAACTGGAAGATGAACGGCCTCAGGGAGCAGTTGGCCGAGATCAGGCTTCTGGCCGGCATGCTGGAGGGGATCGACCTGCGCTGCGACGTGGCTATCTGCCCGCCCGCGACGCTGATCTCGTCCGCTTGCGAAGCGCTTGAAGGCTCGGTGGTCAAGGTCGGCGGCCAGGACTGTCATACCGAGCCGGCCGGTGCCTATACGGGCGACATTTCCGCCGAGATGCTGCGTGACATCGGTGCCGAGCTGGTGATCGTCGGCCATTCCGAGCGCCGCCAGCGCCACGGCGAGACGGACGCCATCGTCTGTGCCAAGGCATCTGCGGCCCATCGCGCCGGTCTCTGCGCCGTCATCTGCATCGGCGAGAGTGAGGAAGAGCGCGAGCAGGGCGAAACTCTGGCGGTTATTACCCGTCAGCTGCGGGAATCAGTCCCCGAGACCGCGCCGGCCGATCTCACCATCATTGCCTACGAGCCCGTCTGGGCCATCGGGAGTGGCCGCACTCCGACCGAAGCGGAGATCGCCGAGGTGCATCTCACCGTCCGCCGGTTTCTGGCGGAGCGCTTCGGCGAGGCCGCTGCCCAGGAGGTCCGCATTCTCTATGGTGGCTCCATGAAGCCGTCCAACGCCCGCAGCATTCTCGCCATCGACCATGTTGATGGTGGCCTTGTCGGCCAGGCCAGCCTTCAGGCCAGGGATTTTCTCGGGATTATCGCCGAATTCGCCCCCTGCTGAGGGAGGCGCTCCGGTGTCGGGCTTGCATGTGGCGGCTGGGGCAACCAAATGCCCGTTTGCACTTGGCCGGGTTTCGCGCTAAAGGCTCCCGCCGTATGACGGCGTCGATCCCGGCGGCGCGAATTGGATTGGGATCATGGAAGAAGTCATTCTCGTCATCCACCTCATCGTTGCGATCGCCCTTGTGGCGACGATCCTGCTGCAGCGTTCCGAGGGCGGAGCGCTTGGTATCGGTGGTGGCTCCTCTATTTTCGCGAGCCGTGGCGCCGCAAATGTCCTCACCCGGACGACGGCGATCCTGGCCGGCATCTTCTTTCTGACTTCAATTGCCCTGACCCTGATCCACAGCCGTGGCAGCACCGGTTCGGTCTTCGATGAGATGGTGCGCCAGGCGCCGCCCGCCGCTTCCGGCGAGCAGGAACAGCCCGGCTCGTCGGTCCTGCCGCGGCTTCCGGCCGCGCCGGCCGCACCGTCTGCGCCCACCGCTCCGGCAGCGCCCGCAGCGCCGCAGCCCGGTACGGCGGCGGCACCCCAGACGACGGCGCCCACGGTTACTCCTCCGGCTCCGCAGGCAGCACCGACTCAGCCTGCTCAGCAGTAATCGTGACGCGGCTTCGGCCGCGTCACTTGCGTATAACCCTCGATATTGTTCTTGCGATATCGGCAGACTTGGTGTGATCTAAAGGCCCATGGCGCGGTATATTTTCATTACCGGCGGCGTGGTCTCCTCACTCGGCAAGGGACTGGCCTCCGCGGCTCTCGGAGCGCTTCTTCAGGCTCGTGGCTACAGCGTGCGTCTGAGGAAGCTCGATCCGTATCTCAATGTCGATCCAGGGACCATGAGCCCCTATCAGCATGGCGAAGTCTTCGTCACCGATGACGGTGCCGAGACCGACCTCGACCTTGGGCATTACGAGCGGTTCACCGGTCGCCCCTGCACCAAGCAGGACAACATCACCACCGGCAGGATCTATCTGGACATCCTCACCAAGGAGCGCCGCGGCGACTATCTCGGTGCGACCGTCCAGGTCATCCCCCACGTCACCGATGCCATCAAGTCTTTCATTCTTGAAGGCAATGAGGATTACGACTTCGTCCTCTGCGAGATCGGCGGCACCGTCGGTGATATCGAGGCGCTGCCCTTCTTCGAGGCCATCCGTCAGATCCGCAACGATCTGCCGCGCAATTCCTGCGTCTATATCCACGCGACGCTGCTGCCCTATATCGCAAGCGCCGGCGAGCTGAAGACCAAGCCGACCCAGCACTCCGTTAAGGAACTGCGCTCGATCGGCATTCAGCCCGACATCCTGCTCTGCCGCAGCGAGAAGCCAATTCCCGAGGGCCAGCGCAAGAAGATCGGCACTTTTTGTAACGTGCGCGAGGAAGCGGTAATTCCCGCCCTCGACGTCAAGTCGATCTATGACGTGCCGCTGACCTATCACGAGGCGGGTCTGGACGAGCAGGTGCTCATGGCCTTCGGCATGACGCCCGATCCGGTCGTGCGGCTTAGCCGCTGGGAGAACATCTCCCGTTCGATCCACGAGCCCGAGGGTGAGGTCCGCATTGCCGTCGTCGGCAAGTATACCGGCCTGCTTGATGCCTATAAGTCGCTCAACGAGGCGCTGGTCCATGGCGGCATCGCCAACAAGGTTCGCGTCCGTCTCGAATGGATCGAGTCCGAGGTCTTCGAGCGCGACGATTCGACGGCGCTGCTCGAGGGCGTGCATGGCATTCTCGTGCCGGGCGGCTTTGGCGAGCGCGGCGCGGAGGGCAAGATCGCCGCAGTCACTTTCGCCCGAACCCGCAAGGTGCCTTATTTCGGCATCTGCTTCGGCATGCAGATGGCTGTGATCGAGGCCGCCCGCAATCTCGCCGGTATAGCCGAGGCGAGCTCCACCGAGTTCGGGCCGACCCGCGAGCCGGTCGTCGGCGTCATGACCGAGTGGATGCGCGGCAATGAGCTCGAGCGTCGCATGGCCAATGGCGATCTCGGCGGAACCATGCGTCTTGGGGCCTATGCCGCAACCTTGAGCCCCGGCAGCAAGGTGGCGGAGATCTACGGCACGACCGAGATCTCCGAGCGTCACCGCCACCGCTACGAGGTGAATACCGGCTATCGCGAGCGGCTGGAGCAGGCAGGCCTGCGCTTCTCCGGCATGTCCCCCGACGGCCTGCTGCCGGAAGTGGTCGAGATCCCGGCGCATCCCTGGTTCATCGGCGTCCAGTACCATCCTGAGCTGAAGTCCAGGCCCTTCGATCCGCATCCGCTCTTTGCTTCCTTCATCGCGGCTGCCGTGGAGCAGAGCCGTCTGGTGTGACGATGAGCCGGCCGTCATTCAGGCGGCCGGGTCTTCAAATCGTCATGCTTCCTCGCGATGAAGCTGGAACGAGGTCGGGTAACCGTCTAGCCGCAGGGATTTCATCGCGATAATGAGGACATGGCGTAGCCTTTCATTTTCCGTCCTGTGGATCATCGGCTGGGCAGTCTTCTGCCTGTTCGCGCAGGGGCTGGGGCCGGCCGGGCTTCATGCCGAGGAATCGCAGGTCGAACGCGTCCAGCGCGAGCTCAAGCCGCTCGCCGAAGAGCTCGAGAAGATCAAGTCCTCCCTTGACCGGGAGGATCTTCCCGCCAAGGAACTGAACCAGCTCCGCACCCGCATCGAGCAGATCCGGACCCAGGCGCTGCAGTTTGCTGACCTGCTGACCCAGCCGCTGGCGGCGGCAACCGAGAGCGTCGACCAGCTGGGGACGCCAGGCGAGGGTGAGGAGGAGGCGGCAGAGATCGCCGAACAGCGCAAGCAGCTGCTGGCCCGGAGGGATGCCCTGCGGGCGATCGCTTCCCAGGTTGATCTTGCGCGGCTCAATGCCGAGCAGCTGGCGCAGCAGGCCTCGAACATCCAGCACCGCCAGTTCATCCAGAAGGTCTTCGACAGCGATCGCACCGTTCTCGATCCGCGCCTGTGGCTTGAGGGCGTTCAGGCGACCGACCCGCTGGTGAAGCGCGTCTCCAATGTGGCCAATAACTGGTGGAAGCGCTACAGCGCCGATATTACCTCCCTCGGCATCACCCTGCTGGTCGTCCAGCTTCTCGCGGTGGTCATCGGCGCGGCCGTGCTGCATCGCGTCCTTACCTGGCTGCTCACGCCCCGGCGCAGCAAGCCGCATGTAACCGATCTCGAGCGGATCTGGGCGATCTTCGCCCGTACGATCATCTCGGGCATGGCGATTTTCATCCCTGCATTGGTGATTTACTGGAGCGTCGTTACCTCGATTGACGCGAGCCCCCAGGCCATCCGCGTCTACTGGGCGATTGCCTTCTGGCTGACGATGGCAGTGGCTGGCCGCGCTTTCATCCGCCGGCTGCTTTCCCCCGGTGACAGCAACTGGCGCCTCGTCAATGTTTCCGACAGCGAGGCCGTGAAGCTGTCCGGCCTGATCGTTCTGGCCTTCCTGTGCTTCTGCATCGACAACGCCATCTCGCGCATTGCCGATGTGCTCTACATGCCGGTCCAGTTCTTCGCGGTCGAAAGCGCCGTCTTCAGCCTGGTGACTGTCTCGATCCTGCTGCTCATCCTGGTCGCCATGCGCCCGGGGGCGCGGAGCGAGGACGCGACCGGCCTCATTCCCGCCGACAGCGGCCGTCGCACCGACTGGTTCGCCTGGGTTGCCAATCTGCGCCTGGTTTACTGGGCAGTGGCCTTCGCCATCTGTATCGCGCTGCTCCTGGGCTTCATTGCGCTCGCCCAGTATCTGAGCAAACAGGTCGTCGTCCTCAGCATGCTGATCGCGGTCCTGATGCTCATCCGCTATCTGGCTGATCAGCTGGTGACGAGCGGCCTCCAGCCCGATCGTCCCGTCGGTCGCTTCCTGCGGGATACCATGTCCCTGTCGAGCCAGGGCATCGACCGCCTCGGCGTCCTGATCACCACCCTGGTCGACTTTGCGCTCGTCTTCCTCGGCCTGCCACTGGTTGTGCTGCAGACAGCGGTGACCTGGGTCGACATTACTTCCTGGCTGAACACCGCCTTCTTCGGCTTCCGCGTCGGCGGCCTGACTATCTCGCTCTACACGGTGGTTGCCGCACTGCTGGCCTTCCTCTTCGGTTTCGCGGCAACGAAGCTGTTCACCCGCTGGCTCGACAGCCGGGTGCTCTCCCGCACCCAGCTCAATCGCGGCCTGAGGGATTCGATCAATACCGGCGTCACCTATATCGGCGTCATCCTCGCCGGTCTCTTCGCCCTGACCTATGCCGGTCTCAACTTCTCCAACCTGGCGATCATTGCTGGTGCCCTCGGCGTCGGTATCGGTTTTGGTCTCCAGAGTATCGTCAACAACTTCGTCTCCGGCCTCATCCTTCTGGCGGAGCGGCCCATCAAGGTCGGTGACCTGATCCAGGTCTCCGGCGGCAAGGGCACCGTCAAGCGCATCAATGTGCGCTCGACCGAGATCGAGACCGGCGACAAGTCCTCGATCATCGTCCCCAATTCGAGCCTGATTTCCGACACTGTCCAGAACTGGACCCATGCCGATACCATGGGTCGCGTGCTGGTCTCCCTGCGGGCCGACCCCGAGGCTGATCCCGAGAAGGTGCTTCAGATCCTCGTCACCGCTGCCCGCCGCCACGACCTCGTGCTGGCCTTCCCGCAGCCCTCGGCGCTGTTCACCAATTTCGGGCTGACGGCCAATGAATACGAGTTGTATTGCTATGTGGCTGATGTCCTCACCGTCGGGCGCGTGGCGAGCGACCTGCGCATAGCCATTGTCCGCATGTTCGAGGAAGCTGGCATCGGCATGCCGTTCAACGCGCAGGAAGTGAAGCTGATCCGGCACAGCCGGTCGGCTGAAGGGGAGGGGCAGCAGGCATGAAGGGAATAGACCACCTCGTTCTCTGTGTATCTGATCTTGACGAGGCCGCGCGCCGCTATGGCGCAATGGGCTTCACCTGTACACCGCGGGCGATCCATCCCTTCGGCACCATGAACCAGCTGGTGCAGTTTGACCGTACCTATCTCGAACTCTTGGCCGTTCGCGAGCCTGACGAGATCCCGCTCCATGCCGGATCCCATTTCAGCTTTGCGGCCTTCAACCGCGACTTCCTCAAGGATGGCGAGGGTTTCTCCATGCTGGTGCTGGACAGCACCGACGCCCGCGCCGATCAGAAGCGTTTCGCCGAGGCTGGCATCACCCGCTTTGCCCCCTTTGATTTCGAGCGCAAGGCCCGCCTGCCCGCCGGTGAGGAGGTGACCGTTGGTTTCTCTCTGGCCTTCGCCATGAACCAGGCCATGGGCCGGGCGGGCTTCTTCGTTTGCCAGCAGCATGCCCCGCAATATTTCTGGAAGCGCGAGTACCAGATCCATGCCAATGGCGCCTATGCGGTAGGCGACGTCCTCATGCTCGGGGAGCATCCGGCATCTTACGCGTCCTTCTTCGAGGCCTTCGCCGATCTGCCGGCCCGGGAAGTCTCCGCTGACGAACTTGCCTTTACCTTGGCGCGCGGTGGCCTGCGCATGCTCTCACCTGAGGCCTGGGAGCGGCATTTCCCGGCCGCGTTTGCGCCGGAACTGGCCCATGGCCCCTGCCTGGCCGGCTATACGGTGCTCGTCAGCGATCTTGGTCGCGCCCGCGAAAGCCTGGACGAGGGGCGCATTGCCTATCTCGCCGATGGCGACAGGCTGATCGTGGCTCCCGATGAAGGTTTCAACGTCATGATAGTATTCTCGGAAAGTGGCCGCTGATGCTCAATCCGACTGTAACGGTTGCCGGGGCCAGCTTCGGCAATGACTTGCCCCTGGCCCTGATTGCCGGTCCCTGCCAGCTCGAAAGCCGCGACCATGCCTTCGACATGGCCGGCGCGCTGAAGGAAATCACTGCAAGGCTGGGCATCGGCTTCGTTTTCAAGAGTTCCTTTGACAAGGCCAATCGCACGAGCCTTAAGGGGCGTCGTGGCATCGGGCTTGAGGCATCTCTCCCGATCTTTGCCGATATCCGCAAGGAGCTCGGATTATCCGTGCTCACCGATGTCCACGAGCCTGGCCAGTGCAGCGAAGTCGCCGAGGTGGTGGACATTCTCCAGATCCCGGCCTTCCTCTGCCGCCAGACCGATCTGTTGGTCGCAGCAGCAGCCACCGGCCGCGTGGTCAATGTGAAGAAGGGGCAGTTCCTCGCGCCCTGGGACATGAAGAACGTGCTGGGTAAGCTCGATGGTGCCGGTGCTGCCAATGTCATGGTCACCGAGCGCGGCGTCTCCTTCGGATACAACACCCTGGTCTCCGATATGCGGGCGCTACCGATCATGCGCGATCTCGGCGTGCCGGTGATCTTCGATGCCACCCATTCGGTGCAGCAGCCCGGCGGGCAGGGGGAATCATCGGGCGGTGAGCGCCGCTTCGTGCCGGTCCTCGCCCGGGCGGCTGTGGCTGTGGGTGTTGCCGGCGTCTTCATCGAGACCCATCAGGATCCTGACAATGCTCCCTCCGATGGTCCCAACATGGTGCCGCTTCACGAGATGGAGGGGCTTCTTGCCAGGCTGATCGAGTTCGACCGGCTGGCGAAGAGCTAGAGCCCGACGGCGGGTAGCGACTGGCAGGCATCGTCCGCCGCATCGCCTTCGGTATCCCTCCGAAAGATGGGCTCTCGCTTGCCGCCTCGCCTTTGCCCGCGTATACACCGCAGCGGGACCCCAGGGGCCTCGCGCCCCGCAACATCCGATTGCAGCCATGTTCGACATCAAATGGATCCGAGAGAACGCCGAAGCCTTTGACCGTGGTCTGGAAAATCGCGGTCTGTCCCCGCTTTCCCAGCGTCTCGTGGCGCTTGATGAAGAACGGCGCGCCGCCATCACCCGCGCCCAGGAGGCCCAGACCCGCCGCAACGCCCTGTCGAAGGAGATCGGCCAGGCGAAGGCCGCCAGGGATGAGGCCCGCGCCTCGGCCCTGATGGCCGAAGTGAGCGCGCTCAAGGCCGAGATTGCCGCCGCCGAGGAGGCGGAGCGCCAGATCGATGCCGACATGCGCCGGGCGCTCTCCGAGATCCCGAACACACCTCTGGACGAGGTGCCGGTCGGTGCCGACGAGACTGCCAATACCGTGCTGCGCGTGGTGGGCGAGAAGCCGGCGATGGATTTCGAGCCGAAGCAGCATTTCGAGCTCGGCGAAGCCCTTGGCCTCATGGATTTCGAAGTGGCCGCCCGCATGTCTGGCGCACGCTTCGTGGTGCTGAAGGGGGCGCTCGCCCGCATGGAGCGCGCCCTCGGCCTGTTCATGCTGGATCTGCATACGACGGAGCATGGTTATACCGAGGTGTCGCCGCCGCTGCTCGTGCGCGACGATGCCATGTTCGGCACGGCCCAGCTGCCCAAGTTTTACGATGATCAGTTCTCGGTCCATGCCGGAAAGCCCGGTGCCGATGGTCAGTTCGCCTGGTTGATCCCCACGGCAGAGGTGCCGCTCACCAATCTGGTTCGCGAGCAGATCCTCGACGAGGATGCCCTGCCGCTGCGCTATACCGCCTTCACGCCCTGCTTCCGCGCTGAGGCGGGCGCGGCCGGCCGTGATACCCGCGGCATGATCCGACAGCATCAGTTCTCAAAGGTCGAGCTCGTTTCGGTTACGACCCCCGAACAGTCACGCGCCGAACTCGACCGCATGCTCGGCTGCGCCGAGAACGTGCTCAAGCGCCTAGGCCTCCATTACCGGGTAATGACCCTGTGCACTGGCGACATGGGCTTTGCCTCAAGGTTGACCTATGACATCGAGGTCTGGCTCCCCGGCCAGAATACCTATCGCGAGATTTCAAGCTGCTCTGTCTGCGGGGATTTCCAGGCCCGTCGAATGGACGCGCGCTATCGCCCCAAGGGCGGCAAGCCGGCGCATGTCCATACCCTGAACGGTTCCGGCCTCGCGGTCGGCCGAACCATGGTGGCGATCCTCGAGAACTACCAGCAGGCAGACGGCTCGATCCTCATTCCCGAAGCCCTGCGCCACTATATGGGCGGCATGGAGGTCATCCCTGCCAATGGTTGAAAAGCTTGTGATGCCAGACGGGCGTGCCGCCCGCATTCTGGTCACCAATGACGACGGCATCTACGGGCCCGGCCTCGAGGTGCTTGAGCATATCGCCCGTCAGCTCTCCGATGACATCTGGGTTGTCGCCCCGCAGTCCGAGGAGAGTGGCGCCTCGCGCTCCCTGACCCTTGCCGACCCTCTGCGTCTGCGCGAATACAATGAGCGCCGCTTCGCCGTGAAGGGCACGCCGACCGACTGCGTGGTGATGGCCCTCAAGAAGATCCTGCCCGAGCCGCCGGATCTTATCCTGTCCGGTGTCAATCGCGGCCAGAACCTTGCCGATGACGTGACCTATTCCGGCACCATCGCCGCCGCCATGGAGGGGACGGGGTTGGGTGTGCGGTCGATTGCACTGTCCCAGTCCTTTGGCTTCCAGAAGCGCACCAAGGGCGAGGCACCGGTGATCCACTGGGCCACGGCCCGCGAGTTTGGTGCCCGTGTGGTCTATCGCCTGTTCCATGCGCCCTGGTCGCCCGGCACGCTGCTGAATGTCAATTTCCCTGACTGCACGCCGGAGGAGGTGACGGGCATCCAGGTCACATCCCAGGGAAAACGCGATCAGAACCTGCTTCTCGTTGACGAGCGCGTCGATGCCCGTGGTAATGCTTACTTCTGGTTGGGTTTCCGTCGTGAAATGAGTAATCCCCCGCAGGGTACGGACCTGCGCGCGGTGATGGACAACGCGATCTCGGTCACCCCGTTGCATCTCAACCTGACGCAGTTCGACGCGATGGACTCGCTGCGCGCCGTCCTGGCGGACTGATCGGGGATTTGGCGGGCGCGGGGGCGGGCGCCACGGCGATGCATTGGGGGGCATGCGGTCAGATGGCATCGGCGGATGCGCAGAAAATCCAGCTCATCATGAGCCTTCGCAGTCAGGGTATCCGCTCGACCGCGGTGCTCGAGGCGCTGGAGCGCGTCCCCCGTGAGCTCTTCGTCGACCCTCACTATGCTGCCGAGGCCTATGTGGACAAGGCCCTGCCGATCGACTGCGGCCAGACGATTTCCCAGCCCTATATCGTCGCCTTCATGACCGAGAAGCTCGAGGTCGACCGGCGACACAAGGTGCTCGAGGTTGGCACCGGTTCCGGATATCAGACCTGCATCCTGTCGCAGTTGTGCCGCCGTGTTTACACGATCGAACGTTATCGTCCGCTGCTGCGCAAGGCGGAAGAGCGTTTCCGGCGCCTGCGCTTCAGCAATGTAACCACGCTGTTGGGGGATGGCCTCAAGGGCTGGGAGAGCCAGGCGCCATTCGACCGGATCATCCTTACGGCGGCGGCGAGTTCCGTGCCGGTCCAGCTTTTGGACCAGCTCCGTGATGGTGGCATCATGGTCCTGCCGATCGAGACCTTTCCGGGCCGGCAGGAGCTTCAGCGGATCATTCGCACCGACAATGGCTTCTCGCGTGAGTCCCTGCTGCCGGTCCGTTTCGTGCCCCTGCAACCGGGACTTCCGCGCGACGCATGAGCGCGCTGGTGGGTTCTGGGCCGGCCTGGACATCGGAATGACAAATTTATGCCCGAAGCCCTTTGACGGGTGATGTGAACGCAACTTTAAGTGTCTTTTAACTTAACCCGTTCACTATGTTGTCAAATAGTTCAGTTGCGGGAGTTGAGTTGATGCGTTGCTCCACCACCGGTCCGGTCTGGGCAAAGCGCGCGGTGCGCCTTGCAGGTGCCGTTGCGCTTGCTGGACTGTCTGCAGCCTGCAGCGCCGATATGAGCCGCTTTGGACCGACGACCACGGGATCGACGGGGGGGAGCCATGGCTCTTCGGCCATGCCATATTCCCGGCCGACCGAGCCTGTCCAGACGCCGTCGGATAGCGTTCAGACTTCGCAATTGCCGCCTGCCGGTGGTTACCAGCCGCCCGCCAATGGTTACCAGGGCGGCGGAGCCTATCAGTCGGCTGGCAACGGCTACAATGCCGGCGGTTATGCTCCCGCTTCGGCTCCGGCCACGACGCCGAGCTATGGTGCGGGCAGCGGCAGCCAGGCGGCCGGCGGTACGGTGACCGTCCGCGAAGGCCAGACGCTTTATGCCGTAGCGCGCGAGAACGGCGTCTCGGTCAACCAGCTTGTGGCCCTCAATGGCCTGACGCCGCCCTATTCGGTGCGTGCCGGCCAGGTTCTGCGCCTGCCTGCCGGCGGCTCGTCCGCGGCCAGCGCCTATGGCGGCGGTTCGACAGGCATGTCCTCGGCTCCGGCGGTCGCGTCGGCCTCCGGCGGTATCCATACCGTGAAGCCTGGCGAGACCATCTACAGCCTCGGCCGCACCTATGGTGTCTCCCCGCAGGCGATTGCCAGCGCCAACGGCTTCTCCATGGATCACCAGCTTCGCGTCGGCGAGACGGTCCGTCTGCCCGGCTCTGCTGGATCGGGGGCGAGTGCTCCGGCAACCCGGGTCGCTTCGCTTGATCCCAATGCGGCGGTGAGCGCCACCCAGCCGGCGCCCGGCCCCTCGACCTTGGGCAAGATTCCGGCCAATGCGAATGGCCAGCCCCTGAGCGAGACGGTTGCCGCGGCCAAGGCTGATGCTGCCGCCCCGACGGTTCCGCCGTCTGCTCCGGCCTCCGCGCCGGCCAACCAGCAGGCGTCGCTTGAGGCCCCCGCCACCAAGAGCGCCGGCACCAGCTTCCGCTGGCCGGTCAAGGGTCGCGTGATCTCCAAGTTCGGCGAGAAGCCGAACGGCTCACGCAATGACGGTATCAACATCTCGGTGCCGGAAGGCACCAGCGTCCGCGCCTCAGAGGATGGTGTTGTCGCCTATGCCGGCAACGAGCTGAAGGGCTACGGCAACCTCGTCCTGATCCGCCATGACGGTGGCTGGGTCACCGCCTATGCCCACAACAGCGAGCTGCTGGTGAAGCGCGGCGATCAGGTGAAACGCGGCGATGTCATCGCCAAGGCCGGCGCCACTGGCTCGGTGACGAGCCCGCAGGTCCATTTCGAGATCCGCAAGGGTGCCCAGGCAGTTGATCCCATGTCTCATCTCGGCTCGAGCGTGGTTGCCGGCGATTGACGTCCCGGCCGCCATGGCCAATGATCAGATCGGTCAGACCATACTGGTCTGGCCGATTTTTTTATGACCTGGTGACTGTGGGGGACGCTCATGCTGACGGTCTGGGGACGGGCAAACTCGCTGAACGTGCAGAAGGTAATGTGGACTCTCGGCGAGCTCGGGCTTGCCCACGAGCGCATTCCAACCGGCGGCCATTTCGGCGGCAATCAGGATCCGGCCTATCTCGAGCACAATCCGAACGGGCTCGTGCCGACCCTTCGCGACGGCGACCTCTATGTCTGGGAATCCAATGCCATCGTCCGCTATCTGGCGGCGAAACATGACGCCGGCGGCCTCTGGCCCGAGGATCCGGCGCAGCGCGCCCGGGCGGATCGCTGGATGGACTGGGCCCTCAGCACCGCCGTGCCGGCCATGACGGGAGTGTTCATGGTAACCGTTCGCGCCCCGCGCGGAACGCCGCGCCCGGCGGACTTCGCGCAGCGCCTGGCACAGTGTCACAAGGCCTTCGGCATCCTCGAAGCTGCTCTGGAGAAGAGCGACTATCTCGCCGGCAACCGCCTGACCATGGGGGACATCCCCGTTGGCGTGGCCGTGGGCCGCTACCTGCGGCTGCCCATCGACCGGCCGGATTATCCGCGGCTGGCCGCCTATTTTGCAAGGCTCCGCCAGCGTCCGGCCTATGCCACCCACGTCATGCTGCCGCTCGGGACTTGCGAGGAGGAATGGCAGGCCAACGAGCGGGAATTTGGCTGAACCACCCCCGAACTGTCAGCCCCCTCAGGGCTGCACGCCGGGATTGATTGCCTGGGATGGGTCGCTGTCGAAGAAGCCGTAGGGCCGTATCGCGAAGCTGTGCCACATGGTGGGAAGGATGGGCCAGTCCTCCGGCCGGGTCACGTGGCGGAAGCCGATCGTGTACCAGAAAGTGAGATCCTCGTTTTCGACGCCCTCTCTGTTGCCCGCATATTTCGGCAGGCCCTCGTCGAGGCTCACCAGCGGAAAGTCGCCCGCCGGATAGCGCTCGGCCGGATTGGTTCGCGTCACCCACAGCGTCGCGCGGGAGAACTCTGCCCGCCGCTGCGCCGGATCATCTGCCGGCAGCAGTGACGTTGCCGTGCCGTGTTCCGGCATGATCTCGTAGCCCGGATGATATCCGAGCGGCGTCTTCCGCTCCGGATTGATCACCCGCCAGACGGCGCCGCTGCCGTGATGGCCGCCCGGCACCGGGCCCTCGGTCTTTACCGTGTCCTGTCTGAGCACCCAGATCGACTGACGCGCATTGTCCTCATCCAGCGTCTGCGGATGCATGGTTTCAACGATGAGGCTGTTGCGCGGACCATCGACGTCGAGATCGATCCTGAAGCCGAAATAGTGGTCGTGATAGGGGGCAACCGTCTGCGGTGCGACCAAGGCGCCGTAGCGAGTGTCCTCCGGCGCGGAGGGATCATCCAGCGTGCGCGCCGGAACCGTTTTCACCGCATCGACGCCGGTTGCCCCGGTCCGCACGGTAATCGTGCCGCGGGACGAGAACACATAGTCGATGATGTAGTCGTAATTGCCGATGGTCGGGATATAGCGCACCACCAGCTCGACCTCGGGCCTTGCGATCGTCTCGCCTGCATTCCCGGAATAGTGCCGCCAGGCCGGGCTACCGGTTGCCCGCTCGAAGATGCACAGCGAGCTCGGGGCATTGAACATGCCGCCCTTGTCGCTCGGCATCAGCATGTCGAGATAGAAGGACTGGGCCGGGCAGTCATTGCCTTCCGACAAGGTGGAGACGAGATAGCCGAGGCCGAGTTCGCCGGCATCGAGATAGTTGCGCGTGCTCCAGCCGAGGGACGGGTCCATATAGGGCACGAACAGCTCGGCCAGCTCCATCTGGTAGGCGACCATTCTCTCGGTGCCCCGGTCCCTGAAACGGGCGAGCGATACCACCAGTCCCGAACGGCGGTCGGGCCGCAGGTGGAACGACCAGTTCTGCCAGCTGACCTGCCAATTGCCCTTGATGCTGATATTGGTGCCTTCCGGTGCCGCATTGATGATCGGCTTCTGCCGCGTCATGATCTCGCGGTCGGGCAGGGGCTCAATTTTGGCCGGCACGATCACCGGCTCCTTCACCTTGATGTCGATGACCTTGCCCGTCGCAGCGTCAACGATGGCCATGAGGCCCTCGATCGACCGGCTGGCATAGGGCGAGATCTGCTGGCTGTCGTCATAGCACACAACGCGGAGCACCCGTCGTGTGCCGAGCCCTTCCCGCGGATAGGCGCCGGGCGGCATGGGCGTGCAGGAAACTGCCTTCGTATCCGTGATCCCGGCCTGGTTCAGGGCCTTCCTGAAGGTGGCATCCGACAGCACCGACTGCCGGGCGCGGTCCCATTCCTCCTGCATGATGGCGGGCTGGACATCGGGCAGTGGGCGGGTGCTGACGATGGTGCCAGCGACAAGGTCGACCTGCGCCTCGGTGGTCTCGTTGCCCTTGTGCATGATCACCTGGGCCATGCGCGGCATGGGCGAGCCTTCCGTCCAGGCGAGCACTTCGGCTTTGGGCGGCTCTTTCAGCGTGATGACTGGGAAACGGGTAGCATCATCGGCGATGCCGGCCTCCTTCAGCAGCCCGACCGCCTGCTCGATTTCCACATAGGTCAGCGCATCCAGCGGTGATTGGGCGCTCCGGACCTGCGCCTCTACGGCAGCAGCACTGAGGAGAAGCGGCGCCATGAACGCGGCGGCCGTCAGGGCTTTCACTCGGGTCGTCATGTGAAGAAGTAAGCCGTCTTCACGTCTGGCTGACAACAAAAATTTAGACGGCCGGAGCGGCGAGGCGTCCAGCCTGTTGACGTGCGGGATGACGTCCTGGAAGGCGCAGCAGCGGACCTGGCGAAGCGCAGGGGGCGCCGCCAGGTCGCCGCGTGTCGTGCTTACTGGCCGGGCTGGGGAACCAGCCGCAGATAGGGCTTCAGCGCCTTCCAGCCTTCCGGGAACTTCTTCTTCGCCTCTTCGTCGCTTACCGCCGGAACGATAATGACATCTTCGCCCTGCTTCCAGTTGACCGGGGTGGCCACCTGATGCTTGGCGGTAAGCTGCAGGCTGTCGATCACCCGCAGAATCTCGTCGAAATTCCGTCCCGTAGAGGCGGGATAGGTGAGGGACAGCTTCACCCGCTTGTCCGGGCCGATCACGAATACCGAGCGGACCGTCATCGTGTCGCTGGCATTGGGATGGATCATCCCGTAGAGGTCGGCCACCGTCCGGTCCTTGTCGGCGATGAGCGGGAAATTGAGGGCGTGCCCCTGGGTCTCGCGGATGTCCTCCGACCACTTTTCGTGGGCATCCAGCGGATCAACCGACAGGCCGATCACCTTTACGTTTCTTTTGTCGAACTCGGGCTTAAGCTTCGCCGTGTAGCCGAGCTCCGTGGTGCAGACCGGGGTGAAGTTCTTGGGGTGTGAGAACAGGACACCCCAGCTGTCCCCGAGCCACTCATGGAATCGGATCGTTCCTTCGGTGGTTTCCGCGGTGAAGTCGGGTGCGATGTCGCCGAGTTGGATAGCCATTTTCATACTCCCTGAAGCGGTTTGGTTCTTTTATCAGAACGTTCCTCCGATTTAAAGAACTCTCTCGTTAAGGCCTTCCAGGTGACTTATAACGCGCGACTGGTATCAAACTATGCGCATGTAGCGACGGCAAGAGGATCAACCTATGATCAAACTCGCCCCGACCCTCTGTGGCCTGGGTTTTGCCATCTGTGTGATACTATGGTGTGCAGGCTTTCTGGGGCAATGGTGGTTGCCTCTCGACATCTTTTCACATTTTCGTTGGCATATTTTCCTGATGGCGATCGTTCTCTGCTTGGCCGGACTGAGCGGCCGCGGCTGGATACAGATCGTGGTCATCGGATTGTTTCTGATCTACACGGCGTTCGGTCTTTCGCCTTATCTCGCCCGCGCTCTCACGACGCAGGCATCCGGCAGCGCCGAAACGGCCCGCGGCAACATCAAGCTCCTGTCCTTCAACAGCTGGATCCAGAATCAGAACCTTGCGGCCATCGAGGCCATGCTGCGAAAGGCCGATGCCGATGTGGTTCTGATGCAGGAATTCTTCGCCGACAAGGCGCCGCTGCTGGATCGACTTCGCGATCTCTATCCCCATCAGGCGCTGTGCCGTGACACCTACGGCTGTAGTCAGGTGACCCTATCAAGGTATCCGATCGCCAGTCACGAGACCATCGTTCTGGAGCCGGAACTGCCCGTTCTTGTCGTTCGCTTTGACGAAACCTGGCCTGGTCTGGAGATTGCCAACATCCACACCTTGAGGCCTCCCTACATGAGCCGGCAGCTCGATCAGATGAAGGCGCTTGCTGCCTTTGCCGCTCGCCGGAAACATCCGCTGATCGTAGCCGGCGACTTCAACTCCACGCCCTATTCACTGATGTTCGAGACCTTCCGCGAGGGCTCCGGCCTCAGGCCCCTGCAATCCTGGCCAACCTGGCCTGCCGAGCCCATTCCGCTGCCCCAGCTGTCGATCGACCATTTCTTCGTATCCGATCATCTGAAGACTGCCAGCGCAGCGACGCCGCTTGGCCCTGCCGGCTCGGATCATCTCCCCATCGCCGTCACCCTGACCCTCGGGACCGCTGGCGGATAAATCGCGAAACGGTCTTGTGAGGGAGCGGCAACCGGTCCACTCTGGCTCGACGGAGTGACGCAAACGTCAGGATACGATGCGGTATTATGTTTATCTGGCCCTGGCGCCGTTGTTCTGGGCCGGCAACTGGGTCGCGGCTCGGGGTGTGCACGAGCTGATATCGCCCATCGGTCTGAACTTTTCCCGCTGGATCATTGCGTCCCTCGTGCTCATCCCGATATCCCTGCCATCGGTGATCAGGCAGTGGCCAATCATACGCCAGGAATGGGGGCGCCTGTTCCTGCTGTCGCTGATGGGTAGCACGCTCTTCTCCATTCTCGTCTTCTGGGGTCTTCACCACACCACCGCCATCAATGCCGTGGTGCTCAATTCCAGCCTGAGCTTCTTCATCATCCTCGGGAGCTGGCTTTTCCTGCGCGATCGCATGACGAAGCGCCAGGCGGTCGGCATGGTTCTGTCGGTCATTGGCGTGCTTATCGTCATCGGCAAGGGGGATCCGACCTTCCTGCTGCACCTCGAATTCGGCTTTGGCGACATGTTGATCCTGCTCGCCATGCCGCTCTGGGCCGCTTACTCCGTGGTGATCAAGACCCATCCGACGCGCCTGGACAGCATGGGACTGGTTGCGGTCACCTCCTTCATGGCAGCCGTAATGTGCACCCTCTGCTACGGCGTGGAGGTCGCGCTCGATCCCTCAACCTTGCCAGAGCCAGGTTTCGAGCTGATCAGCGCCATCATCTATATCGCTCTCTTTCCCTCCATCGCCGCGGTGTTCTGCTGGAACGAGGGCATCAAGGGCCTGAGCCCCAACATGGCGAGCTACCTTTATCCCCTGATGCCTGCCTATGGCACCATTCTCTCGGTGTTCTTTCTGGGAGAGGAACTGCACATGTTCCAGCTTGTGGGCCTGGTGGTGATTCTGGCTGGCGTCTACATCTGCACCCTGCCGAAGCGCACGGCCTGAGCGGCAATCCCGACAGCTAGCCATGTCCTGCATGCAACCCTCCCATTGGTCGGCATGCATGGCTGGGGGCGGATGGAGGGATTATGTTCACACTTGAAGAGTCGGGCTGGGACATTGATCCCGCTCGTCGAGTTTTCTGGAGTTGCCCATGAGCGCCGAGACGCCAACCCCCATCGACCTCTACTACTGGCCGACCCCCAATGGATGGAAGATCACGATCCTCCTCGAGGAACTCGGCTGGCCCTACAATATCCACCCGGTGGACATCACCAAGGGTGACCAGTTCCAGCCATCCTTCCTGGCGATCTCGCCCAATAACCGCATGCCGGCCATTGTCGACCCTGATGGTCCCGGCGGCGAACCGCTCTCGATCTTCGAGTCCGGCGCCATCCTCCGCTATCTCGCCCAGAAGGCCGGCCGCTTCTATGCCAGTGACCTGCGCGGCCAGGCGAAGATCGATGAATGGCTCTTCTGGCAGGTTGGGGGCCTCGGGCCGATGGCCGGTCAGGCCCATCATTTCCGCATTTATGCGGCCGACAAGATCCAGTATGCCATTGACCGCTATACCAATGAGGTGACCCGCCTCTATGGGGTGATGAACAAGCGTCTCGGCGAAGTGGAGTTCCTCGCCGGCGATTATTCGATCGCTGACATGGCGGCCTTCCCCTGGGTCGTGCCCTACAAGAATCAGGGCCAGGATCTCGACCAGTTCCCCAATCTGCGCCGCTGGTTCGATACGCTGAAGGCCCGCCCGGCGGTCTCCCGTGCCATCGAGGTCGGCAAGGATCTGCGGGATCCGAGCAAGATGACCAACGACCCGAAGACCCGCGAGATCCTCTTCGGCATCAAGAAATAACGCCATTTACCGGGCGTTAACGACGTCCTTTAACGCTCTGTTGTCTCAACATCGGAGAAACTCTGATCGACTGGCCGAAGACCATTGGCCGGTCGATCTTGTTTCCAACGGTCGATGTTTGTTGCGCAACTGGAGTATCTGATGACGGGACTGCATCTGCAGGCAGCGAATGACAATCCGGCCCGGTTATCGCCGTCCCGTTCCGCCGAACTCATTTATCGCCTGGCGCTCGAGGCCGACCGTACCGGTCGCAAGCGGGACGTGATGGCGGCATACAAGTGTCTCACCCTCGCATCCATCGGTGGTTGTCATGATGCGCGCCAGTATCGGCGTAAGCTCATTGTGCGCATGACCCTCGATGAGATCAGCGAGTCCCACCGTGAGTTGTGCGAATGGTGTGAGCGCGTATCCGGCTGAGGAAAGCTCGCTGGAGCTCTGACCACAGCAGCCTGTACCTGATCCCGCAGGACCGTCGGCGGTAAAGCCCCGGACAGTCAGGGGCCTTGCCGGGTTCCCGGGGGCTGTGCGGGCTGGATGATGGGGGAGGGAAGCTGGGGCAGTCTGGGATTGGCCTGAATGTCCCCGCGCGATGCGCCCTGGCAGACCCGGCTCGTAATTGACCCGTCGGCTGAAACAAAAAGAGAAGGCGCGGGGCCTTCTCCTTTTCTCGCCTATGCGCAGAAAATCTCACCAGGCCGAATTGAAGGCATTCGGCGTGCTGAAGTCGTGATCAACAAGGCGATTGAGGTTCTCGAGGAACCGGCGCTCGCGATACTGCGACTTGTAGATTTCAGTCTGGCGCACGGCGGCCATGGCGTCGATGCGGTCCTGCTGGCTGTTCAGCGGCGGCAGCTGGTCGTGGCCGGGGCCATAGACATAGCCCTGCGGAATGAACTGTTCGGCAGCATGGCTCACGCTCACGCAGCCCGCCCCCAGGACCAGCGCCAAGACCAGACGCGAAAAATGTTTCCTTACCATATGCTGATCTCCATGCGCGACGGGCAGTAGGTTCTGCTGTCTTTGGTCGCCGATTGCACAATAGAGTCTGCGCACCCTCGACCCCTCTTGATCAACCTATACCCGCAACCGTAGTCAATCTCCATAACCATATGCGGCATCGGTGCGATTTCTATTAAGCGCGGCAACTGTGCAACTCCCTTGGGCGCCATCTTGTTCCGCCGGCACCGGATGTACGGCCCGGATGGGCAAGGTGCCGGCAAGATGATGGTGCGGTCGTTATGGAGTATTTGGGATGACCGTCCTGGAATTACAGAGGCAGCCGGCAGGTTCTGAAAAGTAACCTTGTCGACTTCTCAATGTTTCCGGTCAGGCCTGCCGCGTTTCCTGCTTGTCGCCGACCTGGAAGATCGTCGGCGTATGGTGCACGAGGTTGATCCGCCAGCTGTCTGGATTGAGTTGCCTGAGTTCACGGGGATGGATGAACTCATCGCGGAACCAGGGGAACTTCTGTGGCGAGAAGGCTTCCTTGATCCAGTCGATGATGATTGACACCCGTGCCGAGCTGCGCACGTCCGGATGATAGGTCATCCAGATATCCACCGAATGATGGAAACCCACATCGATCGGCTCGAGGTCATCGGACAGTACGGCGGCATAGGTTGCCAGGCCGCCGATGCCGGCGCCCTTTTCCACCGCATGGTAGTGGGTGCTGCTGGCATTGGTCCGGATGGCGACGATGCCCTCTGGATTGTCGATGCCGAGGAAGCGGGCGGCCACGCCGTCCTCGAGCTGCGGTGCGCTCTGGTCCACCAGCCGGTGATGCAGGATGTCCTCGCGGCTGCGCGGCATGCCATAGGCGGCAATGTATTCGCGCGAGGCGAAGGGGTAGATGTGCAACCGGCCGAGCTTGGTGATCTTGAGGTCCGGATTGGTGGGACGCGTGAACTGGATGGCGACATCGGCCTCCATCCTGAGCACGTCGGCGCTCTCCATGGCGCACTGAAGGTCGATGATCAGCTTGGGATTGGTGCGCTGCAGCTCCACGAGCCGCGGCGCCAGCCAGTAGGTGCCGAGTCCTTCGGTGATCGACACCCTGACGAGGCCTGACGGATTGGTATCGGTTCCCTGGACGGCCCGCAGCAGCTCGTAGCTGGTCATCTCCATGCGTTTCGCGTGGGACAGGATGGCCGCGCCGGCCGGTGTCAGTTCCACACCGTCGGGCAGTCTGTCGAACAGCCGGACCTGGAGTGTAGCCTCGAGCTTGTCGATCCGGCGGACGATGGTAGAAGAGCTGATCTTGAGGCGGTCCGCCGCCTGGCGGAGGGATCCCGTCTCCGCGGCTGCAAGGAACAGGCGGAGGTCATCCCAGTCCGGCTGGGAAGCCGGATCCGCAGGGTGGTCCAAATCTGCAGCGCGCCGCTCCGAATTTTTTAGCAATGCGCCCCTCCGAAGTAAGGCAAAATCTCAATCACTTCCTGGGCTTATGCTCAGTCTATGACCGCAATCTTAAAAACGCACCAAATTTTCGCAGGAGCTCTGGTTTGACCAACTGAAATCCTTGAAAATTTGGGTTGTGGTTGCAGGGTGAGTGTAAGGCCGGAAAAGTAAGGCATGAGCAACAAGAATCCACGTGAGCTCGACAGTCTGACTCTCGAGGCGTTCCCGCGCGGCATCCAGGTTCGCCTGGTGCGCGAGGAGGAGTTCGAGGCGCTGTACCAGTTAGGTGTACGGCATTTCGGCGACGATATCGCGAGCTTCGAGGTTGTTCGGCGGATCGTGGAGCACAATCCGGAGTCGGCGTATTCCATAGGCCGCTTTGACCGGCAGGGTCACTTCAAGCCGATGGGGTACGTTGCGTTCCTCTTCCTCAACCCATTGGGTGTTGAGCGTCTGAAGCGAGGCGAGCTGAATGCGGCAGATCCGGACCTGTCGCTAATCGTTCGCCGGGGAGAGAAGGTAGCCGGGATCTACGTATGGGGAATCGTGGCAACGGGGAAGGCGATTGCAGGACTGCCGCTGGTGATGGAAATCCTGAAGCGCCCGCCTTATGCCGGAGCTGACCTCTATGCGCGTCCGGCGTCAATTGCGGGGTTGAACCTGATGCGCGCCCTGCAGTTCGAACTGATTTTCGAAGGCGCGGGGGAAGGTGACAAACCACTTTACAGTTACCGTCGAATGGTCAATCGTCAGGCGGCATAAGAGCGGGCAGGCCAAATTATGGTTAACGCTCAGGGACATACGCCGGATTGGCGAATTGCGTGAGGCGTGAGGAGCAGATTATGACGAGGGCAAGTGCCAGCCACCTCTACAACACGTACAAGACGGGCGGCCAGCGTTCTCCTTTCACCAACAGCAAGGAGATCGGGATCAAGGTGGCAGATTGCATCGAGGACCTGATGAAGGTCTTCGCTATCCGCTCGGCCGTTTATCTTAGCGAGCAGGACTGCCCCTATGAGGAGGAGTTCGACGGCAACGACTTCTCCGCATCCCACCTGCTGGGCTATATCGGGGATGAGCCAGTTGCCTGCATGCGCGTCCGGTACTTTGCCGATTTCGCAAAACTGGAGCGCTTTGCGATCCGTCCGGCTTATCGCAAGTCGCGCATGGCTTTCGTGATGGCCAAGGCAGCCATCGAGCTGTGCCGGATGAAAGGCTACCGCAAGATCTATGGTCATGCCCAGGATCCGCTGGTGAGCTTCTGGTCGCGCTTTGGCGGCAAGCCGGTTGAGCCGCGCCGCGAGCTGGTCTTCTCCGACTATCGCTATACGGAGATCGTCATCGAGGTCGAGCCTCATCCCGAGGCACTGACCCTCGACAGCGATCCTTACGTGCTGATCCGGCCCGAGGGCCAGTGGGACAAGCCCGGCGTTCTCGACCGCTCGGTAACCCGCACCAAATCATCCGACAATTAATAGAAGAAGGGCCCCGGCATCTGCCGGGGCTTTTTTTGTCCGCAAACCATGCTTGATTTGGCGACATCGCTTTTCCGGCAGCGACTGTGCAGGTAAGGCCGACCGGGGAAGGGTAGAGCAGGGAACATTCACCGGAGCTTCCCCATGAATGTCAGCGTCCATCCGCATCGGGCCGGGGCCAGTGCCCAGTCGGCACCGCCACGAGGACCGAGTCTGCCGGCCTTCGCCGCCGGGCTTCTTGCCGCCTTCGTGGGCTTCGCCAGTTCCTTCGCCGTGGTGATTGCTGGCCTCAGGGGAGTTGGCGCAAGTCAGGCCGAGGCAGCCTCTGGCCTCATGGCCCTGTCGGTCTCCATGGGCCTCTGCGCCATCGTCCTCAGCTTCCGTACGCGCATGCCGGTCAGCATCGCCTGGTCGACCCCCGGTGCGGCATTGCTTGCCACTACCTCAACAATTGACGGCGGCTTTGCGGCAGCCGTCGGGGCCTTTATCGTGACGGCCGTGCTGATCCTCATCGCCGGCCTCTGGAAGCCGCTGGGGCGGGCGGTAAGCGCTATTCCTGCGGCCCTTGCCAATGCCATGCTGGCGGGCGTGCTGCTCGGCCTCTGCCTTGCTCCGGTTAGAGCCGTCGGGGCAATGCCGCTCCAGGCGCTTGCGATCGTGATCACCTGGGCGGTGATGGCCCGACTCAATCGCCTCTATGCGGTGCCGGCTGCCCTGCTGGTGACCATCGCTCTGGTCGTGACGACGACCACGGTGCCTGACCTTGCCGCCGCGGATCTTGCGCCGGCTGCTGTCTTTATCGTGCCGGACTTCTCCCTTGAGGCGCTTATCGGTATCGCCCTGCCGCTCTTCATCGTCACCATGGCATCCCAGAACATCCCGGGGCTTGCCGTTCTCAATGCCAATGGCTACCGGCCGGATCCTGGTCCCCTTCTCACCACCACCGGGATCTTCAGCCTGCTGTCCGCACCCTTTGGCGGGCATGCAGTCAACCTTGCGGCCATCACGGCGGCAATCTGCGCCGGCAGGGATGCCGATCCGGACGAACGGCGCCGCTACTGGGCGGCAGCCATTGCCGGGGCGGTCTATGTGATCCTTGGCCTCTGCGCGGCAGCGGCCACGGCCTTTCTCGCCGCCTCGCCACCGGTCCTGATCGAGGCGGTGGCCGGGCTCGCCCTGCTTGGCGCCTTTGGTTCTGCCATGATGGCGGCCATGCAGGATGCCCGCGCCCGCGATGCGGCGGTCATCACTTTTCTGGTGACGGCGTCGGGGATCAGCATTGGTGGGATCAGCGGCGCCTTTTGGGGCCTGGTGGCGGGGGGCGCGGTCTATGCGCTCGACCGGTTTCGCAGATCCGTCTGACAGGGTGCAAGGCAAGTTTGCCGCTCACAGGATGGTCAACTGAACGGAAAAGGCGCGGACCTGGCGAGGCCCGCGCCTTTTGTGTCACCTTGGCGAGTTACCCGGATCAGGGCGCGACCGGGTCCGGCGTGGATTTCAGCGCCGTTCCCTGCCGGATGAGAACCGGCAGGATCAGGGCAAGACCGATCAGCGTCGAATAGAGTTCGGGGGCTACCAGCAGCGCCGAGGCAAGGGCGAGCACCAACCGTTCCCACGCTTGCGTCTTGACCAGCAGATAGCCGGACAGGGCCGCACCCAGGCAGGTGATGCCGACAACGCAGCCCACGAACGCCAGCACGAAATTGTGCCAGGTGAAATCGGCGGTTACCAGCAGCAGCGATGGAGAGAACACGAAGACGAAGGGCACCAGCGCCTTGCCGAGCCCCAGCCGGAAGGCGGTATTGCCGGTCCTGAACGGATCGGCGCCCGCCATGCCTGCGGCCGCGTAGGCGGCGAGCGCCACTGGCGGCGTGATGTCGGCGAGGATGCCGTAATAGAACACGAAGAAATGCGCGACGATCGGCTCGACCCCCAGTAGGCCCAGGGTCGGCGCGGCAATCGTCGCCATGATGATATAGTTGGCCGTAGTCGGCACGCCGCAGCCCATGAGGATGCAGACCACGCCGGTCATGATCAGCGTGAAGAGCAGGGTCAGGCCCTTCAGGCTGAACAGGGCTGCCGGCAGAATGGCGGAGAACCAGTTGGCGAGATCGGAGGCCGTCGAGGTGACGATGTAGGAGATCTTGAAGCCCACGCCGGTGAGTGTCACCACGCCTACGACGATGCCGACGGTCGCTGCCGCCGCACCCACCGCCAGGGCATATTTCGCACCGTCCCGCAGGCCCTCGAAGATCTCGCTGATGCTCAGTCGGTTGCGCGGATTGAGCAGGCCGACCGCGATGCAAAGGGTGATGCCCCAGAAGGCGGCGAGATAGGGTGTGTAGCCGGCGATGATAATGCCGACGAGCACGACCAGCGGGATGGCCGTCGGCCAGTCGCGCTTCAGGGCTTCCTTGATGTCGGGCATCTCGTCCGGCCGCAGCCCGCGCAGACCGTTGCGCTTGGCCTCGAAATGCACCTGGATGAACACGCCGAAGAAATGCATGAAGGCCGGCACGATGGCCGCCAGGATGATCGTCGTATAGGGCAGGCCAAGGAACTCGATCATCAGGAAGGCGGCAGCCCCCATGATCGGCGGGGTGATCTGGCCGCCGGTGGACGAGGCGGCTTCCACGGCGCCGGCGAAGGTCCGCTTGTAGCCCAGCTTGATCATGGCCGGGATGGTGAGGGAGCCGACCGTCACCGTATTGGCGACCGACGAACCTGAGATCATGCCGAACAGCGCCGAACCGAAGATCGACACCTTGGCCGGACCGCCTGCGTACCGTCCGGCGATCCAGGCAGCGCAATCAAGGAACAGCTGGCCGAGGCCGATGCGTGTGGCGAAGACGCCAAACAGGACGAAATGGAAGACATAGGTCGCAACCACCCCCAGCGCGATGCCATAGACGCCCTGGGTGGTCATGTAGAGATGGTCGATGAGCTGCGACAGGGAATTGCCCGGATGCACCAGGATGCCGGGCATGTAGGTGCCGAGCAGCGCATAGGCCATGAACAGGATGGCAATCACCGGCAGCGGCCAGCCGACCGAGCGCCGGGTTGCTTCGAGCAGCAGCAGGATCAGCGCGCCGCCGAAGATCACGTCCGTCGTGGTGGGATTGCCAACCCGGAAGGCGAGCTCATCCAGCGGGATCAGCGGCACGTGGATCACCGCCATCACCGCCCAGATCGCGAGCAGCCAGTCCAGCAGCGAGATGCCGAAGGGGCGCCACAGCGTGGCGGCGGCGGGTTCGGTATAGCCCTTCTTCGAGAAAGGGAAGACGAGGAAGACCAGTGCAAGCACCAGGGCAAGATGGATGCCGCGGTGGATCATTTCCGGCAGGAGGCCGAAGCCTGCCGTATAATAATGGAAGAGTGACAGGGCGACCAGAGCGGCGCCCACCAGCAAGCCGGGAAAGCGCGACAGCGGCCTGAAGCGTATCTCGGAGTCGAATTTCTCTTCGAGCTCTCGCGCCTTGGCTTCGTCGAGCTCGAGGGTCGCGGACGAGAGTTTGACGTCCTCGTCGGGGAGTTTGACGTCTTCAGGTTGCTGGGGGCTGGCCATAGGGCACCGCGGATCTGTCATTCGTGTTTGCGTTTGGCACCGATCCGGAGGAAATGCGGGTCGGCATCTCCTCCGGATCAGTATCGGGTGAAACGGAAGTGCCTGAAGCGGCTTACTTCAGCAGGCCGACTTCCCGGTAGAACTTCTCGGCCCCCGGATGCAGCGGGATGCCCTGGCTCGTGATGGCATTGTCCAGGACGATCATCTTGCCCTTGGCATGGCCTGCATCGAGCGCCTTGCGGGTATTCTCGTTCCACAGCGCCTTGGTGATGTTGTAGACGAGCTCCTCGGGCTGCTTGGCGCTGGTCACCCACTGGGCGGCCACGGCAATGGTCTCGGTCTCCTCGTCAACGCCCGGATAGACGCCGGCCGGAACCTTGTCCTTCGAGAAGAAGCCGGTTTCCTTGATCAGCTTGTCGGCTGCCTCGCCATCGATCGGCACCAAGGTGATCCCGTGCGAGGAGGCGAGTTCCGTGATGGCGCCGGTCGGATAGCCGCCGACGAAGAAATAGGCGTCGAGCGCGTTGTCGCGCAGCTTGTCGCCGGCCGGCCCGGGCTTCAGGTATTCCGGCTTGATGTCGGCTTCGGAGAGACCGTAGGCGCCGAGCACCAGACGGGCATCAACGATGGTTCCGGAACCCGGCTCGTCGATCGACACGCGCTTGCCCTTGAGGTCTGCCACCGACTTGATGTTAGCGTCCTTGCGGGCGACGATATGGACGGTCTCCGGATAGAGGGTCGCGATCAGGCGCAGATCCTCGACCTTCGGCTTGCCCTCATAGAGGCCGGTGCCGGTATAGGCCCAGTAGGCAACGTCAGACTGCGAGAAGCCCGACTCGGACGTGCCGGCGGAAATCGCATTGATGTTGGCCACCGAGCCGTTCGACGACACGGCCGTTGCCACGAGACCGTCGACACCGTGGCCGCTGGTGCCCGAGATGGCATTCGCGATCAGGCCGCCGATCGGGTAGTAGGTGCCGGCGGTGCCACCGGTGCCGATGCGGAAGAAGGCCGGCGACTGGGCCGCGACGGTGGCCACGCCCGCGATAGCTGTTGCCAAGGCGACGCCGAATGCTCGGCGGGTCATAGATCTCCAGTTCATACCCATCCCCTAAGCTTAACGGTTGGATGCCGACAATGTGACGCCCGGATCCCGCAATGTCGATTCCAAAGGCGCGGGATCCCATTGGCGGTTTGTCTAACTTGACGGAAAACGGTCCTGGAACAAGGCCTGTCATCCTCCTTCGAGGTTTAGCGGTTGTTGTGAGCGTTCTTCAAGCACTGGCCCGGTATTTGCGAGATCTTCCAGTGGCCTATGGCACCAGATGACATGATGGGGCGCGGCCTGCCGCGGCGGCGGGCGCAGGGAGTCGCAGATCGTTCCGATGCGCCGCGGGCACCGTGCGGCAAATCGGCAGCCCTTTTGCGGCGGCGAAATGGCGGACGGATTCCGCGTCATCCTGACGCTTCTGTTCCGGAACGCGGGGTCCGCGAAGGGCACTGCGGCAAGCAAGGCTTCCGTATACGGATGATAAGGCGGGGCGAGAACCTGGAGGGCGAGGCCATCCTCCACCACCGCCCCCCGATGCAGCACGATGATGCGGTCGGCGATATAGGCGAGGGCCGAGGGATGCCCGCCAACGGCGAGCAGCGCCGTGCGCGGATGCTGCCTTTGGGCCTCCGACAGCAGGGAAGCCGCCAGCATGACAAAGGGCGCATCAGCCCTTTCCTCGGCAAGGGTTGCAACAACCAGCCTCGGTTCGGTCGCATAGGCCAGCGCGATCTCGAGCCGCAGCTGTTCCTCGGCGCTGAGCGACCGAAACGGCCGTCCGGCAAGGTCAACGGGAAGTTTAGCCCGAGCAAGGATATCCATGACCTGCTGGCCGCGTCTTGCGCGCCCGCCATTGTTCCGGTGCTGCCCCATTTCCCTGGCGATCAGGGCGGCAACGGTCGTGGGACCGAGCCCGGCATACCGACGGGGACTGGGGATGAGCCGGATGTCCTGTGCCATCTGCGCCGGTCGTCGCTTGCGGGGCAGATAGGCGATCTCCTTGCCCGAGATCGACAGCAGACCTGCCGTTGCCAGCACGTCTGCCCGGAGAATGCGCGCGACAATGCGGGTGCCGGAATTGCTTTCGCCGAGGAGGCCGACGCATTCGCCCTCATGCAGGTCGAAGGTCAGCTCATCGAGCTCCTCCGGCTGGTGCCGTCGCCACGGCAGCCGCCAGCCCGGCTCCGGCTCATAGCTGAGCTTGCGCGCCACCAGCACCGCATCGCCCCGCTCGGCTGGGACCGCAGGCAGGTTGGCGATCTCGCCATGGATCGGCTGGCGCCTCAGTTCCTCGCTGCGCACGCAGCGCACGAGATGGCTCGGCGAGCGCAGGTCCGGCGTCCGCAGGGGAACCCGGGATCGTGTGCAGCGGCTGTGGTCAACCCAGGGACATTCGAGACTGTAGATGCAGCCGGAAGGGGAGGCGAACTGCGGCCGCGGGTTGAGTGGCTGGATGGGACGGGAATCGGGATTGGAGAAGGCATGCGGATAGGCCCGCAACATTCTCATCACATAGGGATGGCGCGGCGCGAGGAGCACTTCGTCCGTGGTGCCCTGTTCGATGATGACGCCGCCGAGCAGCACCAGGACGCGCTGGCAATAGGTGCCGATCACGCCCGGATCGCGGGAGAAGTGAATGAGGGTGATGGCCTTGTGACGGGCGATACGGGCAAGGGTTGAAAGGATCTCCGCCTGTTCGGTGAGATCGATCCCCAGGGTCGGGGCATCAAGCAGGATGATCTTCGGCGAGATCGCCAGCGCTGCCGCAATGGCAAGCCGCACCGCATCGGCGGGACTCACATCCCGGCCCGATGACCGCAGAAGCTTCTCCGGATGTGCCACCTGGAAATCGCGCAGGATCGCCGCGCACATTTCGCCGGCCTCCCGCCGCTTCATCGGCCTGTGGCGGATGATCCGGCGAATGATCTGCGGCCACACCCGGCGTTCCCGGTCGAGCCCGCGCGTCGGACTGTCGTCGATCAGCACGGCCGTGCGGCTGCTCACGGGCCTCTTGCGCTGTAGCTTTCCTCCGTCGAGGGGGTGACCGTCGATAATCCGCTGGCCGGCCTCGACGCGGCAGTTGCGGCCAAGGGCATTGATCAGTCCTCGCGCAAGGGTGCTCTTGCCGCTCTTGGCCTCTCCCAGGATGCCAACCGTCTCCCCATGGGCAACCGAAAGGTCGACATTGATGACGGCGGGAATGTCCCGCCACCATCCGCCATGGGTGATGGTGAGGTTTCGGCACTCCAGGACTGGTTGCATCCTGATTTCTGGCTGTAGTGAGACGACGGTCATGATGACAGTCTCTCAATACTCGCCATATTGGCAAGTATTCTGTGTAGAGCTGGGGCGTTGTGGAAGACGTCACGATCCCGGATGACGTAACGGTGGGGAGAAGATTCGCAAGCGATTGCGCTGGTACCGGCTATGCCACGCTCCGGACTTCCCGGCATCCTGCTGCCCTCCCTCGAACAATTTCAGCAGGCAGAGTTTTTTCTTTGAAGGGTATAGGCGAGCCAGGAGTCTGGCAAGTGACGCTTTGGAACGCACAGTAATCTGGCGTTCCTGTCGCAGCAAAAAAGGGCGGAAGCTCCGCCCTCTGCAGTAAAATCCGAAATGGTGAGTCGCTGTCAGCTTTGCGGGGAGAGCGGAAGACAGTCGATCGACTTGCGCGACAGGGCCTTGCAAGCCTCGCGGGCGCTTTCCTGGGTAAAGCCCGAGAAACGAGCACGGTAGATCTTGCCGCCGGCCGCTTCCGTGAAGCTCGGCTTGCCCATGATGGGTTTGAGTTTGGTTGCCTTCACCTTCTTGATCCGGTCAAGTGCGCCGGCCTCGGTCGGGAAGGCGCCGACCTGGATCTTCCAGCTGCCGTCTTCTCTGACCAGGTCGCTGCGACCCTGTTCGAGTTCGGAGCCGGGCTTGACCTGATTGGTGGCGGGCGCATCGGGTTCCTTTGCCGCCTGTTCGACCAGGGCCGCCATGGCGAGCCTCTCATCCCCTTCGGCAGCCTCGGCCTTGGCGGGCACTGCCGGCACGTCCTTCTTGCTGGCCACCGCCGGGGCAGGGCTGGACGTCTCGGCAAAGCGGTTGGAGGCGAAGGACTGTTTTCCGACGGCAGAAGCGATGTGATAGTTGCGGCGCACCGGCACGCGCTTTAGCGCATCGTCGAACAGCGCCGTCATATGCGCATTGCGCGAATTGGCGGTCCGGCCGCCCATCACCACGCCCACCAGATGCTTGCCGTCGCGCCGGACGGAAGCGAGCAGATTGAAGCCGGAGGCATTGATGAAGCCGGTCTTGATGCCATCGGCGCCGCGATAGGTGCCAAGAATGCGGTTGTGGTTGCGGAACTTCTTGCCCGCCACTTCGGTCGTTACGAGACTGAAATACTTGTAGTATTGCGGAAAGTCCCGCTGGATACGCAGGCCGAGGGTGGCAAGGTCGCGCGCCGTGGTCACCTGCCGTGTATTGGGCAGGCCGGATGCATTGGCGAAATGGGTGCGTGTCATCCCGATCCGCTGCGCGGTCCGTGTCATGCGCTGGGCGAAGGCCGTCTCCGAACCCGAGATCGTCTCGGCCACTGCGACCGCTATGTCATTGGCTGACTTGGTGACGATGACCCGGATGGCATCCTCGACGGTGATCGAGCTGCCGGCCGGCAGCCCGAGCTTCGATGGCTGCATCGAGGCGGCGTGCTTGCTGATCTTGATGGGAGAGCGCAGCGTGAGCCGGCCGGCGGCGAGTTCCTCGAACAGGAGATAGAGGGTCATCACCTTGGTTACGGACGCAGGATATCGCTGCTCGTCGATGTTGCGCGCAAACAGGATGTCCCCGCTCGCGGCGTCGACGACAATGGCGGCATACTTGCTGTCGGTGACATCCTGAGCCTGTGCGGGCGCGACCTGCGCCTGGACCAGCGCCAGGAGTAGGACTGCTGTCACAAGCGAGAACCTGTTCCGAAGCATCCCCGCGAACGCATAGAAGACCATGACTCTCTCACATCTCGTTCGGCGGCAAGCCTCACAGTGGATAAAATGCCGACGGTCGTCAAGTCGGCCAGTAGCGCTGATTGGGAATGGTTTCCGCCGGAAATGCGGTGTCTGAAGCCTGCCCCGGCGTTCATTATTCGGGAAGGCTTCTTGCCAAACGGTTAATGTCTTGCTGCAATGCCGATTGTGCAGTGCAAAAAATCCTTGACTGTTTTTGTGCAATGCATATATTTAGCCTCAAGTTGGGAACGGGCATGAAGCCCCTCATTGTTCCCGCTGCATCAGAAAAGGATGGAGACGGACATGTCCGACAAAGTTGAAGCGCTCCAGACGTTCGGCAAGGAAAGCTTTGAGGCATCGATCGCCAGCGCGGCAGCGGTAACCAAGGGGTTCCAGGCGATGGCGGCTGAGGTCGCCGGTTTCTCGCGCAAGGCCTTCGAGCACGGCGCGCAGACCATCGAGAAGGCTGCCACCGTGAATTCGGTCGAAAAGGCCCTGGAGCTCCAGCAGGCTTATGCCCGCGAGCTTTACGAGGCCTATTTCGGCCAGGTCAGCAAGCTTGGCGAGCTCTATCTCGAGACGGCCAAGGAAGCCTATCGCCCCTTCGAGAGCAAGTTTGCCGAATTCGGCAATTCCTTCCTCCGCAGCTGATAGGTTGTAGCCTCCGGGCAGACCTGCTCATCAGAATTTGAAGCGGCTCGGCACCATGCGGTGCCGGGCCGCTTTTTTGCTTGGGCAGTCGCCGTTACATCAAGGCGACGGTCATCCGCGGAAGCGTCGCTTGAAGGTGCGCGCCGCGTTTCCCATCTCGCAATCGGACCGCGAACTCATATATAGTTTGCAGGAGCGGAGCTCGGCCGGAGATCGTCCGGATCGGGTAGGGTTTGACGATCAAGCTAAGTCCGGTGACGTTTATACACATGTCGAATTGGAAGATGGGCGATCGGGAAGACGGACAGAGCGGCATCGTCACGCGGACGAAGACGCGGACGAAGAAGCCGAGCATGTACAAGGTCCTGCTGCTGAACGACGACTACACGCCCATGGAGTTCGTGGTGCATGTGTTGGAGCGGTTCTTTGGCAAGGGCCGGGAGGACGCTACACGGATAATGCTTCACGTCCATCAGAAGGGCGTCGGCTTGTGTGGGGTCTATACCTATGAGGTGGCAGAAACGAAGGTGACTCAGGTCCTGGAGTTTGCCCGCCTGCACCAGCACCCGCTACAATGCACGATGGAAAAGGAGTGATCGGCCCCGTGCCTAGTTTCTCGCGCAGCCTCGAGCAGGCCCTTCATCGGGCACTCGCTCTCGCAAATGAGCGGCATCACGAATATGCGACGCTCGAGCACCTCCTGCTGGCTCTGATCGACGACAAGGACTCGGCGGCGGTCATGCGGGCATGCAATGTCGATCTCGACCTCCTCCGGCGCAATCTGGAGAGTTACATCGACACCGAGCTGTCTAATCTCGTCATAGAGCACGGCGTGGAGTCCAAGCCCACGGCGGGGTTCCAGCGCGTAATCCAGCGTGCCGTCATTCACGTTCAGTCCTCGGGCCGGGAAGAAGTGACCGGGGCGAATGTCCTCGTCGCCATTTTCGCGGAACGGGAAAGCCATGCGGCGTTTTTCCTGCAGGAGCAGGACATGACCCGCTACGATGCGGTGAATTACATCTCGCATGGGATCGGCAAGCGACCCGGCTCTTCTGAACCGCGGACCGTCCGTGGCGAACAGGAGCCGACCGATGAAGGTGAGGCCAACGTGAAAGGCGGTACCGACGCACTCGAGGCCTATTGCGTTAACCTCAACCGCAAGGCGGAAGAGGGGCGCATTGACCCGCTGATTGGCCGTGAAGAGGAAGTGCGCCGCACGATCCAGGTTCTTTGCCGGCGGCAGAAGAACAATCCTCTGTTCGTGGGCGATCCTGGCGTGGGCAAGACGGCGATTGCCGAAGGGCTGGCGCGCAAGATCATCAGCGGCGACGTTCCGGACGTGCTGAAGAACTGCACCATCTTCCAGCTCGACATGGGCACGCTGCTCGCCGGCACCCGCTACCGCGGCGACTTCGAGGAGCGCATCAAGGCGGTGATCAAGGAGATCGAGCGCTATCCCGGCGCGATCATGTTCATCGACGAGATCCATACCGTGATCGGCGCCGGCGCCACCTCGGGCGGCGCCATGGATGCGTCCAACCTACTGAAGCCTGCGCTTGCCGGCGGATCGCTGCGCTGCATGGGCTCGACCACCTACAAGGAATATCGTCAGCACTTCGAGAAGGACCGGGCGCTCGTCCGTCGCTTCCAGAAGATCGACGTGAGCGAGCCCAGCGTGGAGGATGCGGTGAAGATCCTCAAGGGCCTCAAGCCCTATTTCGAGGAGTTCCACGGCGTTCGCTACACGGCGGAAGCTGTCCGCACGGCGGTCGAGCTCTCGGCCCGCTACATCAGCGACCGCAAGCTCCCCGACAAGGCGATCGACGTCATCGACGAGACCGGTGCCTCCCAGATGCTTCTGCCCGAGTCCCGCCGCAAGCGGACGATCGGCGTGAAGGAGGTGGAGGAGACCATTGCCAAGATGGCCCGCATCCCGCCGAAGACCGTGTCCCGCGACGATGCTGTGCTGCTCAAGGATCTCGCCGAGGATCTGAAGCGCGTCGTCTTCGGTCAGGACAAGGCCATCGAGGCGCTGTCGTCGGCCATCAAGCTCTCCCGGGCAGGCCTGCGCGAGCCTGAGAAGCCCGTCGGCTGCTACCTGTTCTCCGGCCCCACCGGTGTCGGCAAGACGGAAGTGGCCAAGCAGCTGGCATCGCTTCTCGGCGTGAACCTGCTCCGTTTCGACATGTCGGAATATATGGAGCGCCATTCGGTCTCCCGGTTGATCGGCGCGCCTCCCGGCTATGTCGGCTTCGACCAGGGCGGTCTGCTGACCGACGGCATCGACCAGCATCCCCATTCGGTGCTGCTGCTGGATGAGATCGAGAAGGCCCATCCGGACCTGTTCAACATCCTCCTGCAGGTGATGGATCACGGCAAGCTTACCGACCACAACGGCAAGTCGGTCGACTTCCGTAATGTGATCCTGATCATGACCACCAATGCGGGCGCGGCAGATCTGGCCAAGCCGCCCATCGGCTTCACTCGCGAGAAGCGCGAAGGCGAGGACAGCGAGGCCATCAACCGGACCTTCTCGCCGGAGTTCCGCAACCGTCTGGATGCGATCATCCCCTTTGGCAATCTGCCGCCGGAAGTGGTCCGTCAGGTTGTCGAGAAGTTCGTCATGCAGCTCGAGGCCCAGCTGGCCGACCGTCAGGTGCTCATCGAGCTTTCGCCGGAAGCGGCCGACTGGCTGGCCAAGGAAGGCTATGACGAGCTCTATGGCGCCCGTCCGCTGGCGCGCGTCATCCAGAAATACATCAAGGAGCCGCTGGCCGACGAGGTTCTCTTCGGCCGTCTCTCCGGCGGTGGCACTGTCCGCATCGGCCTGAAGCATGACGAGCAGGGTACCGCCAGCCTGTCCTTCGACTATCTGTCGCGGGAACAGGAAGTGGCCGAGCCTCCGAGCTCCAAGGGGTCAGGCAAGGGCGGCAATGCCCGCCGCAAGCCGAAGTCCGGTCCGGACGGTGATGGCGGATCGCGGCGCAAGCCCAAGGTGCCAGAGCTGACGAACTGATCGGCATCCATCGACATGCGGCCCGGGAAGTACGACGCCTCAACTAGCGTCTTTACTTCTCGGGTCGCTTGCTTCATTTCACCAGCAAGGCGACAGCTTTCCGAGGAACGACCATGGCCAGCGAAGACCAGATCGATGCGCAGACCGCAGCCGCGGCAGCCGAGCATAGCGGTGGTGCGCTCCTGCGCTGGTGCTCGACCTTTGGCATTGCGACCATGACCCTCGTCTCGATCGCCACCATCGGCGCCTCCCTGAGCTGGTCGCTTCAGGGCCTGCTTGGTTTGCCGGACTGGCTTGCTTATGGGGGCTTTGCCGTCTTCCTCGTGCTCGGGATCTGGCTGGGCGTCTGGGCGGCTCTGCGCAACTGGCGGGTCGAGCGCCGTCTTGAGCGCGGCCTCGAGATCGATCCGCCGGTCTTCTCCCTGCGCGGCCAGCTGAACAGCGATCTTCGCTGACCATGTCATCGCGCCTGCCAGTGCGGGCGGTTCCATCCCCCAATTTCGGCGAGCGCGCGCCGGGATCACGCATCGAGATCCTGCTGCTGCACTATACCGGCATGCGCTCTGTCGCCGAGGCCTGTGATCGCCTGCGTGATCCGGCAGCGGAAGTCTCCTGCCACTATCTCGTCGACAGCGATGGGGCGATCATCGCCATGGTTCCCGAGGACAAGCGTGCCTGGCACGCCGGCCGGGGGAGCTGGGCCGGCAGCGGCGACGTCAATTCCCGCTCGATCGGCATCGAGATCCACAATCCCGGCCATGAGCACGGCTATGTGCCCTTTCCCGCCATCCAGATGGAGGCGGTCCGCGATCTCTGCCGCGACATCCTCGCCCGTCACGAGATCGCTCCCTGGAATGTGCTGGCGCATTCCGACATGGCGCCGGATCGCAAGGCCGATCCCGGTGAGCTTTTCGACTGGGGCTTCCTTGCTGACAGCGGCATCGGTCTCTGGGTTGAGCCCGAACCGCTGCAGGAAGATGGGGCAGGGGGGGACGAATCCCTCCTTGCGCCTGGCGATGTCGGCGCAGCGGTCCTCGACCTCCAGCGCCAGCTGGCTGATTATGGCTATGGGGTTCCCCTTAGCGGCCGGTTCTGCGCCCTGACCCGCGATGTGGTGATGGCCTTCCAGCGTCACTTCCGTCCTGCCCGCGTCGATGGCGTGGCCGATCGCTCGACCCGGGCAACTCTTGCACGGCTGCGGGCGGCCCGTGCTGCGCTTCTCGGCAGTGGCTAGCCTGCCCGCGCCAAAATCTCCGGTTGTCACATCCGTCATCATGGGTTAGCGAGGGCGTGCCAGTCGGCCGGATGGCCGCTCCCGTCCAATGGCGAAAGCCGGGCGGGGGAGGAAAGTCCGGGCTCCAGGGAAACACGGTGCCGGGTAATGCCCGGCGGGGGTGACCCCAGGGAAAGTGCCACAGAAAGCAAACCGCCCCGCTCTGCGGGGTAAGGGTGAAAGGGTGCGGTAAGAGCGCACCGCGCGGCCAGCAATGGCAGCGGCATGGTAAACCCCACCGGGAGCAAGACCGAATAGGGGCGACCGGGGCGGTTCTTCGGAATGCGCCCAGGCTGGTTTCTCGGCTGTCGCCCGGGTGGGTCGCGTGAGGTGTGCGGCAACGCACATCCCAGATGAATGGCCATACAGCATGGAATTCCATGTGGACAGAACCCGGCTTACAGGCCGACTGGCGTTGAATTCCTCGCAATCAGCATCCTTTTCGCCATAGCGTGTGACAGGTTGACGAAGGCTTCTCAACAGGCTGGCGTGGATGTAAAGCGGCGGTCTATAGTCGGCCGTGAAGTCGGCGGAGCGGCCGCAGTGACCGGGGAATGATAGACAATATCCCGGTTGACTTGCGGAACGTGCAGGGCTCCGTTGGGCAGGGGCGGTGTTCAGGGTGGACGGCAGGTAATGGTTTCGAGTGGTATGGCTGAGGTGCGTCCGCGCTGCCGCAGGCCGTTTAGGATGGTAATTGCGGCAGCCATGACGCTGGTCGTGGCAGCCTGTGCCGGTCGTCCCACCGGCGTGCTCTTTCCCGTGGCCGCCGTGGAAACCGGTGGCTCGACCGTGGAGCTGCTGGTGGCCACCACTCGCGCCCCGTCCAGTGTGCCGGGCGAGCTGTTCTCCGGCGATCGGAGCACCCGCCTTTCGCTGACCGATATCACCGTGTCGATCCCGCCGCCGGGCATCCATCAGCCAGGCCGCGTTGAATGGCCCAAGCGGCTGCCGCCGGATCCGAGCAAGGAATTTGCGGCTCTCGAGATCACGCCGTTGACTACCAAGGAGGAAGTGCGCAACTGGGCTCAGGCCCATCGCCGCCCCAATGGACGTGTGCTGCTTTTCGTCCACGGCTTCAACAACCGTTACGAGGACGCAGTTTTCCGCTTTGCCCAGATTGTCAATGACAGCCAGGCAGATGTGACGCCGATCCTGTTCACCTGGCCTTCGAGCGCCAGCGTCTTCGGCTACAATTACGACCGCGAGAGCACCAACTATTCCCGCGATGCCCTTGAGGAGGTTCTGCAGATCATTGCCCGGCAGCCCGGCGTTACCGAGGTGACCGTGCTCGCTCATTCCATGGGCACGTGGCTGGTGATGGAGTCTCTGCGCCAGATGGCGATCCGGGATGGTCGTGTCGCCCCCAAGATCACCAATGTCGTCCTGGCCTCGCCCGATATCGATGTTGATGTCTTTGCCCGCCAGTGGATCGAGCTGGGGCCAGAAAAGCCGCAATTCACGGTCTTCGTCTCCCAGGACGACGGCGCTCTCGCCTTGTCCCGTCGCCTTGCCGGCAATGTCGATCGTCTCGGCCAGATCAACCCCAATGCCGAGCCCTATCGCAGCGCGATCTCCCGGGCTGGCCTGTCGGTGATTGACCTGACCGCCCTGAACGATCGCAATGATGCGCTCAACCACAGCAAGTTCGCGGCAAGCCCCGAAGTCGTGCGCGCCATCGGCTCGCGCCTGGTGGCCGGTCAGACTATCACCGATTCGGAAATCGGCATCGGCGACCATATCGGCTCGGTTGTGGCATCCGCTGCCCAGACCGTCGGCTCGGGCGCAGCTCTCGCTCTGACTGCCCCGATCGCCCTGATCGATCCAAAGACACGCCGGAACATTCCGGACCGATTTGACCATTTCAGCCGGTCCTTCACAGGCACCTTCGGAGCGGTCGAGCGGACCGCTAAGACGGCGACGGATCCCGTGACCGAACCGTTGAAGAAGGCGGCCGGCGCCCCCCAGTAACGGCTTCCGCACTGCGGGGCCGCTCCCCATAGGACGGTTCGCCCGGTTGACGCAGGCGTCTTTGTGACATAACGGAACGCGGTTCGATCAACAGCGCGCGGGATCGCTTAATCATGGCTGCACCGGCCTCACAAACTGTACTTGAGGTTCATCACTGGACGGATCGTCTGTTCAGCTTCAAGACGACGCGGGATCCGGGCTTCCGCTTTGAAAACGGACAGTTCGTCATGATCGGCCTGCCGGTCAACGGGCGTCCGCTGCTGCGTGCCTACAGCCTGGCCAGTGCCAATCACGAGGACTGGCTGGAGTTCTTCTCGATCAAGGTGCCCAATGGCCCCCTGACCTCGATCCTCTGCGACATTAAGGTGGGCGACCAGATCCTGGTGGGCAGCAAGCCGACCGGCACGCTCGTGCAGGCCGCGTTGGTTCCCGGCAAGCGCCTCTATTTGGTATCCACCGGCACCGGCATCGCGCCCTTCGTCAGCGTGATCAAGGATCCGAATGTCTATGAGCGCTTCGACAAGATCGTGCTGATCCACGGCTGCCGCTTCGTCTCCGAGCTGGAATATGGCCGCCGCCAGGTTGAGGCGGTACGCAATGACGAGTTCCTCGGCGAAGTCGTGGGCGACAACCTGATCTATTATCCCACGGTCACCCGCGAGGATTTCATCCATCAGGGCCGCGTCACCACCCTGCTGGAGAATGGCACCATTGCCCGCGACACCGGCCTCCCCATGCTCAACCCCGCCGAGGACCGCGTGATGATTTGCGGCAGCCCGGCGGTGCTTGAGGATATGTGCAAGCTTCTGGACGGCATGGGCTTCGAGGAGGGCGCACTGTCGAAGCCTGGTACCTATGTGATCGAAAAGGCCTTTGTCGAGCGCTGACAAAGGCCTTATCCCTCGGGAAATGCCGCCGTACCGGTCAGACCGGTACGGCAATCATCGCCAGAAAATCGCCCTGCTTGATCAGGCCGGGGAAATGGCGTCCGGCGAAGATACCATCGAGCCTTGCATGATAGGCTTTGGGCTCCCCGCCCGTCCGGTCGACCGGATGGACCAGGGCGATGACCTGACCTTCCTGGACGCTGTCGCCGAGATCGACCACCGGCTCGAACAGTCCCTCATCCTGCGCGAAGACGAAGCAGCGGCCATCGGGCGTGTCGAGCCGCTGGCTGGGTGCAATTTCGAGCTCCCCCTTGAGGATGCCGGCATGGATCAGCAGGTTGCGCACGCCTTTCTTGGCAATCCCCGCCGTATAGGCCGAGGCCGTCCCGCCGCCTGACAGTTCGGTTGTGACGAAGGTCTTGCCCATTTCCTCTGCCGCCGAGTCATACATGCCGACGGCGTCGATCTCGAGCATGCTGAGGCTGTAGGGGGCGTTGAAGGCTTCCATGGCCGCCCGGCAGCGTGCTTCCTGTTCCTTGTCGGGCAGGATGTGGGCTGCGGCGAAGGGCACGAAATCCAGCGTACGGCCCCCGGAATGGAAGTCGAGCACCACATCCGCCATGGGCAGCAGGGTACGCTGGAAGTAGTCCGCGATCTTTTCCGTGACCGTGCCATCGGGCCTGCCCGGAAAGATCCGGTTCATGTTGCCGCCATCGATGGGCGAGGTGCGCCTGCCTGCCCTGAAGGCTGGATAGTTCATGGCGGGCACGATGATCACCCGCCCGGAAATGTCCTCCGGCCGCAATGTGCGGGCGAGATTGAACAGGGCGATGGGCCCCTCATATTCGTCGCCGTGATTGGCGCCGGTCAGCAGCGCCGTAGGGCCATCGCCGTTGCTGATCACGCTGATCGGGATCATCACCGAGCCCCAGGCGCTGTCATCGCGCGACCAGGGTAGACGCAGATGCCCGTGTTGGACGCCGCGTTGGTCGAAGTCGACCCCGGCCACGATCGGATTGTCACGCATGTTGGCGCTCCTCACGGCTTCACGAACAGCTGCCTAGGCGTATTGCACAGCCGTTCGCATCCGGTTTCGGTGATGAGGATCGGCTCGGTGATCTCGATGCCGCCGTCATCCAGCCACAGGGCCGGCATGAAGTGGAAGATCATGCCCGGCATGAGCACCGAGCGGTCGCCCGGGCGGAGGCTCATCGTGCGCTCGCCCCAGTCCGGCGGATACGACAGGCCGATGGAATAGCCCACGCGGCTTTCCTTGTCGAAGCCGTGCCGCCGCAGGGTGGAATAGAAGCCCGCGGCGATATCCTCGCAGACATTTCCGGGCTTGGCGGCGGCAAGGCCCGCATCGGTTGCCGCCATCACTGCCTCCTCGGCGTCGCGGTATTTCTTCGGCGGCTCGCCGAGGAAGATCGTGCGCGACTGCGGGCACTGATAGCGCCGGTGCGCACCGGCGATCTCGAAGAACGTGCCTTCGCCCTTCTTGAGTGGCGCATCATTCCAGGTGAGGTGAGGGGCGGTGGCCTCGAGGCCCGAGGGCAGCATGGGCACCATGGCCGGATAGTCGCCCCCATGGCCGTCGGCGCCGATGATGCCGGTGCGGTAGATCTCGGCCACGAGCTCGTTCTTCCGCATGCCCGGCTCGATGACTTCGAGGATGCGGGCATGCATGGTCTCGACGATGCGGGCTGCCCGTTTCATGTAGACGATTTCTTGGGGGCTCTTGACCGCACGCTGCCAGTTGACGAGGCCATTGGCATCGACGAACTGCGCCTGCTTGAGATGCTGGGTGAGCGACTGATAGGCGGCTGCCGAGAAATAGTAATTGTCGAGCTCGACCCCGATCACTCCCTTGTCCCAGCCGCGCTCGGCGATCGCCTGCGACAGGTGATCCATCGGATGCCGCTCGGTCGACTGCACATAGATGTCCGGATAACCGATGATGTTGTCATGGGACATGAAGACGGTGAGCTTGGCGCCCGCCGCGTCCATGAACCGCCCCCACCAGACAGGCTCGCCGTCCATGGCGAGCAGCACGCACTGATGCACGTAGAATGACCAGCCATCATAGCCAGTAAGCCAGCTCATATTGGACGGGTCTGAAACGATCAGAAGATCAATCCCCCGTTCGGCCATTGCAGTGCGGGTGCGCGCAATGCGGTCTTCGTATTCCTGACGCTCGAAATTCAACTGTACTGAGGTCATCTTTATTGGATCCTCTTGTTTTTCTTATCGAACAGCGACGGTCATCCAGGTTTCAAAGCAGTAATTGTCGGCGAGCGACGTGACGCCGATTGTGGCGCGGGGTCCAACGCCGATCTCCTCGCCGAAGACTTCGGCGAACAGGTCGGTCAGGCCATCGGCCACCTTGTGCGGTTCGGTGAAGCCGGGAGCGACGGCGACGAAGTTCAGCGACCGGACGAGGGCGACGACCCGGTCGAGATCGCCAATCGCGTCCTTGATGCCGGCGATGCAGTGGAGCCCGGTGAGCCGGGCGGCCGCATAGCCTTCTTCGATGGTGACGTCTTTCCCCACCACGCCCGGGTAGAGCACGCGGCCATTCTCCATTCCCGCCGTGTGGCCGGAAAGATAAAGGATGTCACCCGCCCGGTAGTATGGGCGCATCTTTCCGTATTTCTGGCCGTAATAGCCAGACTGGTCCGCCGTCTGCATTGGCAGAGTGATGCCGAGTTCTGCCAGTCGATCCTCGATCGTCATGGTCACAACCGCCCTGATGCTGGTCCCCGGAGGGGATCATTGCCTATTCTTCGGCTGCGGTCACCTGCTCTTCTTTTTTGGCCTGGAATTCCTCCCTTCCTGGAAAATCATCTCGACCTGCGCGGCAGTTGGGCTTAAGCAATCGGCCGTTTGGGAGCGTTCCGAGGGAGAGTGTGGCGGATGGCTGTTGCCGATTATGACCCGTCGAAGGACGGCTGGGAGCAGATTACCGATCCGGGCTTCATCGAGCTGATCGGCCCGGTATGGAAGAAGATGGAAGGCGACCAGCTCCTGGTTGGTTACCATGTCACCGAGAAACATCTGAACCGCAACCGGGTGGCCCATGGCGGTCTGGTCATGACCGTCCTCGACCATGCCATGGCCATGGCCTCCTGGGTGAAGATCGGCTATCGGAAGCAGGCCACGATCCAGTTTGATGTCCAGCTGGTCTCCCGTTCGGAAATGGGCGATTTCGTCATCATCCGCCCCGAAGTGGTACGCTCGGCGCGCAATCTGATCTTCTTGCGCGCCCAGGGCTTCGTTGGCGACCGTTTGATCGTGTCAGCCAGCGGGGTCTGGACATTGCTGCCCGGACAGCCGGGCGATATTGCTGATGCAGCAGCCGCCTCTGCGGCGAAGGAGTAAGGGTTTATGTTGGCACTGGAAGGTATCAAGGTTCTCGATCTGAGCCGCGTTCTGGCCGGTCCCTGGTGCACGCAGACGCTGGCCGATCTCGGTGCCGATGTCTGGAAGGTCGAGAGCCCCAATGGCGGCGACGACACCCGGTCCTGGATGCCGCCGGAGATCAACGGCGAGAGCACCTACTATCTCTGCTGCAACCGTTCCAAGCGGTCGATCGCGGTCAACTTCCGCGATCCCGACGGCCAGCGCATCATCCGAGAGATGGCGGCGAAGGCTGATGTTCTGGTTGAGAACTTCCGCAAGGGGGCCCTCGACAAGTTCGGCCTCGGCTACGAGGATCTGCGCAAGATCAATCCCCGCCTGATCTACTGCTCGATCTCAGGCTATGGCCGCACCGGCCAGCGCTCTGAGGAGGCGGGCTACGACTTCGCCATCCAGGCCGAAAGCGGCCTCATGTCGATCACCGGCGAGGTCGATGGCGAGCCCATGAAGCTCGGCGTCGCCATCTGTGACATCGTCTCCGGCATGAATGCGGTTCAGGGCGTTCTTGCCGCCCTGATCGCTCGCGAGAAGACCGGCGAGGGCCAGCATGTCGACATCGCCTTGCTCGACAGCGCCATCAACCTGCTCGCCAATGTCGCCTCGGGCCATCTGGCGACTGGAAACGAGCCCAAGCGCTATGGCAATGCCCATGCCTCGGTTGCGCCCTATCAGGTCTTCCCTTCGAGCGATGGCAATTTCGTTCTGGCGGTCGGCAATGACGGTCAGTTCCGCAGCCTCTGCGAAGTGGTGATCAAGCGCCCCGACCTGCTCGAGGATGAGCGCTTCGTCACCGCCAAGGGCCGCGCCACTCATCGTGAGGAACTGGCGGCGATCCTCTCCGAGATTTTCCGCACGGATACCAAGCTTAACTGGTTCAATGCCCTGAAGGCGGCGGGCGTCCCGGCCGGCCAGATCCGCACCGTGCCGGAAGTCTTTGCCGCGCCTGAGGTAAAGGAACGCGAGCTCTATGCCGTCGTCGACGATCCCAAGCACGGCAAGCTCAAGATCCCCTTCACGCCACTTAAGCTCAGTGGCACACCGGCCCGCAAGCCCACCACCCCACCGCGACTTGGCGAGAATACCGGCGAGCTTCTGCAGGAGGTTCTCGGCATCAGCGAGGAAGAGATCGCCAGGCTGCGCGCCAAGGGCGCCGTCGCCTGAACGGCTGGACACAGGATATCTAGGAGAAGGAAACAGACGTGAGCCTGATCATCGAAGAACGCGACAGCGGCATTGTCACCCTCACCCTGAACCAGCCAGAGCTGCGCAATCCCATCTCGGATCCTGAGATGATCGATGCGCTGGAAGAGACAATGCGCCGTCTCGACCAGGATCTTGAGGTCCGCGTGGTGATCCTGACCGGTGCCGGCAGTGCCTTTTCCTCGGGCGGCAACCTGAACAAGATGGGCGAAAATGGCGGCCTGAGCGACAAGCTGCCGGCGAAGACTCGCCGCAACTACCGCTATGGCATCCAGCGCCTGCCGACCCTGTTCGAGGCCCTTGAGGTGCCGGTGATTGCCGCCATCAACGGCCCGGCCATCGGCGCCGGTTGCGACCTCACCTGCATGTGCGACGTGCGCATTGCCAGCGAGAAGGCGGTATTTGCCGAAAGCTTCGTGAAGCTCGGCATCGTTCCGGGCGATGGCGGCGCATGGCTCCTGCCGCGCATTGTCGGTTTCTCCAAGGCCTGCGAGATGGCCTTGACTGGCGAGGCCATCAAGGCGGATGAGGCCCTGCGCATCGGGCTTGTCTCCAAGGTGGTGGCGCCGGAGGATCTGATGAAGGAAGCCCGGGCCATTGCCGAGAAGATTGCGGCCAATCCGGTGCACGCTGTGCGCATGACCAAGCGTCTCCTGCGCGAGGCCAGCCGCAACAGCCTTCAGACGATCCTCGAGATGTCGGCAGCCATGCAGGCCCTGGGCCATTCGACGGCCGATCATCGCGAGGCGGTTGCCGCCATGCTTGGCAAGCGTCAGCCGACCTTCACCGGCGAATAGAACCTCACGATCTGAATCGGAAAAGGCCGCCAGATGGTTGATCTGGCGGCCTTTTTTGTATCCATGTTCAGGTAGGGCGGGGCTCAGCCCCGCCTCTCGCTCACGCCACACCAGCCGGCGATGAACAGCGCCATCACCTTGGTGACCCGCCGCAGCGAGGCGAGGCTCACGCGTTCATCGATGCCATGGGCGTTCTCGGATATGGGCCCATAGGTGAATGCCGGCATGCCCGCATGCAGCGAGAAGATCGCCGCATCGAGATAGGCGCTCATCACATAGGACTCGGGCTTGCTGCCTGTCACCACCGTGCTGGCCCAGTCGAGCACGTCTTCCGCCTCGGTACCGGGCTTCTGCTCGTAGCCGCCATGGACATGGCCAACCCACTCCACCTTGGGTTCGGCGCGCGACAGCTTTGGATCGATCTTCGTGCACTCGGCCACGAAGTCCTCGAATTCCTTCACCCGCGCCAGCGGATCATCGCCCGGATAGATGCCGGCCCGACCCTCGATGCGGCACTCGGCCGAAACCGAGGCATTCCACTCACCGCCCTGGAACACGCCGATATTCATCGCCACCGGATTGGCAAGGTCGCGGAACAGTGGATGCCTGCTCTTCTCCTCCAGCCACCGGGCTTCCAGCCGCTTGAGGTGGCCGATCATGGCGATCGCCGCCTCGATCGCGCTGGTGCCGGTATTGATGTCGCGCGGATGGGCCGGCACGCCCCGCAGGGTGATGGCGAACTTGATGACGCCCACATTGGCGCGCACCAGTCGCTCGTCCGTCGGCTCCGGGATGAGGATGGCATCGGCCTTGTGACCCAGTGCCAAGGCCATGGCCGCACCATTACCCGTCACCTCTTCCTCGATCACCGACTGGATGTGCAGGTCGCCATTGAGCTCGAAGCCGGCCATTTCCACCGCATCCAGCGCGAACAGATTGGCGGCCATGCCTGCCTTCATGTCGCCGGCGCCGCGGCCATACATCCAGTCGCCCACGATCTCGCCGGAGAACGGCGGATGGGTCCAGAACGCGGCATTGGCCGGCGGCACCACGTCGATATGGGCATTGAGGGTGAGCGAGCGCCCGGTGCCCGTCTTTGAGCGCCGGTAGCCTACCGCGTTCCAGGCCTGGTCATAGGACACATTGATCGGTGAGAAGCCGGGATGGGTCTTGGCGAATTCGGGATCGATCAGGAAGGTCTCGGTTTCGAGGCCGCGCCGGCGCAGCTCGTATTCCACCAGCCGATGGGCCGAGAACTCGTTCCCGCGGGTCGAGGGCTCGCGCACCAGCGCCTGCAGGAAAGCGATCTGCTCGTCGAAACGCCGGTC